>JAABVA010006518.1_pt1 | contig 10316 bp, 8 predicted proteins | sample 5560331 | NCBI WGS metagenome assembly JAABVA01 (sample SAMN12812661, study PRJNA571458) | rock metagenome | isolation source: Antarctica rocks | place: Antarctica: Victoria Land, Mt New Zealand sud | collected 2016-01-07 | reverse complement strand
TCGGGACGCTCGCGGCCAGGGTCTTGACCTGCAGCTGCTGGCGGCCACCGAGCTGGCCACCTGCGCTACCTGGTTCCGGGTCGACCCAGACCCATTGGTTGCTCGCGACGCACAGGACGTAGGACATGCCGCGGGTCTGCAAGAACGCGCGCAGGCCGGGTGCTGGCCGTAGACCTCATCGCCGGTGACCCAGCTGGCCGGCACGCCCGCGTCCAACGCGCGGGTGAGCATCCCGATCGCCAGCTCAGGCTTGGTCACGAACTCCACGTCCTGCGGCACGGCCGCCTGCTCACACCGCGGCCGGTCCTGCGCCCAGGCCTTGGGCAGGTACAGCTCCCGGTCCAGGAACGTGCGACCGGCCGGGCTGGCATAGCCCAAGAACACCCCGAGCTGGCAGTTCGGGGTCGAGCAGGATCCGTTCAGCCGTTGGCGTTAGCGATGATCTTGACCTTTAGTCGGAGTGCTGACGCTGTCTTGCAGGCGGCGTCTACGGTCTGGCGGCATGCCGCTGGAGTTTCTCTCTGACGCCCAGGTCGTGGGGTACGGACGGTTCGGCGGGGCCCCGTCGCAGGCGGACCTGGAGCGGTTCTTCCTGCTCGATGACGCCGATCGGGGTCGGATCGGCGACCGGCGTGGTGATCCCAACCGGCTGGGGTTCGTGTTGCAGGCCACGACGGTGCGCTACGTGGGCCGGTTTCTGGAGGATCCGCTGGATGTGCCGTGGCCGGTGGTCGAGTATCTGGCCGGCCAGTTGGGGATCGCTGACGCGTCGTGTGTGAAGCGCTATCCGGACCCGGCGAAGACGGCCTACGAGCATGCTTGGGAGATCCGCGACGCCTACGGGTTCCGGGTGTTTGAGGACGAGGCGGTGAGCCTCGAGTTCCGCCGCTTCTTGGACGGCCGCGCTTCGACGCTGAAGGAGGGCCCGGCGGCGCTGTTCGAGGCCGGGGTCGGCTGGCTGCGGCGGCACTTGGTGTTGCTGCCGGGGGTCACCGTGCTGACCCGGCTGGTGAACACGGTTCGGGATGCCGCCGCCGACCGGATGCACGCGCTGCTCGCGGCCGCCGCCACGGTCACCGATCCGATGCTGCCGGGACGGCTATGCGCGGCCCTGCGGGTGCCGGCCGGGTCGCGGTTCTCCGAGCTGGAGCAGTGGCGCCGCTCGCCGACCAGGATTTCGGGGCCGGGGATAGTCAAGGCGTTGGACCGGGCGTCGGAGCTGGCCGGGCTGCGGGCGCGGGAGGTGGACTGCTCCGCGGTGCCGGCGAACCGGATGGCGGCGCTGGCCCGGCACGGCCTGGCCAGCAGCGCGACGACGCTGCACGGGTTGGCCGAGCCGCGCCGCACCGCGACGCTACTGGCGATGGCCCGGCATCTGGACACGGTCGCGATCGATGACGCGCTGGACTTGTTCGCGCTGCTGATGACGACCCGGTTGATCAACCCAGCTCGGACCGCGTCGAACAACGCCCGGTTGGCGTCGCTGCCCCGCCTGGAGCGGGCCTCGCGCACCCTGGCCCGGGTCGGCCGGGAGCTGCTGCACACGCTGGAGCGCGCGGACGCCGGTGCCGGAGTGGATGCCACGGCGGTACGGGCGGCGGTGGAGACGATCGCCTCTCGGGAGCAGATCGCCGGCGCGCTGGCGGTGGTGGAGGAGTTGGTGCCCGACGATGACGACGGCGCCGGCGCCGCGATGCGGGTCGCGCTTGGTGAGCGCTACCGAACGGTCCGCCCGTTCTTGTCGATGCTGGCCGGCTCACCGTCGCTGGCCGCTTCCGCCGGCGGGACCCGGCTGCTGGCCGCGGTCAAGGCGCTGCCAGACGTAGCGGCGCGCCGGGTGACGGCCAAGCCGATGGTCGCCGGCGAGATCGACGATGCGCTGGTTGCCGGCGATGTGGAAGCGGGCGGTGTACGCCAGCCCGGACTTGCCCGCTGGGGCGGTGGACCGCGACGCCTATGTGCTGTGCGTGCTGGAGCAGCTGCACAAGGCGTTGCGGGTCCGCGACGTGTTCGCCGTCCCCTCCTACCGGTGGGGTGACCCACGCGCCCAACTGCTTACCGGCGACGCCTGGGACGCGGTCCGCCCGCAGACCCTCGCCGGACTGGGGCTGACCGACACCGCGACCGGACACCTGCGCGAGCAGGTCGAGGTCCTCGACGCGGCCTGGCGGCAGCTGGCCGACCGGCTGGCCGAGGCCGGGACGGACTCGCGCGTGCGGATCGTGCCCGGCGCCGAGGGCAGGATGCGGCTGTCGGTGGAGCGCCTTGAGGCCCTGGACATCCCCGACAGCCTGACCGAGCTGCGTGAGGTGACCGCGGCGATGCTGCCCCGCATCGACCTGCCCGAGCTGCTGCTCGAGGTTCACTCCTGGACTGGATTCCTCGACGCCTACGTGCACGTCTCCGGCGCCGAGGCCCGGATGAGCGACCTGCCGCGGTCGGTGGCGGCGTTGCTGATCGCCGAGGCCTGCAACGTCGGGCTCACCCCGGTCAGCGACCCGAACACCGAAGCGCTCACCCGGGCCCGGCTGTCCCACGTCGACCAGAACTACCTGCGCGCGGACACCCACGCCGCCGCCAACGCCCGGCTGATCCAGGCGCAAGCCGACGTGCCCATCGCTCAGCTGTGGGGCGGTGGGCTGCTCGCCTCGGTCGACGGCCTGCGGTTCGTCGTCCCGGTCCGCACCCTCAACGCCGGCCCGTCGCCCAAGTACTTCGGCTACAAACGCGGCATCACCTGGCTCAACGCGGTCAACGACCAGGTCGCCGGCATCGGCGCCAAGGTTGTGCCCGGCACCCCGCGCGACAGCCTGCACATCCTCGACGTCCTGCTCAACCTCGACGCGGGCCCCAAGCCAGACCTGATCGCCACCGACGAGGCGTCTTACAGCGACATCGTGTTCGGCATCTTCCGGCTGCTGGGCTACCGATTCTCCCCGCGCCTCGCCGACATCGGCGACACCCGGTATTGGCGCGCGCACTGGCCGGCCGATCCGCCGGGCGACTACGGCCCGCTCAACGCGATCGCCCACAACCGGGTCAACCTGGCCAGTACCAGCCAACACTGGCCGGACATGCTGCGGGTGGTCGGCTCGCTGATTACTCACCAGGTCCGCGCCTACGACCTGCTGCGGATGCTCGGCCGCGACGGGCACCCGACCCCGCTCGGTCAGGCGTTCGCCGAGTACGGCCGCATCGCCAAGACCCTGCACCTGCTGGCCATGATCGACCCGATCGATGACACCCACCGCCGGGCGGTCAACACCCAGACCACCGTGCAGGAATCCCGGCACAAGCTGGCCCGCACGATCTGTCACGGCAAACGCGGCCAGATCTACCAGGCCTACCGGGAAGGCCAGGAAGACCAGCTAGCCGCGCTCGGGCTCGTCGTCAACGCTGTCGTGCTGTGGAATACCCGTTACCTCAACACCGCCCGCGACGCACTACGCGAGCAGGGACACCGGCCACGCGACCAAGACGTTACCCGGCTGTCCCCACTCGGGCACGCCCACCTCAACTGCCTCGGCCGATACTCCTTCCCGCCCGCCCCGGTCGGCGCCGGGCTACGCCGACTACGCGACCCGGCCGCGATCGACGACTGATGCGCCGCAGGCCGGTCGGCAACTCAGACGCCAGCGTCGGGCGTGGGCGACTGTCGCGATAGGCGGGGTACGGGTTATCGTCAGGCTGTTCCGCACCGGCAGCGGCTGTCACTCGTGGCTAGATCTGGGAGTGCACGCATGCCTGCTGTAGTTCGCCGCTTCGAACGGCGTGACCGTGACCAGCTCACCGAGTTGATCAATCTGCATGTCGCGGCGGTGATCCCTGGCGTCGCGCTTTCGGTGAACACGGTGCTGTCCCAGCTGGAGCGTGAGCCCGGCGAGAGCATTGTCGACCCATGGGTCGCCGAACGGTGCTGCTTGGTCGCCGAACTCGAGCACCGCATCGTCGCGGCCGCGTTGCTGCACCGATTCCGCGCCGATGAGGACGTCAGCCACAGCTACCGCGGCATTGGCGATGTGCGCTGGCTGGTGCCCGCCGTCGACGCGGCCACCGAAGGCCGCGCGCTGCTCGCCGCAGCGATGGACCAGATGCGCAGGTGGGGCGTCACCGCGGTTGGCTTCGACTGCGCGCTTCCCGCGCCCGGTTGCTACGGCATCCCGGACACGATGCCGCACCTGCGTGCTCTGCTCACCGAGGCGGGCTTCGGTGAGCAGACCCGCCGTGAGTTCGTCCTCGCCGCGCACTGCGACGACCTGCTCGGCGCCGACCTCGACGGCGCCACCGTCGTCCGCACGGTCGGCACGCTGGGCGCCCGGTTCACCTTGTCCGTCGATGAGGACGCCCGCGGCTACATCGAGGTTTGCCAGCCCGGTGCGGACCTAGCCCGCAGCTCGGTCGCAACGCACTGGGCCGACGTGGGCAACCTGATCCTCGCTGACGGGGGCGCCCCGGCAGTGGTCATCCCCGTGCTGCTGTCGGTGGCCGCGCGATGGCTGCTGCTCGGCGGCATCACCAGACTGATCGCCTACTGGGGCGCCGACGTCGACCCACCCTGTTACCTCACCGAGCTTCGGCGAGCTGGATTCCAGACCCTCGTCCGCAACGAACGGGGCTTCCAGCGGACCCCGTAGCTGTCTCGCTCGCACGGGCACCGGCGAGACAGAATCGGTGGGTGCCGATGGCATGCTGGACCTACGAAACTCAACGGAAGGCGGGCATGGCAACGCTCGGTACCGAGGACCCGGTCGCTGTCGCGGTAGTGACCGCGATACATCGCGGTGATGTCGCGGCGCTGCAGCGCCTGCTGGCTGAGCATCCAGGTCTGGCCGCGTCAAGGTTCGGAGACGATGACCCGGAAGGGATGTCGCGCACCCTGCTGCACGTGGTCACAGATTGGCCCGGTCACTTTCCTCATGGTGCCGAGTCGGTGGCAGCGCTGGTAGCGGCCGGGGCCGATGTGAACGCCCGATTCCGAGGCCCGCACCGGGAGACGCCGCTGCACTGGGCGGCCAGTAGTGACGACATCGAGGTGCTCGACGCGCTACTGGACGCTGGCGCCGACATCGAAGCACCGGGCGCGGTGATTGCCGCCGGCACCCCGCTCGCTGACGCGACAGCGTTCGCGCAGTGGGAGGCTGCTCGACGGCTGGTCGGGCGGGGGGCCCAGGTCAACCTGTTCGCTGCGGCGTCTCTGGGGCTGATGGTCCAGCTCGAGGGTTTCATCAGCGGCGCAAACCCAGCCGACCCAGATCAGGTCAGCGACGCCTTCTGGGCCTCCTGTCACGGCGGCCAGCAACCTGCCGCCGCGTACCTCCTCGATCACGGTGCCGCGCTGAACTGGCTACCGGGGTGGGAGGAGCTGACACCGCTCGACGCAGCCGCCCGCAGCGGCGCAACCGACGTCATCACCTGGCTGCACGGCCTCGGCGCCAGAACGGCCAGCGATCTGCGTGGCGACTGATCATGCCACTCTGCCGTTGATGAGCGTGATGACGACTGGGGAGCTCTCGCGCCGGACCGGTCTGCCGATCAAGGCGTGCGGGAGTACGCCGACGCGGGGTTGATCTATTCGGTCGGTCGTACCGCGGCCGGGTACCGATTGTTCGAGGACGAGGCGCTGTGGTGCGTCGAGATGATCCGCGGGCTACGCGCCCTGGGGCTGACGGTGGCCGAGATCGGTTCCTTGACCGAGGCGGATCACCAGGTCGGTACACGCATGTCGAGCCTTCTCGACGCCGCCAGGGCACGCGTCACGACGCGGGTCGAGGAGCTGCAACAGACGCTGGCGTGCATCGAGGCGTTCGAAGCCGAGCACCGGGCCGAACTGGCCGGCGAGGTGGATTTCGACACCGGCGACCCGCGCCGGCGCTGAGGCTGGACCCTCACCCCGGGGGCAGACCCTAGCGTCGGGCTCGGAGGTGGATCACCGTGATCGACGCGAAAACTTAGATGGGCAAGCCGAGCCTGGCAGTTGCGGCGGCAGCCGTGTGCGGCCGGTGGCTGGGATGCTCCACGCCCAACCTGCCCGCCGACTCCAGCGCCAAGCGCGCCGTCGACCGGCTGTTGCCGCGCTCGGGCTGGGCCTTCAGCCTGTACTTCGTGGCGGTGGTCGCGCTGTTGTCGCTCGCCGATCAGCTGTCGACCCGCGGCGGGCTCGCGGTGACCGCAGCAGCAGCTCTTGCCGCCGGCGCGTGGTGCAGCCTGAACTTCTGGCGCTGCCGGCACGCCCACTGTGTGGTCACCGCCGCGGGATGGCTCGTGCTCGCTGTTCTCGCCCTGGTCGGCGCCGCGCTCGGCCACAGCCTGATCGGCGGCGGCGAAAACATCGTCTTCCTCGCGATCCTGCTCGTCGGGGCGCTGTTCGAGGTGGGCTGGTACGCCTCCCACCGCAGCCACGCCATACCGTCAACACCGGGCCGGGACGACACCGCCCAGTGATCCCTCACGGCCTCGGGTGTGATCCAGCATGGCGGCTACGAGCAGTCGGCCCCGAAGCTGTGGCCGGCGGGGAAGACCCAACGAAACGTGCTCAGGACTGGCTTCTTACACCAGCAATCCGGTCGGCATCCGCACGTCACCGCGCCCATACCTTCGACGAAACGACCGATCACGGCAAAGAGAACATAGATCGACGTGGCACCCGGCAAGAGACGCTTCATAGCCTGAGAAGATACGCCGGACTCGCTGCTCGCACCCGGTCTGCGGCACTGACTCCCACGCTCACTTGGGGGCATCCGTCCGCCTGCCGGTCGACGCGCGACCAGCGGGCCGTTCGGCGTCGATGGCACCCGACGGGACAACACCGGATAATGGACTGTTATCCCGTACATCCGGCTATGCTCGGCCTGGAGCGCGGCGGCCTCGTCGGACGACGGGGCTGCGCGACTCCGACACGTTATCCGGTACATCAAGGTGAGGTGGGATGGCCACGCGAACCCGAGCCCGACCGCAGGTCGACCAGGTCTCTGCGCGCGCGACGGTCGATGGGTTCGTGTCCTCGCCACGGTGCGGAAACCCGAACACCCGCCGCGCCTACGCCAGCGTCCTGGACCGCGTGCTCGCCGAGCTCGGTCGAGACGCGAGCCTCTCCCACCTCAGCGGCGAGCAGCTCGCTGAGATCCTCGAACGGCTCTGGGGAGAGCGCTCACCAGCGACGTGGAACCGCAACCGCGCCGCGGTGGCCGCGTGGCTGAGCTGGTGCCAGCGGGCCCGAATCGCCTGCCCATCGCTTCCCGCGAACACCGAACGACGACACGAACCCGTCGACGTCACCCGAGCCGTCGGTCGCACCACTTTGGAACGCGCGTTGTCGCGCCGTGATCTGCCGCTCCGCGAAAAGACCCTGTGGCGGATGCTGTTCGAGACCGCCGCCCGGGCCAGCGAGGTCCTCGCCCTCAACATCGACGACCTCGACCTCGACGCCCGCCGCGCGCCCGTCAGGTCCAAAGGCGGCGACACCGAGTGGATCTACTGGGGCTCCGGCACGGCGCATCTCCTGCCGAGACTGCTGCGCGGCCGCGAGGCCGGACCGGTGTTCCTCTCCGAACGTCGGCCGCCGCCGGCTCGGCGACCCAACGCCCGAGACCTCTGCCCGACCACCGGTCGGGCCCGGCTCGGCTACGACCGAGCGCGTGTGCTGTTCACCGCGCACACCGGATGGGACCTGCATCAGCTGCGCCACTCGGCCGCCACCTTCCTCGGCGAGCAAGGCATACCACTACAGCTGATCATGGCCAAGACCCGGCACAAGAACCCACGAACCGCGATGCGCTACATCAAACCCGGTGCCCAGGCCGTAGCCGACGTCACCGAACTACTCCAACCACCGCACCGCCGCGGCTGACCCGAAACGCAGCCAGCAGGCGCAGCTGACCGGCCGTCAAGATCATCGCCAACGCCAACCGCTGTACAGATCCTGCTCGACCCCCTACCTCGCGGGACTGGACAACAGCCCTCGCTGGCGGGTCAGCATCCCCTTCAGCTACCTGCTCGCGCAGTTGCACCTCACGTGGGAGGACGTGGCAGACCCCTACGAGTGAGCTCCGAGGCCCAAGACACCCAGCTGCAGCGCGACGCGCTGACCGAAGCCGGCTGCATGAAGTTCTTCGAAGACAAGATCTCCAGCCGCAAGACCGATCGGCCCGGGCTGGCCGCCGCGCTGGAGTACCTGCGATCCGGCGACACCCTCGCGGTGTGGAAGCTCGACCGCCTCGGACGCTCGGTCAAGGAGGTCCTGACTCTCGCCGACGAGCTCCACGAGCGCGGGATCGGACTGCGCATCCTGACCGGAACCCTCGCCGGCAGCTACACCTCGACAGGCGAGGGCAAGTTCTTCTTCACCATGATGGCCGCGTTCGCCGAGCTCGAACGCGACATGATCCACCAAAGGACGATGGCCGGCCTCGCGGCCGCCCGCACCCAAGGCCGCATCGGCGGCCGCGCCACCGTGATGAACCCCGACAAGCTCGCCGCCGCGACCGCACGTCTCGCCCGCGGCGAGAGTGCCACCCAGATCGCCACAGCCCTCGGGGTGTCCCGCGCGACGATCTACCGGCACGCCGCCGCCGTCACCGCACCCGACCAGAGCTGACCGACCGCCCTCCCGCCGCTGGCGTTGTTTCTGCACCGGATGGACCGCTTACCCCCGTGCCGTGCGCCGTCACGGGCGGGTGGCCACGTGGCCACCCGCCCGTAGGACCTGGTGCGCTGCTGTCAGCGCTGCGAAGCGGTGCGCCCTCGTCCGAGGGTCCACGCGCCGGCTCCGAGCAGCAGCACTCCGAGCGCTCCGACGGTGATGGGCAGGGCCGGGGTGCTGTCGGAGGCCTGACGGGCGGTGCCGCCGGCGCCGGTCGCCACTCCGCCGGAGGGCATCGTCATGGAGCTACCGCCGCGACCGGACAGGTTGTCGGTGCTGGCCGTCCCGCCGGTGCCCAGGTTGCTGCCGGCGTGTGGCAGCGCGACGTACGGGAACTGCGACTCGAACGGCACGTCGTTTGCGTTGACGCCGTCACCGGCAGCCAGCGCCTTGACGAGCTTGACGCTGCCGTCGGGCTGCAGCGCCCCTTCCAGGGTCTGCACCTCGATGTCGACGACGTCGTCGGTGAGCCGCCGGCCGTTGGGGAACCCGCCCTTGTCGCCGGCGAGCACGCCCAACCGGCTCGGGTTGGCGGTGACCGGGGTTGTGGTGTTCAACCGGAGCATCTCAGCGGGCGTGACGTTGCTGGGCTGGTTCAGGCCCTTCACTCCGGTCAGGAACACCGAGAACAGGTCCTTGCGTGGGGTCGCCGGGGCGGGCAGCCCGTACACCGTCTGGATCCGCTTGGGCACCTCGGGCGAGTTGACCCGGTCAATAAGGCCCTGCACGCTGGCGTCCTTGGCGGGGGGGAGGTTGTTGAAGGCGTCCTTCAGCGCAACGGAGCTGACGACCTCGTTGACCAGGGGGTTGCCCAGGCGTGAGACCTGCACCCAGTCGCCGCTGCCGGTCCGGTTGCCGTCCGGTGAGATCGCCACCGACTTGCGCTCGGTGGTGGCGTAGACGCCGATCACGCCGCTGGTGTCCTTACCGGCAGCGGCCTTCAGGATCGTCTTGGGGACCTGCACGGCCAAGGAGCTGACGTTCAGCCCGGACAGGACCGGATTGCCGGTCTCGGACAGGTTCCCGCCGTAGATCAGGTCGAACACCCGGAGGTCGATGAAGAACGGGTCGTCGGCGACGCCGGCGAAGCTCGCCGTGCCATCGGCGGCCTTGCCGGTCTGCAGGGCCTGCTGGCGCAGCGAGGCGTAGTCCGGCATCGAGGCCTTCCCGACGTCGTCCGGTGGCACCACCCCGTTCGCCACCAAGGTGGTCGAGGCGCCACCGGCACGGATCAGGTCCAGGCGGTAGTGCTGGAGGAAGTTCAGGTTCGGGCTGTCCAGGCTCTTCACCGGCCCGGTGTTGTACAGGAACGTGCTCTTGTCCTTGAACCCGCCGGTGAAGGTGAACCGGTAGGTCAGATCGGGCTTGGCGTCGCCGTCGGTGTCGACGTTGATGTTGTAACGGACCGAGTCCGCCTTCGGGAACGGGTCGAAGTTCGGGCCGCCGGCCGGGAGCTGGAACGGCTTGACGTTGGTGATCAGCGTGACGGTGTCGGGCTTGTCCGGGCTGTTGAACGCATAGGTGTCGGTGTTGTCGATGTCGGGGTCAGTGGCGGTCAGCGGCGCCTCCCGGTGGCTGGAGGCATGGCTGACACCGGGGGCCAGCGCCATACCGGCGGCGCTGACGGCCAAGCCGGCGATCACGGCGCGGCTGGTGACTCCGCGCAGGTGCCTGCGGC
>JAABVA010006516.1_pt1 | contig 10317 bp, 8 predicted proteins | sample 5560331 | NCBI WGS metagenome assembly JAABVA01 (sample SAMN12812661, study PRJNA571458) | rock metagenome | isolation source: Antarctica rocks | place: Antarctica: Victoria Land, Mt New Zealand sud | collected 2016-01-07 | reverse complement strand
GAAGCTGGCTACATATGTGTGTTCCTCAGCCGACGCTAGGCCCAATAGGGACTAGTCAAGGTGACGGAGCGAGGATAGGCCTGGCAAGGCTAGAAGGCTGAGCCTGGCAAGGCTAGGATCGTGACATGAATGACATGTTGTTTGAATATCTACATCAGTTTTGTCAGATCTATCTAGATGACATTATCATCTACAGCAAGATCTTAAAGAAACACAAGCGACATGTATGATTGATCTTGCATAGACTACAAGAGATCAATCTACAGATGAACATAAACAAATGCAAGTTTCATGTGCAAGAGATCATTTTTCTAGAACTATTGATATTCATTGAGAGACTAAAGATGAATTCTCGAAAGATATAAACAGTCGTTGATTGATTTACACTCAATAATCTCACTCAAATGCAGTTCTTCATTGACTTCTGTAATTTCTATCGATGCTTTATCAAGAACTTTTCAAGAATTGTTCACTCAATGATTTAACTCACTTAAAAGAAGATGATATTTGAATAAAATGAGATCTGTCAGACAACATTCAATCATATGAAGAGACGTATGATCAAGACTTTGATACTTCGTCACTTTGATCAGACTTGTGAGACTATTCTTGAAATCAACTCATTCAACTACGTCAATGATAAAGTTTTGTCTCAATATGACGACGAAGAAATTCTACATTCGATTGCTTTCTATAGCAAGAACATGTTCTCTGCTGAATGCAACTACGAGATATATGATAAAGAACTACTGATCATCATTCAAGCATTTAAGCATTGACGATCTGAACTGAAGTTAATCAACATTTCTATCAAGATGTTCATTGATCATCAAGCACTCACATCATTGATGAAAGACAAAGAGCTTAGCAGATGACAGATGCGCTGAGTACAGAAGCTCGCTGACTTCAACTTCAAGATAATGTATCAATCTGACAAGCAGAACATCAAGATCAATGCATTAACTCGTTGAGTTGATGTCGTGCTCAGAAGTTTCAAGAATGAGCGCATTTACTATCAAAGAATCACTATTTTGACGTTAAATCAAATGAAAATCGCTGATTTAGAAGAGAACATCAGTGAATCAATCTATAAACAGATTCTTGAGACTAATGAAATCGACGAGAATTGTATGCTACTTCGCGAAGCAATAACAAGAGATGAGACACAATATGAAGATATCAAACTGAAGAATTGTTGAACTCAGAATGAAATCTTGTACTATGATAGTCAGTTATGAGTCTCATTCAATGAGCTTCTACAAATGAATCTGATTCGTGAGATGCACGATCAACTTTCAATAAATCACTCTGACATTCTTAGAACTGTAAAGATCATAAAACGAAACTACTATTGATCTTTCATGCAAAAGACAGTAGATCATTATATTTGAAACTGTTATATCTGTCAACGTTCAAAGACATCTAGAAATAAATCAAATGAACTACTACATTCTTTACTCATACTTGAACAGTGATGACAAGACATAGTCATGAACTTCATTATCAATCTATCTGATTCATACGACTACAACGTTATTCTGACTGTCATTTGCAGATTGTCAAAGAAAAGACATTATATTTCTTGCATCATTGATGATGAAGATATCATTGTTGAAAAGACAGCTGAAATGCTCATTCAATGAATATATTGAACTCATGATTTATCAAGCTTCATAGTATCTAATAGAGATTTGCAATTCATCTCTATACTATGAAAGTTTCTTTGCAAATGACTGAGCATTTCTCTTCGATTGTTTATCGTCTATCATTCTCAAATCGATGATCAAAGCGAACGAGTCAATCAGAATGTTAAGCAATATTTTCTTCTTCTTCTGTTCATATATGCAGAACGACTGATTCAAATGACTATTCATGATTGAGTTTGTCAACAATAACATTTTGTTCTCAGTCATCTTCTTGATTCTCTTCTTCATGAACAAGAGCTTTCATTCTCATATGAGCTTCAATTCTGACATCATTGAGTATGAAAGCACTTGCGAACGCTTGCAGATTGATCGAGTCAAGAATATATCTGAACAAATGAACAAGACATTGATCTTCGCTTGTGAAGCTCTGATCAAAACACAGAAACAAATGATGAATCAAGCTAACAAGCATAGAAAGAAGATCAATTACAAGATCAAATCAAAGATGTTTCTGAACGAAAGAAACATCGTTACAGCGAGACTTTTCAAAAAGCTAGATGACAAGATGCTTGATTCATTCAAGATCACAGACTCTGTTGACTTCTTCTATAAATTGAAACTATCAGACACTATGTGTATACATGATGTATTTCATTCAGAACTTCTTCGTTCTGTCGTTGATGATTCTCTGTCTGATTAGAAGAATGAATCTTCAAGATCAATAGTAATAAACGATGAGAACGAATGAAAGATCGACGATATATTGAACTCTTGATGATATCAAAGACGACTTCAATATTGAGTTAAATGAAAGAGCTATGACAACGATCTCAACTGATACAACGCTGACGATGATGAATTTATGAACGCTCAAGAGATAATTGACGACTTTCATATCAAATATTCAACAAAAGCTCACTAAGAAAATACATTCATGTGAACATGAATTGTTGAAGAAGAGAAGTAATGTTACGATCTCAAGTCTATTCTCGATCTATTCTTGACTTTATTCTCAACTTTATTCTCAATCTATTCTCAACTTTATTCTCAATCTATTCTCAACTTTATTCTCAATCTATTCTCGATCTCGATTATCTTTAATTGAGTCTAGTGAGCATTCAAGCTAAAGATGATGTCATTGAGTTTCTGCGTCATCTGTGTAAGACATCAACTCTTTCGAGTCTAGCACAGAGATCAGAAACACACATATAAGCTGCGAGTTCTATTCTGTAGATACTTTTCTTTCTTAGCATTTATCTATTAGTTAAATGACACTCATATGACTCACTCTATGCTGATCTCTAACAATGATCATTCAGAAAGAGCAAAAAGATATAAACTGATCAGTTAAGTTTACTGATGATCAAACATTTAAAAGTATGTTTAACACTTCATATGAAACTGTCATGTGTACATACGTTTTAAGCTTTTTAGACAACAAACTCAAGAATAATTATGTTTTCTTTCAATTCTTGAACGTCGTTGATATAATATTTTCATGAATTATATAAATTCTTTATCGCTTAGTATCTTTATGAGTATCACATATAAATATGTTTTAATCTTCATTGATCATTTTATCAAAATAAAACATTTAGTCTTCATCACTTTTATGAAAGTTGAAGAAGTTATCAACTGCTTCTATGCTTATGTTTAAAAACATCATGATTTACTTGAGTTCTTTGTGTCTGATTAAAATACACAATTCATCTTTAATGTTTGAAAATATATATGTAAAATGTTGAAGATAAACATTAAGTTATCAACAATGTATCATTTTGAAATTGATGATCAAATCAAGAAAGTCAATGCTGTCATGAAGCATTATCTTTGAGTCTTCATCAACTACATGCAAAATGATTGAACTAAAGAACTTTCTGAAGTTGAATTTGTCATTAATAATACATCATCATTAATCACTTTAACATCACTCTTCTTGATTAATTTGAATCAGAATCATGTTTAAACTTCAAGTTTTTTGAACTTCTGCTCAAGAATTTTATGTTTTAAGCTTGAAACAAGTTTAGATCTGTCGTCGAGTTCGAGTTGCTCAACTCAACTCAGATTGAGTTACAGTGTTGAGTTGAATTGAAGAGAGTCAACTCAACTCGATCGAGTTGAGTTCGACTCTCGACTCAACTCGATCAACTCGACGAGTTGACTTGAACTTGATGACATGTCTAGACATTTTACTTATTTGAAATAAGTACTAGTAGAATGAAATTATGAAACTTTAAAATGTGTGTGTATGAATGATCTTTATTCACATGTCGAAAAGAAATTTATATGTATGTAGAGAAATGTCTTCGACTTCTCTATTGTTGACTCAGATCTCAGTCACTGTCTCTAACTAAACTGCTTGAAAAATGCGTAAGTAATTTCATGAAAACAGTAGATTGTAAAATGAATTGCAAAATGAATTGCAAAACTATCTACATAAGCTTTCTATTGATGTTTTCTTGTCTTCTTTGCTCAGACAATGCATTCAATTTAGCTTGACTCTTAAATGATGATTTCTTCTCGAAATTAGTCATCTCAAAGCTACGTTTACGTGTTACAGCAGAACTTGACTTCAAAGAAGAAGTCATCTTGCGCTGTTCTTTTTTCAATGCTAAAGATGACGATCTAGATTCTTCATTCAATTTAGAGACTGCGACGAATTTCATCAAATTTCTTTGATTCATTATCTTTCATAATGATTGATCGTTCTTCTTCAATCTGTTTCTCTCAGTCAAGTGTGATGTAACTCAATCAAAATGAGCAGATGCTGAAAATTGAGCATTCGAAAGTGAAGTTGTTGTAGATCTTGCTGTCGTAGATCTTGCTGTATTAAATAACGTAGATAACGAGAGTTCTTCAAAGTTTGAGAATCTAGATTGCGAAAATGATATGAAAAGATCAACATCAATTATATCATCATTCTTCAGCTCTGATACTGTTAATTAAATGTTTGATGATGAACAATATAACATTACTTATCACGCTCGTTATCATCAACATCATCATCTGATGATGCATCGCTGATATACTCTAAATCTTCATTAACGTTGATGATGAAGACTAAATCTTTGTTCTTTTCTTGTTTCTGTGCATTGAAAGCTCTTTTCTCTTCAATAAGCTCGTGAGACTTGAATTCTGCTTTCAACTTCACAGCATCTGCATGCTTAATCATCATGATATTCAATATGATGTTGACAACAAGAGAGCTGCAACGATAAAATAATACATCTTATTTCAAATTGAAAACTCGTTCAACATCTGTCGAGATAGCTGAAATTGCTAAAATATCTCAAGTCATTCTGCTTAAATGAACAAAGTCTCTGAAATGATTTCTTCAGAACTTAATGAAATCGATGTCTTGAACAATGTTTAAAGCTTATTAGAATTTGATATTTCAAACTATGTGACTGCGAAATCGATTGCAAAATCGATTGCAAAATTGATTGCAAAATTGATTGCAAAGAAATTATGAGACAATATTAATTGTGCAACGAACGAAACAAAGAGAAGAAAAACTAATTCTGATTTAAATATTGTTTCGCTTCGTTAGTTGAAACAAGTGATGATAAATTGTGACGTCTGAAATTTCGTCTAGCAACTATATCTGCAATGAAAGATATTTGTTGCAAGACTTTTTCTTGAAGTTGATCTTGCAATGTAGTTGAGTCAAAAGCGTAGTGTCTAGCATAATAATCTATAAACTCTCGTTTGTATCTTTGTTTATAGTCGCTGTCTTGTCATGTAGATCGCTTGTATAGATTTAGTTTCTGATGAAAATTTATAATATTTTTGAGATTGTACATTAGCTTTCGATCATGACTGACATCTGCGTAATATTCGAATAATTTGATTCAAGCTTGCGTTAAGACTTTCAAAAGCGAACACTTTCAAGAACGCTGCTTTCTCTTCAGAGCTGTCATGTGATCTTTGATATGAAAGAACAAAACATCATAAACAATGTAAATTGCATTGATGCTGAGTTCGCGATTACGTTCAAGTAAATCAGTGAATATCGCGAATGGTTTGAGTAGTTCTACAAGATATTGAACATGTGTTTATTCTTCATTATTGAGAGATAGCTTTTGAAGAGTAGTATTTTCATTTTCGTGAGTAGAAATATAACTCTTGATGAAGACTTGAAGATGAAGTGCTCTCAAAAGCATGAGACAGATGAAATTTCAGCGAGTTTTAACGTCTTGTATCATCTTGAGACGAAGTTCAAAATTGCGTTGAGACTTGTGAAAGTTCTCTATTTTCTGAGAACTTTCGTTCATATAAACAGAAAGCTTTCGAATCTAATTAAAGATTACTATAATGTCATGAATAAGAGTGTACTCTGTATTTTCGATCGCGATTTCAAAATCGATTGCGAAAATAATAGCAGAGCAAACTAACATGATAAATAAAAATTATTAATTATCTTGAACAGTGTTCGAGATAGACTCTCTTGTATAAACATGCTTTGAAGACTAATCTTGAGTATTCAATACTCTTTCTCATTCTCATTCTCAAAACTTAATGTCAGCGATTTGAGTAACTGTTTAACAGCTAACTGAATTACATGTGCTAAACATGATAAATGTGAAATAGCTGAGAATGTTTGCAAAGTCTCGTCTAATGCAGTCATCATGACGTCGTTATTGCTGACGTTATCTGTGATTACAGTCATAACTCGATCTTGAATATCAAGTTCTTGCAATATTCATTCAGTAATACTGCTTAGATTGCTTTCGATATGCTTGTCTTCAATTTGTTCAAAGCTCAACAAAACATTTCAATACTTTCAGAACTTAATGTAGTAAAATCTCATGATGACTAGAAAAGATAATCTATTAGAACTACTTCATTCATCTAGACTAATGAAGATTTTAGAATTCGTTGATAAATTCTTGAGTATGTTGACTTGAACAACAGTCGCTCGATTCTTGAGAAAGATCGTAAGTTTGATTCTGTGCGACAGAGTAATGCTCAATCATGTCATTTCAAATGCTCGTCGAAATTGAACATTGTCAATAGCGACATAAGAAATATTCAAAGCAACGAAAGTCTTTTGAAGTTGTAGTGCAAAGACTTCTGAAGTATATTCTTGATGAAAAGTGTGATGCTGTGATTTGTTAATCTTTTGCAATCTCTTTTGCAATCTGTTTTGCAATTTATTTTGCAATCTGCAGCTAAGAAGTAACTTATCAAAGCTTTAACTCTAACAAAGTTACAAATGTCTTGAACGTTCGTGATCTTAGTTGCTAAGTTTGTGCGTCTATCACAATCTTTGCTATTCAGATGACGTTTCATGATGCTGTTATCAATGCTTCTATTATTAAAATACTCGTAGACATGCAAACATAAACAACAAATGAGTTTGAGTCTTTCGCTTTTGACTAAAGCTGTCTGATAGAAGTTATTTCATATCTCATCTGTTCATGACTGTGAGATTCACTAGAAATGACAATAGTCTGATACTTTTCGTTCTACTCGCATTGCATATTGAGTTTGCTTTCATCAATTCAGAAATATATGTTGATATTCTTGCTTATGATTGTATAGCATATATCGTTCATCGTGTAACGACTGCAGTTCAACGAGCACAACAGAAGTAATGTTAGAAGAAGAAGATTGAGCACTATCATGCTCGCTGTTGTCAAGATTCTCTGAAGATATATTTATAAAACTAAATAAACTGTTCATACTTGCTTGCAATTTCGATGTTCTGTTTCAAGAAGATAACATGATAAGTAAGTTAAACGAAAAAGAGACTGCAAAAAGAGTCGCAAAAAGAATTGCTAAGAGAGTTGCAAAAAGAATTAAAAACAAGTTTGATCTTTCAAGCATCGTTAAGCTTAGAGTTTGAAGATCAATGCAAATCGTGCGTCACTGTTGACTTGTGACTGATTAATTCTTATCTTTTAAATTAACTGTTAATTATTCTAAAAACTAGCACATTTTAATAGATTTCAAACGTCATGATTGACTAAGAAGCTTATTACAAATACAATGAAATAATTATACAGAGATGAACTGAAGTACAAAATAATCGTTGATCGTTGCACAAAATTATACGAAAAGAATGTTTAATTCTTCTGTTCACTTCTGCTATTTATTCATTACATGAGAGTATGTTGTGATGCTGCATGCAATAAATAATTCTATCTATCAGCTTGTGACTGCGAAACTAGCTAGATCATCAATTTAGAAACACTCGATGTCTAAAATATGAATATTAAGAGAATCAAAAAGAATACTTGACTTCTTGATTTTGAATATCACTTTTCATATTTCTCGTATCAATTTGTAGAAAACATTTGATGTTCATTCATACTTATCGTAGTCAAAATTTGTCGATCAATTCTCAGTCTGATCTGATAGCACAATTCACTTGCATGACTTGTTCTTAATTGTCTTTCTTCTCAATCATACTACACGTCATAGAGTTTTCTCAGACGTGATGAATGATTCTCGAAAGCGCTTTGATGTCAATTTGCAATCTCAAGAGATATGACAATTTGTGAAGAAGACTTGACGATACTGATCGCTCTCTGCTTTTTTATATGTCACAATGTTAGTATAAATATTGAAATACAAGTCGCGAAATTGATTGCAAAATTGATTGCAAAATTGATTGCAACATCAAGAGCAAAATTAAGAGCAAAGTTTAAATAGTAAAAGAAATAATAATCATGTTGTAAACAAAATTACAAAAAGAACTGTCAAAAACTTATACAATAAGACGACGCGCTACATCTTTTCAGAAATTCTGAAACTGTCAAAGAATCTTCACTGTCAATGCTTCTCTGATGACATTCGAGTCATTCATCATCTTCTTGTTCGTCATCGTCTTGAGCTTTTCACTCAGAAGCAAGTCATTCACCTGATATCGTTCTTTCGCCTGAACGTCATTGATGTCAGAGAGCTTCTCTCATTGAAAACTCTTCACACTCGTATTGAAACGAGTGCTTAATATCAAAGAATCTTGATTGAGACTTGCGACATCGAGACGTGTTTTTACATGATTCACTGTATTTTCTTTTGCAATTCTATGAATTTATTAATATTTAATTGCAAAAAAGATTGCAAAAAATATCGTTGATTTCATTTGCTATTCACATGCGCAGTCAACAAGAACTCACGATCATCATTTAATGCTTGTGAATAAACATTTGATTTTTTGAATTGCTTGATTCAGTAGAAATGAATATTTCTATCTCTGTTTTTCACATCTTCAATTTTCTTCTCATTATCTGTCATATTTTGCACATGAGTTCTAGTCTTTTTTGAATGTGTATTGTTGAAATAATCTTCAATAGTCTTGCGCTTGTGAGTAGACATCATTGTGAATGCAGAACAGTAGTTAACTTGTAAAAGCAATGATGTAGCGATCTAGATAATGAGATAAAATAGTGAAGATCAATCGTAATGATGAGGTATGAAATTTAAACTTCAATATCTTGATTTAAGGTTTTAAGATTTAGATCGTCATCATTTCAACATTAATTAAGTCATGTAATCATCAACTTTTTTCTTCTTTTACCTTCAAACAACAACAACATACTGCAATCATGATCGCAACAGCTCAGTAAGTTATGTATCAGCTTCACGAGTTTATAGAAGATCGCAAAACTGATTGCAATACAGAGACAATGAGTTTAACTTTAACAACAAAACGCTATTCAGCATCTTTGATTCTGCAACTGACAAGATTTTGAAATTGATTTTGAATTCAAATGAATTCTTCAACTTGCACGAATCTATGTACATATTTCATTTCTTATTACTCTTGAATTGATCGCAAAACTGATTGCAAAGTAGAAATAATATTGCAGCGAATTCTAAATTCAAGCTTACAAGATTAAATTTCGATCATAAGTCAAACAATAGATCGCGATTGTCAAGCAGCTCAGAATCGTCATTGTCAAGCTCATTCTCATCATTCTCATCGTTATCATTCTCATCATCATTCAGTAAAAAACCTCATAACAAGCAATTTGTCGAAAAGATGCTTCGAAAACAGTCAATAGTGAAGTTGAGAACTGATGATAGAAAGATGAAGCTCATCAGAGTAAGTTTTGAGTCTTACTAGATTGCAAAAATGATTTCAAAGACGCTGATCATATGTTAGAATGTTCGATTCATTGAGTCAGCTCATGTTATCAATGTCATCATAAAAAGTGATCTTATCAAGCTCAAGAAAATGCGAAAATATTGCAAAGAAACTGTGACACTTCGTGAAATTCGTCGATATCAAAGAACAATCGACTTACTTATTTCAAAGCTCTTGTTTCAGCGTGTGATTCGCGAAGTGTGTCATGAATTGATTGAAGTCAATCTTCGCTTTCAATCAAAAGCTATAAAGACATTGCAGAAGATGACAGAAGTGTGACTTGTTGCGATGTATGAAGATTAGTTTCACGATCAATTTTGCAATCAATTTTGCAATTAATTTTGCGATTCAAATACTGATTACTTAACAGATATCAATCTTTGCGCAATTCACGCAAAGTGTGTAATCATTCAAGCGAAGAATATAAGGTTAATTTTTCGTCTCACGAACGAAAAGTTTACATTTGAAGCTTGTTCAAATTACATGACGAAGTAGATAGTCATGTTACTATGCAATCAGAATGCAACGCTGTCGCAAGACAAATAGATAGTAAATACAATTTTTGCACTGTCACAC
>JAABVA010006514.1_pt1 | contig 10320 bp, 14 predicted proteins | sample 5560331 | NCBI WGS metagenome assembly JAABVA01 (sample SAMN12812661, study PRJNA571458) | rock metagenome | isolation source: Antarctica rocks | place: Antarctica: Victoria Land, Mt New Zealand sud | collected 2016-01-07 | reverse complement strand
TTGAACGACATCTTCGGGATGTGGTGACGGCGATCGGCGTTGTGTTTGTGCGGCATCGGGGCGGTCAGAACCAGAAAGGGAACCGCATCCTACCACCACTTCAGATTATCAAAGTGCACCAACGCCGTCAAGTGATACACCTCCGCTGAAGCAAGCCGAAAAACTCGAGACGGCCGTGCAGCAAGCTTTAGAAGACGAGATTAGAACGGAGTATCAGCGTCCTCTAATGGCGGCGCTGGATGCGCTGCCCCGGAGCGATTTAGCAACGATGGCTGAGTCGTTGATCAGCTTGACTGCCCTTAGGGCTCGGATGTCCGCCGGGGAAATGGAGACCGTTGGAGGACCCATTGACGTCGCGGTCCTGTCGAAAGGGGAAGGCTTCGTCTGGGTAAAGCGCAAAGACCCCATTAAATCGGACGTTGATACCTTTGCGGCTATTGGCTTCCAGCGACAGTTGTGAGGATCGATGCACACGACCTCGCTGAGAGGGTCTAGCCCCAATACGGTTCAGTTAACGTCGTTAGGCGTCCGGTGATGGTGGAGAAACCGCTTGATAAAAGCTGCCCGACACTCCGGAAAATGGCCTAACTGAACGGTATTGGGTCTAGCCCATCCTATTCAGCGCTTTGAGGCCTGATTATGCGCTGAGCGGTAGACGTGGGTTGGCATTTCGCCTGTTTCATCGCGATCTGGTCGGAGGTGCTGGGCGCTAGAGTTGGTGTGACGAGGCGGATCGGGGGCAATCGCCCCAGCGATCATGGTCCGGCGAGTTGCAAGCTGCGCGCGACGCCGCAGAACAATTCGGCTTCCGAGCAGGCTGCGGCGAACGCGATGCGGACGCGTGTGGCAGTTTCGGTGATGCGCCCGGCAATCTTGAGCAGGCGCACCCGCAAGGTGGTGAACTCGGCCGTGGCGAGAGGCTGAGGCTTGGGGATGCCAGAGGGCATAGCGTCGGGTGTCACGCAGACAACGCTACGCGTGAACGGGGCAGGAACATTGGCGTCCCCAGAACGTGGCAACCGATCGTGGGAGGCCTGATGTTTGTGGGACGCATTCTGTGGACGGGAAAACAGCCCTTGAACGGACAGCGCCGGACCTGTCCAGGGAGCGGACGGTTGCGGGACGGCTGAGTGAAATCAACGATGTTCATCTTGGTTCTGGCTTAGCGTTGTCTGCATGACGGCCAGAAGTAACGGAAGGCCCCTCTGATACGCATAAGCCGACAAACAAAGAACATCGAGCGGACAAACGGGGACATAAAGCCCCCTGTGACCGTTTTTATACCGACCTCAGTATGGTTTCCTTCTCCCAGCTGGCAAAGCCACAACGCGTTGTTATGTCTTGAAAACTTCGCAAATAAACATTACGCTTTCGGCTTATTCGTACCAGAGGGGCCTTCAGTGCTACCGAAATGCGATCGAGGCGCGGTTCCGGGCGATCTTCGAGCTGGAGCTCTCCGGCGACCTCGACAAGTCGGCCCTGGGCTGGCTCGGCGCGCATGTGACCCAGAAGTATTTCGCCGACTATCTCATCGACGCCATGGAGGCCTTGTCGTAACCTCCATGCCAAAAGTGCCGATCTGAAAAGCGTGTGAATTCAATGCATTACACTTTGCGCTGTGCTGCAACCGCTTGATAGAACTGGATAATCAACTTTTCGTTGCGGTAGCACTGATCCATAACCCCTCCTTTGCGGATCAAGAGCAGGCCAGCACGCAAGCCGCGCGCGCCAGGAGCAAGCAGGAGGCAGGTGCTACCTTAACGCCTGTGGCGCAGGGCATCGACCAGCACCACGAAGGCTGGCGGCGGCTGGCGGCGGCTGGGGTAGTAAAGATGGTAGCCTGGGAAGGGCGGACACCAATCCCCAAGCACCCGGATGAGCCTTCCCTCGGCGAGGTGCGCTTTCACCTGTTCTTCGGCCAGGTATGCCAAGCCAAACCCGTCGAGTGCCGCTTTCAGAATGGGGGCGATGCTGTTGAACACGAGCTGCCCTTCGACCCGCGCCCGCAGCTCGCGCCCGTCTTTCTCGAACTCCCAAGCGTAGAGGCCGCCGTAGGTCGGCAGGCGGAGGTTGATGCCGTCATGCGCGGTCAGATCCTGCGGTGCCCGCGGTCGCGGATGCTGTCCGAAGTAGGACGGCGCACCGACCACTGCCATGCGCATGTCCGGTCCAATCGGCACCGCGATCATGTCCTTGGCCACGACTCCGCCGAGCCGGACCCCGGCGTCATACCGCTCGGCCACGATGTCTGTCAGGCCGTAGTCGATGACCACCTCCACCTTGATGTCTGGGTAGGCTGGCAGCAGTCTCGCCAGGGCAGGCCAGAGGATCGCATCGGCCGCGTGCTCGTCCGCCGTGATCCGGATGCTGCCGGCGGGCTTGTCGCGCAGTTCGCTCAACGTGGCCAACTCCGCGTCGATCTCATCCAGCCGTGGCCCCACGGCCCGGAGCAGGCGTTCGCCCGCCTCGGTCGGCGCGACGCTCCGGGTGGTGCGCGTCAGCAACCGCAGCCCGAGCCGCGCTTCCAGGCCGCGGACGGTTTGGCTCAGCGCCGATTGGGACACCCCGAGCTGCGCCGCAGCGCGGGTGAAGCTCCGCTCCCGGGCCACGGCGAGGAAGGCAAGGAGGCCGTTGAGGTCCGCCCGAGGCATTGAGAAGGCCCGCTTATAGGTTCATGCAGGTTCTATCACCTAATCGCCAGCAGCCGCACCCACTACCTCACCACCTAACAGGCCGCCAAAGGTTGCGAGGCGGTCCCGAAGAGGATGAGCGAAGGAGAGGAATGATGGAGATCAAGCGAGCGGGTTCCCAGCCCTCCGGCAAGGGGCCGGCAGAGTATTTTACCGGAACGGTGCGGATCGACCCTCTGTTCAGCCCGCCCGACCCGGCCCGTGTCGGTATGGCGCTCGTCACATTCGAGCCGGGCGCGCGCACGGCCTGGCACACCCATCCGTTCGGCCAGACCCTGATCGTCATGTCCGGCTGCGGCCGTGTGCAGCGCGAGGGCGGACCGATCGAGGAAATTCGGCCGGGCGATGTGGTCTGGTTCGCGCCCGGCGAGAAGCACTGGCACGGGGCTGGCCCGACCACGGCCATGAGCCACATCGCCGTGCAGGAGAAGCTCAACGGCTCACCCGTGACCTGGATGGAGCAGGTCAGCGATGAGCAGTATGGGGGCTGAACAATGCCGCATGTCGTCGTGAAGATGTATGCCGGAAAATCCGAACAGCAGAAGGCCAGGCTCGCCGAGGCGATCACCAAGGCGGTGATGTCCGGCGCGAGCTGCACGGAGGACGCCGTCTCAGTCGCCATCGAGGATGTAGAACCAGGCGATTGGGCGGAGATGGTCTTCAAGCCTGAGATCAAGGGCAAGTGGGACCGCATTTATAAAAAGCCGGGCTATGACCTTTTTTAGTCCAGGGCTGAAATTCATCATCGGAGCGTGCGCCGTGGTCCTGGCATGGTCGCCAGGCTGCAGCGCCATTGCTGGAGAAACGCGCGTGCCCGTCATACGCATAGCCGAACTCGCCGTCGATCCCGCGCAGCTCAAACGCTACACGGCGGCCGTCAGAGAGGAGGTCGAAACCTCCGTCCGCGTGGAGCCGGGCGTCCTGGCGATCTACGCCGTGGCGGAAAAGGACGACCCGTCCCGGTTCCGGTTCTTCGAGATGTATGCCGATGACGCTGCTTACGACGCGCATATCGCTTCGGCACATTTCAGGAAGTATGCCGAGACGACCAAGGATATGATCACGTCCAAGAAGCTCATAGAGACGGTGCCTATCCAGCTCAGCGCGAAGCCGACATGAAGCCCCGCAGCATGGCACTGCCCCGGGCCAGGCGCCGCCGACCTTTTCGCCCGGCATGGCGGCGTTGCTGCCGATCATGGCCGTGGTCTTCGTCGTGTACCTCATCATCGGCCTCGCGATGCCGGTGCTCCCGCTCCATGTGCATCAGGGCCTTGGCCTCAGCACCTTCGTGGTCGGCCTGGTCGCCGGCATCCAATTCGCTGCGGCGCTGATCTCGCGGCCATGGGCGGGCCACTACGCCGACAGCCGCGGCGCCAAGCGCGCGGTCATTACCGGCCTGCTGGTCGCTTTCGCCACGGGCTGTTCTACCTGTCGTCCGTCCGCTTCGCCGCCACACCCGGAGTCTCGGTCGCGATCCTGATTATCGGCAGGGTGCTGCTCGGCGTCGGGGAGAGTTTCATCATCACGGCCGCCCTAAGCTGGGGGCTGGCCCTCATGGGGCCGCAGAACACGGGCAAGACCATGTCCTGGATCGGGACGGCGCTGTATGCGGCCTATGCGGTCGGCGCACCGGCCGGCACCGCCTTGTATGCCGGCACCGCCTTGTATGCCGGCCACGGCTTTGCTGCCGTCGCGCTGGCGACGGTGCTGATCCCGCTCGCCACCCTGGTGCTGGTCGCGCCGATGCGCCCGGTTGCGCCGCAGCCCCAGGCACGTTCGGCGCTCAGGGAGGTATTCGGCGCTGTCTGGGTGCCGGGCCTGGCCTTGGCGATCAGCGGCGTCGGCTTCGGGGCGGTCACCATCTTTGTCGCGCTCTTGTTTGCTGAGCGCGGCTGGCAGCCGATCTGGCTCGCCTTCACCGCCTTGAGCGTCGCCTTCATGGCCGGACGCCTGCTTTTCGGCCATCTGCCAGATAGGATCGGCGGCGCTAAGGTCGCGATGGCCTGCATCCTGATCGAAGCCGTTGGCCAAGCCCTGCTCTGGCTGGCGCCCTCATCCGGCGTGGCCATGCTCGGGATAACGCTGACGGGGGCTGGTTACTCGCTGGTCTATCCCGGCTTCGGCGTCGAGGCGATCCACTGCGCGCCACCGCAAAGCCGCGGTCTCGCCATGGGCGCCTATACCGCCTTCCTCGACCTTTCCCTTGGCCTCTCCGGCCCCGTGCTGGGGTTGGTCGCAGGCAGGGCCGGGCTGGGTGCGGTGTTCCTCGCCAACACGCTGGCCGTGCTCTGCGCCGTGCCCATCGCCATGCGACTCATCCGGACGCCTCAACCAACGGCGGCGCTCCATTGAGTGCAGGAACCGGGGCCTGGGGAGCAAGCGAACGGGAAACCTATGTAGGAGTGGGTGGCCGCAGCATCCCTGCTCCCATCCTGGCCACGACGCCGCGCGGCACGAAGCGCACCGACTGTGCCATCAGCCAGTTCCGCCCACCGACGATCCGCGTCGGCCTGTTGCCGCGCAGGGCGCGCATAGCGCCTTCCGCCACGTCCTCGGCCCGTGCCATACGCGAGAGGGCGGGAGCCTGGCGCGCCCTGTCGTCGCCCAGGGCTGCGAAGAACGGTGTCTCCACCGCGCCCGGACAAAGCGCCACGACATGCACGCCGCGGTCGCGGTACTCCGCCCACAGCGCCTCGCTGAAGCTCAGCACGAACGCCTTGGTTGCCGCATACACCGCCATATACGGCCCCGGCTGGAATGCCGACGTCGAGGCGAGATTCAGGATGGCGCCATGGCCGCGCTGCAGCATCGGCGGCAGGAAGGCGTGCGTCAGGGCGACGAGCGCGGCGACGTTCACAGCCACCTCGTCCTGCTCGCGGTCCGGCTCGATCTCCTCGAACGGGCCGTAGGTGCCGAAGCCCGCGTTGTTGACCAGCACGTCCACCGCCATCCCCTGCGCGTCGGCATCCCGCCGCACGGCCTCGGCGCTGCCGGGCTTGATCAGGTCTGCCACGACGACTGCGGCGCGGATGCCGTGATCCGCGGATAATGCGTCGGCGAGCGCGCGCAACTTCGCCTCCGACCGGGCCACCAGGACCACGTTGGCGCCCTCCTGCGCCAGCCGGCGCGCGACGGCCTTCCCGATGCCGGACGAGGCGCCCGTGACCAGTGCTGTCTTGCCCTTCAACGTGAGGGTCTTCATGGCTTGGCTCCTCCTGGTCGGGGCAGCATCGCCGCCGATGTTGACATCAGCAACATAGGTGCCTTATTGGCTCGGTCAACATAAATCTGCAGACATCGTTCATGCCCCGAACTTGCGCGGTCAAGGCGTCATGCGACCTCGCCGTAGCCCCTCGCCATTGCGGCGGCGCAGGCTAGCAAAGGGGCGAACAACACCAGCTCGGCGTAGAGAAACGACCGTACGCTCCTCACATCCCGGTCAGACGGCGACCCACCCGCACGCCGCCACCGGATGAACTTCAGCGTTGGGGGCACGGAGAGGAACCCGATGACCAGGAACGTCGTGATCTTGGCCCAGAAGAACCCGTTGTGCGAATAGTAAGCCCACCCTTTTGCTGCAAAGATCGCCCTTGCGAAGCCCACGACCACGATCACTCCGGCGAGCGCGCCATAGCCGAGGTCAATGGCCGCGACCTTGGCGACGCTGTCTGCGCTCATGTTCCGCCTTACCGAGATGAGTTCGGCAGCAAGGATGCCAAAGAGTGCGAAGATGGTCAGGTGGTGGGTGATGGCGAGTGCAAGGTCGAGGTCGGGCACGTCGATGGCTCCTGTGTGTGATTTGGGGAGGCTAACCCTGCATCCTCTGATGGCAAGAGCTGGCAGCGGGCCGCTCGGGTGTCGGAGTTCGCGCCGGCAGGACCGTCCGTAACAAGCCGCCTACCATCTTGCAGCAACTGCCGTCCGCCGGCTGAAATGCACCTTTGGCTAGCCGGCTACTGCTCTCCCGTTTGGGGCAATCCGGCCTCAGTGCTTTCGCAAGCCGTCGAGCAAGTTGCGCGAGACGCCCGCGACGACGTGCTCGGGGAGGGAGGACGGCGCGCCGTCCTTTGCCAGCCCATCGATCGCGAGCATGGTCAAGCCATGCACAAGCGACCAGGCCGAGAGGGCGGCCAAGTTCAGCTCGGCTTGGTTGGCCGGCGAAGCCGCGAAGCTGCCCGCCTGGGCGCCGCGCAGAATGGTCTCGCCCAGCACTGCCTTCGCGGCTGCAGCCGCTTCCGCCACCATGACTGGCAAGCCGCCCTCGGCAACGGTGAGGGTCGGGCCGAACATGAGCCGGTAATGCGCCGGATTGTCCATGCCGAAACGCACGTAAGTAGTGCCGATCGCGAGTAGTGCCGCCTCGGGTGATGGCGCGTCGGCCGTAGCCGCCGCCAAGTGCGCGCGCAGCGCCTCGAAGCCGACCGCAGCCACGGCGGCGAGTAGGTCACGCTTGTCGGCGAAGTGGTTGTAGGGCGCGTTGTGGCTGACGCCGGCGCGCCGGGTCACTTCGCGGAGCGAGAAGCCCCAGTTCTGCTCCTCGGTGACCAGGGCAAGGGCGGCATCGACCAGGGCGCGCCTGAGGTCGCCGTGGTGGTAAGCGGGGTGGCTCTCGACCGTAGGTCGGAGGGGTGGCATCAGGGATGCCTCACAAACGGTTGATGTTGACGGTGCCAACCCATGTTGACATAGTCAACATGGCACTGATATCGCCGGTGTCAACATTGGTTGGGCGGCAGCAGCGGCCGAAGAGAGCGCCGTATATTGACAACGTCAACACGGAGGAACCGCAATGTCCACCTTCAGGAGCCAAGTAGCAGATCCTTCGGCCATCATCTTCGACGCTCTTGGCCGCGACACCCAGGATCGGCCTGACGCTGAAATCCTCGTCTCGGGCAAACTTCCCCGCGCTTTGAATGGCGTGCTGTTCCGCAACGGCCCCGGCAAGTTCCGCCGCGGCGGGCGCACCAAGCGCACGGTCCTCGATGGCGACGGCGTCATCCAACGGCTGGAGCTTGCCGACGGCTCCGCACGCTACGCACGCCGCTTCGTGCGGACGCCTAAGTTGGCGGCCGAAGCCGCCGCGGACCGCTTCCTGTCGCCGACCTGCACGACCACCGCGCCAGGTCTGCTGACGAACCTCGGACAGCACATGCAATCCCAGGCCGGCGTGACAACCTATGAGGTGAACGGCACGCTCTATGCTCTGGACGAAGGTGCCACGCCTGGCTTCGAGATTGACAGGGACACGCTGGAGACCTTGAAGCTGGCGAGTCTAGGCTTGCCCGATCACGACGCCTCCCCCAAGCCGCACGTCCGCTACATCGCGAGCAGCGGCGATTGGCTGTTCGCCTCCACCCGCTATGGCTCAAAGAGCATGATGATCGACATCGTTCGCCACCGCGCGGACGGCACGCGGGTGGCGACACCCACGGTCACGGCGCCTCGCATGGCCTATGTCCACGATTTCGGCGCGACCGATCGCTACGCCGTGGTGATCCTGCAGGCGGCACACATACACGGCCTGCGCTTCATGTCGGGACTGGCAAGCTTCTCCGAGTGCCTCGAATGGCGCCCATCGCAGGGCAACCTCGTGGTGCTGATCGACTTGGCGACCGGAACAAATCAGACGTTTGAGGCACCCGCGGCGTGGGCATGGCACATGGCCAACGCTTATGAGCACGGCAATGACATGGTGCTCGACTTCGTCGGCTACGACGATCCCGGCCACTTCCTCGGCAAGAACGCCCAGCTCGCAGCCGTCATGCGGGGCGAAGATGGCGTGCGTGGCGCACCCGGCCACATCCGCCGCTACGTGCTGAGCCCGGCCACGGGCCGGCTGACAGAAACCATCCTGTCAGACGGCAACTTTGAATTCCCGTCCATCGACGGCCGAGCGGGCGGCGAGGCTCACGGCCGGATCTACGTCACCTGCGGCTCGCAGGCCGGTATGCTGCACAGCGGGGTAGCGGCCCTGGACACTCGCACCGGCTGCCTCGACGCATTCGAGTTTGGCGATCACGTCAACGCCGGTGAGCCTGTATTCGCCGCCGATGCCGCCGGTGGGCCGGACGCGGGCTGGCTTATCACCCAGACGCTGGACACGCGACGCGGCACCTCAGGCTTCGCCGTGCTCGACGCTCGGCGGGTCAGCGATGGGCCGCTGGCCATCGTCGAGCTCGGCGAGACGATGCCGATCAGCTTCCACGGCCACTGGGTGGCCAACTAAAGTCGCGCCTGTGAACAAGCGCCGAACCGGGACCCTTCCCGGAAGCGGCTGCAATGCGATGATTTGGCGGCGATAAGTGGCCGACAGGTGGGGTCCCGGTCGGCGCCGACCGGGACCCCACCTTTACGGCGTTTCTCTGCGTCTGATCGATGCGGTAGACCCGATCCCAGCGGGTCCTAGTTAAGCGTTTGTTCACACGCATACGCGCCTCCGCTTCACCGCATCGATGATCTGCCCTGCCCTGCAAGTGCCATTCGGTTGGCATTGCGGTCGGACGTGGAAGGTCCGCGAGGTATTCCGGCAGGCCTTGGGCTTCGTGCATGCTCAGTGCCGTGCGGCCGATGTGGAGCTGAATGACAAGGGGATGACGCTGCGGCACAGCCTGCCGCATGCGGCGGCGCCTTGCCTTCGAAGGTGCGTTCAAGCCTGAATTTGTGCGGAACAGGATCAATCGACCATGACACAGACCCTTGCGGCTCTGATCGGCAGCCTCGCTACCGCCATCGCGCTCTTCTATGGCGGTCTGGCGGTCGAGGCTTATAAGCGCCGGCGTGATCGGATGGGCATGGCACTTGCGGTCGCCGGCGCCATCGACGCGATGCTCGGCCTCATCGAGACACGCGAGATGATCACGGAACTCTGGGAGGCGCTGGGCGAACTGGACGCAGGTCAGCCGGTGCAGTTCGGCTCGCTGATCCGCGACAACGCGCCGTTCCAGGCAATCACGCTGGCGTATGCCAGCCAAATCGGCAATCTCGGCGGCGACCTGCCGTTCCATGTCGCCCGGTTCCTGACCTACAACCAGGGCCTGCTTCACGACCTTGGCCGTCTCGACGACAACACAGACAAGCCTCAGGTGCAGGCGATGCTGATCCGACGCATGCGGCCACTATGGGAAAAGACGCACGCATTAGGGACCAAGTTGATCGAAGACCTCCGCAAGGCCGCCGGTATTTGACGCCTGGTTCCGCGTCAGACCAAGCGTTTGAAAGCATTTTCATGTTCGGTCGGTGTGGTTGAGTTCGGGTGATCTACTTGCACCGAACCCAACGGTCGGCACTGACCCACGCCCATGGTCTGTTCCCGCGCACCGCCGAGGCGGTGACGCGGGTTCCCGTTGTCTAAGCCGCCCTGCCGCCAGCGGCCGTCGCGGCGCCAGTCGCAGCGCGCGGTCTGGTGGCTATCCGGCCGCATCTCTCCGTCCGATCACCGTCCGTCCGGGTTGGCGCGGCACCGTTAGGCTTGCGAGGCCAGGCGAGGGAACAGCGCCTTGGCGCAGGGCACCGTCAACTTGTCGGACTGGGGTCGCGATGGCGCGCGATGAGAACGGCGCGTTCGTGGTTACGCCGCAGCGGCGACGCCGGTGACCTCGGCCCAAACCTGGAAGGCCTGGGTCCGGGCGGC
>JAABVA010006513.1_pt1 | contig 10321 bp, 12 predicted proteins | sample 5560331 | NCBI WGS metagenome assembly JAABVA01 (sample SAMN12812661, study PRJNA571458) | rock metagenome | isolation source: Antarctica rocks | place: Antarctica: Victoria Land, Mt New Zealand sud | collected 2016-01-07 | reverse complement strand
GACCGTATGTGAAACAGTCCGGCGGGTGCAACGGGCGCTTGTCGAAGGTGGCTAAAGGCACTTCCTGGCCGTAATACCCGGCACTGGTTGGTCTGGCACACTCCGCCAATGGAACCTGCGGACTTCTACACCGGCATCGTCGCCGGTGCCTACGGTCACCTCAAATCGTCGTCGTTCGACGCTGCCCTCTACCGCGACTTCGTTGTCACCCACGGACAGCCCGGTCTGGAGATCGGTTGTGGCGACGGCGAGCCGCTGCTGGACCTTCTCGCCGAGGGGCTAGACGTCGAGGGAGTCGACTCTTCTTCGGACATGCTGGAGCGGTGTCACGCACACGCGCTGCGACGCGGCATTGAGGTGCGCCTTCACCACCAGCGGATGGAGGACCTGGCCCTGGAGCGGCGTTACCGGTCGATCTACTTTGCGGGTCCGACGTTCACGCTCCTGCCCGACGACGAGACGGCGCGAAGGGCGCTTTTGCGGATCCATCAGCACCTTACCGACGACGGCATGGCGCTCATCCCACTCTGGGTACCGGCCCCGACCCCTACCGGGGAGTTGGGCGTTTCCCGTTGCCACCATGATGGCCTCGGCGTTGAGGTCCGCTTCACCCCGGTGTCCGAGACGAGCGACCCGGTCGGTCGGACCCGGGTTACCTCATGCAGGTATGAGCGGATCGCCTCGGCCGGCACGGAGGTCGCCGAGCGGGAGTGGATCATCCACTGGCAGACGCCGTCGTCGTTCCGGAGGCTTTGCCACGAGACCGGGCTCGAGGTTTTCGACCTCGTCGACGACGACACCGGAACGGCGGCGATCGATACCTCAACGTCGTTCACGGCCATCGTCTCAAGAGGATCCAACGGGCAGCCGTCGTAGAGCGCGACGCCAACTAGGCCCCACAAACCGAGGATAGCGCCAGGGGTCCGGCGGCTGGCGGTAGCGCCGCCTTGTTGTGGCGGCTGAGGGTAGGGCCGCGTCCTGGCGCTCTGGTCGAGCCCTATCGTTTGCCGGGTGGCGCTTCTCCCCGATCTTGCCGCGCTGATTCTGGGGTTTCGACCTGGTGGCCGTGTACTGGTCGGCGTCGACGGACCTGACGCAGCTGGCAAGAGCACCTTTGCCCGTCAGCTGAGCGACCACCTGGACTGTGTCGTCGTTCGTGGCTCGATTGACGACTGGCATCGTCCCCGGGAGCAACGATTGCGCCGCGGCAGTGAGTCCGCGGAGGGCTACTACCGCGACTCCTTCGACTACGAGGCCCTGGTGGCGGGATTGTTCGACCCCTTCATCGGCGGCGCGGCCAGCGTCAAGACACGGCACTTCGACTACCACTCGAACACTCCCGTCAGCGACGGAACCACGAGGGTCCCCGCGGGTGCCATCCTGCTGTTCGAAGGGGTCTTCCTCCTTCGTCCCGAGCTGCGTGACCGCTGGGATCTGGCCGTCTACCTGCACGTGCCCGAGAGCGTCACGCTGGCCCGGGTCGTCGAGCGCGACCGTGTCCTGTTCGGCACTCAGGACGCAGTGTTACGGCGTTACGAGGCTCGCTACCTGCCAGGACAGGCCCTCTACCGGTCAGAGGCGCATCCCCTGAATGCCGCTCACGTGGTGTTGGACAACACTGAGCCGAACTCGCCTCAGGTCCTCCTTTGGCGGACTGCTGCTGTCATGTCGCGACCGTCTGTTGCCGAGCGTCTGATCGCGGCGCACATCGATCCCGAAACCGAGCCCGTCGCTGCCTGGCGACAACTCCGTGAGGTGGAGGGCGCACGGGCCACGGTCGTGGACCTGTACGAGCTCGTCGCCGGACGGCGTGGAATCGCAGGGTGGCAACTACCAGTTGCTGAACGTCACGCACTCGCGTGGAGCGTCATGCCGCTCGTCTGGCCAGGATTCAGCACGACAAACGGCAGCGAGCGCACGGCCGACACGATCCAGGTCGTTGACTACGACCCTTCTTGGCCCAACCGCTACCAGCAGTGGCGCGAAGTCATCGCAGTGCAACTGGGACCCGCCGCTCTGCGCATCGAACACGTTGGTTCGACCTCGGTGCCCGGCCTGCTCGCCAAGCCGATCATCGACGTGCAGGTAAGCGTGGTCGACCTCACAGACGAAGACGCCTACATGCCCCCGCTGGAGGCCGCCGGCTTGCAACTTCGAAGCCGTGACGACCTGCACCGATACTTTCGCCCTTTCCCAGGTCGTCCGCGTGACGTGCACGTTCACGTCTGCACCGCCGGCTCGGCCTGGGAGCAGGAGCATCTGCTCTTCCGGGACTACCTGCGCACCCATCCTCAAGCCTGTCATGCGTACGCCCAAGTGAAGAAGCAGGCGGCCACCAGGTGGTCAGACGACGGAATTGCCTACACGGATGCCAAGACAGAGGTGATCCTGGCAATTCTCGCCAATGTGGTGACCAGGTCGCCTGGAACAACAACAGAATGATCTCGGCTAACGCCTACCTCACGGGCTCCGGTGGTGGCGGGTAGTGCCGGATACCTGAGCTCCGGAGAAGCAATTACGTCGGCATCCAAACGGCGTGGTCGTGGGCGAAGTACACCCTTGACGGGTCCAGGTCGACGAGTCGCCTCATCCACGCCGGCGTCACGGTAGAGGAGGCGGATGGCCGTCGTCGGATGCGCGGAGCGCCAATGCGTCGGCGCTGTAGGCCGTGGCCGTGTCGTGGGACTGCCCGGCCAGCACGATGACACTGTCGTCGCCTCGGCGTACGACGACTGACTGGTGGCCGTCCGTGTGCCCAGGAGTCGGAATGACCGTGACGCCGGGGAAGATCTCGCCGTCGCCGGCAGCCTTCTCGTAGGTGAGACCAGGGGCATCCACAAGCTCGGGCAGCGTGTAGTCCGGAAGATGCGCCGCCGCGAGCTCCACCTCCTGCACCACGATCGGCAGGCCCATGAGCGACGGGTTGCCGCCGCAGTGGTCGAAGTGCAGATGGCAGTTGACGACGGCCGTCAGATCTTCGACAGCGAGCCCGGCCGCGTGCAGCGCGTAGGGCAGCGCTATGCGTCGTGGGCGGTAGTGGTCGTCGACATCTGGGTGCGAGCCCATCCCGCTATCGAGCAGCACCGTGCCCTTCGGATGCTGCACCACGTAACCCAAAACCGGCTCGACCGAGGGGCGGTGCTGCCCGTCTCCTCAGCCGGCCGCACGAAGTAGCCAAAGTCGAGGCGTAAGACGGAGATCTCGGAGCTCACCCCGCCGACGGTAGCGCCGGTTACGCGCGTCAAGGAGACGTCCCGCAATCGCTCGTTTGTGGGTCTGTCCGGGCGTAGGCAGGCGGTAGGCCCGTTGGCTCCCGCTGGTGAGCGTGCTGCGCTGACCAGCGTCGTCCCGTAACTGGTGTCCGGAACCTACGTGCCGCGTGCAGCCTACGAGAGCCGTTTGCGGTACGGGTTGGACCTGGCGCACCTGCGGGGTGGTGCTGCAGGTACGGGCCGCCGCCCAGATCAGCTCTCGGCTGATGTGGGACAGCAGCCAGGTCGGGCGAGGCGTTGTGCGTACCGGGCCGCCGCCGTGACTGCCCCGGCTGACCGCGCTGCGGCGGGATCGGTTGCAGTCAGGTGTGAGTGCGCTGTGGCCCGACCCGGCCGGCTATGCCGAGCGGCTCGAGGCCCGGGCCGGAGCTCAAGCCCGGGGCCGTGGGCGCAGAAGTCGGCGTGGGATGAGTAGAAGCAACCAAGTAGGGAACCTACCTATTAGCGGCCAGTGGGGCCGTGCTGACGTGGAGGTGTCTGATGGGGATCATCGCCTGGATCGTGTTGGGTGCTGTGGCAGGGTTGATCGCGGAGCGGCTGACTGGTTCGCGGACCGGGGTGGTGGTTGCGACCGCGGTCGGGATCGTGGGGGCCCTGCTGGGGGGGTTTGTGGCCAAGGTGCTGTTCGGGGTGCACTCGCTGAACAGCTTCTTCAACCTAAGTACCTGGGTCACCGCTGTCGTCGGGGCGGTCGTGTTGCTCGCGGTGATGCACGCGCTGACCGGTAGCCGGGGCCGGGCTCGCGCCTGACGGCGCCACCGGGCCGCCGGGTGCCACCGCAACGGTGGCGCCCGGCGCACCGGCACGTGAGGGCCGGCGGGCAGCAGCAGGCGCCGCAGGTGGGTGGGACCCGATCGCTTGTGCCGGGCGAACAGATTCCAAGGACCGGCGGCCGGCCGGTGCGGCGGTGATGGGGAGGTTGTCGATGGTGTTGACCGATCGGCATTTCGCGGGGTTGCTCGCGGTGCGCAGTGACCTGGCCGAGTTCCACAGCGGTGGGGAGCGGTTGGCTCAGCAGCTGGGGTTGAGCCATGTGCAGCACCACGTGTTGTTGAGCGTGCGTGGGCACCCCTTGTCGGATGGGCCGCGGGTCCGGGACGTGGCCCAGGCGTTGCATATCGCCAGCCCGAGCGCGGTGGAACTCATCGCCCGTCTGGTCCGGGCCGGTCTGGTGCAGCGACACCCCGACCCGCAGGACCGGCGGGCCACCCGATTGCGCCTGAGCGAGCTGGGGGACCAGGCGGTGCACCAGCTCAGCCAGGACCACCTCCCGCGGCTACGCGAACTCACCAACCGGGCCGCCGCCACGCTCAGCGATTGAGCTCGCCGACGACACCTGTTGCAGGCTGGTGGCCGCCGCGTCGGTACCGGCATGGCTGCTGCACCCGGGGAGTGCGGGCGCCGCCGTACCGGCCTCTCCGGGCCGGTGCCGGCGAGTTGGGAATCGCATGGCACCGTGGCGGCTGTACATCCCCCCGGCCGACTCCACAGCTTTGCTTGCCGGTGTCGGCGCGCAACCACCACCGGCGGTCAGGCGCGGGCTCGGCCGCGGGTGACGAAGTGGGCAATCACCACGACGACAGCGATGATCGGCAGTAGGTGGATCGCGAAGGCGGTGATGTGGAAGCCACCACCCCGAGCAGCCACAGACGGACCACTAGGACCGCCGCGCGATGAGCAGCACGACAACCTCCCAGTGGCCGCAGCGCAGCCGTAGACCTGCACAGTCGCTGCGGGACGGGCCGGTGGCAACGACCTGCACAAGGTGTCGCCCGGCGCGGGGGTGGAAGACCTGTGTCCTGGCTCGCGCACGCCCGCGTGGGTCCGCGACTGAAGGAGTGCTCATGGGGTTCGATCCCAGTCAGGTCTTGAACTTGGTCGGTCAGCTCGGCGGGGACCACCAGCAGGCCGCGCAGCAACTGCAGGGGATGGATCAGGTTGACCCGCAGCAGCACGCCGGGTTGCTGAACCAGATCGGGGTGGACCCGCAGCAGTTGCAGAACGGCGGTTACCAGCAGCACCTGGACGCCCAGCAGCAGCCCGGCTTCGACGGCTACCAGCAGGGCCAGGACTACGCCCAGCAGCAGCCCAGCTTCGGCGGCGGCGAGTCCCGCCAAGGCGGCTACAACCAGCAGCAGGGTGGCGGGCAAGGCGGCTACAACCAGCAGCAGGGTGGCGGGCAGGGTGGCTACGACCAGCAGCAGCAGGGGGGCGAGTCCCGACAGGGCGGTTATGACCAGCAGCAGGAGGGTGAGCAGCGGTACTGAGTAGAGGGGCTTGGCTTGCTTGGGCGGCAGCACTTCCACCGGCACCAGCGCTGGTCGATCTCGCGCCACCGTCGCGCCTGCCGGAACGCGCAGCGTCACTTCACCCGCGTACCTGACTGGGCTTGTGCCGGAAGGGGAGCTCACGGGCCTGGCGACGGCCGTGCCTGTCAGCCATCGCGTCGAGCTACAAGAACTACGCCCGGACCATTCTGCCCGTCGGCGGGAAGCCGCAGCTCGGCCACTGGCCGTAGTCCCGCCTGCTCGACCAGGACGGCAAGCTGCTCTGGCCGCCACTTGTAAGTCGTCCAGTTGACCGCGACCCCACCGTAGGCCTCGGTACGCGAGAGGTCGTCATCACCGACATGCGTCGCGATGATCACCTGACCGCCCGGCATCAGAGCCTGGGCGAACGATGACAGCACCCGCGGCAAGATGTCGCGAGGCAGGTTGAACAACGACCACCACCCCAGAACGCCGCCCAACGACGAGTCGGCCAGGTCAAGATCTGTCGATGACCCCACCCGGAAGCTGCACTCCGGGTACAGCCGGCGAGCGTTGTTGATCATGCGAGGCGACAGGTCCACGCCCGACACGGTCACGCCGCGCTCAGCCAGGTAGGCGGTGATCGTGCCTGGCCCACAGCCGACGTCAAGGACCGGGCCCAGACCACAGACCGCATCGGCGAACGTGTCCATCATGGCTCGCAGCCACGGGTGGGTGCGGATATCTCCAACGCCAGTCGTGGCGACCATGTGCGCGTAGTTGTCTGCTACCCGGTCATAGGACTCGCGAACGACGTCGAGGTCGGCCGGACGATACGCAGATGAAGAACTCACTGTCTGGACCCTAGGAGAGACATCGGCAAACGCCGACCAGCCACGCGCAAGGACCCCCGATCGCACGCCCTGCCCATGCGATCTGCGCTGTCGAGTGACTGCCCGGTCCTGGTCCGAGTGACATCGGCTGCTCCACTTCGCTCGGCCGGCCTCGTGCGTGGCCCATTTGCCGATCGGCCAGCGGGACGCTGCTAACCGTCCGATCGGGCCCCAAGTAACTCGTCCATCCTTTCGGGCAGGACGCCGGCTGAGTCCTCTCGCCGGCGGGCGAAAGGACTCAGCCGGCCGAAGGGTCCTTGCGGGTCTCGAGTTGCCCGGGTCCCTTGGGCACGACTACCTGTTCGCACGGCGCTCACCCAGGCGGCTGCGTCTCGGCGTAGGCGGCAGGTGTCTGTCCGATTGCGGATCGGAAGTCCCGGGTCAGATGGGCTTGGTCTGCGTAGCCCAAATCAGCGGCGACCGTGGCCCAGGACACCCGTTGTCCGTCTCGGACTCGCTCGGCGGCCTCCAGCAGCCGGTACCGGCGTAGCACCCAGGTCGGCGGCACGCCCGCGTGCTGCAGGAACATCCGCTGCAGGGTCCGAGGACTGAGACCGGCCTTGGCGCACAGGTCGGGTAGCTGCCGCAGCGACCGGTCGGTCTCGGCCAGTCGACCCAGCTCGGCGACCTGCCGGGCACGGCCCACCCGCGTGGGGTCCGCTGCGACCAGGACGTCTTCGAGGGCAGCAGCAAGCACGGCAACCCGCGCCCGTGGGCCGTCCACCGCCGTGATCCGCTCGACGAGCAGCTCCTCGTCAACGCCCAGGACTTGCCCGAGGGGTACGGCGCGGTCGGTGAACGCCGACGCCGGCCCAGTGAGGAAGGCGCCGAGGCCACCGGGCGTCGTCATCGCCGCGACGGTCCACCCTCGTCCGACCAGGACGCGGGTGGTCAGCTCTCGGGCCACCCCGTTCAGGCGGGCCTCGATGTGCTCTGGGGTGTGCTCGGTGGTGCGGGCATCGGCGTGGCCGACGGTGAGGTTCGCCCCGGGATGGGTCAACACTTGCTGGCTGTGCGAGCTGTGATCGGGAAGGTCCCATTCGACAGCCCAGAAGCGGTCGATCAGTCCGGACAGCGCTGTTCCGGCCGGGTATCGGGTGAGACGCACCCGCTGCCTCAACAGCCACGGGTCAAGGATGCCGCGGCTGTCCTGCTCGACCGGCCTCGGCCCGCGGGGTGCCACGAGCGCCAGGCTATCCGCGCAGACTGACGCAGATCTTCAAGCCGTCGCGTTCGCCCCGCTCGTAGCGTCGTCGCCATGACCACTGACACGAGCGCCACTGCTGACCTGCTGGAGGCGGTGCTCGCCGACCTCGCCCCCGTCGTCGGCGCCATCACCGACGACCAGCTGCACGACCCGACACCGTGCTCGAACTATGACGTCGGACAGCTGCGGGACCACGTCCTGGGCTGGCTGGGCAACTTCGCCGCTGGCTTTGCCGACCCGCACGGGCAAGCACCACAGACAACCGTCGAGGGTCACCGGGCGAGCGGTGACCCAGCGGCTGAGGTGCAGGCCGCCGCCGAGCTCCTAGTCCAGGCGGTCCGCGGTGGCGCTGCCGCTCGACCGCTGAAGCTGGGTGAGGCCAGCATGCCCGGTGAGATGGCTCTGGGCATGATCTTGTGGGAGTACCAGGTGCACGGCTGGGATCTGGCCCGAGCCACCGGGCAACCCTGGCACCCGCCAACCGCCGCGGCAGAACAATCGTTGAGCTTCGCCCCCACGATGCTTACCAACGACTACCAAGGCGAAGGCAAGATGTTCGCTGAACCCGTCGCCGTACCCCAGGACGCACCACCGCTGGACCGCCTTCTCGGACTGTCCGGCCGACGCCCTGGTTGGATCGCCACCTGACGATCGTCAACTGGGACCACTCGGGGTTGCCTGGCTCTGCCGAGTCGAGGCATCGGCCAGGGCCCGGGCGGCTACGTCGGCCACCGCCCGGTGCACGGCGAGATCGGTGTCCGGCACATTGGGGTAGAGCAGGCCCGGGCCGCCCCGGAGCCCGTCGCCGTCCCTGTGCGGAGCCAGGTTGAAGTGCAGATGCGGGGTGCGTTCCCCGAAGACGTAGACGTAGGTCAGCTCGGCGCCCGCCGCCTCCCGCAGGACTCTGGTTGCCCGGGCGAGCACCGGCCCCAGGGTTGCCGCCTCGGGCCCGTCCAGATCGGTGATGAAGGGGATGTGCCGGCGTGTCTCCAGATGCGCGAACCCGGGGATCGCGCCCTGCAGGACGGCGGAGAGCCTCCAGTGCTCGTCCTCCCACAGCCGCACCCGGGTGAAGAATGCGTCGGCGATCTCTGGCCGACAGAGCATGCACTCCTCGACGGCACCGATGGCGTCGGTCACGAGGCCAACCTGTCACATGTCCCGGGCCGATCGTTTACCTGGACGAACCACGCCCGGGCCCGGCGGGACCCGAAGCGCTACCTCACTGCAGGTCTTGCACCCAGTGGAAGAACTCGATGAGGTTGCCGTCGGCGTCTACGGTCGCGAACTCGCGGGTGCCGAAGTTGGTATCGGTGACACCTTCTTGGGACGCGGGATGCAGCACGTTCGTCGCCGCAAGCTGCGCGTAGAGGTCGTCGACGCCTTCGGTCTCGATCCGGCAGCTCGCAGTTCCCGCCAGAAACGACTCAGCGCCCGATGCGATGGGCCGCTGGCACAGGTCCTGTCTCACGGGCCAGCCCGTGTCGTCCGCGCACCACAAGTGGATGCGAGCGTCGTCGCGCTGCACGACAGCGAAGCCGTCATCGACGTGGATCGGCTCGAAGCCGAGCCGATCGTGGAAGTACGCCACCGCGTTGGAGACATGGCGGACCGGGAGAGCTGGGATCGTGCGGCCGAGGGCGACCATGCCGAAGACTGCCCCACCAGCCGGGCGCCCGGCAAGGGTCGCTGGGCACTCCGTCCATCGCCCCGGACTTGCGTGCGACCTCGTGAACATGTTCGGCATGGCGTCCCGTCTGACGAACGTCTATTGGGACTGCTGTCAGCAGGGTGGCGCTGGGTCGGCCAGGTAGGTCTGGATCACTGGGCCGAGCCAGCGCACCACAGCTTCGGGCTCGAGGGCGACGACTTGGGGCAGTCGCAGGACGTAGCGGCACAGTGCCAGGCCGAGGATCTGGGTGGCGACGAGGCCGCTGCGGAGTGCGGCGGACGCGGGGTCGTGTCCGGCCGCGGCGACGACGGGCTCGAGTTGGGCGCGGAAGATCTGCTGCATCTGAGCTGCTGCCGCCTCATCGGTGACCGCGGTAGCCAGCAGCACGCGCAGCGAGTCGGTCGTCTGCTCGCCCTCCCACCGAGTGAGGAAGTGCCGGACAGCAGTGGCGCCCAGCTGGTCGGCCGGCACCTTTGCCAGGTCGGGCAGGGCGAGGTCGAAGTCGGCGGCTGCGGCGAACAGGCCCTGCTTGCTGCCGAAGTACCGCATCACCATCGACGGGTCGATGTGGGCGTCGGCGGCGACGGCGCGCACGGTCGTGTGGGCGTAACCGCCTCGCGTGAACCGCTCCCGGGCGGCGGACAGGATCGCCTGCCGGGTGCGTCCTGACCGGGCCGCTCGACCTGTCGGCTGCTCCTGCTGCACGTGGCCCAGGTTAGCCAACACCTGTTGACCTCCCGGCAGGCAGCGGGGCTAGAGTCAACACCCGTAGGCCAACGCGTGTTGACACAGGAGGTCGTGATGGAGGAACGGGTTGAGGTCGTGGTGGTCGGCGCCGGCCCGACCGGGCTGGCGCTGGGCTGCACGCTGCGCCGGGCCGGCGTCGACGTGCTCGTTCTGAACGCCGCGGCCGAGGGTGCGAACACCTCTCGGGCGGCCGTGCTGCACGCCCGGACGTTGGAGGTCCTGGAGTCTTTGGACGTGACGCCGCGCCTGCTCGCTGAGGGGTGCGTGGTGCCGGTGTTCAC
>JAABVA010006509.1_pt1 | contig 10324 bp, 6 predicted proteins | sample 5560331 | NCBI WGS metagenome assembly JAABVA01 (sample SAMN12812661, study PRJNA571458) | rock metagenome | isolation source: Antarctica rocks | place: Antarctica: Victoria Land, Mt New Zealand sud | collected 2016-01-07 | reverse complement strand
CTTGTGTTGACGCACTTTTGCACTTTTCAAACAATCGAAAAGCATCCATAGCCAGAAGATTGTTCCTGCTACTTCCAGGAGGGAACCAAAGCTCTGTATCATTTCAAATAAAGCACCCATAGCATTTCCTCTTTCATTCGTATCATAGCATATCTAGCTATAGCATACGCATTATGGCATGTAGAATCAAAGCAATGAAGATGAGCATGATGAGTACGACGAGGAAAGAAAGTTTACACTACAGTTTCTTCGCTATCTCGTATACTTGTCGGGCCTCTTCGTGTCTACCGAGTTTTTGTAAGACATCGCCCTTGTTCCTATAAAAGGCTGCTATTGGGGGTTGCAGTTGAATTGCTTGATTGTAAGCATCGAGTGCTTCATCGTAGCGATGCAGATCGGAGAGTGCATTACCACGTCCATTATGTGCTGAGGCCAGTTTAGGGTTTAGCTGTATGGCATACTCAAATGACGCTAGCGACTCCTCGTAGCGTTTCAAGTCGGACAGCACGCTACCTTGCCCTTCATAGGCGGATTCGAGCTTAGGATTGAGCTTGATTGCGCGTTCAAAACAAGGAAGAGCCTCTTCGGGGCGATGGAGGTGCCAGAGAGCTTTTGCCTTACCCTCATTAGCCGCGACCATGTGTGAATCTAGCTCAAGGGAACGATTATAGGCGGCGAGAGCGTCGGCAAAGCGTTTCAGATGATAGAGTGCATCGCCACGAAACTCGTGGGTAAGGGCAATACGTGAATCGAGTTGTTGTGCCTTATCAAAGAATGGCAGTGCCTCTTCAAAACGCCCCAAGCGATAGAGAGTACGTCCCATACCATTCTGCGACGAGGGATTGTTGAGGTCTAGCTCTAGCGCACGTTGGTAGGCTACCAACGCCGCTTCGTGCCGTAGCAACTGCCGCAGTGTCCAACCCATACCATCGTAAGCCTGCGAACAGGAGGAATCGCGCCGTGTTACCTCTTCGTAAACCGCCAGGGCTTCAACGAAGCGTTTCATGTAATACAATACGTTGGCCTTGCTCAGATAGGCATCCATGAGCATTGGGTCGTATTGAATCGCTTGCTCCTGACATGCTAACGCTTCACTGTAGCGTTTCAGATAATAGAGTACGTTGCCTTTGCCAAAGTATGCCTGAGCAAACTGAGCATCAAGATTGATTGCCTGCTCGTAAGATGCAAGTGCCTCGGCATAACGCTCTAGTTGATAGAGAACACTTCCTCGCCCTTCGTAAGCGTCGGCATAGGAGGCATCGAGGCGGATAGCGCGGTCAAAAGCATTCAACGCCTCCATATACCTGCCTCCGTTGAATAGATTGTTACCATCATCAACCCATTGCTGCTTCGTCTTGTGACTCCTCAGTGGGATGGTGGTATGTGGCGTTAAGAGATCGCTCACGAACGAGGCCACGTCGTGATAGCGGTCTTCACGTTTCTTCGCAAGGGCGGTGAGAATAGCCTTCTCGATATGGGTGGGAACAGCAGGGTTTAGTTCAGTCATTGGACGTGGTTGCTCGTTCTGGTGTTTGTTCCATAGAGCGATAGGATGTCCTGCGGTAAACGGCGGTTGACCCGTAAATAGTTCATAGGCAATACAAGCAAGGGCGTATTGATCGCTGCGCCGACTGGCAAAGCCCTCGAACTGTTCTGGCGGCATATAATGCGGTGAGCCAATCACGTTGACATACTTCGTTTTCTGCGTCTCTAAAAAGACCGCGATACCAAAGTCAGCAATCAGAGCTTCGTTTTTGGCATTGAATAAGATATTTTCGGGTTTGAGGTCGCGATGCACAATCAACTGCTCATGAACATAGTGCAGTGCCTGCCCCACCTGTGTAAGAATATGGAGTGCCTCTTGTTGCGGCAACGGTTTGGGTGCATAACGCTGAATGCGGCTCCGCAGAGAGCCATTCGGTGCGAATTCCATGATTATATAAGGAAAACCATCCTCTATTCCCAGATCATGTATCGAGAGTATATTGGGATGCTTTGAGATATCTAGCAAACGTGCCTCTTGTAAGAAGTTATCGCGCTCTTGTTGCAATCCGAGGAACGTCAGGTGCATCACTTTGATGGCGACAATGCGATTAGGCAAATAGATGTGCGTGGCACGATAAATACGCCCAAACGCGCCACTATCAAATAAGTCTGTAATGCGGTAATTACCTATTTGTTTGCCAACGTAACCGTCTTCGCCTTCTATCATTGCATACTTCCCTTACTTTCGCGTGTGCATTGTACAGCATAAATAACTATAGCAAAATTTATTAGCTGTAGTCAATGTATATGAAGTTGAGGTGGCGCGAAGTGTTCACATAAGATAAGACGTTGCAGAGAGATAAAGATAAAAACACATGTGATTCTACAGTATCTTATTTTTTCTTCTGCAAGATTGAAAGGGCATGCATAATAAAGACAATAGCAAGCCCAGTAACGAGAATTGGGCCAAGACTTGAAATTCGCAGAGCTGCCAAAACAATTCCACATACGACGATGATAACAAAGTACAGCACACCAAGACGAATGATCATTTGAGCAGTTTCGTTCATCAATCAATTTCCCCTCTATAGCATTTTGCGTGAAGCATCACAATACATAACGGCGGCTGCGCTTTTGTCCAACCACCCTCAAGCTTCCCTGCTCCACGAGAACTTCTAAATCTTGAGTTGCCATATTTCCTGCTACGTTGGCGAGCTGCATATATCCTTGTCTCGTAATGGAACCATGTTCGCGCACGTATGTTAGCACAAGTTTATAGCGGTCTTCTCTCGACAACATACCTTTAGCCACAGGTGTAGAGGAAACACTTGCTAATTTATTCTCGTTTGTAGAAGTCTGTACAGATGTTCGCAACGAATCATCTTCTTGAGTACGTGCTGATCCGTGCAAGAACGTCACGACAAATTCACCTTGCTCTTTGAACTGTGGAATAGGACGCCCAAGTTCGCGCATCTGCTCAATCATAAAACTAATACCACTTCCCACACGTTCCATATAACCACCAGGAAAATCTCGTAGTACAGTTGCGATAACAGGATTGCGCGGCTTTGAGCGTGCATGACCACGCCGTAACTCATCTAAGTGAATTCCAGGTAAAAGTAGTCCAGGGCTGCGTATCTCTATACGATCTTTGTAGTAAAGAATACGCACTGCTTCACCCTGTAAACTATAGTCTCGGTGTACCAGAGCGTTAACAACAGCTTCACGCAACGCGTCTATGGGATACTCCGGCTCGTCTATGCGCTAATTCCGCGATTCTTGGAGAAGCTATCTTAAATTCAACGGTAGGAGTTTCTCCAGTTTGAATAACCTCTCTAATTGCTCTCATGTCCACGATAGCATCTCCCTCAACGATAGTGATTACTAGCAGGAGTATAGCAGTAAAGTGGATACTTTACTAGTTTTCTTTCAAACAATAAAATATTGTTGGACTTATACGTTATTCTTGGTATTATGTATAGCAGATTTAACATCTTTCGATATGATTAGGAAGAGGGTATATATGTGGAATTTGGACGATAGCAATATCGACTATGTAAAAATAGTAATCGTCGGAGGAGAACGTTCTAATCGAGATAGAACGCTGGTCGAAACATTTGGGTGTAAATAAATTTGTAGGAATGCAATACATCGCGTTCCTACAAATTTATTTGCTTCTCAAAAAAGCTATTGCAAACTACCCCTTCATCAATCTCCTCAACACGGTTGGCAGAATGCCGCCATTCACATAGTAGGTTACATCAATGGGGCTATCCAGCCTTGCGATTGTTTGGAAGGTGAAGGTCGAGCCGTCTTCGCGCGTGGCTTTGACGGTGACTTCCTGGCGTGGCTTCAAGCCTTGCTCAATGCCTTCGATATCGTAGGTTTCGTGCCCTGTGAGGCCGAGCGATTCTTTGTTCTCGCCCGGCTTGAATTGCAGGGGTAGGATGCCCATACCGACAAGGTTGCTGCGATGGATACGCTCGAAGCTTTCGGCAATAGCAGCACGCACTCCTAGCAGCAATGGTCCCTTTGCAGCCCAGTCGCGGGAACTACCGGAACCGTATTCTTTGCCAGCGAGTACAATCAGTGGAACACTGTCTTTCTGGTACTGCACAGAGGCATCATAGATGGTTGTCTGTTCACCGTCGGGCAGGTGAACCGTGTAGTAGCCTTCCTTATCGGTAAGCTTGTTGTGTAAACGGATATTGCCGAAGGTGCCGCGTACCATTACCTCGTGATTGCCACGACGCGCACCATAGGTATTGAAGTCGCGCTTCTCCACGCCACGCTCTAGCAGGTATTTACCGGCAGGGCTGGTGGGAGAGAAGTTGCCAGCAGGCGAGATGTGGTCGGTTGTGATCGAGTCATCGACCATGACCAGCACACGCGCACCATGAATATCCTTCACAGGCTCTATCGTGTCCGAAATGTCCTGGAAGAATGGTGGCTCTCGCACGTAGGTCGAGCTGGCGTCCCACTCGAAGAGTGCCCCCGTTGAGTTCGTGAGTGCCTGCCAATGCTCGTCACCATCGAAGACGTGCCCATAATTCTGCTCGAACATCTCCGGTGAGAGCGAGCTAGCGACGACATCACGCACCTCTTCCTGGGAAGGCCACAGGTCTTTCAGGTAGACGCTATCACCATTGATGTCGGTGCCAACGGGGTCTTTTGTCAGGTCAATATCGACGGTACCAGCGAGAGCATATGCGACAACGAGTGGTGGCGAAGCCAGGAAGCTCGCACGAACCTGTGGGTGGATGCGTCCCTCAAAATTTCGGTTGCCGCTCAAAACTGCAGCCACCACAAGGTCGTTATCCTGCACAGCCTCAGCGACTGGCTCAAGCAAGGGACCGCTGTTTCCGATGCAAGTTGTACATCCGTAGCCGACAAGATGGAAGCGTAAAGCTTCAAGATAAGAGAGCAGTTCTGCGTTCTTGAGATAATCCACAACGGCGCGAGAGCCAGGGGCAAGGCTTGTTTTGACCGTTGGCTTGACGGAGAGGCCACGCTCGACGGCATGCTTCGCGACAAGGCCAGCAGCCACCATCACCGATGGATTCGACGTGTTAGTACAACTGGTAATGGCTGCGATAGCAACGGAGCCGTTTGTCATATGTGACTGTGAGCCGTTCATCTCGACTAATACATCTTTGCCATACCCATTATGTCCATTCACGCTCTTCCCATTTCCATGTGTCTGGGCCGTAGCAAGTTTTTTCTCGGCATCTTCCTTTTGCGCCACAGGGTCGGTCTGCCCTTGTATATCACCCTCACCTAGATAACGATTGACAGCATCTTCCGATGTTATCTCGTCTTTCGCCTGTTTGAAACGATCAGCATAAGCGGCGCGGAAGACTTGGCCCAGGTTTTGCATCGGCACGCGGTCCTGGGGACGACGTGGACCGGCAAGGCTTGGCTCAATCGAGGCAAGGTCTAGTTCGAGCAGGTCATCAAACTGTGGCTCAGTCGAATCGTCGGTACGGAAGAGTCCCTGCGCTTTGGTATAATGCTCGACCAGTTCAATGAGCTTTGCATCGCGGCCAGTATCGTGCAGATAGCGCAAGGTTTCGGCATCGACGGGGAAGAGCGTTGCAGTTGCGCCAAATTCTGGTGACATGTTGGCGATGGTGGCACGGTCAGCTAAGGGCAAGCGGCTCAAACCAGGACCCGTGAACTCGACGAACTTTCCGACAACGCCGCGCTTACGCAGCATCTGCGTCACCGTCAACACAAGGTCTGTCGCGGTTGCGCCCTCTGGCAAGGCTCCGGTCAAACGGACACCAATCACTTCTGGCGTAAGTAGATACAAGGGCTGTCCCAGCAACACGGCCTCGGCTTCGATGCCACCGACTCCCCAACCGAGGACACCCAGACCGTTAATCATAGTGGTATGTGAATCAGTGCCGACAAGCGTATCAGGGTAAGCGATAGTCTCGCCGTTTTCGTCTTTTGTCAACACAACATGTGCCAGATATTCGAGATTGACCTGGTGTACAATCCCCGTGCCAGGGGGTACAACGCGGAAATTATCGAATGCCTGCTGCGCCCAACGGAGCAGCGCATAGCGTTCACTGTTGCGCTCATATTCGCGGTCAACGTTGCGCTCGAACGCAAGCGTTGAGCCGAACGAGTCAACCTGTACTGAGTGGTCAATCACGAGATCAGCGGGGACGAGCGGATTGATTTTTTGCGGGTCGCCACCGATGCGAGCAACGGCTGAGCGCATCGCCGCAAGGTCTGCCACTGCTGGCACGCCCGTAAAGTCCTGTAGTAGCACACGGCCAGCCATGAAGGGATATTCCGCTTCGGAGTTTGCCGCGTGCCCTGGCGTCCAACGTGCCAGCGAGAGTACATCATCTTCAGATACCAGTTCGCCACCTGCATTACGTAACAGGTTTTCTAACACAATGCGAATGGTGAAGGGCAAGCGACTCATATTTTGCACACCGTTTGTGGCAAGTGCTGCGATTTTGTAGTAACTAACTTTTCCATAGGTGCCTTCAAGGGTTGCGCGTGCGCCAAATACGTCGTTGTATGTCATAATATGCCATTCCTTTAATATGAATGTAGAGAGGTTAGAAATGATGAGAAATCCATTTCTCCGACATGTCTTTTCAGCAAATTTCTTTCCTCCCTTATTATATAACAGAACGTGGGAGCGCATCGGCATAGACCTTGCATATTACTTCTTGACCCGCTATAGTTGCAAAAGACGATGGGAGTTTAACGAACGAGAGTACAATATATGTAACCTGTAGGTTTGACAGTGTTGATGGAATTGTTGAAATACAATATCAACGCCGAAAATATGTGCGCTATGTATTGACAAAGTAATACCATTTTCGTTACAGTAGAGGCGACAAATACCTGATAAATATATTTCAAAAAGTGTGTCGGACAGGGAAGAGGAAGTTATTATGGGGCAATGTTTAAATAGAGAAGAGTGTGGTTTTCAGAATCGGGAAAAAGCTCGCTTCTGTGCGCGTTGTGGCATTCCGATGAAGAGCGCATTTCTACAGGAGCGTTACGAAATTCTGACACTGCTTGGCAAAGAGCGAGGCACAGTGACGCTGCAAGCAACTGACCACCATACCAATCAGCCAGTAACAGTACGCGCCCTTATTCCACGCGAGACGAATGCGGAGGAACGTGAGAGCTTCTTACAGGACGCGGAACTAGCGGTGGCATTCTCCGCAAATGTTGCTGACCCTAACAGTATCCGCGTCATAGACTACGGGCAGGATGGACCGATAACTTTTCTGGTAAAATCGGAGTACCCACCAACAGAAGATACTACTGTATCTGAACGACCACGTATTGTTGCGGGTGTAGGGGGCGATGTCTTTCAGCAACAACATGTCTCAGCACAAGTTACATCGCTACCCGCAAAACATAGCGATCTATTGAGTGACGAGGACGAGGACTCTCTTACACAGCTCAGAATGGTTGTGCCAACGCTCAAGAAAGAGCAGCATACAAACCAACCCATACCAACAACACCAGAGCCACAGCAACAAAGGAGTGAGTTCCATCCTGATTGGCTTGCTGAAGGCAACCGCGCTTATGCTTCAGGAAACTACGAGGAGGCACAGGCAGCGTATGAGAAGGCTTCTGCCGCCGATATTACCTCGGTCGAGGCATGGAGCGGGAAGGCGGATGTGCTTTTTCATCTAGGGTATGCAGAAGAATCGTTAGCCGCGTATGACCACACGCTTTCCTTACAACCCAACAACCCTGAACTATGGACGGCACGCGCCAGCGTCCTGCACGAACTGCGCCGCTACGATGAAGAGATGTATTGTTACGAACAGGCACTACAACTCGACCCGAACTACGTCTATGCATGGGGGGGGCGCGGTATGGCACTGGCAGAACAGGGCAATGCAGAAGAGGCACTGGTTGCCTTCGACCGTGCGCTACTACTCAATCCTCAGCAAGGTGTGGTGTGGCAAGCAATGGGCGATACTCTGTACAGTTTGCAACGCTATGATGAGGCACTCATAGCTATTGACCATGCATTGAAATTAGATACCAATAGCGCATCACTGTGGGACAGTAGGGGCAATATTCTGCGTCGCATGAAAAAGCCAGAGGAGGCACTGCCCATGCATGAACGCGCTACGTTGCTCGATCCACAGAACGCAACGGCGTGGTTTGATCGTGCGAATGATCTGCGCGACCTGCGACGTTTCGCCGAAGCACTGGCGGTCTACGATCAAGCACTCAAATTTGACCCAACGCTAGCGGGGGCATGGTATAATCGAGGAAACGTTCTCGCGGCACTTCGCATGTATGAAGATGCGTTAGAGTCATACGATCATGCACTGGAATATGATAGCGGTTTGATCTCTGCATGGTATAATAAGGGGAGTCTGCTCCATGAACTCAAACGTCATGACGAAGCCCTCTTCGCTTTTGACCACGCATTAGGAATTGATGTACACTATATAGCAGCATGGAACAACAAGGGGCTATCTCTTTTCGCACTTGGGAGGATGGACGAGGCATTAGCAGCACTCGACCAAGCGACTTCGTTTGCGCCCGACGAACCTGATGCATGGTATAACAAGGCCGTTGTGCTGGAGAAACTGGGGAGAAAGCAAGAGGCGCAATCGTGCCAGGAGTGGGCACGTTCGTTAGAGTACCAGATGCGACCTATTGAAGCATAAATAATTTCTATAAACTCATCTATGTATTGAGCCACCTATGTATTAAGAAGGGACCATCCCTATGACTCGGAGGAGGGCATGCGACGCTGCGCCGATCTTGTAGACTGTGGATTTGACAATCGGGACAGCGATCTGTTTTGTCGCGCATGTGCATTGCCGCTATTGGATACCTCCCTGGCTGGACGATATCTTGTAGAAGCGTTGTTAAGTAAGGGCGGATATGCGGCAGTTTTTCGTGGAGTAGACCAGAATCTTTCGCGCCACATTGCTATCAAGGTGCTGTTACCAAGCAAAACGACATCGAACGAACGAGACCACTTTTTACGTGAAGCCCGTATAGCGGCGGCGTTGGATCATCCCAACATCGCGCCTATCCTGGACTATGGTAAGGATGGTCCATCTGTGCATGGTAGAGATGGTGTTGTATTTCTTGTGATGCCGCTCTATACTGCGGGTTCACTACGTACCCGACTGGCAGAGGTCAAGGGACCGATGCCTGCGGCAGAGACGGTCCAAAACTTCCATCAATTAGCGCAGGCATTGCACTATGCACATACTCGGCCACGCCCGGTTATTCATCGCGACATCAAGCCCGAAAATATTTTATTGCATCAAGAGGATCATCGACTTGTTATCACGGACTTTGGTATTGCGCGTTCATTAGAGCCTGGGGCGCGTGTCGGCAAAACAGTGACCGTGCGTGGCACTGTTGGCTATATGGCACCAGAGCAAACGAACGGTATTGTCGATCCACGAAGCGATCAATACGGTAGTGCTATCGTACTCTACGAAATGCTGACGGGCTATCACCCACTTGACCCAACAGGCGGTAACATTCCGGCGGTCTCGACGCTGAACCCAGAACTCCCAGTCGCACTTGATGCGGTCATACAGAAAGCACTCTCGACAAGGCCAGAGGACCGTTTCGGAGATATGCAAGAGTTTATATATGCCTTTGATGTGGCATGTCGTCCTGTGTCAACGGCGAAAATACGTATTCCAACACAGAACACACCACCAGAGATACGCGCACCACAAATAGTACGAGGAGCTACAAGTTCGTCATTCTCTGCTGCTCCCAATGGAACAGGAAAAAGTCCGGCGGCAAATGGTAATTATTACGCTTCGCGAATACCGGCACCCAGTACAGGAACGGTACGCGATAGATGCCGCGAGGGAGATCAATATCTCCGACAGCAGCATTATTCACAGGCATTGCAAGCATATGAAGACGCATTGCGGATTGACCCGCGCAACTTCTATGCCTGGAATGGCAAGGGGACGGCACTTTACAATCAGGGCAACTATCGCAAGGCACTGGAAGCGTACCAACGTGCAACTGAGATCGATTCGAACAACGCCGTTGTCTGGGTCAGTGCAGGTCTTGTGTTGAACCGTCTGCAACGCTATCAACAGGCACTGGTACACTTTGAACGCGCACTGAGCATCGACAAAACCTATGTCGCAGCCTGGAACGGCAAAGCTGATGCACAGCTCGACATGAATATGCCCGCCGAAGCACTCTCATCATATGAGCAAGGGCTGATGATGGACCCTAAGAGCTTTCAGGCATGGAACGGGTTAGGAAACGCGCGTTCGTGCCTGCGCGACTTCAACGGTGCTGTCGATGCCTATACGCATGCGCTCCTCGTCAATCCACGTAGCGC
>JAABVA010006507.1_pt1 | contig 10327 bp, 7 predicted proteins | sample 5560331 | NCBI WGS metagenome assembly JAABVA01 (sample SAMN12812661, study PRJNA571458) | rock metagenome | isolation source: Antarctica rocks | place: Antarctica: Victoria Land, Mt New Zealand sud | collected 2016-01-07 | reverse complement strand
TCTGTGCCCCTACCGGTGCTGGTAAAACCGACGCGGCAATGCTGGCCGTTCTTAATGCTATTGCGAAGAACACAGTACCTCATCCCTTCGAGGACCCCAACGCGACCGAATTTGCTGTAAAGACCGATGACTTTAAGATTGTATATGTCGCGCCGATGAAAGCATTAGCTGCCGAAATCACAGAGAAGCTCGGCAATCGCCTTGCGTGGCTTGGGATTCAGGTCCGGGAGTTCACTGGAGACATGCATCTTACAAAAAGAGAGATTGTGGAGACTCAGATCATCGTCACTACACCAGAAAAGTGGGATGTTGTGACTCGGAAGGGAACTGGCGATACTGAGCTGGTTCAGAAGGTGCGATTACTGATTATCGATGAGGTCCACATGCTCCACGATGAGCGAGGTGCAGTTATCGAATCTCTTGTCGCCCGTACCGAACGCCAGGTGGAGAGCACGCAGTCCTTGATTCGGATTGTTGGACTGTCCGCTACGTTACCGAACTATGTCGATGTGTCAGATTTTCTCAAAGTCAATCGCATGGCAGGACTGTTCTACTTCGACGCCTCTTTTCGCCCTGTCCCTCTTGAGCAGCACTTCCTCGGAGTGAAAGGGAAGGCCGGGACCAAAACATCGAGAGACAATCTCGACAACGTCGCATTCGAGAAGGTGAAGGAAATGCTCGAATTGGGTCATCAGGTCATGGTCTTTGTTCACTCACGTAAGGACACCGTCAATACTGCGAGGGCCTTTTACCAGATGGCTGCAGATCAGCAATGTCATGACCTGTTTGACTGCCATGAGCACCCAGACTACTCTGCCGCAATGAAGGATATGAAAAATATGAAGAGCCGGGAGGTGAGAGAGCTTGTGCCGAAAGGCCTGGGAACACATCACGCTGGCATGGCCAGATCTGACCGAAACATCGTAGAACGTCTGTTTGCAGAGGGTCTTCTGAGGATGCTGTGCTGTACAGCAACGCTAGCCTGGGGGGTGAACTTGCCAGCTGCAGCTGTCATTATCAAAGGCACTCAGGTGTTTAGCGCTCAGGAAGGGAAGTTTGTGGATCTCGGCATACTGGACGTTCTGCAAATCTTTGGACGTGCGGGTCGACCGCAATTTCAGGCCACTGGTATAGGGTTCATCTGTACAACGCAGGATAAGCTTGCACATTATTTATCAGCTGTCACTCAACAGCAGCCTATTGAGTCGAGGTTCTCCCGGAAGCTGGTAGACAATCTCAACGCGGAGATAGCGCTCGGGACCGTCACTTCCATCCCGGAAGCGGTACAATGGTTGGGATATTCCTACCTGTTCGTACGGATGCAACGCAATCCTCTCACATATGGTATCGACTGGGCCGAGATTCGGGACGATCCCCAGCTGGTGCAGAAAAGACGTGAACTGGTCATCAAAGCGGCCCGTGTTCTTCAGCAAAGTCAAATGGTCATCTTCAACGAAAGCACCGAGGAACTGCGCGCGAAGGATGTTGGGAGAATTGCTAGTCAATACTATGTTCTACAAACAAGCATTGAGATCTTCAATACCATGATGCGACCGCGCGCCACGGAAGCGGATGTCCTGAAGATGATAAGCATGAGTGGAGAGTTTGACAATATCCAATCGAGAGATAACGAATCGAAGGAGCTGTCTAGGCTGCGAGAAGAAGCGACAAAGTGTGATATCGAGGGAGGCAACGACCAACCCCACGCGAAGACCAATATCTTACTGCAATCGTACATCTCGCGGGCCCGTCCCGAAGACTTCGCTCTAGTATCAGAGTCCGCGTATGTGGCACAGAATGCTGCCAGGATATGTCGCGCACTGTTCATGATCGCACTAAACAGGCGATGGGGTCATCAATGCTTGGTACTTCTCTCCCTATGCAAGTCAATCGATAAGCAGATCTGGCCGTTCCAGCACCCATTTCATCAGTTCGACCTTCCGCAGCCTATCCTGAAGAATCTCGATGACAAATCTTCGCTATCCGTTGAGTCCATGCGGGATATGGAGCCAGCGGAGATTGGCGAACTCGTTCATAACAATCGTATGGGTGGTGTAGTTGCGAAACTTGTCAACAACTTCCCGACACTCAGCGTCGACGCCGAAATAGCACCGTTGAACCGTGACGTCCTTCGGATTCGACTGTCTATAACTCCCGACTTTCGATGGAACGACAGACATAACGGTACTTCAGAGTCGTACTGGATATGGGTCGAAAATTCAGAGACTTCGGAGATTTATCATCATGAATTCTTTCTTCTCAGCAGGAGGAAACTGTACGATGATCACGAATTGAACTTCACTATCCCCTTGTCTGATCCACTGCCCACGCAAATCTATGTAAGAGCAGTGTCGGACCGATGGCTTGGCGCTGAGACTGTGACTCCAGTGTCTTTTCAACATCTCATCCGACCAGACACTGAGAGCGTCTATACAGACCTACTGGACTTACAACCCCTTCCGATTACAGCTCTCAAGAACCCTTTGTTAGAAGAGATATATGGGCAAAGGTTCCCATTCTTCAATCCCATGCAAACACAGATTTTCCATTGCCTTTATCATACCTCTGCGAATGTCCTGCTTGGCTCACCTACGGGAAGTGGCAAGACAGTAGCCGCCGAACTGGCGATGTGGTGGGCTTTCCGCGAGAAACCCGGTTCAAAGGTGGTGTACATTGCGCCAATGAAAGCGCTTGTCCGCGAGCGCGTGCAAGACTGGCGCAAACGGTTGACCCGTCAAATGGGTCTCAAGCTCGTAGAGCTTACAGGAGACAATACTCCCGACACTCGCACCATCCGGGATGCTGATATCATCATCACCACACCTGAGAAATGGGACGGCATCAGTCGTAGCTGGCAAACAAGAGGATACGTGCGACAGGTCAGTCTAGTGGTTATCGATGAGATCCATCTCCTCGGTGGCGACCGTGGTCCGATTCTAGAGATCATTGTATCGAGGATGAACTACATTGCCTCGCAGTCAAAAGGGTCAGTCCGACTTGTCGGCATGTCAACAGCCTGTGCCAACGCCATGGATCTTGGGAACTGGCTTGGAGTCAAGGAGGGTCTCTTCAACTTTCGGCACTCTGTCCGGCCAGTGCCACTCGAGATCTATATCGATGGCTTCCCTCAGCAAACCGGTTTTTGCCCATTGATGCAGTCTATGAACCGACCTACATTTCTAGCCATAAAGACACACTCGCCCGAAAAGCCTGTGATTGTATTCGTCGCCTCGCGACGGCAAACCCGGCTGACAGCGAAAGATCTGATCAACTATTGCGGAATGGAAGATAATCCTCGCCGTTTCGTCCGTATGTCCGAAGATGACCTGCAGGTCAACCTCTCCAGGGTCAAGGATGAGGCATTGAGGGAGGCCCTCAGCTTTGGTATTGGTCTGCATCATGCTGGGTTGGTCGAGTCAGATAGGCAGCTTGCAGAAGAGCTCTTCGCCAACAACAAAATACAGATCCTAATAGCCACCAGCACGCTCGCTTGGGGTGTCAACCTCCCAGCACACCTGGTTGTGGTCAAGGGCACCCAGTTCTTCGATGCTAAAATCGAGGGATACAAGGACATGGATCTGACCGATGTCCTCCAGATGCTAGGGCGAGCTGGGCGGCCGCAGTTCGACACGTCTGGTATCGCGCGCATCTTCACGCAAGATGCTAAGAAAGCTTTCTACAAGCATTTCCTGCATACTGGCTTTCCTGTCGAATCGTCGTTGCATCTCGTTCTTGACAACCATCTGGGCGCTGAGGTATCTGCCGGGACTATGGCCACAAAGCAAGATGCCCTCGATTATCTGACGTGGACATTCTTCTTCCGCCGATTACATAAAAACCCGACCTATTACGGGCTGGAGATTTCCGCAGAGGAGCACAACACAATGGCAGCACAAGCGTTGGCAAACGACTATATGATCGAGATGGTGGATCACTCGCTCGGAGAACTTGCAGAGTCCGGTTGTATCACGCTTCACTCGAATGGTGACGTGGACTCGACCGCACTGGGAAAGATCATGAGCTACTATTACCTATCCCACAAGACCATCCGCCATCTGATCAAGCACGCTAAGAGGGACGCAAGCTTCGAAGATGTCTTAGCCTGGATGTGCTGTGCCACTGAGTTTGACGAGCTTCCAGTGCGACACAACGAGGACCTCATCAACGCAGAACTGTCGAAGAATCTACCACTTAACGCCGACGCTTTAGAACTCCCAATGTGGGACCCACACGTCAAAGCATTCCTCCTCCTGCAAGCCCACATGTCGCGCATCGACCTCCCCATCTCCGACTACGTCGGCGATCAGAACTCCGTCCTCGACCAGAGCATCCGTATCATCCAAGCCTCCATCGACGTTCTGACCGAGCTCGGCTACCTCTCCAGCTGCCTCATGATGATGACACTGCTCGAATGCATCAAATCCGCCCGCTGGCCCTCCGACGACCCTCTATCCATCCTCCCTGGCGTCGATCCCGGCCAGGAACAACAACGCCATATGACAACCCCCTCGCCTCCCAGATCCCTCACTGGGCTTTCGGCCCTTAACAGGAACGCCCTCGAAGCAACGATGACCGACCTTCACATCCCGCCATCGCTCCGCCCTCAGTTCTCCAGAGCCGCAGCCATGCTTCCCAACCTGCGCCTCCACGTCCGCGACGTCACCGCCCTTTCCGTCACCGTCACCCTCGACCGCCTGAACCCGGCCACCACAACCCCTGACTATCGCATCTGGGCCCCGAAGTTTCCGAAGCCGCAGTCCGAGGGCTTCTTCGTCCTCCTCGGTAATCCTGCGAACGACGAGGTCATCGCGTTGAGGAGGGTCGGTTGGCCTGCGTTGGGAGGTGAGGGGCAGAAGAGGACCGACAACAACAACAGCAATTCGAGAGGAGGGGAGAAGGGTCGAGCGAGTGCCAGGTGCGTGCTGAAAGTGCCGCAGAGTGGGGAGGGGCGGAAGGTGGATGTCTGCGTCGTGAGTGATGCGTATCCGGGGATGGTGTGGCGGGTTGATGGCGTGGAGGTGCCGGGGGCGCCGGCGCCGGAGGTTGGGGCCGATGCGGGGAAGAAGGGATGATGGTGGTGGTGGTGGCGCGGAGCGTACATAGGTACATTAGATAGAGCGGGCTCAGTTCTATATCTGGACGGTCACATGTGCTTATAGGCATTGTATAAAGATCAGCCTCTTCAAGGTACTTATCAAAGCTATTTATTGCCCTAGTATCCGCAAAGATTAGATTCTAAGACGAACTTGAGCTAGATCAGAGCATGAGATTTCCGTCAAGTCGTAGATAAGAAAATTCCGCCTCCAGTTTAGCTGGTGGTGGACGAGTGAAAGATTTCAGGACTAGATTGCACATTGTATATATGCAAAGCAAATGGTGCACGCATGAAGCATTCCGTCATGGCTCGTCAAGCGCCTGCATAAATTCTGCAACCCCATGACTGAAACTTAGAGCAGTCTCTCTCCATCCAGTACGCCGGAGCAAGGTAGTGTAGCCGGAACTGGCAAGCGATGTCCCATCTACACCGACATGGACATGGTACTCCCCTCGGTTGCCCTCTTCCGCAACAGGCTCATATAATCGGACTCGCTCTTGTGGGCCGCATCTTGGCAGGGATTGGCCTCCTCATAGAGCAAGAACTTGATGAAGCGATAGAAGCCCGACGCGACGCAGGCGCCGAGGATCGGTCCGAGCCAGTAGATCCAATGGTAGCCGGGAAAGGAGCCCATGACGACTTGAGGGCCGAAGGAGCGAGTCGGGTTGATGCCGGCACCGGTGAAGTAGACTCCTGTTTTCGAGGAGTGGGGCTTAGTTCTGTGCGCCGTACGTGTGGAGGATGATAAGAAAGACAAAGGACATGGGAGGATAGACGAACGTACCGGTGAGGTGATCCGCGAACAAAGCCAGACCTATGCCCACAGGAGCCATGAAAGTCGTCTTGGACTTCTCGACCGCGAGCATGAGGATGGTGATGACGAGGAGGAACGTCAGGAACATCTCGATGAAGAGGCCCTGGACGATGGATGTGCCGTGGTTGAGCGTGGTGGCGACGGTCATGGGACCGGGGAACATGGCCGAGACCAGAGCGGCTGCGACGATGCCGCCGAGCATCTGAGGGACGAAGAGACAGGCACCGCGAGCCCAGGGTAGAGCGCCGCTGATGACGAGAGCGAGGGTGACCTAGGCCACAATGCGGATGCGTCAGCTTTCCAGTGTCTGCGAGCACGATGTGGAGATACATACCGCTGGATTGAACAATCCTCCGCTGATCCGGTAGAAGACCCAGACATTGACCATAAGAGACAGGCCGAAGCACAGAGCAATGTATAGGTACTGCGACGCTAGCACTGCTGGCGACGGGTTCACAGCTGGTACGATGGAGTTGACGACTGTGGCGCCGCTGAAGGCGAACCAGAGGAATAGGGTTGTTCCAATGAATTCGCCGACCATGGCAATGAAGTGCCTACGTTGTGTCGGATTCATGAAGGCAATTTTCTTGTCAACGTTGGCCATGGGCGAGCGGCTGTCAGGGGCGCGCACAGCCTCCCCAGGTGGATGTGAGCCCTCCATAATACGTGGAGCGCTCTTGGGTTGAGTAAGATAGAGATAGAGATGAGTTATGAGATAGACGTTCTTCAAGTGAGGAAAGATGAGATGGTAAGGTATTCAGAATAGATATAACGATCCACCTCACTCGCAGTGGTGGTGAGAGATTAAAAAGAGGGAGCTTCAAGAGTGAATAAGGATACCTAAGAAAGAGGGGTTTTCAAGATCGATCGAGATTAAAAAGGGGGGCTTCAGGAGAGAATGGAAAGAACCACACTGCACGCCCTCATATACCTCACTCTCTCCTTCTTACTCCGGCTTTGACCTGATACCCTGAGAGTGCCCCGCCTTTTTCGAGTCCTGTCCTCCTCGATCTGCCGAAGCTGTGACATCGATGCAACGAGAATGAGTATTCGACATTTGATTGAGTTCCCAGACCTTGGGACGTTGATGATTGTCAGGCTTCCTATACGCTTCTTGCATGAATCACTGCAGATGACCGTTGTGTTCACAGAGCTCATAACTTGATAAGTGGATAAAAGTACTCGGTCGGCAAGCCGAACATATCAAAACGTTGGCCCGTCATGTGGCGGCAACTATGTTCCACGACGTTGTACAAGAAGCTATGCTTCTCTGCACTGTAATGTCAGTGAAGCAGAGCGAATGTCGTGTAATGCAACGTGCAGCCGCTGTCTCTCGCAATGAGAACACATGTGCCCAGAAGAAACTTCCAAGGAGAAAGTGCGGTGGTCGACAACAGACCCTTCAGGTTGATGAGAAAGGGTTTCTTCTTTTTGGAACGCTGTAAGTTATACTGAGAAGAAGAATAGAAAGGGAAGTCAGCTAAAGCACTTCTGTATACTCATAAACTGTACGAAAGCTGTAGCCTGCACACTTTGAACTTGATCAACCGTCGAGTGCAAAGCAAACGAAGGGACAAGATCAAATCGCACAGGTTATTCTTTCGAGTCATTGTATCTGAAGCATCCATGCAGTCAACGACAAGTGAACCCGCCGGTCGGGAAACACCGCAGCGGCGGACAAGCAGCGGGGTAGGTAAGGTAACCACCATCATCGAAGATCCCCCCTTCAAGTTGTAGATTTCCCCGCCTCTGTGCTGAAGGAACGATGCCTCCAGGTAAGTTAAGGTATAAGGTATACCGTATGCTGTGAGCGACCCACTCTGTCGTGATAAGCCAATCCGGAGTCTTTCCCAAGCCACCCGCAGAGCACAACGGCCAGCTGCATCGAAGTTTCAGGGCGTCGAGGGTCCAAGCCCTGCGAGTCCTTGCCCCGTTCGATGATAGTCGCTCCCGTCGATCAGGTTAAACTTTCCTTCTATGGAGGGAGGGCTCCTGGCAAATTCAAGGGGTGGTGTCGGGTTGGATCCATCATCGCTCAGCAATGTTGGTACATTAATAAGGTATTCACTCCCTAAGAGGAGGTGCTTCCAGCAGAGACGTTCGACGATAGTTGATAAATCCTTCCGGATCGGGTAAGGGGGAAAAGGGTTGGGCCGCAATGCCCCGTACAGTACAACATTGAAGTTCCATACATGATCAGCATCGCTAACATATCAGACATCAGACATGCATGCATTTGAGCATGGTTGGCGATGGGTTAAGCTTAAGTTGGACCCTACCTAAGGCAGGTCTAAGGTAGCTAGGCCTTGATTTGGGCGAGTGGTTAGTGGTGTTGATCAGGGGCCTGTGGCCTGCTCGCTGAACCTCGATCATCTCAGGAGCTAGATTTATACCGCAGTCAAACCATGAAGCACCGTAAGGCACGTTGCAATTTTCAAAGAACAAGAGTGAAATGGTCGTTGAAAGCGTATGTTATCCTAGAATGTAAATTACCTGTTAAGGGTCCCGAAGAGGGAAGCAAAATTGCCCCTTCCATGTTCTCCTCTAAGGTACTCGGGCCCAGTGAGACCACATACCTCGCTCGTATTAATGCAGAACTTCCGAGCGCAGGATTTTGATGATCCGTGAAGGCTGCTGTAAAGATCGTAAAGATCTCTTCCTCCAAGTTCGTACTTCCAGATTTTTGATGTCAATTTTATACTATCACAGACGGATGTTTTTGAATTGATGTCGCTCAAGATTATCATCACGTCGGAAGCCTTTATTAACTACATTAAACGTCATTAACCTTCATCAACAGGCAAGATGGCCGAGATGGTTATGGCGCCAGGTTAAGGACCACCTTAACGTCAATTTCCTGGTGGAGAAATCCGCGTGGGTTCAAGTCCCACTCTTGTCAGTAAATTCTTGATTTTTTGCCTGCCAACACAGGCCAGGTGGCGCGAAACTGGGTTTTAAGTTGGTTGTCTTCCTGATCTTTTAACAGAAGGCAAGTAATTTTTAGCCCTAGTCTTTGTGTTGGGAAAAATTGTATCATACATGTCAGGTCGTCTCACAGAAAGGTCCGTTGAGTATTTTAAGAATTACTACTTTAAGATCAAGAAACACCAGGCTCAATTTCAATCTTATCGCTGCAAAGCAAATGAGTCTAGACTACTTCCCGCAAATACTGGCACGTAGATAGCGGTGTGCCCTCCCGGCGGCGCATCATTCGGACGACATCAAATCTGCCCGACACCCGGAGGGAGCTTCGAAACCTCGTACCTTACGGCGCCACATAGGAGAAACGCCGACTCCGCCCCTCGACTAGGACCCCCACCCCTCCCCCCAGCTATCCTCCCCTCGCTCCTCACCCAGCCCTAGCAACACTTCCCCCCCAACCCACCACCCGCACTATCCCTCTGATCCGCCACGTTGACGCCCTGCGACCCGGCCTGATCCGACTTGGACGTGTCGATCATGCGCTTCTTGATGTCGGCCGCGAGGCTGTAGAAGGCCTTCTCGACGTTGATGTTGCTCTTGGCGGAGACCTCGAGGAACGGGACGCCGAGCTCGTCGGCGAGGGCCTGGCCCCGCTCCGTCGACACCACCCGCTTCTCCTCCCAGTCGCACTTGTTGCCGATCAGGATCTTGTTCACGCCTTCGGTGGCGTGCTGCTCGACGTTGGAGAACCACGTTCGGATGTCTGAGGGAGAGGGCGATCGGCGCGCCACGTTAGCCCATCCATTCTCCACGACTACCTCATGGAGGGAAGGAAGCAAGCCCAGACTGCGGAAGTCTACGGGGGAGTGGGGGTGTTGGGTTGGGTTTCTCTCACTGTTAAAGGACCGCTCGTCCGTCACGTCGTAGACCAGCAGGATCCCCATCGCGCCGCGGTAGTAGGCCGTCGTGATGGTGCGGAAGCGCTCCTGCCCGGCCGTGTCCCATATCTGGAGCTTGACCCTCTTGCCGTCGAGCTCGATGGTCCGGATCTTGAAGTCGATGCCGATGGTGGTGATGAAGGAGGGCGTGAAGGAGTCTTCGCTGAAGCGGAGCAGACAGCAGGATTTTCCGACGCCGGAGTCGCCTATTAGGAGGAGTTTTATCTGCGCGGTGCGATTTTTTCTTGTTAGTGGATGAGGTCATGAGTGAGGATGAGAAATTTGCTTGGAGCGCGGGCGTGCACATACTAAGAAGTCGTAGTTTCGTGTCCCCGCCATGCTGGTCTAGAGAGAGAAGTCTTGGGGAAGTTGAGAAAGGATGGCTCGCTCTGTACAGCCAGCAGAAGTGCTGTAAGCCTGGAGTTGTTGGAAACACGCTTATCTTCGGTGAAACTTCTAAAAGGGTGCACCACCGTGTGTTTGAGGCTGCTTCTTAAATTCCTCGTGGATGCGGTGATGTATGTTGGTCGTTGCGATGCGGTAGATCAGGAGGTCAGG
>JAABVA010006506.1_pt1 | contig 10329 bp, 12 predicted proteins | sample 5560331 | NCBI WGS metagenome assembly JAABVA01 (sample SAMN12812661, study PRJNA571458) | rock metagenome | isolation source: Antarctica rocks | place: Antarctica: Victoria Land, Mt New Zealand sud | collected 2016-01-07 | reverse complement strand
GCTGTCTCAGTCAATATAATCTGGATGGCCGTTGTGCTGAGCCCAATCATGCAACCTGCTACCCACTTTGCTGCTTACAGTGCATGACGTTGCAGCACTGTTGTGTTACCCGGCAGCCTGTGCAAACCTGCACCTAGTTGCTTCTGGTACACCTACAAGCACTTGGTACACCTACAAGCACTTGGTACACCTACAAGCACTTGGTACACCTACCAGCACTTGGTACACCTACAAGCACTGTGTGTGATATACGAGGCCATCCTGTCTACAAAAGGTGGAAAGTCTGCGACAAGTCATCAAGTACGAACCTCACAGGAAACAGACATGGATGGCATGTTCACGATGAGACTCACTCATGGACCTCGTTGCTGTAGGTGCAGCAAAGCAACAGCAGCTGCTGGAGTCGATACATGCCATGATTGGTGAGACTGACTTGTCAACCCTGTTGGTGTAGGTGCAGCAGAGCAGCAGCAGCTGGTGGAGTCTATACACGCCATGATTGGTGAACTTGAGGTGGAGAAGCAGACCTTCCTGGTCGCTCTAGACAGCCAGCAGGTGAAGTTATTTCTTTGCGACAATCACGCTGTGCTGTATTGCTAATGGCTTTCCACCATTTGCCATGCTTCTGTACAGCCGACTGTTGAGCAAGGCAGATGCGGTGCTAGCTTTGTGTGTCACGGTGCTGTTTGACACAATACATTGCATACCAAAGCAGATCTGAGTGTTTTGAATTGAATGGTTTTGTTTAGAATCAATCTGGATTGTTCTGTTTGATGTATCAGAGTTACAAGCAGTGTCTCTGAGATCATCCAGCTGGCAAACAACGCCACATGCTGCTGTACAGTCATCACAGACTTGCTGTTCAATTTGCGTGCATTAGCTGATGATTAGAGAAAAAGATAGTGACGTCTGGTCAATTAGAGTGATGTATATCCTTGCATGACAGATCACAAGCCCAGTCTGACGTCTGACTTCCTGTTGTGCAGGTTGAGCTTTACAATCTGACAGCCGTCAACTCAGAGCTGCAAAGGAAACTTGAATCTCAGACCCAGAGACTTGAGTTGGCCATTCAGCAGCAAGCTCATGCTAGTCCCCATGCTACTGCCCCTTCGTCTTCTTTCGCTGCAGTCAGCAGCATCATCTCAGATGCTAGGTGGCCAGGTCAGCAGCCAGCCCGGCCACAGCTGCAGCAGATGTGTGCACAGCTGCAACCAGCGGGGCCACAGCTGTGGCAAGGAGCCCAGGGCTGGCAGCATCAGGCTGAGCGTCAAGGCCTGCAGCAACATCAGCAGGAGGTGGCGGTTCGGCAGCCCTCTGGAGAAGGTAAAGCAGCCAGCGGTGGTGCAGACCAAGTGCAAGGCAAGGAGCAGTGGCAGTCTGCTGGCCAGCATGCGCAATCAGCACCTCCTACACCCCAGCAGATTGCACGCAGGCCCCTCCGTGCCCCGTCTGGTGAGCTAAAGGCTTTATATATTGTGTTTTCAGACCAACTCAGCTGCAACTTCCACTCAGAGCATCAACATGCCAGCAGGGACGGCTCATACATTGCATTTCTGTGCAGAGTGACAAGCAAGCCAGGTGTTCATCTGATGCCTTGTGCCAAGCAGGTTGCATTGCGTGCTGCTTTATAGCGCTCTGTCTGAATGCAATGGTGCCGTGCAGGGCCGCGACGAGGTGTATTTGGATGGCTAGGGGATGTCATTGCTCCTCATGCTAAGCGACAGCAAAGCTTGATGGCTTGATCTGACTTGTGTAGACAGTCTTGTTGAAAATGTCGGGTTGGTTTCGTCACAGATTGTCAAGGTTTTGTTCCTTGTGTGATTGACCACTACAGTTTTTGCAACAGTGTGTGTTGTAGGCGTTGCTGATTTGTCTAGTCATCAGCATTCAGTTGCTTGATCTGCAGTCTTGAGCATTGATAACGGCCAGTAGCAGATGGTGGACAAGTCATTGCTGTCTTGTGATGTTACGCATGCCCACCTTACACAACCAAACACAAATGCTCTGCAGCAGCTGTAACAAGCAAAATACGCTTGAGTGTCGTAATACCAAGGCTTTGGGGGGCATTGGCCTCACCAATGTCGATCGCATGCAGCCTAGACATTCTTTCAAATATAGATGTATTGGTTGAGGGTTGGACCATATGGACAAGTGTGGCTGTGCTTCACATGTTGCCCTGTTATTGCAAGTGATCTCTGAGATATGGGACATTCTGCTAAGCTACCATATGTAGGAAAGTGCACTCTTTGTTCTACTCAGCATCACGACCTTCAATGGCACTGTCATTCAGAGCACAGCAGACAGCTGCCTTGTGGTGTCCGCTGTACATTCTGATGGCATCGCCTGTTGACAGATCCCAGAGTCTGGCACTGCAGTCTGACGATGCGGTCACTAGGTAAGCTGCATCAACTGAAAATACGCAATCCCAGACCCATTTTTGGTGACCTGCAAGCACAGCAAGCGTGATTGCATTGAGTTGTTGGTCTTGCCGAATCATGAGAGTACATGTGTCTATCCAGAGGACGCAAACACATGTTGTTGTCGCTTGCCTCTCAGGCATACAGGATCAAGACTTGTTCAAAAGCCATATTGCTACAACCAAGCAAAGAGGTACCTGTTATTATCAACGGAAGGCTATGAAAGTCAGCAAATATTACCTGTACATCTCACAAAGCAAGAGACACTGGGCTTGCTGTGTGATGCGTCTCAAACTCACAACATGTCACAGCGTCATGTGAGCATGAGGGCCACATTGATGGCGACAAGATATTACCAGTCAAAGTTCTTTCCAGAGTGAAGCCATCTAGATTCCATAGCTTGACTGTCTTGTCTGAAGAGGCTGTCGCTAGCTGCCGTACATCAGGACTCAGCAAGCACTTCAAAACATACTTGCCTGCAAGCCAACATGCTGTCAGCAAGAATGTGATGACTAGCGATAGACTGATGTTTGCGACGCCTCACAAGGTGAGCGGGATGTTCGATGCTGGTGTCTGTTCTAACGCAGGGCAAGTCAATTGAGCTTGCATGGACTTGCTGCCGAGATGGATCCAGTCTCAAGACAGGCATGTTGGGACATAGACAAAGAGTAGCAGACCTGCATGTGCTCTCAGCTTGTGTAAAGGCTCAAAGTGGGTGGTCAAGGACGCCCCACGCATCATACGCCATACATAGCATGTGCCAGCATTGTTTGCAGCAACCACCAAGCTTCCATCCAAAGCCACTGTGATGCTGCGAACTGCTGTTCCAACTTCTGGTACAAGCTCACAGCTGCAGGCATTTGCTGTGAGGTCCCACACTCGAATGTTGCCATGCTGGTCCCCTGCACATGACACATCAGCATGACAAGACTACATGAGATGTACAGCAAGTACTGCCAGGGTCCTGGTCCAACGCATACTGGGACAAGGCAAGCACTTGACTGACTGCCGCAAACGGGTATGGGCAGGTAAAGCTATGTACCTGAGATCAGCTCGCCCTGATTTGGATGTAGCACGACAGTATTCACTGCTCCTCTGCTGGCGTACTCTCTCTGACAGCCAGGGGCTCGGAGGTCCCATATTTTGACTGTGCCGTCCTCAGAGCCAGAGAACATCCATTTGCTGTCTTTTTGGAAGCCGACAGCGGTCACGTTGCTGGTGTGACCATCGTATGTTGCCACTGCTTGTGGATTGTTCGAATTGACCTCGAACAAGCGGATTTGTGGGTTACCTGCCGCTGCTAGAAACTGTTTATTGCTAGTGATCTCAAGCTTGTTCACTTGCGAATCAGCATACTGTAGTGTCCGATAGCAAATGGCGCTGGTAGCTTCCCAAAACCGGATGTTGTGATCATACCCGGCGGTTGCCAATACCACTGCCGACATAGTGAAATCTTGGCTCGTTTAGCAACCATGTTGCATTCCCGCTGTCTCGATAGATGGTCGCCTCAGTCACATCTCGGACGCTTGTGCGCTTGCGAACACCCGACCAGGAGAATTCAGTTCGAAGTAATTGCGGACATCCGACCCGCTGTACGCTTCGTTAGGTCACACAAGAAGTTGGGAACGAACCCGTGTTTGCGAACGAGAAAGAAGAGTAACGGTAAGCTATGTAGCAGTAGCAGGGCGCATTCACCAACACCTTTCTGCGCTGTTGCGCCACCAGGCACCAGGAGCCCCCATATTCTAGCCACACCTCGGGACTGAATCTCGTGCTTCGCGAGACGTCGACTGCAATGTCCTCAGCAAGCGACACTATGGCCGCGGAGCCTACAAAACGACCATCCGGGGTGAGCAGTCTGACTTTGACGATATTTTGAAGTGTAGAGCATGGCAGGCCATACTGCAGGCCACACCATTCCCACCCACACGCAGAAGGCCTCCTGATCAGCTCAGACATCTTCGAAGTCATACTGCATAAAGCGCTGACGACCAAAGTCAATTGCAGATGTCCAAGCTACGGGCGCGCATGCAGTCAATACACAGCCAGATCCGGTCAGAACCGGCAGCAGCAGGTGCCGTTCAAGATAAAACCCCCATTACGGACGTACCTCCAGCCGAGACAGCCGCACACAATCAGCAAGTCGAACGCATGCAGAGCAATGCACAAGCGGTGTACAGTCACGCCAAACAGCCGGAAGTGACGTCGGATCTGCAGTCCTCCGTCTTCGGCAGCCCAAAGCGGCCATCAGGCAACAATACAACAGATATGGGTTGGGATAGACGGTTCCGACACGTGATCACGTCAGCTCCACCTCCCAGTCGACTGCAACAACACCAAACTCCGGCTCAGGCAGCAGCCACAACTTCAGCCGAGACGTCAATGCTTCATAAGGATGCCAAAAGTGTTGTAGAGATCAAGTAAGGCCAACAACTGTTGCAAGTTCACAGTAATGTAGATGGACGTGTTGTTGGCTGCAGCATGATGCTTGACAGAGCTAAGTTTTGCCTGCAGGACCGATCCAGAGCTTGGTGCTCAAGATGATGATCCGTGGGACTGGAATCTGGCAGAAGCCCCGAAACAAGACAGCAAGAATAAGCGTTCTAAAGGTACACAATCCAGTACTGCCCCATCACCATCAGCTATCATAGGTTTGCATTGCACAACATCAAACCTATGCTTGTGTGCAGCCCCCAGAGTAAAGGCAGCTGACAGTGACGCTGTGCCTCCCAACAAGAAAGCCAAAAAGCTCAACAGCACCAAGTCTCCCGGTCATGCCATCAAGCCAGGCAGTAACCATGCAGCACACCAAGATGCAGGAGCGTGTCCAGACCTGAGCAATGCACCCACTCACGGTCCTGATGAGCCTCTGTTGCTCGACTACAACAGCGACAATGAAGGTGATCACACTCTTTAAGAAATACATGACTTCTTCTACTATCGCTTACTGTTTCTGAGCATGCAACGAAAACCCTCAGTGTTGTCTGCAGCAGCCAGCATAGGGCACAGCACCCCTGTCAACATGGCATGTGCATTGAACTTTGTGCTGTTCCTCACGCTCAATTCTGTTGTCTCCAGGCTAAGGCTAGACACAGCAGCATGCAATCGACCTGCTACACTGTCGTGTAAATATCCTCCTGTGCAGAACTCAGTGTTGTGCTTCACCTGCAGGCTTCAGTCCTTTGCATCTTTCTGTTCCGGCCTCCATCAACATGTACCTGCGAGACTATCAGCGCGACGGCGTCAGCTTCCTGTTTCGGCAGTATGCTCAGAACCAAGGAGGTATATTGGGAGATGACATGGTACATATGTCATGATCTTGTGCTGTGCTGGAAGGCCTGAATATGTCTGTGCAATGTGTCATTCTGGACCATCTGTTCAACCAGTCAAGGCATTGTCTGCCACAGCTCCAGGACAATCACACAGTAGGCACCATGGTTTATGTCTGTGATGTTACACCGGATTATATAAGGCATAGGTCCTGGTTCTCTTGGAGATGACCCCTAATGGTGCCAAGGCTGTGCAGTGAACTGCCTAGCATACGCCTTCGGGTTTTCTCAGAGTGTTGCTTCAGTGTCGGCCAACTGAGCCATGCTGTCGGTGAGTGCAATGTCAGCTGAGCTGAGCTGAGCTGCCAGATGTGTTGCTAACAAATGGCACACCAGCCTATTTGGTCCAGGTAGGGAATGGAACCAATCATACAAACCTTGTTGTCAGTGAGTACAACTGCATATGAGCTGAGCTGTCAGTTGTGTTGCTGACAGACGGCATGAGCTATGACAACTGAGGGTATCCCTTAGGGTTCATAGCCCCGGGCTGCCACTGTTTACATGCAGAGGCTCCCGTTATGATCGCCCATCGGCATAGCCTTTCCTTTTCTTTTCTTTCTGACAGATGGCGCACCAGCTTGTTTGACCCATGAAGGGGCTGGGAAAGACTGTGCAGACGATAGCGTTCTGCGCTGCCCTGTTAGGGAAGACAGGGACACCTCAGGACAGCATTGCCCCAGCAGAGGAGCAGCGCCCTAGGTGCAGCATCTAGCTGAATGTACACTGGCTTGAATGCATTTGCCAGATGTTGCCCCTCTTGTCAAGAAGCGTACTACTCAAACTGGTGTTGATTGTCTGTGAGATGCGCGATGTCTGTGCAGCTGTACAACTGTACTGCACTCTTTTCAGCGGATGGTATAATAGCCAGGGGTAGCAGTGATAGAAGGCGCACCCCTTGGTATAGCGCAGCATTTGCGCCGACATGTGACTATCAGTCTGTCAGCAGTATGAGCCAAAGTCACGTGATTCAGTCACTTGAATGAGTCACTTGGAAAGGAGGAAATGATGAAGGCATGCATGCTGTTACATCTGCAGTCTTTTGAACAGTGTGTAAGCCTTTCAGACAGTCTCCTGCTGTACTTTTGGCTTGCAAACCCGGTGTGCAGCCCCTGTTATGTGGCTCTATAGCGTGGTAAGCAATAACTTTGCCTTTCAGTTATTGTCCTGTAGAGGTTGCACCTGCCTGTCAGGCACTGCCCCTTTTGCCGTCATAGCTCCTACCACTGTTCTTGGGAATTGCCCAACGACACCTCACCTGCCTTTCAGGCGGTGCCCTATCCTGATTGTAGCCCCCACGAGCGTGCTCACCAACTGGCAGCGGGAATTCAACACCTGGGGTGCTTTTCACGTGGCTTTGTGTCATGGCAAACAGGAAGCCAGGGCTGCAGCGCTACAAGGAGTGCAAAGTGGACAGTTTGAGATCCTCATCACCAGCTATGATACTTTCAGGTGACTGCCCAGCTTGTGACATCACCGGTATGTGTCAAGCATCTGGTATGTGCGACGCCATTGGTATGTGTTTAGTGTTTGGCTCGCTTTGCAGTTGCGTACCTGGTTTGTCAAACTTGATTGGTTCAATGGGTTACCTAAGAGTAGTGCTGATCTTTTTGTTAACAAAATGAAATAAGTAAACACCCTTTCTTTGTCTTGCGGACTTGGGTAGGTATCAAGGTATGCATGCCAGATGGAGGCTTAGTGTTCACCGCAAGGCGCATGTGAGAGGGGGCAAGCCTCACTACATGGAGTGTCCAGATCTATTGACCTGTACCTATTCTACCCAACATGGAAGTCTCAACAACATCTTCCTGTTGATAGCTGTAAGACAATAAGTAAATACGTAGTAACCATCGCCACTAGCTTTTGACAGAAGATGTCTTGAAAGGGTGCCCGAGCGTCGCCCAAGAAGTGCTCTAAGGGCTTGCTTCAATGTGTTTATGCTCTAAGCTAGGCTGCTTGATGACTATGTCCAGCCCCTTCTCAGCAGAACTTCCACGAAATTGACTTTGTCAAACATTGTATCCACCTTTGCTTACTAGCACGACAACCCACATCTGAATCCACACCCCTGTAACGTATAACGTGAGCAACGCACACATTATTTGATCACACAAATGCAGCTGCTGGTGGCTGCAGTTCCTACTGTACAGTATGCTTCAATGGGTCTGCCTGCTTTTCAGTAGCAAGCTCCAATGCTTTGAGAGCACTCCTGTGTTGCTGCTGTGCAGGCGGAACCTGGAAGACATGCTGAGAGTTGCTTGGCATGTGGCTGTGTTTGATGAAGCGCACAAGCTGAAGAACAGGAGCGCCAAGATATACGAGGCATGCTGTGAGCTGAAGACCAAGCTGAGATATGGCCTCACAGGGACCGCCATGCAGGTCTGCCCTCCTGCTTCACTTTTCTTTCTCATTAATGCCCATGCGGCTTTAGATTGGGCCACCTGGGGAGGCTGCATTGAGGCACCAGGCACTTGTTCTTAGAGAAGACACACCCATTGACTTGGTACTAGCCCCTTCTTGTCTATTCTCATATGAGAGCTCATGGCTGGAGGTGGCACATTTAAATCTGCACCGGCGTAATACCTTACAGTCTTTTTCACTTAATACCTTGCAGGCTTTTCTGATCAGCAAGCTCACCTGAGTTCTAGTTCTCCCAGAAGAATAATTGGAAATATTCTGAACACCAAAACAGCAAGTCCTAGGCTGCTATTGAGCCTGAGTAGTGCGTTCCTTTGATGCCCATGGCAAGTGATGAACACTCATGCAGCATGCACGTCTATTCCCTCCGGAATGCTCCTGCGCAGCATGCACGTCTATTCCCTCCGGAATGCTCCTGCGCAACATCAGCTTTTGACATAGATTCTAAGCAGAATGACTATCATGAGGTTCACTGCCATAGCAGCTGCACATGCACCGCGCGGTGAGCTGTAGTGAGCTGTATTGCAATGCATAGTTTGCCATCACATATTGTGCATCATGGATAAGCTACACACAATGCTGAACTCCAGTGCACCCTTACATGGACACAACAGCTTTCCTCTGATGGTGTCATGTGATGCGCGCAGGGACGTTGCACTGACACGGCATGACTTCTTGCTGTGCAATACCATTGCAGAAGGTCTTTGATTTTGTGCAGGCTGACAACAATGGGCTATAAACACTGCCGGAAGGGGGTCATGCGGTGATTTCAGCCACGTGTCATGTAACATGTAGAGTGAAGATTGCAAACTGCCTTTTTCTGGTGCAGAATGAGTACGATGAGCTGTACACACTGCTGGATTGGGCGGCGCCAGGGAATTGCAACCCTTATACTGTGCCGTGTGGCATGGAGAGTGAAGATTGCAAAGTGCCTCTGTGTGGTGCAGAATGACTATGATGAGCTGTACACACTGCTGGATTGGGCGGTGCCCGGGGGCCTTGGAGACCGGCAGCAGTTCAAGGCGTACTACGAGGACCCCATCAAGATGGCACAGAAGAAGGATGTTGACGACACAGCCCTTGGAAGGGTATGTCGCACAGGGTACCGTTCTTAGGTTAATCTATGCAAATACCCTATATAAATAGACCACGTAGCCCACCATGCAACTGAGTCATCTGGCTAACGTGTGAAGTGACCCACATGGTCAGCCTGTGCAAATGAGCCCTAGGGCTAACCCATGCTTACTTCATTACTTACTTACATGTTTTACGTCCTGGGGACCAACTGGGGGCCAACATACAGAGTTTAGTTCATGGAGATATATAGACATGATAACTGCTCGTATGGAAAAGTGCAGCTGACCCAGGCGCTGAACCCAGACAGTTGACCCACGTGTTGTACCCTATGCAACTGTGCCCCTGTGCTCAATTGATGAATGATACCAGTTCATTATATGCAGTTTGGTCTATTGGCCCTGGCTGGCCCCTATGACCATGTAAAATCAAATGAATGAATGAATGAACTGATGCTTGTCACTGACTTATGTGCAGGGCAGGGGCAGGCAGACACAGCTGAACAAGCTGGTCGAGAAGTTCCTGCTGAGGAGAACCAAAGACAGCACCATCAAGGACCAGCTCCCTAGGAAGACTGACAACATTGTGTTTTGCGAGATGTCCCTGCTGCAGCATAGAGCCTACGAGTAAGTCTGCATGTTTGCAATGCCTGATGATGACAAAGCACACAGACTTGCATGTTGCTCTGCGGGAACATGTCTGCTGCTTCAGCACACAGCACGCGAGTGTGTCAGGATGTGATGAGCTTGTTGTGGTAGCTTGTACAAGTAACTGTACAAGTAACTGTACAAGTAACTGTACAAGTAACTGTACAAGTAACTGTACAAGTAACTGTACAAGTAACTGTACAAGTGACTGTACAAGTAACTGTACAAGTAATTGTACATGCAGACTGACTTGCACACAAAAATTGCCAGACTCCCACAACAAACAGCCACGCAATATGTTCTTCACAAACTACAAACGAGTTGTACAAATCTGTCTCTCATGCTCTGCTTTATCTCCAGGCGCACTGTGAACAATTCCAGGTTCCCGACTGCCGGTCCACTTTGATGAGTCACGCACATGTGGCAGTCATGCACAGCATGTGGCAG
>JAABVA010006504.1_pt1 | contig 10333 bp, 3 predicted proteins | sample 5560331 | NCBI WGS metagenome assembly JAABVA01 (sample SAMN12812661, study PRJNA571458) | rock metagenome | isolation source: Antarctica rocks | place: Antarctica: Victoria Land, Mt New Zealand sud | collected 2016-01-07 | reverse complement strand
TTTTGCTGAGCAGTATCTTCATTCTTCTTTTGCTCAGTCATTACATTCTAATCTGTGAGAAAGATTACTACAAATGAAGTTAAAGTCTGATACAGAACATTATAATTATTTATTAATATTTATTATGCTCATTCTCTGCATATCTCTTAGCAACAATTTTCTTTCTTATCTTAACTGCATATTTTGTTCTTTAAATTCTCATCTTAAGCTTCTTATATTCTGAATTATGTTTAAAATCTATATTCAATCTATTCATTATCATATCATTCTGCTCTTGAGCCTCTTCAATATCAGTATTTATGAATGCATTAATTACTAAAGAATGTGATGAAATCAATTTTTAAGAGATATCAGAACATAAAGAATTTAATAAAAAAATAAATAAAAAATTTCTAAATTCTTAAATATGATTTAATCTCTGATTTAATACACACTTTGTGTGTTATAATTAAGCATTATAATAAGTAAAATTATATACTAAATTTTAAGTTAAAAGAAGTAAAAGAAGCAGCTGAAGTACTTTAAGGTAGTGCAGCATTAAATGTGAATTTAAAGTAATTAATAAATGCTTTTATTCTTTTTTATTAATTAGCAAAGTCTTCTTTCTTCAGACATGCAGCAATGTCTAAAATAAATAAATAAATTTTTTTTATTTTTTTCTTTCTCTTCTTCTCAGATTGAGATGAAGAGTCTGATATATCAGTAAAATGTATTTTCTTACTGATGAATTAATCTAATTCAGTAATGAAAGATATGAAGTTTGATGTTTTTACTATATTGATGAATTAATTCAGTTCAGTAATGAGAGATATGAAGTCTAATGCTTTTACTACATTAATGAAGATAATTTTTATATTTAGTTTTCTCTGTTTTAATAATGTATCTCTAAAATGAAAGTCAGCATCATATCTCTTCATTACTTACTTTACTTACATAATGCAGAAAGAAAATATAAAAAGCTTAATACAAAAAGTAAGATGTTCTGTAGAAAGAAAATGTAGAAAGTGTTGTATTAAAGATAAATGAATTTATTAAGTTTTTATATTATTATTTGTTTACATGAATGCTGTGTTTTTGTTATCAGTGAATTTGTAGATAACTAAGATCAATTTAAATTAAGCTGTACAATTATTTAAATTTATTAATTTATGATCATTTCTTCTTAAGTTACTATCTAAGAAATTTAAAGCAATACATACAATTTATAAAGTATAATATCTTAATTATGTTAGTTGCAATTTCTTTATTAAGTATAGATCTTCTCACAGTAAAGAAACTGACATTAAAATTATGTTATATAGCATAACAGAGTTACAATGAAAGTTAAAGTTATAAAGAAATATTAAGTAGATTTTAAAGTTTGTAAATTTGACAACATAAGATTCATTAAAGAGAACAGAATATAAATTATAGATAAAGATGTATAAGATAGAATTAAGCTTATAAAATGAAAGTAAAGAACAGATTGTTAAGTATAATATTTTTAAAAAAAAAGATTAAATCATTAATAATTCTTTTTTTTTCAAATCAGTTTCTGCACAAAAAGAGTTAAGTAAGTTACATAATTATATTATTAAATTAAATTAAAATGCTCAATTTTAACATTCTTTGATCAGTTCATGCAATGCAGCAACAGCAGTATTGACAGAAGCTATATTTTTTTATTTTAAATTTTAAATTTTTTTTACTGCTGATTAAAGAGATTTCTGATCAGTATAATGACAGCTTAAAGTAAAATTAATTAATCATTACAGATTTGCAGAAAACAAGTAAGATATATTTTTATACATTTTTAAAAAATATAAATTTTTGTATATTAAAAATCTCTTTCATAACTTATGTATGATATAGTTGCTGAGCTACATAAAAAAGAGAATCTAATAATATCAGAAAAATTGTAAAAGATGAAAGCAATTTTTTATACATTGCAGACTTACTAAAAAGATAAAATATATTAATTAATGTATTTTTGCTCTTTAGAGAATGAGTGATCTGATAATTAAGTTAATAATGCTTATATATAATGTTTATAAAGCAGATATGTAGTTAAACAAGAAGAGTTATATACAATATTAATTAAAAATGTTGCAATAATAGCTGCTGTCAATATAAAGCTGCTTAATAACAAAAGTTAATTAATTCTAATTTAATTTAAGCTATCAAAAATAATTTAACTTAATTCTGTCTGAAACCTGACTCTGCACAGAGTTGAGTTGAGTTGCAAAGTAAAGTTTAATAAATTAAATTAAGTTTTAAAATCTAAGTCTGATCTGATCTGATGATCATTCTAGTTGTAGACTTTATACATATGATATGAACAGCATAACATATCATTGTTGTGAGAGATTTCATAGATAGTGATAAGTAAGTTCAGAGTAAAAGAATTAAAAATAATCTTATGATTCTTGACATAATGCACAAGCTAAGTTTAATCTTATAAATTTAAAGTTATCACTCTCTGTCTATTAAGACTTGCAGCACATAGTAAGATCAGATTCTGACTGCAGTGATATAGAATGTTGTGCAGTGTTAAGAAGTAATGTTCTAGCTGCTTCTATAAAGCAAGATAGAATTAGTGTTAAAGACTAAGTAAAGACTCTATTTACATTAACTGCAGTTAACATTCTTTTTATCTCTTCTGTAACTCTCTTAATCAAGATGTGCTCATAGATAACATAATTTAGAGATTTCATTAAATGACATAGTATAGCATGAGTATTCATTTCTTTCAATAAATTATGAGCTTAAATTAGCAAGAAGCTTCTCAGAGAAAGTGTATACTTTTAGTATAATGACAGCTAAGTATGTCAGCTTTTAAGATTTACAGTCAATTCAGCTTTAGCAGTATTACTGACTATTAAGATTTGTGATAAATTTAGCTTTAGTAGAATCAGTACATTGATGATAGCTATATACATCAACTATTGAGATTTACAGTCAATTTAACTTTAGCAATATCACTGATTATTAAGATTTGTGATAAATCTGACTTTAGCAGAATCAGCACACTGCTGATAGCTGTATACATCAGCTATTAAGATTTATAGTTAATTCAGCTTTAGCAGTATTACTGATTATTGAGATTCATAATAAATTTAACTTTAACAGAATCAGCATTCTGCAACAGCTGAGTATATTTAACTTAAAAGATTCATAAAGAATTGATCTCAATAAAAATCAGCATTTATAATTACTCAGAAAGCACTGTTCTTTAATAGCTTAGTATAAATTATTAAGATAAATAAACATTATTATTTTATAAAATAAAAGATACAAAAGCTTTCTATTTGTTTTACTTATATTATCTTCAATGTATACATTGTTATTTTACTTTATTCACTTCTTATACTATGTGTCAACTATCATCATCATGAACTTCAACAACTTCTTTATAAAGCAATGACTCATCTCAATTCTCACTCACAAAAACTGTAATCAATAATTTATTTTTATGAGAAAATAACTAATAAAAGAAGATCTATAAAATGTTGTTGAAGTCTTAATAATTAATATGCTGATCAGTAAATTCTTAAACTTATTTTTTCTCAACAGTCTTGACTTTGAAAGTCAGAGAATCAATGTAAAGACTTTATATTAACTTATTATTTGCATAAATACAGATAATTAAGAATATCTGATGAACAAAATCAGTGTAAAGAATGTTTGAAATGTACTAAAGTTTAAGTATAAAAAAAAGCTGTAAATGACTAAGAGACAATATCTGATGAAGTTTGTTGAATATAGAATGTTAAAGAATGTATTTATTAAAGAAATATAAATTTATTTAAGCAAATTCAGCAAAAAGATTGCTGCAACTCAGTCTGATATAATTAAGTTATTTAAATCAGAACAATAATTTTAGATACTGCTTTAAGCATTATTAATTAAGTATGTTGTGATCTGTAATGTCATTGATGCTCAGAACAATTTAGACATTAAAAAAGATTTATAAAAGTTTTAAAAGAAAGAGATACAGTTTAAGACTGACAAGACTGTCATTGTTTTGTGAATAGATAAATAGAAAGAAGATTAATATTTAATGAATTAGAATTGCAATTCATCAAATCACTGCATAGTTAATATTAAGTAATATTATTGCAGATCATTCAGCTTAAACAGTAATCATTTTTCTTGCTGCTTTATTAAATACTTTCTTTGTAACAATTCTTATTTCATTAAAGATTGTAAATTTCTTTCTGATGTTAAAAAAGATACTTAAAAGAAGATAAGCAGATTAACTGTAATTAAGCTGTACAGATTAACTGCAGTTAAGTTGTATTAAAAGTCAGCTTATAAAGAAAAAGAAAAGAGATACAAAGTCTTTGATACAGAAATTAATGATAGTAATAATGATGACTTCTTCTCTGAATTTAAAAAGAAAAAGAAAGTTAATAATGAAATTACTGCTTTGTTTAAGAAGACTGTCAATAAAATGCTTAAATTTAAATGAGTTATAGACTCTGAATTTTTCTTATATATAACTGATTAACTTCAACTCTTCAGTGATCTTCTTATATAAATGAGATGTCAGTGAATTAAAATTAAAGAAAAACATTTATACTCTTATTATTGTGAAGTAATCATTATACAAGTTAAGTCAGAAAATTCTGTAAGACTGAATTCAACACTTTATGTATTTAAACTTAAGATTAATCTTCTGTTGAGAAAGCAGATATGTAAAATGAAACTGTATAGAAGCTTTAATCAACATTGTTTTTAAATGTATAATAAGTACAGCAAAACTATAATAGAAATATTAGAGTGAGACAGAGTCTATATAATTAAATATATTATAAAAAGTCTTAATGAATTTGCTTTAATATCTGTAGTGCACACATCACATTCAGAGACTGTCTTTTCTGCTGCTGCTTTAGATACAAGCTCATATATTTAGATTTATAAGCATAATCTTATGACTAACTTCTTAGACATTCACACTGCATCATTAAATGAAAAGATCAAGACTTATAGACTTTAACATTAATAATTTGTTCATTTTAATTTCATAAAGTTGCATAATCTTCACAAAATGACAATAAGATTTATGCTCTGATTAAGTTCATTAATAAGTAAGATTACACTGTAAGCAAAAAAAAGATTAACATTCTTGTTCTTATCTTTATTAACATATATAACTCATTATTTTTGTTATTTAATGAATATCAATACTTTCTGAAGATAATAAATAATCACTCTTAAAAGATATAAACAATATCACTGAAGCAATGTAATGAGATCTCATAAACATTATAAGAATGATAATTAAAGACTGAACTTCAGATTGATGTAAAGATTCTTGCTGTATAAAGCAACAATGAAATGAAGTTAAAGTTTACTTTAAATGACTGATGCAAATCTCTTAACATTACACTGCAATACATAATGCTCTACATATCAATTCAAAATGACATTGTCAAAAGAATCATCTGAATTACTGAGAACTCAGTGTACATCATGATTAAAGAGATATAACTGTCAATAAAGTTCTGAGTACAGACAGCATAGATAAATATTTATCTTTATAATTAAACAGCAATTAATTTCTTAATTAACAGCAAGCAGACAACTTCTAAGAAAGCTTTTATTAATGTAAAGTCATTCATTAATTACATTTATATATAAGAATATAAATACTACAGCTACATTGATTTCAAGTTACTATCTAAAGATAAATGTAATAAATTCATGAATTAAGAATAAGTAAGAGTCTTTATAAGCTACATTGAGAAAATTACAAAGCAGTATCAGCTTTAAGCTTTAGATCTTAAGTGTATTATTAAGAATTATACTGTGAAGTTTGCTGAAAGTGAAAAGAGAGATATTGTTAATCTTAAACTGCAATAATGAATATTAAATGTTTTTTTAAATAGAAGATTCATTAAATGTTTATAAAGAAAGTTAATTATTGTGAAGATCACATCTTCAGATCAGATACTTATAATTTAAAACAGTAAGATACAGTTTAATTTAATTACAATTAAAATTAATAAGTTTTAAAATAAACAACATAAGATCAAGTTGACTGCAGTCAATCTAGATGAGTTGTTAAATAAGAAGATCAACATTGATTAAATTAAAATAATGACATTTAAAGAAGTCAGAATCTTTCTGTGCATTGAGATTCTGAAATGAAAGAGAAATAATAATGATGATAATTAAGATATAAATGAGTTCTTAATTAAAATATTAAGAATTATGCTGACACTTATAGCAGTCTTTATAGATAAAGAAGACTCTATAATTAAATTTGACATTTCAATATCTGCTATCTATGCTGAAGCAGTGAGAGACTCAATTTAAGAAGAAATGTAAAAGAACATTATTCATATAGAGCTGACAGTCTTAATAGTAAATGAAATATGAGAAGAGATTGTGTCATTAAGAAAAATTAACATTGTAATCAGTAAATAAGTCTTTAAACTTAAGCTGAACACTGATGAATTCTTAAATAAGTTTAAGACAAGACTTGTGACAAGAGACTTCTCATAGACATATAATGTTAATTATAAAAATATTTTTATTCTCACTGTTAAGTTTAACACTCTGCAAGTCTTTCTGACTATTGTTGCACTCAAGAATCTAAAGTGTCATTAAGTAAATATTAATAACATCTTTACAGAATTCTTTCTGAAGAAAATAATCTATATAATGTTTTTTTCTAAAGTCAATATCACATTTAATTATGTTTTGTGCATACTGCACAGCCTTTATGATCTTAAGTAAGTCACACAGAATTGACATAAACAATGTATTATTAAACTGCTTAAATTAAGTTTTCATTAAAGCAAGACTGATTTCTGTCTTCTTTTTTACAGCATTAAAAGAATTATACTGCTTTTTTATGTAAACAATATTGTTATGACTTCAACAAATCTATTATATATTCTCTGATTCAAGCAAGCTCTTATGAACATGTTTAAAGTTAAGAACTTAAGAAAGACACAGAAAATTCTTGACATTTAAATTATATATAACTGCAAAATGAGAACTCTGTGCCTGAATTAAACTCATTATGTAAATAAGATATTAAAGAATCTTTATATGCAATCTGATAAGCATAAAGTCATCAGCATTTTATTTAATAAATATGATGTTCTTTGCTCTGTTGACTTAACTGATTAAAGAATAGATTAAAGACAGTATTAATAGATAATTAAAAGTTTAATGTATATGATAATTTATATTTAATTAAATATTGTCTTCACACTAAATTAATTAAGTCAATATTTCAGTAATTCTGTAAAGCATTATGAATACATACTTAAGAAACTACTGCAATACATAAGATTAATCATTAATCTCAGCATCATATACAGTTTTAATGAGAGTCAAGCAATGCTTAAATACTCTGACTTTAACTATGTTTCAGATAAATAGAATCAAAAATTAATTCTAGAATGCATTTACATGCTTAAAGATAAATCAGTGTTGTGAACAAATTAAAAACAGAAGTTTGTTGTTATTTTAATTACTGAAATTAAATACATAATTATGTCAATGTGTATGAAGACTGAGATCTGACTTGAACAGATATTAAGAAATATGAATATAAGCAAATATCTTAAAATCAACTTACATTGCATAAGTATTCAAGAGAATGAAACTCATTAAGCATTTTTATTCATTTAGCTCAAAGAAAATAATCAGGCTGTCTTGATTTTAATTAAGAATGCATATATATATGAGTAGTTAAAGCACATCAATGTCTTTTATTACAATATTTGCAATCTGTATAAGTGTAATCAGATTCAGATAAACTTTATACTTAATTAAGAAATGATTGTCAACAGACTTATTAAGTCTCTGTTTAGACAGATCTTTAAGTAATTTATTGAATTTATAAAATTCATTATTAATAATTAATTAAATTCTTAAATGATTTGTTAAACTCTTAATGATGTGTTTAATCATCTGATGTTTGTCATCAGTGAGAGTCAATAGATGCAGCCTCACTGAGTGAAAATGTTGAGAAATGATGTTTTAGCTGCTTCTATGAAGTGAAATAAAATTAATATTAAAAACTAAATAAAAACTCTATTCATATTAACTGCAATCAACATTCTTTTTACTTCTTCTGTAACTCTCTTAATCAAGATGTGCTCATAGACAATACAGTTTAGAAATTTCACTAGACAGCATAGTATAGCATGAGTATTTATTTCTTTCAATATGTAGAAACATTTAATACATTTTAAAGATATAAACTGTCTATAGTGTCATCATGATCTCAACAGCAGCAGTGACAAGTTTGATGACTTTATCATTAAGATGTTTCAAAATCTTTAGACTGACAACACTCTTCTGAATTTTCTCACAACATTTACTAATTTCTTTTAAAAAAGCAAGGTTTGTTGCAACTTATTGCTGCTCAAGCTTCTTTTTAAGTAAAAGTACTACTTTATGACTCTGTTAAAGAAGAGTTTCAAGCTTAAAATTGATTACTTCTTCATAATTATCAATATACAGAAAGTAATTTTTATCTTTTGTATAAAGTACAATGCAGAGCAGTTTCATTTGTGTAGTTTAAGTGTATTTAAGATGTAGTTAATGAATGATTAATGAATAAGTTACAGTATTTAATGTAATTAAGATCAGAAGTCAATAAGAACTTGAGAGCAGTCTGAGAACTAATTGAGATGACTTTATAAGTAGTTAAGAACTAGTTACTGTTTAAGTAAGTCACATATATATAGCTTAGTCTCTGATCATGCATTTTTGCAATATATATTCTACACAACATCAACAAGTAATCTGTTAATTACATTGTTTCTGCAATGTCTTATATAAATGTTAAAGCATTAATAACAATCTCTTTTTACATTATGTCTATCTTTATGCAAGACATTGTCAAACAAAGATATCATATTAAACTCTACTCAAGACAGCTGAGATATCAGACATTAAATGAGCTTCTTAACATTTATATAAGTCAGTGTCTTTCATCTCTCTTAAGACTGCTTTAAAGTGCTTTCTTTTTCATTATCATTTAAAGCTATTCACTTAATCAGAATCACAATCTATATTGAGTATCTGTTTTAAGTGTATGCTTTGTCTTTCTTGTTGTATCTTAAAATCATCATCTGTCACTGAAGTGATGACATTAACTAAAGCAGTCACAAAACAATCTTTCTCATCAATGCTGTCAAGTACACTCTTAAGCAGCTCTGTGTCATGTCTTCTTAAGTAGATAATTAATTCAAAACATCTTTGAATAATTCTGAAGAAATTGAAGCTTGCTTAATTAATTCAGAATGTGTAGCCATTTATAGTCACATTGAAAGTCAGCAACTCAGTGAAGGTTGAAAAGAAATCAGAACATGAGAAGCTTAGAATTACAGCTTTAAAGTTAAAGTATAAAATAATCAATAAGATGTATGTCTAACAAGCTCAAAAACATTATGTATGATATGTTAACAGCTCATTTTCTCTCAGTTAAAATAAGAAGATCTACAAGCATAAAATTGTGAAGTTCTTTGAGACTGAGTTTAAAGTCAACAAATATGAAGAGTATCTTTTTATAATTTAATAATAAATTTAATATGCTTCTGACATCATTCAAAATTCAGCTTAGACATTAACTCTTAACTAGATAAGAGCAATATGCATTTCACTATCTTTGTTGATGTTAAGTTAAAAGAGTTAAGAGACATTTTGTGCAAAGTTTTAAAAGACATCAATACTATCTATCTTTAGAAAGATAAGTCAACAGTAAGAGAAATCTTTGTAAACAGAAAATCTAATATCTATCTTCTTTTAATCTTTCATTTAAATTCAATCAAAAGTCTTATTTAACTTTTTATCTCAGTTGTAGATGTATCATAAGCATATACTCATACTCAGCTCAAAAGAAACTCAATTTCTAGATTAGCTGTTGCAGTTTCTTGAAAACTACTTTATATCTACAAGAAAAAGTCTTATATCACTTGTAAAACATTTCAAGATTATCTATGAACTTCTATAAACTTTATTTTAACTAAATGCACTTTTCTATATTACATGTCTTAGCTCTGAACAACCTAGATGTTTTATATTTGACTAGGCTGAGTATAGAGTCAGGTCAGGTCAGAAAAAAGTGCACCTGACCTGAATCTGCACTAGAGTTCAGGTCAGATCAGGTCAGATTTGTGTATGAATCAACTCTATTTACAATCTGTATGAGTATCTGCACACAGGTAAGACTAGCCATTATGGGTAAGGTCAGAGCTAGAGCTCAAAAATGTGAAAGCTTATTGATATATTAGTTATAATAAATTACACCTTAACTAGCCATATAGGGATAAATTACATGGTCGCAAGATATATTACTGAATAAGTTACGAAAATCATGACTTTT
>JAABVA010006500.1_pt1 | contig 10337 bp, 10 predicted proteins | sample 5560331 | NCBI WGS metagenome assembly JAABVA01 (sample SAMN12812661, study PRJNA571458) | rock metagenome | isolation source: Antarctica rocks | place: Antarctica: Victoria Land, Mt New Zealand sud | collected 2016-01-07 | reverse complement strand
CTGCACCGATCTGCACGCAGGCAATGTGCTGGCCGCCGAGCGGGAGCCCTGGCTGGTGATCGACCCCAAGCCCTACATTGGCGACCCCACCTACGACGTACTCCAGCACATGCTCAACTGCGATGAGCGCCTACGGGCCGACCCCGACGACTTCACCGCCCGGATAGCAAAGCTCGCCGATCTGGATGTTCGCCGCCTCTGGCTCTTCGCCCGCTGCGTGCAAGAGTCCCCGGACTGGCCCGCCCTTGGAGACATCGCAACCCTCCTCGCTTCCTGACCAGCCGGCCCGACCGCGGCACCGCGACCCTCATCGCTGCTACCAACGGAAATCGCGCCGCTACTCAGGGAGGCCCTCTATGCAGCGCTGGGTTGCGAACAGTGGCGAGGCGGCACGGCCGCCGGCCGCCGGCCATCTCACCGGCTGTGCCCGCGCGCGACTTCGAGCGGGTGATTGCTGCGCTCGAACGGTTGACCACCGGCCAGGGGTGAGCCCCGATCACCTGCCGGGGCGTCGGGGTGCGAGCCGGATGGCCGCCTTAACGACCGGACGCGGACGGGTGGGTCAGGGCGTCGAGCCACTCGCGGAGCACGGCGCCCTCGGCGGCACTAAACCCGGCTCGCGTCAGAGGATCGCGCCCGTCGCCGGGTCCGTCGCCGAGCGCGGCCAGCAGGGCCTGGGCTCGGCCGCCGACAGACTCGTGCACGTCGGTCACCTGCTCCGCTTCGTTGACTACCGAGTCGATGACCGTGTCGCGCAGGCGGGTCAGCGAGGCCTGGTCGCGGTCGGTCTCGGGCTGAGCCAGCAGCAACAGGACGGCGCCGGTGGTCGACGCCTCGATGGCCCGGGCGGCCGTCTCGACCGGAACGCGCAACCGGCCCTGTAGCCGGGCCCTCTCGAGCAGGCGTCGCAGGATCTGGCCGTTCTCCTGGGCGGCGGAAGGCCGGCGGCCGGGGCGCAGGTTGCCGTACATCAAGGCGTAGAACGCGGGATTGCGCAGCCCGAACTCGACGTGGATGTTCCAGCCGCGACGTATGTCGTCGATGGCGTCCGGACTCGGTTCGAGCGCCCTCTTCTCGGCCAGGTAGCTCTCGAAGCCATAGCTGGCGAGCGCGTCGAGCAGCCCGTCCTTGTCCCCGAACAAGCGGTACAGCGCCGGCGTCTGCACGCCGGCGGCCGTCGCGACCGCGCGCGTGGAGATGCCGGCCGGACCATGCTCGACCAACAGTCCCGCCGCTGCCCGCAGGATCGCCTGCTGCTGATCCCAACGCTCCGCGCCGGCCTCCGGAGCCGCACTCCCCATAGTCACGTGCCGATGGTAACAAGCGCCGGATGACATTGACACTGACACTGACACGAGCTTAGAGTTGACGCTGTCATCGACCGCACGACTGTCGGTTCCCGATTGCTAGGAGAACTCATGGCCTCATCCCTTTCGACGGTCCGACTCGGCTCCGACAGCCTCGTCGTCAGCGCGCAAGGGCTGGGCTGCATGGGGATGAGCGAGTTCTACGGCGACACCGACGAGGACTCGGCCCGGCAGACCCTCGACGCCGCCCTGTCCGCCGGTGTCACCCTGTTCGACACCGCCGACATGTACGGCCAGGGCGCCAACGAACGTTTCCTCTCACCGTTCGTCCGCGCCCACCGAGACGACGTCGTCATCGCCACCAAGTTCGGCAACGTCCGCGCCGACGACGGATCGATGTCGATCAGCAACGACCCCGCCTACATCCGCCGTGCCATCGACGCCAGCCTGACGCGGCTGGGCATCGAGGTCATCGACCTGTACTACATGCATCGCCGCGACCCGGCCGTTCCACTGGCTGACTCCATAGGCACGATGGCCGAGCTCGTCGAACACGGCAAGGTCCGTCACCTCGGCCTGTCCGAGGTCACCGGCGACGAACTGCGCGAGGCCCACGCCATCCACCCGATCAGCGCAGTGCAATCGGAATGGTCACTATTCACCCGCGACACCGAACGCAGCCTCGTGCCCGCCGCAGCCGACCTCGGCGTCGGCGTGGTCGCCTACTCACCACTCGGTCGCGGCTTCCTCACCGGCGCCCTACCCAGCGAGTTCACCGCCGGCGACGTCCGCTCCCGGTTCCCCCGCTTCACCGGCGAGAACGCCCAACGCAACGCCGCGCTCCTGCACCCAATCACCGCGATCGCCGCCGCACGCGGCATCACCCCCGCGCAGGTCGGCTTGGCCTGGCTGCACCAGCAACGCGACGTCCACAGCCTCACCGTCGTACCAATCCCCGGAACCCGGCGCGCGAACCGCCTACGAGAAAACCTCGCCGCACTCGAACTCACCCTCACCGCCGACGAGCTCGGGCAGCTCGAACCCATCGCCGCCCAAGTGACCGGCGACCGGTACCCCGACATGACCGAGACATCCAACGCCCGCGAAACCTGACCAACCGCCTACACCTACCGTTCGACACCGAGATCGGAACACCACAAACATGTCCAACATCAGCGTCGGAATCGCCTACACCTCCGGCTACGGGCACACCCGCGAACTGGCCAACGCCGTCGCCCAGGGAGTCGCATCAGTACCCGACACGCTCGTCGAAATGATCGACGTCGCCGCAATTACCGACGACGGATGGCGCATCCTCGACCGCTGCGACGCCATCATCTTCGGCAGCCCGACCTACATGGGCAGCGCCTCCGGCGCGTTCCACACCTTCGCCGAAGCGACCTCGGTCCGATGGATGACCCGCTCCTGGCAGGACAAGATCGCGGCCGGGTTCACCAACTCCGGGTCGATGAGCGGCGACAAGCTGCACACCCTGCAGTACTTCTCGATGCTCGCCGCACAACACGGCATGCACTGGATCAGTCTGGGTCTGCTGCCCGGCTGGAACACCACCACCGCCAGCGAGGACGACCACAACCGGCTCGGGTTCTACCTAGGGGCAGGTGCCCAGACCTGGAACGACCAAGGTCCCGAAGCTGTCCACGGCGCCGACATAGCCACCGCGCACCATCTCGGTCAGCGGGTTGCTACGCACACCAGCCGGTTCGTCGACGGAACCCCAGACGCGGGCGTGGCCGCCGCCTCCACGGCTGCCAGCGCGTGACCGACGCCACCCGTCACCCAGGAAGGCACCCCGTGTCACGCATCACTGTCCTCGGCGGCACCGGCTACGCCGGTTCGGCGATCGCCGCGGAGGCCGCCGCCCGCGGCCACCAGGTCAAGGCCCTGAGCCGCTCCCTGCCAGACGCGCCAATCGCCGACGTCGAGTACGTCCAAGGCGACGCGACCGACGAAACGACACTCTCGTCGGTCATCGAGGGCTCGGACGTCGTCGTGGCCGCGCTCGCCCCCCGGGGCCCGCTCGCCGACAGCTTCCGCGCCGTCTACCGCGCGGTCGCGCGCCTCGCCGACGCCGCGGGAGCACGCCTGTTCGTCGTCGGCGGCTTCTCCTCGCTCCGACCCGCGCCAGGGGCGGACCGCTTCGTCGCCGACCTGAGCCACATCCCCGCGGAGAACCACGGCGAAATCCTCGCCGGGGCGGCGCTCATCGTCGAGGACCTCCCGGCCACGCCCGAGACTCTCGACTGGATCTTCGTCAGCCCGGCGCAGATGTTCGGCTCGTGGGTGCCCAGCGAACGGCTCGGCCGGTACCGGCTCGGCGACGACGTCGCCGTCGAGCCCGACGGCGGCGGCACCATCTCCGCCGCGGACTACGCCCTCGGGGTGGTCGACCTCGTCGAGCAGGGAGGACACCGCAGAGCCCACGTCAACCTCGGCCACTGACGCACCGCGAGCCGACCCACGACCGGGTGCGGCCCGCACGCCGGTCGGCAGGGCCAGGGTCGACCGGCTGGCGCGGGCGGTAGCTCCTACCGCCGGCCGGCCGGCCCGGACGCCCGTCAGACGACGACCTGGGTCTGCACGTCAGCGGCTGCTGGGGCGCGGAGTTGAACCGGCGCCGTCGGGACCAGCGCCGACAACGCCCTCGCCGAGTCCTTCAACGCGACCCTCAAACGCGAGCTCCTGCAAGGCGCCCCGATGTGGCCCGATGAGCTCACTTGCCGCCGGGAGATCTTCCGCTCGGCCACCCGCTACAACACCCGCCGATGCCACTCCTGGTGCGGCTACCAAGCCCCCAACACCTACGAACAACAGCACGGCGCCACGCTTCAGCAAGCCGCCTAATCAACCCCCGCGTGTCCAAAAACCGGGGTCAAGGCCCCTTCTCCACGTCCTTCACCTCGCCTGGCGTGGGCAACGGCTTGCCGCTGGCCTACCCCGGGCTGCTGGCCCTCGTGCTCGGCGGCGCGCTGACCGTCGTGATCGCCGTCACCGGACTGCAGATGCTGCGAAGAGCGCTCACGGCAGCGGCTCTGGCCTAAGTACCTGCCCTGAGCACCCCGCTGATCGCGGACGTCGAACGGCTGCTGGTGGTGCTCCTGCCAGCCGGCCTCGCCCTGCTCACACGTCGGTGGCTCGACCACCCGGGGCCATCTCACGCCGCGAGCGACGCCCCGCCGGGGCATCGTCGTAAACGTTCATGACACGCCAGGCGCGGTGTCCTTTCGAGACGACGTCCTCGGGCTCCACCGACGGTCCTAGGCCACGGTGGACGTGAGACCCTCGGCTGGCCAGGGGCGTCAGTGACGGTGCCGGCGGGTGGGGAGCGAGCAGTGATGAGAACTGTCGCCATGGTCGTGCGCCTTGCGTCCTGCGCGGTCCTGCTCGTCGCCTGCTCGGCGCCGTCCGGCCCCGCCGCCAGCTACCCGCTGCCTGAGCAGACGACGAGCGCAGCGCTACCCGAGCCGGTGGGCTCGGGCCCCAGCACGGTGCCGCGACGACTGCTGTGGCAGGGGATGACGGGTGCCCACCCGGAGATCCACGGCGGCGTCATCGTCGGCGGGATTCCGGGAGCAGTCCAGGAAGTCGACGCCAGAACCGGCCAGCTGCGCTGGCGGGTGCGGTACGGGCCGGACGAGCCGTTGGTGGAGTCCTTCGTCGTCGGCGCCGGCACCGTCGTCCTCGCGGTCGCCCGTGACCGCTCGAAGCCGCCCACGGCGTCCCTCACGTTGCCAGAGGCGCTGCTGGCCGTCGACCTGCGAACCGGACGCCGGTTGTGGAGCCGGCGGATCCCACCGCTCGCCTCCCAGACCAGCGCGGCCACCATCGTTGGTTCCAATCTGGTCCTCGCCGGCCTGTCCGGTCAGCTCACCGCCCTCGACGCCCGCAGCGGGACGCCGCGGTGGACAGTCGGCCAAGGACCACGCTCGTCGGCCTGCCCGTCCCAGTCTTTTGGAGACGTCCAGCTCTCAAGTCCCGGCCCCATGCTGCTCGTCGCCCGTCAGTGCCCGCAGGCCGGATCCCTGGTCCAGCGGCTCGACCCGACGACCGGACAGCTGCAGTGGACCTTCCAGCTCGACAAGCACCACGTCGGCGGGACGCCGACGGCAGGGGTCAACGTGCAGGCACAGGGCGACGGCACCATCTTCGCGGTCGCCGACACCTTCGACCCCGGCCGGGACTTCGACGTGGATCTGCTGCACGCGCTGCTGCCCGCCGCCCCGAACACCGGCAACGTCGGCGCGGCCGCATCCTGCTGGCCCTCGACGCAGCAACCGGGCACCTGCGCTGGGCCGCCCCAAGCCCTGGTGAGTACGTCAGCACCGGCGCCCGCACCGTCTGCAGCTTCGACACCCAGACCTACCAGTGCCGCGACAGCCGCACCGCACACCTCACCGTCCAACCACCGGACCAGCCGCTACCGCAACGGTTCAGCGCCTACGGCGAGGCGCCGCTCGCCCAGACAGGCCCGCTGGTCTTCCTCGTCACCACCGGTGCTCACCCCGCCCTGGAGGCCATCAACACCCACACCGGCGCGACGGTCGGCCGGACGCCGCTGCCGGTCAGCGGCGCCTCGGCGCCGTACACCGCCTACAACACCACGGTTGTCGCTTCCGGCGCCGGTCTCGTCCTCGTCCGACGTGGAGACCAGCAACCCTTCGACACGCTCGCCTACACAGACACCACACCTTGACGGTCCCGGCCGAACCGGATGGGCCGCACAGGGGTCGGAAGCAGGCCCGCTCGCGTGTCGACCCAGAGGTACCCGCCTCTGGACGTTGGCAGCACGACGGAAAGCACCACTACTTACAGAAGGACACTTATCGGCGCCTGCGTTTGTGCTGGCCAGGGAGGGTTTGCGGGGCGCACGAGGTCTGCGACCATCCCCGGGGCTGCCCCGAACGGGCCCGTGAAAGTCTGTAGCGACGTCGTGGCCGTAGGCGTCGTTGACGCGGCTCAGCTCATCTTTGACCGCGGCGGCGGTCATGGCAGCAGTGGTCGAGGTCGCACATGATCACGCTGAGCCAGCCGTCCAGCACCCGTGCCTGCTCAGCTGTCTGGGCGAATCGGCAAACCAAAGCCGTCGGGTTGTACAGCCCGGTCAAAGCGTCGACCACCGCCTCGTCGCGGGAGCTGAGCTCCGCCGACAGCAGTGCCATCACCGCGGCCACCGCACCCAGCACCAGCCCCACCCACGCGGCGGCGACAAGGTCCAGGCCCAGGCCCAGGTCCAGGTCCAGGTCCAGGTCCAGGTCCAGGTCCACGATCGCTGCCACCGACAGGCGCTGCGGCGCCCTCGCCCCTGGCATCGCCCGCTCGAGTACGAGCAGCACCACCCCGGCCAGCACCACAGCACCGCCAGCCACCAGGCCCGTCTACGGCGTCGCCGCCAACGCCACCACGCCCAATACCAGGCCCTGCACCCGCCGTGCCTTTCCGGCCCGCAGGTTCATGTCCACCAGCCGGGCGCGGTCCATGTCGCTGGGACACAACCACGACTGACCTCGACGGCTCACCCCCACACACCTCCCGGCAGGTTGTTCCCCTGCCATCGGCGCCGGGGTGCCGAAGATAAGGGGCAGCCCACTTGCGGAGCCGCGGCCCCCGCCGGACCCCGTACGGCAACGTCGGGTAAGCCTGCAGCTCCCGACCGCACGCCCCTCCAACACCACGGCGCCCGCCCCCCCGCGCTCGGGTAGCCAACCAGGCAGTGGCGAGGCCTGTCTATCGGTGCGACGGCTGAGCGGGTTTACCAGTCGCCCGTCCGGTGTTACCGCGAACCGTGGCGGTCGGCCTCGGACACCCTGAGCAGCAGCTACTTCCTCGACGGCGGCGCGAGCGCCGTCATCGTCCCAAGGATCGGCGCGGCGGTGCCACCGCCGCACCCGACCCACCCAGGTCGACCCCTCGAGCAGCGCATGGACAGACCCCCTCAGTGACTGCGTCGCAGTAGCGGGCAGTCACAAACGGGCAAATTGGACCAGCTGGAGTGCAGCCACACCGGCGGGCCCGAGTCGACGCCACCCCGCGGGACCCAATCGCAGCATCCCAAAGAGTTGCTGCTCGAGTAGCCCTTGGACGGGGGTCTAGAGAACGGTCGGCAGGGAACTGCTGCCTCGGGGAGCCCTGGCCGCCGCTGCCTCAAGGGGTCGTTCGACCAACCCGATACCCCTGTAGGCAGGTGGCTTTGCCTGGTCACCGCCACCAGCGGAGGTTTACATGGCAACTGTCCAGCCCCCGATGCTGGCGGCACCCTCGGTGGTTGAGCGCAACCACGTCCGGATTGTGGGCAGCGCCGCCGGCCCGGTGCTGCTGTTCGCGCACGGTTTCGGCTGCGACCAGGACATGTGGAATCGGGTGCTGCCGGCGTTCGTCGGGGACTACCGGGTAGTGCTGTTTGACCATGTGGGCGCGGGCCACTCTGACCTCGGCGCCTACAGCAAAGCGAAGTACTCCTCGCTGGATGGCTATGCAGCCGACCTGCTGGAGATCTGCGACCAGCTGGACCTGCGCGACGTGGTGCTGGTGGCGCACAGCATCAGCGCGATGATGGCCGTCGTCGCCGCGGTGGCTGAACCTGCCCGGTTTGCTCGACTGGTGCTGGTCGCCCCGTCCCCGTCCTACATCGACGATCCGGCGACGGGCTACGTCGGCGGGTTCTCCCGCGCCGACATCGATGACCTGCTCGCCTCCCTGGACGCCAACTACCTGGCGTGGTCGGCGGCCATGGCACCAACGGTGATGGGCAACCCTGACTCCCCCGAGTTGGGAGAGGAACTAGCGGGCAGTTTTTGCCGCACCGACCCCGACACCGCCCGCGACTTCGCCCGCGTCACCTTTTTGTCCGATAGCCGTCCCCTGCTCGCCCGGGTCGCCATCCCGGCGCTGATCCTGCAGTGTGCCGATGACGCCCTGGCCCCGGTTGAGGTCGGTCGCTACCTGCACGAGCAGCTGGCCGGCAGCACGCTGGCGCAGCTGGCCGCGACCGGGCACTGCCCGCACGTCAGCGCCCCTGGCGAGGCCGCCGACGCGATCCGCAGCTACCTTCGCCGCGCAGCTTGACCACCCCCCCGTCCTTGTTCACGGAAGCGCCGTCGCCTTTCGTGCCAGCCCAGCCGGCAGCGCCGGACTCGGCAGCCCCGGCGCGCACAGCTGCCGGCACCGAACAGAGCCGGCCGGCTGACTTCGAGCAGCTGTTCCACCAGGCGCCGTGCGGCTACCTGCTCACCGGCGACGACGGCACCATCACCGCCGTCAACGACAGCTTCCTGGCCTGGACCGGACACCGGCGCGCCGACCTGGTCGGCACCCGGCTGCAGCAGCTGCTACCGGTCGGGGACCGGATCCTCTACACCACCCACTGCATCCCCAAGCTGGAACTGGCGGGGGCAGTCACCGAAGTGGTGATCGACATCGTCGCAGCCGACGGGACCCGGCAGGCCGCCCTGCTCAGCGCCGCCCGCTCCGTCGACACCCCCGCCGACCCGGTGGTCCGGGTCATCATCTTCAGCGCCCACGAACGGCGCCTCTACGAGCACGAACTGATCGCCGCCCGCCGCCGGGCCGAGCAGTCCGAAGCCGACCGGGCCAGCGCCCAGGCAGACCTGGTCCACCTGGCCCGGCACGACCCGCTGACCGGGCTGCTCAACCGCGCCGGGCTCACCGAACACCTCACCACCGCCGTCGACCAAGCCGGCGCCGGACCCGGCCCGGCAGCGCTAGTCATCGACTTCGACCACTTCAGGCTGGTCAACGACAGCCTTGGCCGCGCCGCCGGGGACGAGCTGCTGCGAACAGTCGCCCGCCGGCTGCAGGCACAGGTCCGCGCCGAGGACTGCGTCGCGCGGCTGTCGGGGGACGAGTTCGTCGTCGTCGAGCACAGCAGCGACCCCGCACAGGCCGCCGCCCTGGCCCGGCGGCTGCTGGAGACGCTCACCGCCCCCCAGGTCGTCGACGGACTGGAGATCGTCGCCTCAGCCAGCATCGGCGCCGCTGTCGCCAACCCGGCAGACCCCGACCCGGACCGGCTGCTGCGCCGAGCCGGCGCAGCCATGCACCGGGTCAAGGCCCGCGGCGGGGGCGCCTGGGACCTGCACGACCCCGCCCGCACCGGCCCGGCCACCAACTGGCTTCAGGTGCTCGGCGAGCTGCGCTGCGGCATCGGCCTGGGCCAGCTCCGGGTGCACTACCAGCCCCGGGTCCGCCTCGCAGACGGGACGCTGCACGGGGTGGAGGCACTGGTCCGCTGGCAGCACCCCGACCGCGGACTGCTAGCCCCGATCCACTTCATCGGCGTCGCCGAAGCCTCCGGCCTGGTCCGCGAACTCGGAGCATGGGTACTGGAGGAAGCCGTCACCCAAGCCGTGGCCTGGAACAGCCACCGCGCTGGCCGGCCGCCGGTGCTGATGGCAGTCAACCTATCCACCCGCCAGCTCACCGACCCCACCCTGGCAGCCACCGTCGCCGCCGTCCTTGACCGTCACGGCCTGGACCCGGCTCTGCTGACCCTGGAAATCACCGAAACCGCACTGATGGAAGACCCCGACGGGGCGAACGCCGTGCTAGCAGCGCTCAAAGCACTAGGCGTCGAGCTCGCCGTCGACGACTTCGGCACCGGCTACGCCAGCCTGACCTACCTCAAGCGCTTCCCCGTCGACGAACTCAAAATCGACCAGTCGTTCGTCCGCGGCCTCGGCTCAGACCCAGGCGACCGGGCCATCGTCGCCAGCTGCGTCCAGCTCGCCCACGCCGTCGGTATCCGCGCCGTCGCCGAGGGAGTCGAAACCGACACCCACCGCCAACAGCTGCTCGCCCTGGACTGCGACTACGCCCAGGGCTACTACTACAGCCGCCCCCAGCCCCCCAACGAGCTCGGCGACTGGCTCACCGGCACCAGCCCGCATTCGGCTGGCCCGGCCTTTTCATAAACGGCGGTGCCGCGCCATCCGGCTCGTGGTCAAGGGGCGGGCCAGCGAGCGAACCGCAACGACCAGTGGGACGACCCCGAGG
>JAABVA010006496.1_pt1 | contig 10344 bp, 18 predicted proteins | sample 5560331 | NCBI WGS metagenome assembly JAABVA01 (sample SAMN12812661, study PRJNA571458) | rock metagenome | isolation source: Antarctica rocks | place: Antarctica: Victoria Land, Mt New Zealand sud | collected 2016-01-07 | reverse complement strand
GATGTACACGCTGGCTTGGTGCAGGCCTTCAACCTGTGGCTGCAGTACATGACCTTGCTGGGGGGCATCAACATCCCTGCCCCAAAAGGTGTGCAGGTCATCTTCAGTGCAGCCAGCCTGGCCTTCACCACTGTGGCCAGCGGGGTCCTGTCCCTGGATTGCCTCCTGACAGGATCTATCAACCATGCTGTTCAAGGACTCTTCATTCACCTGGCCTTGCCTCTTCTCATGCTCCTCATCCTCTCTGCTTTTCAAGTGCTGCGGTAAGAGCACAAAGGATGTAGATGTTGCTTTAGGACTGCCGTAGCAGGACCTTGACATGCAGTTGCCTGCATCTGTATATTATCTGTGCTACATGTGCAAATGCTCAGCATGTTATCTGCCAGGCAGTGCTGGTGAAAATTTGTTACACGAAATTGAGCTTTTATTCGCAACATGGGTTTAGAGCGCAGTATAGTCACATGTCTCTGTCTTAACAAGCTGCTTACATTGTGCTAACACACTGACTGCCAAGCAAATGTTGCATTGACACATGCATATGCTTGTTCATCGGCGTGGTTGTCAGCGTCTGTGTACTGATTTGTAGGTGGCATAGAGCTCAATCAAGGCCACCTGCATCCCCAGACGCTGCTGCAGCAGCTGTTGCATCTGGATTGCCACATCAGCCTCTTTCAGCAGAACTGAAGCGCCGCTTGCTCATAACTTTCCTGGAAGTCACGTTCTTCTACTACCCCAGTCTGCTGACAACTACCTTGGAGATCTTTGCCTGCTTCCACATAGACCCTGCTGGACACAGCTATGCACTGGTGGCCTCTTCACTCACACTGCTTGCATACTATTCTCATGGACAGCTTTCACCATTACAAAGTCATCAATGGGTGCCCTGCCATTGGCCTTGAGCCACACGTATATGCATGCCTTCAAGTATGCAAGCACACCCATGGTCTTGAGACCTGGCCAAGCCAGCTTTGTTCCGGAACTAAGCCAATGTTGCTGACTTGTAATGGCTTACAGCCCTGTCGACAGCTTTCATGCCATCAGAGTCTGCAGGCAGCTTTGTAGAGTGTCAAGTGCTCACCTGAACACATGAGCTTCTTGAAAGCGTGTGCTGAATGTTGCTTCCAGGACTGGCCCCACGGCTACTGGGTGCCCGACATGAGGATGCCTTGCTATCATGGCTGGCACAAAGTGCTGGCAATACTGGTGGGCCTCCCCATGATGGCCGTCACCTGGCTCATAATCCCCCTCCTGCCTGCCTTCCTCCTGTTTCTCCATCGAGGGAAGCTAGATGAGCCTCTTGTTAAGCTACAGTTTGGCTACATATACCAGTGTTACAGGTCAGATTGCCAGCACCACATCAGGAATGCATGTTTGCTTGTTTCAAATGCAAACAATTGTCAATGTTGTATGACTGCAATTATCTTGAACCACTCACTCAGGTTAGTTGGGACATTGCACAGAAGTGTGACCATGTTGTATTGCATTAGCTATTGGCCTTTGATGGTCGTTTCCTGCAGTAGCGGACCGCAGGTGTTGAGTGAATTGTGTTGATTTGTGACCCAATCCAGCTGTTGTGGCACTGCAGTTCTCAAGTTGCAGCCTGTCTAGGAGGCTGCATGACCACGCATGCACCAGCATAGTTGCATCTGCATACATCTACATGGGACATACTAGTCTGCCTAGGCATGTTTGGTAAGGACACAGAGGATGGTAAGGAAGAGCGTAGCCCAAAAGTGGCACCGATTTTCCTTGCAGGACCAAGCTGCGCTTCTGGAACAGTGTGGTGCTGTACTTCACCTTGTGCCTAGCAGCCGCCCAGGTTTTTGCAACTGCCATCAATACCTACTTCCAGCTGACCATCATGCTGATGGTCTTTATTGTTGACATCACCGCCTTGGCACATCTGCAGCCTTTCAAAGACGACTTGCTGCAGCACATGCAGGTACTGTGAACAAAACCATTGCTGCTGCTGTGTGAGCCAATTGCATCAGAAGAGCTGAGCATCACTACTGCTTCAACAAGAAAGTCACTGGCATTGTAGTGTGTCATCACGATGACCAAGTTGAACTGATACGCATAGCTTTAATCGAATTTAATGAAGCCCATGCAAGTGAGAAGAGCACCGTGGTTTGCATGCAATTGATTTCTGAATAGTTGTGGTCTGAAGCACAATGAACAACCTGCCTAGACTACATCAAATTCTGCATGGGACCTGCAATAACTCTGGCATTAGGACTTTTGGGACCTCAAAAAGGATGCGCTCCAACATTACTTGCTACGCCCACATCAGTGATGACTGTCTGTGATTGTTTGGTACACTGCAAGCCAACACTAAGATTAGGATGGATGTATTCCATTATCACAGCGTACTGGAGCAGATTTGCCAAACTGTGCCTTGTGTTACAGGTGTTTGGGATGTTTGCTGTGCTTGCAACAGCAACTGGGTGCCTGTACTTCATGGATCCCTCCAATGTAGCCAGCCCCTCAGGACTGGAAGCCGTTGGTGTCTTGCTGCTCATACTCAACATACTGTATGCCTTGGCCACAGCGGCACTAGTCACTACAATAGGAGCGCACAAAGCTAAGAAGATGGTGCACTTGGCAGCCACTACTGCAACAACGGCTGCAACCGCTGTGGGTGAATTGAGCACCCTTAGTGTACTATCATTGTCACGTAAAAAGAGAGGTCAAGTGCCTGACAGGGAGGCAGATCTGCCTGTTTCAGCCAGCACTGGTGAGAGTAGCTCCGGAAATGCCTGGCTTCACAGGAGGGTCAGTTCAAAACGTCTGGCAGAGCCCAGCAGAACTTCATCCGCACAGATGGCATTGCTAAGTTCAGGAGTAGGCAGCAGCGTCGCACCAGTTTGGCTTAATCCTGACGATGCACAGGCTGCGGATGATCAAGAGGCTTCAGTGTCAGTGCTCTCTGTACTTCCACACGAACAGAAGCTATGAGGTCTGGTGTTTGTGACATGTCAATTGTGATATGTCAATTTAGCAAAGATTGAGACTTTCAATCTGTATTTCTGTTGGCAGGTTCATTGCTAACTAGCTGGGTATAGTTGGTCACTAGGCTTATTACATCAGAAGAGAAGTACATGGATAGTGAGATGATTGATGTGACACAGACTTTGCCTCGCCTTGAGATGGAAAGTGACATGAACCAGCTCACAGGTAACTCTTGAATAAACAATGATGCAAAATGGTACAGAAGGATACCGTAGTCTGCGAAAAAGTGAAGCTTTTAGCACAGGCCCGGCTGCAGAGACCACCTGCACCCTGTAAAGCTATACCTCTGACGGTATGCACTGCTTTCACTAAAACCCTCAGTCTGAAGCTCATACCAGAGGCGTACCCAGGTACGTGTGAACATGTGTGGGTCATTGCTGGCAGTCTGATAAAAGATTCTGTCACTGTGAGTCACACTCGACGGCAAAAAGCAATACTGTGAGCTCAGACATGCTGACAGGGAAAAGCAAGCCTGAGGTGGCTGGGCATTGTCATGATCAGATGGTTAAAAAGACCATCAGCGTCTGTCTTGCCTCTTCTGCCACTATGCGAGAAGAAATCCGAGGAACTGAAGCTACTCAAATTGAACAGACCAGGTGATATGAACAGCTGGTCTTTGATAGCTGCAGCACAAAATTTTGTCACTTGATCAAATGCGCATGGCCCCGCCGCAACTGATCTAGGCTGCGGCAGCAAGCACCAGCAAAAGCAGCAGCAGCTCAATAATGTGGCAAATTAGTTGTGCAACACAGACCCAAGATCAATTGGCACAGACCCTACCAGAACCCAGTTTTGCAGCACCTGCTGCAGAAGTCCAAAACGCTGTGCCGCCTGGCTTGACCCGTTCCGAACTAAAGTTGACATTTACCAACTCGAGGATTGTGACTTGGTTACAAGAGTCATTGCCCGGCCGCCGTCTAGCTAGCAAAGCAGCAATTATCTCGGTGTCGCCTACCTCGCCTGCCATGGAGGCTACGACCTCAGAAAGAGTCTCTGAGCTCGACGGCTCAGCTCCCGAAAGTACTGACTACGCGAACTACTTCTGTACATATGCTTACCTGTATCATCAGGTGTGTATCGCGCGAGCCAGGTCACATATACACCACGATAGTGCTAGGGGCTGATCAGTCACTGAGCTCCGTGAACTTGCTTCGTTGGCGTAAAAGTGCAACAACTGACGCCTTACAGAGATCTTGTCATGCTGAGTTCAAACTTTATGCGTGATGCAGAAAGACATGCTGGAGGACCACAAACGCACTGGAGCTTACTATGCAGCAATTCGGCAAAACAGGAGACAGTTTGAGGGGAAAGTGGTGTTGGATGTTGGCACAGGATCAGGCATCCTTGCCATCTTTGCAGCACAAGCAGGTGCCAAGACAGTGTATGCGGTGGAGGCTACTTCTATGGCCAAACATGCCCGCAAGCTTGTGGAAGCACATCAGGTGCTAGCATAACCCTTGAATGAGCATGCGTATCATGGTGCCAGCCTTTCAACAGCAACATGCCTCGGTGTGCAAGTGTGCAAGTCAGCACCCTTGCATCTCTATTGTTGTGCTTACCTCTACTTTGTTATGCAGCTAGGTCACATTGTCAAGGTCATTCAAGGCGTCATTGAAACCGTAGAAATCCCTGAGAAGGTGGACATCATCATCAGCGAGTGGATGGGCTACTTCCTGCTGCGAGAATCCATGCTGGACTCAGTGCTTGTAGCCAGAGACAAGTTTTTGAAGCCGGGGGGCGCCTTGTATCCTAGCCATGCCCGCCTGTACTTTGCGCCCATTCGCTCAGGGCAAACACAGCAGAGACTGGCTGACTTTCAGGTTACATATTTGCGGCCAAACTGACAGTGTGCATGTTTTGCTTGAATGCGTGGAATAATACAGAGTAAAGTAGTGTTCACCATTCAATTGCATCAGGACCCTTCACACACAGCGAAAGAAGAGATGTCACATTTAAAAGAAGCCGGTATGTTTGTTGCGTATGCATGTCCCACGACAGATCAATGCGCACATGAGGCTGACTCTTGCCTGCAATACCATGCCTGCCATCTTAAAAGGCACCAGCTGTTTTGCAGAACTCAATGGGTGGCTGGGGCGACTTCTTGGGCGACATGCAGCGCTTCTATGGAGTCAACCTTGACTGCTTAAACGATGAGTTCCGACAGGAACAACAAGAGTACTTCATGAATACCAGTGCATGGGCAGACATCCATCCCAGCCAGCTATTAGGCCCCCCTGCCTGCTTCAAACACTATGACCTTCTGACAGTCACTCTGCAGGAGATAGCTGCGCCCCTGCAGGTAGGCTACATTGTTGACCAGTTGTTTGCACTGTGCCCGACATGCATGCTGAACAGCATATGACCTGAGGCGTAAGTAGTTTCCCTGCAGCCTGTGCCAGCATGCAGCATCTCTTAGGGTACAATTATTTTGCCAAGTACAACCTGTTGGCAAAGATCGTGCATTATGCACCAAAAGTAGCTTTCCTGAACTGGCGCCTCTCGCCAGGACTTTCAGCCTTTTGTGTAGCTGTAAACGCCTGCCCCGTCCCACAGCTGTTGCTGTTGTTGCTGACAGGGCAATTTTGTCATGCAGGAATCTTTTAAACTGGACAAGTATGATCCTGGCACAGTTGACGGCTTTGTGGGCTACTTTGATGTGCTCTTCAAGGGCTCAGAGCAGAACCCATCTGACGTAGAGATCCTGCTCAGCACAGCCCCAGACCCAACAGGAGCCACCCACTGGGGCCAGCAAAGCTTTACTGTTTGGCCTGCAGTGGAGTGTGCCCCTGGGGACAGCATAGAATGCCAGATCAATGTGTCAAGACGGAGAGATAATCACAGGTTGATGGATGTGCAGCTGAAGCACCAAGTCAAAGGTCCCAGTGCCCTGGCACAAAACGCTCCTGCCAGAGTCAGCAATTACCGCATTGAATGATAGTAGTGTGTGTTGTAGAGTTTAGGTCAGACATTCAGACTTTTGTTGCAGAAGCAGACCATGGGTGTTGCTGTGGAGCTCCTGCAGCTTGCAGTCTTATCATGCCGCAGGATGTTTATACAACAATGATATCAATTTGTGTTTCTGCTTGATACTTCGACCCTTTGGTATGTTTACCGTTTGGTACTTTGATCTGCGCAAGTCATCTAGAGTAGTTGCAGGTAGATCATACATTGGCAGAGAAAGTGTTGATACAGGATGTGCTGGAATTGTTTGGTCTGGCTTCACACTCTTTGTTGTCTTGTTAAAGCGCTTTAAATGTCACTTCAGCATTATTACCGGCTGTTCTTACCAGTTCTGTTACTGCTTGAGTGGCAGGGCATTCAACTGTCTCTGGCATTTCTAAGTCATTGATAGCGCATCTTCATGGCTTACCCTCACATGTAATTTTGCCTCAGCAACAAAGGCCCCAAAGCCAAGTTCTGACATGTTCAACCACAAAACCAAAAGGCAATGTCCTTGGCGTAGGTAGAGTTGCGAGAAATGCGCTGATCTTCGACTTAAAACGCTGCCATGGGTCTGATGGGAAATTGCGAATTCGTGATATGGCCTAGGTTTGTGCTGAGGGTTGCATGTTGATGGCTTCTGATACCTATCTTGAGTTTGACTTTGCTGCTCTGCTCCGGCCAACCTTGCAACTGCGCCGAGACATGCTGCCGGTGGAACGGGCAGTTTACTCACCGAGTGTTTGTGCTCTGTGACGATACATATGTCCGTGTCGTGCCACAGTTTTCCTGTCAGGTGTGGTGCCTGATCGACTAATTCGCCACCCTCAAACTAACCGACAGTGCTGAAGCTTCCAGTGTTGGCATCGACACCAACGCGCAGCTTAACAAACTTTGTGGCCGCCAGCACCTACAACAGTGGTGTTCATGCTGTTTGTCTGAAATATCAAGTTTGCCCCTGTGTGTGTGCAGGAAACCTTTCAAGCCTGCATTTCAGAGCAAGTCAACCATTTTGCCGAAAGGCGAGTGAATGGAAACCCTGAATTAAAACCAGTGTTAGCTTTTAGTAGAGCTTGAAACATTACGATTGTCAGCTGAAAATGTACTAATGGGATGCAGCAGGTGCTTGTAAAATTTGTGCTCAAGCAAGGAACAGCAAATCCAAGAAACCAGCTGCTGGTAGCAATGGATTAGGTACAGAACGTCCTGTCCAGATCCGAATTGTGCTTTGTGTACATTCCCAGCATTAGCCCGTCATCAGCGGTCAGCAGCGTTCATGACTGCCCTGACACACCATGTCCAGGTTATGCTCATGTCCAGGTTATGCTCATGTCAAAGGCTCAAGCTTGTGTCTTCTCATCCAGGGCATGATGCAAAAGATGTTCCAATTCAAAAGACTGTACCCGTAATAGGAACACCTGCAGATGCTGATCTTGAGCAACATGAGGTTAGTACCGTTGTGTCTCTTCAGGGTGCTGAGGTAGCCAGTTGTTTACTACTGGTTCATTGGCAGGAATGATGTGCAATTGTTTTGTGCTATGTCTTCTCCATACACCTGCTTGCAGCGAAAACAGCAAACATGCAACTTACAGGCTCGGTCGGGTGGGCACATTCATGAGCAATGGAACTGCTCAAAGATGCCACACTGCCAGTGCTCTAGATTTGTACATGTTATCAATGCATCATGTGTAGCATATTACATCACGCATACACTGATGCGCTTGTACATCGACAGGGCAAATTCTTTGATGCTGTGGTCAAAGTGTACTGCATACACACTGAACCCAACTACTCCCTTCCATGGCAGCGCAAGCGACAGTACAGCTCCACCAGCAGTGGCTTCATGGTCAAGAATGAGGAAGGCCAGCGTTGCCTGCTGACCAATGCTCACTCAGTGGAATACCATACACAGGTTTGTTCTGATTATACTAGACAGTTGTGACTGGTCTGCCTGATCCAAGTTTCTGGTATCTTGACGATTGCCCAAACATCAACGCCTGGGTGAGCAAGAATGGCAGGAGCATTCCGCTGTATCAGGACCAGGATTTGATTCCTTGTCATGTTGTGCTTGAGCTGTTGCTGCCAGTCATGACGGTGTGACAAATCAGTAGGTAAAGCCAATGAGATGCCTGATGGCAGTATTCCGTGTCTGTGCTTTGCTCTATGCTGCATTCCACCACTTTGTGGTTGCTGCACAGGTAAAGGTGAAGAGGAGAGGAGACGATCAGAAGTTCATTGCAGAAGTGCTGGCCATCGGCACTGAGTGTGACATTGCCTTGCTGACTGTCAAAGATGAGGCCTTTTGGGAAGGAGTCAGCCCCTTGTCCTTTGGGCCCCTACCTCGCCTGCAGGTGTTTCCATCTGGCAAAACATCTAAGCTTGCGGCTCCACAGGCAGATACACTCAGTCAGCTGGCTTTTGTGACTTGAAAAGGCATCCCAGCACTTGCTGTAGCATAAGTCCGGCTGGACATGTGACATCATCAAGATGTGGAGCAGAAGCATAACACCTCATGCAGAACATGATAACAGCACTTGGCTTTGGCAGTAGTCTATTTCCATCTGCACCTTTCAACACTCATGCCATTTGTTACAATGGCTGCCAGTCTCATTTAGAATGTCAAATGCTAGCATTGGTGGATATTGTCACCTGTGCTGCAGGATGCTGTTGCTGTTGTGGGGTATCCAATTGGAGGTGACACCATCTCAGTCACCTCTGGTGTGGTTTCCAGAATAGAAGTCACCTCTTATGTGCATGGTAGCACAGAGCTGCTGGGTGTCCAGATTGACGCAGCCATCAATAGCGGAAACTCAGGTACAGTCCTGTCTGCAATGCACTTCCTCAAGGTCGGCCATTGAACCTTATGACTGCAATTCACTATACACCAATTGTATGTCATCAGTTCAAGAGCGTCAGTGCATTGTGTCAAAGCAAACTGCTGTTGCACAGTGAGTTGAAGCCGCTACAAAAGCTCAAAGCATCAGCTACATACAGCAGCTATAGCTGGATAAACAACATACGCACTAAAATGCCAGTTGTGTCATGTGGTGATGACAAAGTCTGTTCTTACAGGTGGGCCGGTGTTCAACGAAGTTGGGGAATGCGTCGGCATTGCTTTCCAATCCCTCTCTGGTAGTGACGCTGAGAACATCGGCTATGTCATTCCCACACCCGTGATTCAGCATTTTCTGACAGACTTCAGGTACAAGTTGCACCTTGGAGCTCCTGTTGTCAACTGTGCTGTGCATGCCAAACACCAGCAAGCTCTAGGTAGGCTGTTGCCCTTGAATGAATGTTGGCAGGTGTGTGGTCCATAGTTGCCTCAAGAGGGTGCATGCCCGGCACACAGCCCTGCCAAACAGCAATCAGCAACAGCATGCCTGGTTGGTCATGGAAGCCATTGCATTACCCAGTCCTTGCTGACAAGCTCACAACCCTACATTGTTGCCTCCGGTCATTGAGACCATGGCTCTGGACTGGGGCCAGCTTGACCCTCTTGTTGATGCAACAATGAATGCTCTCAAAGCACCATAGCTCTGTGGCCTGCTCCCACCGCCATGCAATTGGCTGCAACCTGGCCAAGCTCACTGTGTCACATGCAGTCATGGATGCATGCAGGCGGAATGGCAAGTTCACAGGCTTCCCAGTGATGGGCATGAAGTGGCAGCGGATGGAGTCCCATGCCCTTCGTTCTGCCTACCACATGCAGAAGGAGCAGAAAGGAATTCTGGTGCGCCACATCCAACCAACCTATGAGACTGCTAAGCACCTGAAGCCTGATGATATCATCATGCGGTTTGATGGGATTCAGGTGGCCTCTGATGGCACTGTGCCTTTCAGGTGGACCCCCGACCCTTCATCTCATCACCTTGATGTCAAAACTGTGCAATAATGCAGGCCAGTGTCTCTTTGATGCATTCAAGGGCTCTCACAGCATAGCGTATTCAGTGGTATTGGCCTTTTGCACATGCAGCGTGTTTATGTATCACACACAGTCAGCGTTCACTATGCTTCACAAATATCGTCATTTTTGGCTGCTACTGTATGCACTTCCATACAGGATGTTGCATCAAGTGCATTGTGTCACATCAGGCAGTCTTGTTGCTGCTGCTCAACAGACCTCTAGACCCTGTGAAGCTGCATGCTTATAGCCATGCCGCTTTCTCATTGACTGCCATCACTCACGCTGTCTTGCTCACTGCAGGGAAAAGGAGCGAATAGCCTTCAACTATCTGACGTCACAGAAGTATTCTGGGGAGCAGGCAGTGCTGGATGTATGGCGGGAAGGGAAGGAGGTGCAGCTCACCATTCAGCTCATGCGCCCGCGCCTGCTGGTGCCCCTGCACCTGGCCAACAAGGACCCCTCCTTCTTCGTGGTTGCAGGTCAGTTCCAAT
>JAABVA010006495.1_pt1 | contig 10345 bp, 9 predicted proteins | sample 5560331 | NCBI WGS metagenome assembly JAABVA01 (sample SAMN12812661, study PRJNA571458) | rock metagenome | isolation source: Antarctica rocks | place: Antarctica: Victoria Land, Mt New Zealand sud | collected 2016-01-07 | reverse complement strand
GACCGAGCTCGAGCATCACGTAGTTGGTCACGTCCACCGCTGCCGAGATCGGCCGCACGCCCGAGAGCAGCAGGCGGCGTTGCAGCCACCACGGGCTCCGCGCCGCGGTGTCGACCCCGCTCACCAGGGCGGCGGTGAACCGGGTGCAGCCGCTGTCGGGCTCCACCGTGACCGCCCACGCCTGACCGTGTGCGGCGGGTACCCCGACGATTCCCCGGTCGGTGAACACCAGGCCCCGCGCCGAGGCGAGCTCCCTGGCCAGCCCGCGCAGCGACAAGCAGTATCCCCGGTCGGGGGTGACGGCGAGGGAGATGACGGCGTCGCGCAGACCCACGACGGCGGTGGCGTCGGCACCGGGTTCGGCCATTCCCGCGGGCAGCACGAGAATGCCGGTGTGCTCGGCGCCCAGGCCCAGCTCCCGCGCTGAGCAGATCATGCCGTCGGAGGTGTGGCCGTAGGTCTTGCGCGCGCCGATCACGAAGCCACCGGGCAGCTCGCTGCCGGGCAGTGCGACGACGACGAGGTCGCCTACGGCGAAGTTCTGTGCGCCGCAGACTATCCCGCGCCGGGCAGGCTCACCCACGTCGACCTGGCAGAAGCGGATGGGCTTCGCGAACGTGGTGAGCTCGGTGACCGCCAGGACCCGACCGACGACGACGGGGCCGCTCACCCCGGCCAGGATGTCGAGCTCCTCCACCTCCAGACCCACCCGCACGAAGGAGTCGGCCACCGCGTCCGCGTCGATCGAGCCGGCGTCACCCAGCAGGGCGTGCTCGGGCAGCCCGGAGTCTTCTGCGAGCCAGGACAGCGGTACGCGCACGTCAGGTCAGCCTTCGTCTCGAGGGGTGTGCGAGGTCTACAGCGCGAGCCCGAACGGCAGCGTGAACCGCACGTCGCCTTCCACCATGTCCCGCATGTCGGAGATGCCGTTGCGGAACATCAGCGTTCGGTCGATGCCCATACCGAACGCGAAGCCCGAGTAACGCTCGGGATCGATGCCGCTGGCGCGCAGCACGTGGGGGTTGACCATGCCGCAGCCACCCCACTCCACCCAGCCGGCGCCCCCCTTCTTCTCGCCGAACCACACGTCGGGTTCGGCGGACGGTTCGGTGAAGGGGAAGTAGCTGGGGCGCAGACGGATCCGCGAGTCGGGGCCGAACATGGCGCGCGCGAAGGCATCGAGCGTGCCCTTGAGGTGCGCCATGGTGAGGCCCTCGGCGATGGCCAGACCCTCGATCTGGTGGAACACCGGGGTGTGCGTGGCGTCGAGCTCGTCGGTGCGGAACGTGCGACCCGGGCACACCACGAACAGCGGCAGGTCCCGGGTGAGCATGGCGCGCACCTGCACCGGGGAGGTGTGGGTGCGCAACACCTGCCGGCAGCCTTCGGGCGCGAGGTGGAAGGTGTCCTGCATGGTGCGGGCCGGGTGGTCAGGCAGGAAGTTCAGCGCGTCGAAGTTGAAGTGTTCGCTCTCCACCTCCGGGCCCTCGGCCACCTCCCACCCCATGGCCACGAAGACATCGGCGACCCGTTCCTGCAGCACCGTGATGGGGTGCCGGGCGCCGGGCGGGTGGCGCACTGACGGCAGCGTCACGTCGATGGCCTCGGCGACGAGCACGGCCGCGTCCCGTTCGGTCAGCAGCTCCGCGCGACGAGCGTCGTAGGCGTGTTGGGCGGCGGAGCGCACCTGGTTGACCCGCTTGCCCGCGTCCGACCGCGCGGCCGGGGGCAGCGCACCAAGCTCACGTCGGGCCAGCAGTACCGGCGAGCGGTCACCCAGGTGGGCGGTGCGAGCGGCGTCCAGGGCCTGGAGGTCGGCCGCCGCGGCGAATGCCTCCTGCGCCTGCGTCCCGGCGCGGTCGAGCGCCTCCGGGGACAGCGCAGCGACCTGCTTGGGGTCGTAGGGGTCGTTGGTCGCGGACACGCGGGGTGTACCTCTTCTGCCGGGGAGCGGGGCGTTCCGATCGTAGGCGACCACCCCCCGCCACCTCGACGCCGTTTCAGGCCGGGCGGCGGCGCACCGCGCGCGCGCTGGCGTAGAGGCACACGGCGGCGGCGGCGGCGAGGTTCAGGCTCTCCGCGCGGCCGTGGATCGGTACGCGGAGGCGGTGGTCGGCCGCCGCCGCGAGGGCGGAGTCCAGCCCGTGCGCCTCGTTGCCGAACAGCCATGCGGTGGGGGCGGTGAGCAGTTCGTCGGCGTCATCCAGGTCGACCTCACCGTCGGCGGCGGTGGCCAGCACCTGCAGACCCGCACCGTGCAGCAGGTCCACCAGCCCGGGCGTGTCCCGGTGGCGGGCCACGGGCAGGTGGAACACGCTGCCGGCGCTCGCGCGCACGCACTTGCCGTTGTGGACGTCGACGCTGTCACCGGCGAACAGCACCCCGTCGGCCCCGGCCGCGTCGGCCACCCGGATGACCGTTCCGGCGTTGCCGGGTTCCCCCGCGTCGACCAGCACGGCCACGAGGCGCGGGCCACCGGTGAGGGCGCTCACGACGTCGACGCCGACCAGCGTGCACACCGCGACGAACCCTTGCGGGGTGACGGTGTCGGACAGCACCGCGGCCGCTCGGGGGGTGACGGGGTTGATCCGCACCCCCCGCGCTTGGGCCTGGGCGACCAGCGCGGGGTGGTGTTCGGCGGCGGCGGCCGTGGCGAACAGTTCGCGGACGTCACCGTGGGTGAGCGCCGCGGTGACGGCCTGGACACCCTCGGCGAGGAACAACCCGGCCGAGCGGCGGGTGGTGACGCGGTGGAGCTTGGCTGCAGCCACGACCCGCGGAGTGCGTTCGGTGAACTCCTCCGCGGACGGTGGCACGTTCAGGCGGCGTCCGTGACCGGCGCGTTCACGTCGGTGGGCAGGCTGGCCTTGGCCAGCTCGACCAGCGTCGCGAAGGTGCCCGGGTCGTGCACGGCGAGGTCGGCCAGCACCTTGCGGTCGACCTCCAGCCCGGAGGCCTTGATGCCCTGCATGAAGCGGTTGTACGTCATGTCGTGGGAACGCGCCGCGGCGTTGATCCGCTGGATCCACAGCTTGCGGAACTCCCCCTTGCGCGCGCGGCGGTCCCGGTAGGCGTAGGTCATCGAGTGGAGCATCTGCTCCTTGGCCTTGCGGTAGAGCCGCGACCGCTGTCCGCGGTAACCCGCTGCCGACTCGAGAATCGTGCGGCGCTTCTTCTGGGCGTTGACTGCCCTCTTCACGCGTGCCACTGGTGGGTCCTGTTCGGTCTCGGGGGCGGGTGATCGCCCGGGTGTTCGGGAGCGGGGTGACTCAGATGCCGAGCAGGCGCTTGATCCGACCCGCGTCGCGGGAGTCGACCGCGGTGGTGCCGTCGAGGCGGCGGGTGCGCCTGGTGGGCTTGTGCTCCAACATGTGACGGCGGTTCGCCTGCTGGCGGAGCAGCTTGCCGCTGCCAGACACCTTGATGCGTTTGGCGGTTCCCTTGTGCGTCTTCATCTTCGGCATGAGTGCTCCTCCTGCTTGTGGGTGCTCAGCGCTACTGCTGGGGTGCTGCCTGCTGGGGTGCTGCCTGCTGCGGTACTCCCTGCGGCGCCGCAGCCGGGGTGGCTGGCTCGGCAGCGGCGGGCGGCACCGGGTGGGCCGATGCCTCGACGCCCTGCTGGGCCTTGACGCGGGTCTTCGCACCCTTGTGCGGGGCGAGCACCATCGTCATGTTGCGGCCGTCCTGTTTGGCCGAGGTCTCGACGAAGCCCAGGTCGACCACGTCGGCTCCGAGGCGCTGGAGCAGCCGGAAACCCAGCTCGGGCCGCGACTGCTCCCGGCCGCGGAACATGATGGTGACCTTGACCTTGTGACCGGCTTCCAGGAAACGGACGACGTTGCGCTTCTTGGTCTCGTAGTCGTGGGAGTCGATCTTCGGGCGGAGCTTCTGCTCCTTCACGACCGTCATCTGCTGGTTCTTGCGCGACTCACGCAGCTTCTGCGCGTTCTCGTACTTGAACTTGCCGTAGTCCATGAGCTTGCAGACCGGCGGCCTGGCCTCCGGCGCAACCTCGACGAGGTCGAGGTCGGCCTCGACGGCCAAGCGGAGGGCGTCTTCCACGCGGACGATGCCCACCTGCTCCCCGCCCGGCCCGACGAGCCGGACCTCGGGAACACGGATACGGTCGTTGATGCGGGTCTCAGCGCTGATGGATCCTCCTCGGTTCGGCGGTGCTGTCGCGACCAGGCAGAACCAACGCTCCCCACAGCGAAGGCCCCGACGCCGTGGCGGCGTGGGGGCCCGTAGCCGACCGGTCCGCACCACCCCGCTCGTGCGGCGCAGCGTCACCAGCCGAAGCTGGGCGGACCGGACCCCGAGGGCATCAACTGCACTGAGGTGGGAGCGGGCTCCACTTGCTGCCCCCGTGCAATCCGGCGGCGGTCGTACTGCCAGGCTACCAGGTATGTTCGACCAGGAGGGCACGTCCGGTGCACCCGCCGCCGATACCTCCGGCGCACTGCCGTCCCGCGAGCTGGCCGAGGTGCCAGCCGTCGAGGTGATCACCCGCGCGGCGGTGATGCTCATGAGCGCTGCCGCCGAGAAGCTCGGTCTGGCCGACGACGACCCCGCGCACAGCCCCCACCGCGACCTCGACGAAGCGCGGCGGCTGATTACCGCGCTCGCTGGGCTGGTCACGGCGTCGACGCAGTACCTGGGGTTGCACGCCGGAGCGGTGCGCGACGGTCTGCAGGCGCTGCAGCGGGCGTTCCGCGAGGAGTCGGTGTACCCGGACGAGCCGGGTGCGGGTCCCGGCGAGCAGTACACCGGACCGGTCCAGTGATCGGAGATGCTCAGCGCGCCGCGGCCACCACCTTTGCCCGGCGCCTCACCGGCGACGGCACCACCGCCGCCGACTCCAGGGCGTGCTTGAGGAACTGGCCCGTGTAACTGCCCGCCACGGCGGCGATGTGCTCCGGGGTGCCCTGCGCGACCAGGTTGCCCCCACCGGCGCCGCCTTCGGGACCCATGTCCAGCACCCAGTCGGCCGTCTTGATCACGTCGAGGTTGTGCTCGATGACGATCACCGAGTTGCCCTTCTCGACCAATCCGTCGATGACGAGCAGCAGCTTGCGGATGTCGTCGAAGTGCAGGCCGGTCGTCGGCTCGTCCAGCACGTACACCGCGCGCCCACTGGTCCGCTTCTGCAGCTCCGAGCCGAGCTTCACCCGCTGGGCCTCGCCGCCGGAGAGTGTGGTGGCCGGTTGGCCCAGCCGCACGTAGCCCAGGCCCACGTCCACCAGCGTCTGGAGGTAGCGGTGGATGGAGCTGATGGCCTGGAAGAACTCCGCGGCCTCCTCGATGGGCATGTCGAGGACCTCGGCGATGGTCTTACTCTTGTAGTGCACCTCGAGCGTCTCCCGGTTGTACCGCGCGCCCTTGCACACCTCGCACGGCACGTACACGTCGGGCAGGAAGTTCATCTCGATCTTGAGCGTGCCGTCCCCCGAGCAGGCCTCGCAGCGCCCGCCCTTGACGTTGAAGGAGAAGCGGCCCGGCTGGTAGCCGCGCACCTTGGCCTCGGTGGTGGACGCGAACAGCGTGCGGATCTTGTCGAACACCCCCGTGTAGGTGGCCGCGTTGGAGCGTGGGGTGCGGCCGACCGGCGACTGGTCCACCCGGACGAGCTTGTCGAGTTGGTCGAGGCCGTTGACGCGGGTGTGGCGGCCCGGCACCTGGCGCGCACCGTTGAGCTGGTTGGCCATGACGGTGGCGAGGATGTCGTTGACCAGCGTGGACTTGCCGGAGCCGGAGACCCCGGTGACCGCGATCAGCACCCCCAGCGGGAAGCTGACGTCGATGTCGTGCAGGTTGTGCTCGCGGGCACCCACCACTGTCACCTGGCGCTTGCGGTCGACCTTGCGACGCTGCACGGGCACCGGGATGCGTTCGCGGCCGGAGAGGTAGGCGGCGGTGATGGACTCGGGGTTGGTGAGCAGGTCGGCGTAGCTGCCGCTGTGCACCACCCGTCCGCCGTGCTCACCGGCCTGGGGGCCGATGTCGACCACCCAATCGGCTGCCCGGATGGTGTCCTCGTCGTGCTCGACGACGATGAGCATGTTGCCCAGGTCGCGCAGCCGGGTGAGGGTGTCGATGAGCCGGCGGTTGTCCCGTTGGTGCAGGCCGATGGACGGCTCGTCGAGCACGTAGAGCACCCCCACCAGGCCGGACCCGATCTGGGTGGCCAGCCGGATCCGTTGCGCCTCCCCGCCGGAGAGGGTCCCCGCGGCGCGGTCGAGCGAGAGGTACTCCAGGCCGACGTCGAGCAGGAAGCCGAGGCGGGCCTGGACCTCCTTGAGCACCGAACCGGCGATCACCTCGGCGCGCTCGCCCAGCGTCAGGCCGCGCAGGAAGTCGGCGCAGTCGGCGATGGACAGGGCGCACACCTGGGCGATGGACATCTGGCCGCGCTCGGAGTGCGCCATGGTGACGGCCAGGATCTCCGGTTTCAGCCGGGTGCCCGCACAGGCCGGGCAGGGGACCTCCCGCATGTAGCCGTCGTAGCGTTCCTTCATCTGCTCGGACTCGGTCTGCTCCATCCGCCGCTGAAGGAACGGCATGACCCCCTCGAAGGCGGCGTAATAGGAGCGGGTGCGGCCGTAGCGGTTGCGGTAGCTCACGTGGACCTGCTCGTCGGCGCCCTCCAGCACGGCCTTGCGCGCAGCGGCCGGCAGCGCGCGCCACGGGGCGCTCACGTCGAAGCCCATGGCCTCGGCCAGTCCGGCGAGCAGGCGGTCGAAGTACTCCGCCGTCTGTCCGGTCGACCAGACGGCGATGGCGCCGTCGGCGAGGCTGAGTTCGTCGTCGGGAACCACCAGCTCAGGGTCGACCTCCTTGCGGACGCCGAGGCCGGTGCACACCGGGCAGGCACCGTAGGGCGAGTTGAAGGAGAACGAACGCGGCTCGAGGTCGTCGATGGCCAGTGGGTGGTTGTTGGGGCAGGCCATCCGCTCGGAGAAGCGCCGCTCGCGGGCCGGGTCGGACTCCTCCAGGTCGACGAAGTCGAGGACGACCACACCGTCGGCCAGGCGCAGCGCGGTCTCCACCGAATCGGTGAGGCGCTGCTTGGCGCTGGCCTTGACCGCCAACCGGTCGACCACCACCTCGATGTCGTGCTTCTCCTGCTTCTTCAGCGTGGGCGCGTCGGTCAGCGGGTGCACGGTGCCGTCCACCCGCACCCGGGAGTAGCCCTGCTGCTGCAGCTGCTCGAACAGGTCGACGAACTCGCCCTTGCGGGTGCGCACCACCGGGGCGAGCACCTGGAAACGGGCGCCCTCCCGCATCTCCAGGACCTGGTCGACGATCTGTTGTGGCGTCTGCCGGGAGATGAGCTCACCGCACACCGGGCAGTGCGGGGTACCGGCGCGGGCGTAGAGCAGCCGGAGGTAGTCGTAGACCTCGGTGATGGTGCCGACCGTCGAGCGCGGGTTGCGGTTGGTGGCCTTCTGATCGATGGACACCGCCGGGGAGAGCCCCTCGATGAAGTCGACGTCCGGCTTGTCCAGCTGGCCGAGGAACTGCCGCGCGTACGCCGAGAGCGACTCGACGTAGCGCCGCTGGCCCTCGGCGAAGATCGTGTCGAACGCCAGACTCGACTTGCCGGAGCCGGACAGCCCAGTGAAGACGATGAGGCTGTTGCGCGGGAGGTCGAGGTCGACCCCGCGCAGGTTGTGCTCGCGGGCGCCGCGCACGACGAGACGGTCAGCCACTCGGATCCCTTCACAGCGTCGGGCGGTCAGTCGGGTCGCTCTGGGGACGTCACCGGTCAGCAGCGCCGCCGGAGGCGCTCGCGCGGCGTGGCCATGGTAGGTGCGGGCACCGACAGAAAAGCGGGTGGGCACGTCCCGCGGTGAGCGGACTCGGTCCCGCGGTGAGCGGACTCACAAGGCAGCGGTAGCGTGCGCGATCATGCAGGTCGACGAGAACTACACCGGATCGGTCACCCCCGGCGGCGCAGGTCAGCGCAAGCACGTTCCCGGAGCCACCATCACGAAGGTGTCGGTGGGTCCGATGGACAACAACGCCTACCTGGTGGTGGACGACGCCACCGGCAAGGCCCTGCTGATCGACGCCGCCAACGATGCCGACCGGCTGACCGACCTGCTCGCCGATCACGCGCCCGAGTTGACGCTGGTGATCACCACCCATCAGCACGCCGACCACTGGCAGGCCCTGGCCGAGGTCGTCGGTGATACGGGTGCGCCCACCGCGGCGCACACCCTCGACGCCGCTGCCCTGCCGGTGACCGTGGACCGCGAACTCGCGCACGGTGACACCGTCGACGTCGGGGAACTGGTGCTGGAGGTCATCCATCTGCGCGGGCACACCCCTGGCTCGGTCGCACTGGCGCTGCATACCCCGGAAGGTGCGCATCTGTTCAGCGGTGACAGCCTGTTCCCTGGGGGCCCTGGGCGGACAACAAGCCCCGAGGACTTCACGTCGTTGATGGATGACCTGCAGGCGCGGGTGTTCGACACGCTGCCCGACGACACCGTCGTCTACCCCGGCCACGGGCGGGACACCAACCTCGGCATCGAGCGCCCCCAGCTCGCGGAGTGGCGCTCACGCGGTTGGTGAACCGGCCGGCGCGCGGCAGGCAGTGACGCTGGCCTACGCGACGATGCGCGGGTTGAAGAGCTCCGTGAGCAGATGCCTCTGCGACGGAGACAGGGGTGGGGCTGAGTCGACAATCCCGGCGATGTAGTCAGCGCGAGTCGAGGCCCCCGTGTCCGCTTGCGGCGGCGCAGCACGTACGCGCAGGACGCGAGCCCCGGACTGCCTCAGCGGCCGCGCCTGGCGCAACGTCGGCCTCGGAGCCGTGTCCTCTGACGGGGCTCGAAGACACCGCGCCGTCTTCCGGGTTGCTGATGCGCCTGGTCCTTCCGACCTGGCACGGCCATCTCGTTCGCGGTGAGGCGCCGCTTCCCACTGAAGATCGAGCACGAGCTGGCCGTCGTCGGTGTGGCGGTGGTGGTGACCGACACGCCCTCGGGGAGGAGAGCACGCGCTGCACGCACTCCGGCACCGTGGGCTCTCGAAGCTGCACGGTGACCCGCTCCACGACCGTCTCGCGCTCGACCACCCGCACCGCGATCGCTCCGACAGATGCGGCCCGGCGTTCCTCGTACGCGCCTCGACGACACGCCTGCGAGCACCAGACGGGTGGCCGGCCGCGACCGGACCCCTCCACCACCCGCCCACATCGCGGACATTCAAGAGCCTCCACGGCACCGCCAGGGTTTCGTACGGACGTTTCTCGACCACCGTAGCCGGACCACAGTGCAAGAGATGTGTGGTTTCCTATTGCTTTGATTGGCCTCGTCGGTCGGGTACGTGTGGCGGCGGCCAAGGCGGGCGGGTCAGCGCCGGCTGGTGCGGTAGCGTGCCGTGCAGGTCGGGGGACGGTCGCCGGGCGTCGGACCGCGCGGATGGTCAGGGTGTGGCTGGACGTGCCCTATGCGGACAAGGACGCGGTGACGGCGGGAGATCAACCAGTGGGGCGTCGCCGACGTCGACGCGCACATCACCATCGCCCCGACCGCAGGCGCCCGACGCTCCATCGCCACCGGCACCCTCGACCGCACCACCCGTGGCACACCGTGAGGAGCATGACCGTGGCCAGGACCAGCACGACGAAGGTGACCGCCCGGGAACGCGCCCGCGCCGCGAAGGCTGTGCTCGACGCCGAGCGCCGCGACCACGAGAAATCGGTGGAGGACGCGACCACCACCTACTACGAGGCGCAGGACGCCCGTGACGCCGCGATGGCCGCCCTGGAGGACGCTGACACCGTGCGCGGCGCGGCGGTGCAGACCCTGCTCGACCTCGGGGAACCCCCCGCCCGGGTCGCGGTCCTCGTCGGGCTGAGCCTCGCCGAGGTCCGCAAGCTCCGGCGCACCACCACCACCACCGCCGACGACAACGACAACGACAAGAGCCCGGAGCAGGACGCTGCCGCGACCGACGACGCCGCCGGCCCGTCCGCGCTGGCGAGCTGATCCGGCCATGACCATCCGGGCAGCACCACCGCCGGGGGCGGTGGTGCTGCGAGTCGATGCGACAGTGCACGCTGCTGAGGTCGCGCGCTTCACCCGGTTCGTCGTTCGTAGGCCCGGCCGGCGGGACTGCTGGCTGTGGGTCGGTGCCATCGCCGACGGCTTACGGCCATCAGCTGGACCCAGGACGGTGGACGGCGCACCCTGTCCGCGCACCGGTTCGCGTTGCTCCTGGCCACCGGGACCCTCGACCACCACACGTTCGGTGAGCACCACTGCAACGAGACGCTGTGCGTGCGAGTCGACCCCACCCATCTGCACCCCGGCACCCAATCGGCGAACCTGCGTTA
>JAABVA010006494.1_pt1 | contig 10345 bp, 9 predicted proteins | sample 5560331 | NCBI WGS metagenome assembly JAABVA01 (sample SAMN12812661, study PRJNA571458) | rock metagenome | isolation source: Antarctica rocks | place: Antarctica: Victoria Land, Mt New Zealand sud | collected 2016-01-07 | reverse complement strand
TCGAGCCCGAGTCCGGACTGGCCCTGCTTGTCGGTGGAAACGCGGTAGTAGGCGACGAACGGGCGGATGATGGGACTACACTCCCAAGCTGGATTGCTGTCCCAACGTTAGCGCCCCTGCCCTCCCCGGTCCAGCCGTTCCAAACGTCCGTTTGGACCGTCGCGAGCGGCAGAAATGGCGAACCGGGGTGCATCATATATTAGGAGAAGCGTCTTGGTGACCTCCCCTACCCTGCTACGAGATCTTATTAGGTGCGGTTCGGTGCGGCTATACCTGCTACTTACATATCCTTCCTCGTTGTGGTCAGATGCCGGTATAATCGTCAGCTTAGGCTCATTTTGATCCGTTGTGCCCCGAAATTCCAAGGAGACCACCATGTCCGAACGTGATGCTTTTACCCTGCGCCTCAAGCCGGATGTCCTCCGCTTCGTGAAGCAGGCAGCCGACGAGGAGAACCGCTCCATTCCCAACTATGTGGAAACGGTGCTGATCGCGGAAAAGAAGCGACGAGAAGCCCTGGTCCTGCCCAAGCCGGAGACCCCCGTTTAGCCATGGGACGGTTGCCAACCCGTGCCGTACGGGCCTGCGACGGCCGAGTGCCAAGCGGCAAGCGGCAAGCGGCACAGGCAATAAGCTTTCAAAACCTACTGTGGTTCTGTCGGGTTTTACGCAAGTCTTATACCGTTGACATCTAGCCTTATTCATCGGAGTTTCGCAATCAAAGCTTATGCAAGGATAGCGCATGCGATCTATGCTCGTTCCAAGCTTCCGGCGAGCCGGCATAAGCGTTCCGGACCACTGCAGCGCCCTGCCCTGCCGTGCGCCGTGGCGGCGCTGAACTGAAATCGGCGGCATCGGGCGGTGCCGTGCCGTGCTGATCGGCTATCTCGGGGCATGCCGCAGTGACGACGCCGATGACGGCGCACAACGCCGGGCGCTGGCCGAGGCAGGCTGCGAACAGGTCGTGGCGGAGCAGCCCGGGCGGGTAACGATGGCGAGCAGCCTGAGCTGTGCGGTCTGCTCGCGCGCCTGCGCGTGGGTGACGTCGTGGTCGTCCCGCAGCTGGACAGCCTCGGTCAGTCCGTGGCCGATGTGGTGCGCTGTGTGCAACACCTCATCTCCGCCGGCGCGGGCCTGCACAGCCTGGCCGAGGCGCTCGACGCCATCGCACCCCAGGACGGAGCGGCAGGAATGGCTGGGGAGAGCCTGACGGCACGCAACGGTCAAGGCGCGCCCGAGCGGACCGGAGCCGGCCAACCTGCGGCAGCGGGTGTCCGACGGCGGGCGGGCGGGCGACCGCCGAAGCTCTCGCCCGAGCAGCGGGCGGCGGTGGTCGACGAGGTGCTGTCCGGCCGGCGCACCGCAGCCGACATGGCCCGGCGCTACCGCGTCAGTGAGGCCACGATCAGCCGCCTGCTGGCCGCCCGTCGTGCAGGTTCTATGGAAGCCCTGCGGCGCGGGCAGGCGGGAGAGGACACGGCCGCTGCGGACCGGATCGCCGGCGTGCTACCCCTCTCCGCGCTGGACGACCGGCTGGCCATCGTGGGCACCTCGGGGTCGGGCAAGACCTATGCGGCCAAGGGGCTGGCCGAGCGCTTGATGGCGGGAGGCGGGCGCCTGTGCATCGTCGACCCGCTCGGGGTGTGGTGGGGCCTGCGCACGGCCGCCGACGGCCGCGCGCCCTCCCCCTACCCCGTGGTGGTGTTCGGCGGCCGGCACGCCGACGTGGCGCTCGACCCCGGCATGGGCAGCGCCCTGGGCACTCTCGTCGGCACGCGCGCGCTGGCCTGTGTGGTGGACGTGTCCGACCTCGGCAGCGCCGCTGTTCGCAGGTCCTTCATGACGGCGTTCACCGCGGCGCTGTATGAGGCCAACACCGAGCCGCTGCACCTGGTGCTGGACGAGGCCGACCTGTGGGCGCCGCAACGGGCGCAACCCGGCGGGCACGAGCTGCTCGGCCGGGTCGAGGAGATCGTGCGCCGCGGCCGGGTGCGGGGCTTCGTGCCTTGGCTGATCACCCAGCGCCCGGCGGTGCTGCACAAGGACGTGCTGAGCCAGGCCGATATCCTGGTGTCCATGAAGCTGACCGCGAGCCCGGACCGGGACGCGGTCGGGCGCTGGATCGAGGGGCAGGCCGACCGCGCCGAGGGCCGGCGCATCCTGGGCGCCCTGCCCCGGCTGGCGCGCGGCGAGGGCTGGGTGTGGGCGCCCGGCGACGGCGTGCTGGCGCGGGTGGCCTTCCCGCGCATCCGCACCCTCGACAGCTCGCAAACGCCCAGGCGCACGGAGAAGGCCAGCACGCGCGGCGCGCTGGCAGTGGTGGACCTGTCTGCCCTCCGGGCGGCGCTGGCCGGTATGGCCGGGGGTGCGCCCGAGGCGCCGGCATCCCCTGCCCCGGCTGGCCGCACTCAGGCGTCCGATCTGGAACGCCAGCTCCAGCAGCGCGATACAGAGCTTGCGACGGCGTGGGCACAGCTGGCCCGGGTGGAGGCGGAGGCGGCCGGGTTGCGGGGGCGCCTGAACCTGGCCGATGAGCGGGAGGGACGGGCGACGTTCGCCGGCTCCGCCGTGGAGTAGGCGATGATGTAGCCAACCGGAGCAGCACGACTGAGCCACGTCGTCCCTGCCTCGATGATAGGCCGGATCTCTCCCCTTTTCCCGTCCGTCGCATCAATAGCCGTCCGGCGCGGCCCAGCCCACGATGTCCTGTTGCCTCAACGATGACGCCCATGAAGGTGCTCCCCGAGCAGAGGTGATACGGGGATGTTTAGCTTGTTGACACTTACCTCGACTAGCTTGAACAGGGCAGGTTTTTATAGAAACGTAGTTTATGCCGACCGGCAGCGGCGCGGCTGCGCCGTTTAGCATTCTATCGCCTGCACGTAGGACGGTCGCGGACCATGGCATTCCCGAAGTCACCGACCTAGCAGACTATGGCTTGCGGATATGCGTTTATCCATACCTTATGAACCGCGCAGTTCATGAAATGCTTACAACCGGACTCCCTGGGAGCCTGGTCTCCTGCCCGTCGGGCCTACGTTGGTCCTATTCCTCTCTGGTCCTTGCATAAGGGGGTCCCCTCATCAGTGTACCATGTCTACCACAGACTAGGTTAAAATGGCCCGCGTTACCTAAGGGACTCGTTGACCATGGCTTGCATACTTCATGAAGTCCTGCGAAGAGGAGTCGCGGTAGTCCTTGAGACCTGGGCTCCATTGGTAAGGGGATCAGTTTGCCATGAAGTATGGCGTATTCACGTTAGCGACGTCGAAGGGCGGGGCAGGGAAGTCCACTCTGGCCCGCGCGCTAGCCGCCTATTGGGTAAGTGTCGGCCTGCGCCCAGCACTGATCGACGCCGACCCTCAGCGGGGCTTGGCTGCTCGACATGATCCGGCCGGCCCCCTCGGCGCGATCTCAATGCACGAGGAGCCGGAGGAGCGTGTGGGCGCGCTCATCGAAGAATTGAGGTCTAAACACCAGCCGGTCATCGTCGACACAGCCGGGTTCAGGAACCGCACGGCAGTCACCGCTCTCGTTAACAGCGATCTAGCGCTCATACCATTGAAGCCGTCCGCAGAGGACGTCGCCGGGGCAGTGGCGACGTTCGAACTCATTAAGGAACTCAACGAGACGCCTGAAAGAGCTGGCCGGCCGATTGCGGTCGCTATGGTTCTTACAATGACAATGCGGGGCACCCTAATTGCTCGGCACGTCAGGCGCCAACTTGAAGAGGCGGGCATGCCGCTTCTCAAGGCGGAGATGGCGCACAGAGTGTCTTACCCCGAAGCGGGCATAGACGGCCTCTCTCCGGCAGTAACTGAGCCAGACGGGGCGGCGGCCAGAGACGTCGCTGCGATCGTTCATGAACTTCTGGGTTCAGGACATAAGGAGATCATTAAGTCCTTGGCCAAGGAGCCCCTGTTATGAGCACAAAACCGAGTCGTGAATTGGGAAACATCCTGCGCAGCGTACCTGCAGCTACGGCTTTAGAGGACACCGCAGCAGCGATACAGCCAACCGAGCGGAACGCGCCGGCTGCCCAGCCGGGTCCGGTGCCACCTCGGGTGGAGAAGGTGAGCTTACCGCAGGACTCGTCAACAGCAACACTAGTCGACCTTGAAGTCCCTCTCCAGGTGACAGTGCCGAAGAGGGTGCGAAAAGACCTTCTCGTCATGGCTGCCGATCAGGATTGCAGCGTGAGAGCGCTCATCCTTCGCGCCATTCTGACACTGGGAATCGAAGTGGCAGAGGGCGAACTTCGAGACAAACGTAGGAAGTCATGAAGTCCTGGGTGACGTTTACCAGGACGTTCGAACCGTATGTCCTCCTCGTGGCTCCGAGTCGGGGCTATCGTGTCGCCTTCGGTTGTTCGTGCGGAGTTGATTAGGCTGAACGCACTCGCCGGCCGCAGAAAGTTATCAACAGTTTAGGCGTGGGGAAAATGGACCCGACGGCTCCGCAGATCCGTTATCCACAAGGATAGTTACTTATCCCGAGGGATTTCTAGACTGAACTGTGGGATTTCTGGACAGAACACGAGTCGCCCCGAGGGAAAAACGGTCCAAACTACTAATAGAAGCTACTAATCTTCTAATAGCTTGGTCCAGATTTCCCACAGTTGACATCGAATCGCGCCGCGAGGTTACTAGCTGCAAATGGAGGCTTCGATGAGCTTGACAGGCCGGGATGGTCAGAGTTTCAGCCAGCTCGTTCTCGCGTTCGGCAGAGACCGCGCCAGGGATCTCGTCGATCCGAATCATCGTTCATTCGTCGACATCGCGGCTGAAGTCTTGGCTGACGAGCAGCAGCAGATCGGCATCTCCTACACCGGCTTCTGTCTAACCAGTCTCCCACACAAAATGCTGCCGGACGATCAATCATGGGAGCGAAGAGGCCACAACGTCACGCTGCTTGTTGAACCGGGCACAATGCGCCGCAACGGCCAACTCGTGAAATATGGGGTGCCCTACGGCTCACGTGCCCGAATGATCCTGCTGTATCTGCAAACACAAGCAGTGAAGACGTGCAGCCGAGAGGTCGAGCTAGGGCGCTCGATGAGAGAGTGGATGGAACGTATGAACGTGGCCGTCGGCGGAGAGACGATAAAGTCGCTACGAGAACAAGCAGCCCGAATCTCCGCGTGCTCGCTCAAATTCTATTGGGAGGGCGAGGATTCCGAGAGTTGGAGCAGGGGGGCAATTGTCTCCGCAGGCCTTCGTTTTAAAGGCCAAAACGATGACGGCGATCCTTGGGACGACCGCGTATTGCTTGACGAGGTGTTCTGGAAGGCACTGAAAGACCATCCTGTTCCGCTTCACGAAGCGGCCGTAAGGCAGCTTGCCCACAGATCATTGGCTCTGGACGTCTACGTTTGGCTGGCGTGGCGCTGCCAACATCTATCAGGTCCGAAGTTCATTTCCTGGCCAGCGCTTAGCTCGCAGTTCAATACGGGTGGTAAGGAGCTCAAGCGGTTCAAACCGCTGTTCTGTGACGCGTTGAGAGCCGCTACGGCCGCTTACCCGGGAAGTCGCGTGGAACTCTCCGACGAGGTAAACGAGGCGAAAAAAGGTATCGTCATTCATCCAGCCAAGCCTCCTATCCTGAAGCTCGTCAAATCGTAGATCATTGAATTTGCCCTGCGGACCATCTGCATCTCGTAGTAATTGGCCGCTTAGACCGCGCAAGCCCAGAAATCCCACAGCCGCATCCGCTTAACGCAAGAGGTGGTGTGGGATTTCTGGACCTACCTTGACCCGCAAAAATGCGATCGGGCCAAGTAGGCCTCCCAGCTTTTGGCCGGCTACCCGTCCCGATAAAGCCAGAATCAGGCCTGATGACGCGGAGCAAATACAGGTGGCAACCTACAGTCCGCCTTTTCGATTTCAAGATTGTTGGATCGAGGCCTTTAAAACCTGCTTTCCGGCTCTTTCACGCGGGATACGACTCGGGAATTCGCGGCAGGTCCAGAAATCCCACGGGACCCTAAAAAAAAGCGGGTCCAGAAATCCCACAGGTCTTTGGATAGCCCAGAAATCCCACAAGATCAGTTCACTTGCGAGTGTCGCGCCAGCTTACGGGAGATAAAAAGCAAGTCGGACTGACCGCCTCCTGAACATCCAATCGTCGAAAATGGTGATATAAGAGGCCATGGCCACACACACCACTCAACCTGATTCCGGGTTCAGTCCCGAAGAGAGGGCATATATCCGGCGCGAGCTGGATATGGTCTTCTCGACACTTCCGACAGTAGCAGATGGTCTTCAACTAAAGATCTGGGCAACGGGACCGAGTAAAGGCAGCCCAAAGTTGTCACCGGCGGCTCAGACTCTAGTTGCTCGATGCTTAATGGAAGTTGACACAGGTGCCTATCCACCTCGCCTACACTTCACGGATCTGGGTTTGAAGGCGCTCCGCGAGATGATGGCAGATCCTCGCCTCGCCAATCCGTCGAAGTTCGCACACATACGGCGTGAATTGGGCATCGGCCCGGAACTGTCTTGTGGAGCGGCAGAGTAGCAGCCAGGAGCAACCAAAAGCGCATCAGCCGGCCCAGTGTGGGATTTCTGGACCTCGGGCAGGTGCTGTGGGATTTCTGGACCGGGGCTGAGGGTTCACTGACTCTCGACGCTCAGATGAGCACCGTGGGATTTATGGTCCGACAAGCGACTTAACGGGGCTGAAGACACCAAGCGCCGTTCGCAAGAAGTCCTGCTACGCCCGAGCCACGGTTGTGTGGAGGTTCGCGTGAAAACAGGACTTATCCGAAGTCTGTCCCTGCTAATGATCATCGCCGGGCCGGCAGCAGCCCAGGCCCCGGATGAAAGAAGAGGGATCGAACCGGGTCCACCATCCATGCACATGACGGCATACAAGACGGTCAAGGTCGCGCCGGACGAGCTGGTCGCGGATCTGACCGCTCTGAGCACTGCGCCGTCCGCAGTCACCGCACAGCGCCAGGTCAACAGCGTCGTCGCAAAGGCCAAGGCTCTCGCTGACAAGGCGACCGGCATCAAAGTCGCTTTCCAGGGCTACTCGATGACGTTCATCGACGAGAAGCCGGCGCACTGGGTGGCCCAACAAACCGTTGAGGTGAGGGGAGGGGACGGCGAAGCGGTTCTGACCCTGGTTGGGAGTCTCCAAACTGAAGGACTGTCGATCGGCAATCTCGGTTGGCAGATTTCAGCAGAGCGCGCAGAAAAGGCCCATCAAACGGCGACGATCGACGCGCTCCACTGCTTGCGGGATCAGGCGAATGAGGCTGCCAGGGCGGTCGGGATGGAAGTGGACCGCTTCCAGCACATCGATCTCGAGGGTGAACCCCGGCCGATCCCGATGATGCGCAGCAGCATGCAGATGGCCGCGAGGGTCGGCATGCCAGCCCCGGTCTCGACGCCGAAGGAACAGGACATCACCGCCACAGTCAGCGCGGACGTGCTGCTGTGCTTGCCAAAGGCTGACAGGAGCCAGACCCCATGAGCACGACAATGATGAGCGCCGAAGATGGCACCCTGTTCACTGCCCTCAACGGCATTCCGCAGGTCGACTTTCCAACCAACCTACAGGCTGCGGTCTCGGCTGGCCGCCGCATGTCCTCCATCCTGGCTGAGGTCATCTCGCTGCGACGCGGCCCGGGGAAGCTGACGCCGAACGAATATTTCTACTACCGGCTATGGGATCCAAGCCTGACACGAGACGACAAGCGACGGTTCGTCGGCAAGCAGGCCCAGCAGCCAATGCACATCGCCTGCAACAACACAGGCTGGTATGCGACCGCGGCTGACAAACTGCTGTTCCACACATTGCTGACCGGCTTCGGCCTGCGTGCCCCCGAACTGCTCGCCGTCACGGGCCCGGAGCTACGGCTGCCACAGGGCCGTATGCTGCGCAATGAGAGCGCGATAGCGGCGTTCCTGCGCGACCCAGCCATCTACCCGCTGTTCGCCAAGCCGATCGACGGAAAATACAGCATCTCGGTCATCAGCGCCGATGCTTACGATGATGACGCTGGCCTTGTCCGCCTGCAGGGTGGCAGCGTCACGACACCCGAAGATCTTGCAAGGAAGATGGCAGAGCGGGCGGCGGGCTATATACTGCAGCGGCGAATGGCCGCCGATCGCCAACTCGCGCAACTCTTTGGACCCTGCTTGTGGTCGGTCCGTGTGCTGGTCCTGCTGACCTCGAATGGCCCGGTGATACACAAGGCGTTGGCCAAGATCGCAACGGGGTCGAACCCGGCCGACAATTTCTGGCGCAGGGGCAACATGATCGGCGCCGTCGACCTGTCGACCGGGCAGATCACCCGGATCGTTCAAGGCACCGGCGCCGAGATGGTGGTGAACGGCCAGCACCCGGATAACGGCCGGCCGCTTATCGGAACGCCAATTCCGAGATGGATTGAGCTCATCAGCCTGGTCGAGCTCGCGTCGTACCTGCTACCGGCCGTTCGCACTCAGTCCTGGGACATTGCCCTCACCGACGCTGGCCCCATTCCGCTGGAGGTGAATTTTGGCGGCGACCTCAATCTGGCGCAGCTCGCGTCGGGTGCTGGCGTGCTCGACGACACATACCGCGCCCACCTTCAGGCCTGCGGATACCGCCTCTAGGCCGCGACACATGTTGTTCCTGACGCCATAGCGCGCAGAGCGGCTGTTCGCAGAAGATAGCCGTACCCGTTCGCAAGCTCCTCGCGGACACTTCCCTGGTCAGAGGGGAGGTGACGGACATGGGGCTACCGCTTGCGCCAGTCGCGCCGCAAGGGACGCCGCTTCGCGGCCGCCCAGGGCCAAGCCCATTGCGCCCGCGCGATGGGGCCCGTCGGCGCCCTTGCCCCGCGCCTGCTTCGCGGTCCCCGGATCGCATGAAGGCGCGGTGAAGGGGATGGCACAGGCGTACCCCGACAGATCACCCGCCGGTTCTCACCAGGAGCACCGTGCGATGTCCGGCCAGGATGCCGAACTCGATCAATTCCGACAGGGCGTCAGCTGCGCCGTTCTCCTCGAGCGGTTCCCGCCGGCGTGGCAGCTCGACGCAAAAGGCAGCACCCGACGCGCCCTGAAATACCGGCGCGGCGCAGGCGAGATCGTCATCGTCAACCATGACGGCCGCGGCTGGTGGGATCCGCAGAGCGCGGCCAAAGGCGACGTCTTCGACCTGGTCCAGTTCCTCGACCCGAGCCTGAACTTCGGCCAGGTGCGCAAGACCCTCCGTCCACTGATCGGCCTCTCGCCCACCTACCCGGAGGCACTCCGCCAACGGCGAGATGAGGCCGATCGCTCGATTGCAGATCGCTGGAGCACGCGGCCCCGGCTGCGTCGCGGCACTGCTGTCTGGACCTATCTCGCCGAAACCCGCGGCCTGCGGCGCAACGTGCTCGCAGCGGCCGACCAGGCGGATGCGGTCCGCGAAGGGCCTTACGGCAGCGCCTGGTTTGCCCATCGAGGCGAGAACGGCGTGGTCTGCCACATCGAGATCCGTGGGCCTGATTTCAAAGGCTCGGTGAAGGGCGGGGCCAAGGCGCTGTTCAGGCTGCCGGGCAGTCCGGTAACTCCGACGCGTCTTGCCATTGCCGAGGCGCCGATCGACGCGCTCAGTCTGGCGGCCATCGAAGGTATCCGGTCCGACACGCTCTATCTGGCGACAGGCGGCGGCATGGGGCCGGGCACCGTCGAGGCAATCAGGCGGGCGCTCACCAGCATCGCCTCGCATCCGGCCGCCCTGCTGGCGAGCGCCGCCGACGCGAACAGGGCAGGGGAGCGCTACGCCGACCAGCACGCCGCCCTCGCCGCGGAGGCGGGTGTCCCCTTCCAGCGGCTGAGGCCGCCATCCGGGACCGACTGGAACGATGCTATAAAGCAGGGGAGGGGCTCATGAAGCCCGATCGTGCGTGGGTGCTGCTGCCCTCAGGGCAGCAGCTGGATTTGCTGGCGCCTGATGCCGAAAGCTGGACGGACCGGGACCTCGCGATCAGCCTGTCTCGGGCCTATCGCTGGGGTGGTCACTCCAAATGGGACCTGCCGCTCTCAGTGGCTCAGCACAGTCTGCTTGTGCTGGTGATCCGGCAGCAGATGCAGGCGCTGCAGAAGCTGACACAGGCCGAAGCGCTGCGGGAGTTGCTGCACGACGCCGAGGAAGCGTTCCTCTGCTTCGACCCGATCTCACCGCTTAAACCGCATCTAGGCGAGGCCTTCGGCGCCGTCACCGGCCGGCTGCACGCCGCCATGGACCATGGCAACGATTCGCGCCAAATCCTCACACATGGACTGTTGCGCTCTGGCGCGAGGGCTGCCTCCGGGGTGGCAGCTCGAACGGCAGCGGCGCGGGCGGCTTGCTGAGGTCGAGTTCGTAG
>JAABVA010006492.1_pt1 | contig 10345 bp, 6 predicted proteins | sample 5560331 | NCBI WGS metagenome assembly JAABVA01 (sample SAMN12812661, study PRJNA571458) | rock metagenome | isolation source: Antarctica rocks | place: Antarctica: Victoria Land, Mt New Zealand sud | collected 2016-01-07 | reverse complement strand
GTGAGCGGCGTCACTCGTCGTCAGCGAGAGTAGTTCCCCGTCGTGCGACGTCGTCGAACGAAGGTGATCGGTGCGAGCGTCAGCCTGTTCGACGTCGCCGGCCACCAGGTCGGCAGCAACGCCACGCTTAAGAGCCGACAGCGCCGACGTTCGCGGGCGCTAAACGGGACCGGCGTGCCAACACCTCGAGCGTGACTCCCAGCGCCCCGACAGACGCCCCCACGACCGCGCCAGCCAATCGGAAAGTTAGCGCACCAATGATCATCGCGCTCCGCTGCGCGCTGCCCGGAGCGCAGCGAGTCGCGCGTCCAGCTGCACAATGCGGCTGGGGTGGGACTGCCTTGTCCGCACAAGGCGGGATAATGCACGAAAGCCAGTGCGGTTCACAGGGGCGATCTGGTGACTACGTGGCAGCGACGTGCGGTGCGATGCGCAGGGCATTCGCCGCGATCGTGAGGGCAGGGTTCAGGGCGGCGGAGGACGGAAAGAACGAGCTGTCGCCGAGCCAAAGGTTGTCGATGTCGTGGCTGCGGCAGGTGGCGTCGAGCACGCTGGTGGCGGGGTCGGTTCCCGCGACTGCGGTGCCGCACATGTGAGAGTTGGTCTCGATGCCCATGCGCTGGGTGAAGATTAATGGGTAGCCCGATTTGCGGACGAGCCTGGTGATCCGGCGGACCAGCTCACGGTGCGGGGCGACGTTCGAGGGCGTCCAATCGATCAGGATGCGGTCGCCGTCGACCCTGACGCGGTTCTCCCGTGTGGGCAGGTCCTCAGTCGTGAGGTAGATGTCGAGGCTGCGACCGGTCATGAATTCAAGGCTCCAGTCAGGCGCCCACGGCCGAGCCGGTTTGATCATGGCTTTCTGCAGCTTCCCCAGCATCTGCAGGTTGCCCAGCGGGTAGGGCGTGGAGGAGCCGGCCTCGTAGAAGTCGTTGAGCCCCAGGGTCTTCTGCCACTTCGTCTCATTCTTGCGCAGTGGGTTCACCCCCACGAAGAACGTGCTGTTATGGACCATGTAGTTGCGGCCCAGCAGCCCAGACGAGTTCCCGAGCCCGCGGGGGTGAGCTCGGGTGGCGGAGCGAAGGAGAAGGACGGCGCTGTTAACGGCGCCTGCCGCCACGACCACCTTGTTCGCGTTGATCCTGACGATCCGGCCCTGGTGCCTCGCTTCGGCTCCGATGATCCGACGGCCGTCCGCCGACGTGAGCAGGCGGGTCACCTCGGTCCTGGGCAGGAGCTTGACCTGTCCGCCGGCCAGCGCCGGGCGAACGGCTTTGTTCTCCGCCTCCGCCTTCATCCCGGTCTCGTCGGGGCACCCGTCGGCGGTGGCGATCGCGGCCCGATCCGCCATCGTCGTGACGTTCATGCCGTTGGTCATCCGAAACGGCGACAGCCCCTGCTTGCGCAGGGAGTCGGCGAACCGGGCGATGGTCGGTTCATGGTCGAGCGCCGGGAACGGGTACGGCGTCGAGTGCGGTGGTTCGGTCGGGTCCTCCCCCGTCTGGCCGTGGGCGTCGAACAACTGCTCGGCTTGCCCGTAGAAGGGCTCGAGGTCGTCGTAGCTGAATGGCCATGCTCGAGAGACGCCCTCCTGATGCGCAACCTCGGTGAAGTCGCTGCGGCGAAAGCGCGGCAGGGAGGCGCCGTAGAACTTGGTGTTGCCGCCGACCCAGTAGTAGACGCCCGGCGCGAACGGCTCCCCCGTGTAGCCGTTGAACCACAGGCCAGCGTTCTTGTAACGCCCCTTGAGGTACATCTGCTCGGGTTGGGAGTTCTCGGGCTCGCGGGGCAGGAACGACCCGCGCTCGACCATCAGGACCTTGGCGCCGGAGTCCTTCAACGCCCATGCCAGCGTCCCGCCGCCCATGCCGGACCCGACGATCAACACTTCGGTGTCGATCTCGTCGACGTCGTCGAGCGAAACCAGCGCGTCGGGCGCGATGCCCGCAGCGTCAGTTGGGACGTCGCGCTCCTGTGTCGGAGGGCCGGCTGGGCTCATCGCGTCGATGCGGGCAGATGTCATTGGGGTCGCTTTCTTGACAGTGGGCAGGGTGAACTGGTCCAGGCGCGTCAGGCCGCTTTCCGTCCGGGGCGAGCGGCCCAGGCCATGCCCTGGCGCACCAGCCGGGTGACGTTCGGCTCGAGGAGGTCTTTGGGCGCGTGCCCCATCGTCTCGTAGAACACCCGGCCCTTCCCGAACGTCGTGACATAGGCGACCGGCATGCGGGCGCCCTCCAGCCACGGGAGGTGCTCACCGGAGAAGACAGTCTCGACCAGGACGTGCACGTTGGGATCCACGTGCATGTAGTACTGCTCCGACGCGGCGGTGAAGTCCTCGACACCGGCTGTCACCTCGTGCTGGCGGTCGACCACGGTGACGGGGTAAGGCACCTCGACGGCCTCTCCGCCCGGGTGCTCGATGAAGGCCCCACCGGTGACGAAGTGGTAGGGCAGGCTGGACCGGAACGATGCCGCCATACCGTGCCACCCGGCGACACCCGTGCCTTCGGACACCGCTCTCAGCAGGCTGCGTTCCTGTTTGTCGGTGAGGTCCTCGGTGGTCAGGGCTTGGGTCCACCCGAACACGATGAGGTCGTAACCGGTCAGGTCCTCCTCGAGCCGGAAGGGGTCGGTCGTGCCCTCGACCTCGAAACCGAGCTCGTCCTCCATGAGAGCCGTCGCCCACTGCGCGACCTCATAAGGCCGATGACCGGGCCAGCCGCCGTAGAGAAACAGCACCTGTGTCACGTGGCCTCCACTGCATGTGCGGACGTTCCTGGCTCGTGCAATCGCTGACGCGTCATCAGGGTAGGTCTCGCGTCCGGGCGGGCGGCAGGCTCAGAGTGGGCAACTGATCCGGCACCTTTTGCACACGTCGTACTGTGCACGGATGCGCTCGGTCTCCCGCGTGGCGGCACCAGCTGACGCGCGTCAACTTGGCGTGGCGACCGAGGGGCTGACTGTTTCAGCCGCCTTGGAGCTCGAGATATTCGCTCGTGGGCGCGCTGAGGTCGTGGCCGGCAGCGGGCAGCTGCACCGCGCAATCAGATGGGTCCACAGCGCTGAGATCCCCGACATCGCGGCATTCCTCACCGGCGGTGAGATGCTGCTGACCGCCGGCACCGGTATCGGTGCCAGGGCGGACGACCAGCGGGCGTACGTGCGGTCGGTTGCCGACGCCGGGGTTGCCGTCCTGGTCGTCGAACTGTCCGGTCGTGCGTTCTCCGCGATGCCACCAGCCATCATCGGCGAAGCAGAACGGGTTGGCCTCCCCGTCGTGGCGCTCGGTCGAGAGATCCCGTTCGTCGAGGCGGCCGCTCAGGTGCACACCCGTCTGGTCAATCTGCGGGTCAAGGAACTACAGGACGAGGAGGCTGCCAGCAGCGCGTTCACGGAGTTGCTGTTAGGCGGCGAGGACTACCTGACGATGGTTCAGGAGCTGGCGAACAGGCTTGGCTACCCTTGCATCCTCGAAGACTGCGCGCACCAGGTGCGGGCGTACCACGGGCGCACGGCCGCCGCCGACGAGCTCATCTCGTCGTGGGCGGAGCATTCGCGCACCCAGCACGGAGTGACATCTAGCCAGGAGTGCACCCGCCAACCCATCGCCTTGAAGGGCGAGGTGTGGGGCTGGATTCACATCTTCCAACGCGAGCAGCGTTTGTCAGCCGCTGACCACTACGTGTCAGGCCGCGCTATTGCCGCCATCGCGATCACGCTTCTTGGCGAGCAGGTCCGTGGGGCGCGGCGATCCCAGCGAGCAGGCGCTCTGATCAGCCGGCTCATGCTGGGCGACATCAGCGGAGACGGCTTCGTCGATCGTGCGCTGCGTCTCGGTCGTGACGTGCGCAGACGGTCGTTCCTCGTCGTCGTCGCCGGCGGGATCGACGACGGTCAGCCCTTCGGGGAGCCTGAGCTCAGCGAGTGCCTGTCGAAGGTGGGTGCGGTCCCCATCATCGCCGACACCGTCGACTCAGCCCTGGCCGTGATCGCCCTGCCGCAAAAGAAGGGCGAGGCAGAGGTATTGGCAGCGCTGGACCGCGCCCCCGCCCGGTTGGGGGTGAGCCGCGTGGTGAAGGCAAGTGACCTACTTTTGGCTGTCCACCAGGCCAACAGCGCCTACTCCGCCACGGGGACGGCGGGGAAGAGCCACTCACTGGTGCGTTTCGACGACCTCGGGGTCCTGCGCTTGCTGGTGCCTTTGGCCGAAGGCCCGGAACTGGCCAGCTACGTCGAGGACGAGCTCGGGAAGCTAGTCGAGCACGACCTGGCGACGTCCAATAAGCTATTCCCGACACTGAAAGCGTTCCTCGCGTGCGACGGCCGCAAGTCGGATGCCGCACAGCGCCTGTTCATTCAGCGGCGGACGTTGTATTACCGACTGGAGCGCATCGAGGCGCTGCTTGGTCTTTCGCTCGACGACGCCGACAGTCGGCACCGGCTGCACCTGGCCGTGCGTGGTCTTGAACTGCTGAGCCACCGCAGCATCGCCCACCACGGGGTCTGGGTGCGCTGACCCCACCCGTGGGTCACATGAGCGGTGCTGCAGTCGGGTTGCCGGTGCGGCTGGTTACCCGGCAAGCTATCTCGCGTTTGGTAGCGAGGCCGACACGTTTCAGGCGGGTGAACAGCGCCCCAGTCTGTACGCAGTGTGCAGCCTGGAGGTGCAGGTCTGCACGGTCCGTGCCTGTCACCGGAGATCACGTCAGCCTTAGCGTTCCTCCCAATTCACTTCCAGCTCGACGGCTGACGGAGGACCCATGGCACAGAGCACGTACGAACGCCAGCAACTGGACTCGGGTGCGCTCAGCGACGACGAGCTGCTGGAGCAGCTCGGGTACAAACCCGAGTTGAAGCGAACACTGGGCAAGTTCTCCAGCTTCGCGCTGCAGTTCGGCAACATTGCCCCGATCGGCGGCATCGTGTTCACCATCGGTGTCGCTTTGACCGCGGTGGGCCCGGCGACGATGTGGCCGTGGCTCATAGCGGGCGGCCTGCAGCTGCTTGTCGCGTTCTGCGTCGCCGAGGCCTGTTCCTCGTTCCCGGTCGCGGGGGCTGCGTACAGCATCGTTTCGCGGTTGGGTGGCCGCTTCCTGGGGTGGCAGACCGGGTGGTGGATCGAAATCGCCCACATCGTCTCGGTGTCGGGTTCGTGCGTAGCGGTGGCTCCGATCATGAGCTCGTGGTTCGGGTTCAACAACCTGGGTCACTGGCAGGTCGTCGGGGTCACCGGGGTGCTCATCCTGGTCTCGACGCTGATCAACGTGGTGAGCGTGAAGGTCGGAGCCCGGTTCGTCGACGTCGGCGTCTTCGCCACCCTGGTCGCGTGCGTGCTGGTCTCGGTCATCCTCGTCGGCGCGCTCCTGTTCGGTAGCCACCACATCCACGGCATCGACTATCTGTTCACTTCCGAGGGCACCGTGCACGGGTCGGCCGTGTTCCCGCTGCTGTTTGCCGCCCTGCTGCCGTGCATCGTGCTCAACGGTTTCGACGTCAGCGGGAACGCCAGCGAGGAAACCAAGAACGCGTCACGCTCGGTCCCGCGCGGCATGATCATCGCGAACGGCTCGTCCTACCTGTTCGGCACGGTGGTCATCTTCCTGCTGCTGCTGAGCATGACCAACACCAAGGACATCCTGGGTGCCGCGCAGCCGGTCACGTTCATCCTCAAGCCCGTCCTGGGATACCCGATCGCTAAGACCTTTGAGGTCCTCGCGGTGCTGGGGCTCTACGTCAGCGCCGTCGTCCTGCAGATGGCAGGAGCGCGGGTGTTGTGGTCCCAAGCCCGCGACGGCGAGTTCCCGATGGCCCGGCACATGGGCCGGGTGAACAAGGACAAGATCCCCGCTGTCGGGGTGTGGTTCGGCGGCGTGGTTGCGTTCCTGCTGGTGCTCTGGAGCAGTCTCTACGCGGTATTGATCGCCATGACCGTGGCTCTGTGGGTCGCCGGCTACGGCGTGCTGATCGCCTGCCTGTGGACAGGCAAGATCAGAGGCAACGTGCCAAGGCCCGCCTTCGGGGTCAAGGGCTGGCGGATCCTGTTCCCCGTGGCCATCGTCTGGTCAGCCGTCGTCGCGTTCGTCCTGATCTACCAGAACCCCTCGCAGGTCGGCATCGGCTTGGCCATCGTCGCCGCCATCGGACTGGCGATCTACTTCCTCGCCCTGCCCAAGGGCCGGCAGATCGCCCTGCTGGCCGCCGAGCACGCCGCGGTCGCCCGCCCCCGCCAGACACTGTCCTCACCAGCGGCCAACGAGACGACGACTGCGTAACAACCACGGCCCACACACCCGACACCCTCAAGGAGGAGACCCCCATGCGGCTCACCGGATCGCAGGTCATCGCCCAGTGTCTGAAGAACTACGGCATCGAGTACGTCGCCGGCATCCCCGGCCACGGCGCCTGGGTCATCCTGGACGCCTTCCTCGAGCCCGAGTCGACCATCCCGTTCATCCAGGTGTTCCACGAGCAGAGCGCCGTCCATATGGCAGACGGCTACTACCGGGCCAGCGGCAAGCCGATGGCAGCTGTGACCTCCATCGGGCCGGGCGCGACCAACACCATCATCGGGCTCGCCACCGCCTTTGCCGACTCCACCAGCGTGCTGATGTTCAGCGGCGGCCCGGCCACCCACATGCGCGGCCACGGAGTGCTGCAGGAGCTCGACAGATACCAGGACAATGACTTCCAGCGGGTCATCGAGCCCGTCACCAAGCGGCACTGGGACGTGGGCCGCGTCGACGCCCTGCCTAGTGTCCTGCACCGCGCCTTCAACGCGATGCTGACCGGGCGACGCGGACCCGTGCACATCGAGGTCCCGATGGATGTGCAGGCTGAGGAAGCTGATGTCAAGCTGCACGACCTCGAGCGACGCCTCCCCATCGGTGTCGCCTTCCCCGACCCGACAGCGATCAACACGGCTTCCGCGGTGCTGGCCACCGCGCAGCGGCCGGTGATCGTGCTCGGCGGCGGGGCGATTTCCGGCGACGCGTGGAATGAGATCCTCCAACTCGCCGAGGGCCTGACCATCCCTGTCGTCACCACGTGGAACGGTAAGGGCGCGTTCCCGGAGGACCACCCGCTGTTCGCCGGTAGCGTCGGGCAGACCGGCACCACCCAGGGCAACGCCCTGGCAGCCGGAGCCGATGTCGTCGTTTCCATCGGCTGCAAGTTCACCGACTGGTCGGCGTCGAGCTACCGCAAGGGCGTCTCGTTCTCCTTCCCACCGGCCAAACTGATACAGATCGATATCGACCCGTACGAGATCGGCAAGAACTATCCAGCCGATGTGGGGATCGTCGCCGACGCCAAGCCCACCGTCGCGGCTCTGGTCGCTGCAAGCGTTGGAGCCACACCCGTTGAGCGGACCGAGTACCTGGCCGAGGTCGAGACCCTCAGGCAGCAGTGGGAGGCCCGGCTGGCCCCACGCCGTGACAGCGACGATTCCCCGATGACCTCCCAGCGTCCCCTCGCCGAGCTGCGCAAGATTTTGCCCCGCGAGGGCATCGTGGTGGTCGGCTCGGGCAACCCCCAGGGCGCGGTCAAGCAGGGCTTCCCGGTCTACGAGCCGCGCACGCACCTGACCTCGGGCAGCTACTCGTCGATGGGCTGGGCAGTGCCCGCCGCGATGGGCGCCAAGCTGGCCAAGCCCGACACGCCGGTGGTCTGCGTGCTCGGCGACGGGGATTTCCTGATGAGCATCCAGGAGCTCGCCGGCTGCGTCCTCAACAACATCCCGGTGGTGTTCCTGGTGCAGAACAACAGCGGCTATATGTCCATCCGCGGCGGGCAGCGCAAGCTGATGGACCGTCACATCGGCAGCGAGTTCAACCGTCCCGACGGCACTCCCTACAGCCCGGATTTCCTCGAGATCGCCAAGGCGTTCGGCTTGGAGGCGTGGCGCGCCGACACCGGGGAGGGGGTGGCCAAGGCGCTGCAGGAGGCATTCGCCAGCGGCCGACCGGCAGTGGTCGAAGCCATCACCGCGCGGGATGCGGGCGGCCCGTTCGTCCCCGGCTGGTGGGACTTCCCCTCCCCGGCGTACATCACCGACGAGCGGCAGGACACCTACTCGGCCGAGCGGGCGGACGAACAGCACCTCTGAGCACTGGTTGTAGCGCACCCCACTACCTGACAATCTGTAGAGAGGCACGACATGGCTCAGGTGCTCAAGGCCCCGACCTCCCCTGGCGAGAGCAAGACCGGCGGTGACGGGGTGGCCGAAAGGGTCGCCGCGATCATCGCTGACATCCGCGCGCGGGGCGACGATGCCGTGCGGGAGTACTCCCAGAAGTTCGACTCCTGGGCGCCACCGTCGTTCCGGCTGACGCAGGACGAGATCAACACGATCGTCGCCTCGCTACCGACCACTACGGTCGACGACATCAGGTTCGTCCAGCAGCAGGTACGGCGCTTCGCGCAGGCTCAGCTGGACTCCATAGATGAGTTCGAGATCGAGACCCTGCCCGGCGTCGTCCTTGGCCAGAAACTGATCCCCATCGCCGCGTCCGGGGCCTACATCCCGGGCGGCCGATACCCGCTACTGGCTTCGGCCCACATGACGATCGTCACCGCCAAGGTCGCCGGTGTGGAGCGGGTAGCGGCCTGCACCCCACCCATCGTGGGAGAGACCCCGGCGGCGAGCATCGCCGCGATGTCGCTGGCCGGGGCCGACGAGATCTACCTGCTTGGAGGGGTGCAGGCCGTCGCGGCCCTCGCCCTGGGCACTGAGACGATCGACCCGGTCTACCTGCTGACCGGTCCTGGCAATGCTTATGTCGCCGAGGCCAAGCGGCAGCTATTCGGGGAGGTCGGCATCGACCTGTTCGCCGGGCCCACCGAGACGCTGATCGTCGCCGACGACACCGCCGACCCGTTCATCGTGGCGGTCGACCTGCTCAGCCAGGCCGAGCACGGCCCCGACTCCCCCGCTGTGCTGATCACAACGTCGGAGACCGTGGGCCGGGAGGCGATCGAGCAAATCGACCGGCTGCTGCCCGGCATGCCGACCCGCGACAACGCCGGCCCTGCCTGGCGTGACCACGGCGAGGTCCACGTGGTGGCCGACCTGGACGAGGCCTACGCCCTGGCGAACGATTTCGCCTCCGAGCACGTCCAGATCCTGACCGCCGAACCCCGCGACGCCTTAAAGACGATGCAGAACTTCGGTGCCCTGTTCCTGGGAGAGGGTACGACCGTGTCCTACGGCGACAAGGTGATCGGTACCAATCATGTCCTTCCCACCAGGCACGCTGCGCGCTACACCGGGGGACTATGGGCTGGCATGTTCGTCAAGACCGTCACCTACCAGGAAGTGACCAACAGCGACTCGAGCGCGCTACTCGGCGAGGTCTGCGGCCGCGCCTCCCGGGTCGAGCGGTTCGAGGGACACGGCCGCTCCGGTGACATCCGAGCAGCCAAGTACGCCGGCAAGCCGCTGCCCTGGGCGCCCGAGCACCTCGAGCGGTGGAACGCAGCCAGGGCAGGCTCGGCAGCGGGCTGAGCGCTACGCCCGCGGTGGCCGTCCGGGCCGTGCCGGACGACCATCGCGAGGCGCGCCGTGTACTCGCCGCTTTCACGATCGAGGAGCTCCTCATTTCCCCCACCGCACGCCTTGAGCACGACATGCTCGGCGAGCTGTCCATCCCAGCCGACGCCTACTACGGGGTGCACACCGCCCGTGCCCTCACCAACTTCGCCATCAGCGGCACCCGGATCGGGGACCTGCCCGAGCTCGTCACCGCGCTCGCCTGCGTCAAGCAGGCCTGTGCCCGGACCAACTGCGACCTCAAGCTGCTCCCCGAGCAGGCCGCGGCCGCCATCGTCGAGGCCTGCCGTGAAATCCGCCAGGGCCGGTTCCACGACCAGTTCGTCGTCGACCTGATTCAGGGCGGGGCCGGCACCTCGACCAACATGAACGCCAACGAGGTCATTGCTAACCGCGGCCTCGAGCTGCTCGACCGGCCGCGCGGGGACTACGCCGCGCTGCATCCGGTCGACCACGTCAACGCCTCCCAGAGCACCAACGACGTCTACCCCACGGCGGTTAAACTCGCCCTGTATGCCGCCATCGCACGCCTACTGGCCACCATGGACGAGCTGCGCCTGGCCTTTCAGGACAAGGCCAACGGATTCGCCGACGTCCTAAAGATCGGACGCACCCAACTCCAGGACGCGGTTCCCATGACCTTGGGCCAGGAGTTCGGCGCCTACGCAGTCACGCTCGGCGAAGACCAGGAGCGGCTGCGAGAAGCAGCCCAGCTACTCCGCGAGATCAACCTGGGTGCCACCGCCATCGGGACCGGGATAAACACCGACCCGCGTTACGCCCGCCTCGTGTGCACGC
>JAABVA010006490.1_pt1 | contig 10348 bp, 9 predicted proteins | sample 5560331 | NCBI WGS metagenome assembly JAABVA01 (sample SAMN12812661, study PRJNA571458) | rock metagenome | isolation source: Antarctica rocks | place: Antarctica: Victoria Land, Mt New Zealand sud | collected 2016-01-07 | reverse complement strand
GAACATCGTCGTGAAGAGCGCCGCGACGAGGGGCCGCAGCGTGTCGTCGCCGGCGGGGATCACGATGTAGAGCGCCACCGGCCGCCGCCCCGCGCGCCCGAGGCGGTCGAGGTCGAGCGTGCCCTGGCCGCCGACGACGGCCTTGATGGCGGGGTCGGCGAGGGCCGAGAGGCGCGGGGCCAGGCCCGAGGGGATCGAGGAGCGCAGGTCGCGGTGCTCGGCGATCAGGCCGAGGAATTGGGCGGCCGGCCCCGTTTCCGCACCGCTCGGCCCCTTCTTGAGCGCCTTCTCGATGGCTTCCACGTTCGGTTGCAGCAGCAGGGCCAGCAGCTCGTCGAGCGTACCGGAGGGGCGACCGGCCGCGGCGGCGACGGCGTGGACGTGCATCACGCCCGCCGCCATGAGGAGGAGGACGGCCTGCTCGAAGTAGGGCTGCGGCGGGGCGCTGTCGGCGGGCTTGGAGTTGTGCAGCCAGGCCCGCGCCCAGTCCTCGGCCTTGGCCGGCGTGCGCACCAGGGCGAGCGGCGCCCACGTCACGCTGTTGCCTGGGTTCTGCATGTCCAGCCGGTAGACGTCGTGCGTCCGGCTCATCGCCGCGGCCGTCTGGTTCCACCCGTCGCCCTTGTTGTCGGTGGCGACGTAATCCACGTCGGGGTCGGGCTCCAACAGTTGCGTCTTGAAGAAGGCATTCGACTTGCCCAGACCGGTCGGCGCGTCGATGGCCACGCCTTCCAGGAGCAGCGCCGACCGCACGCCAATCGTGATCCGTCCGAGCCCGCGCCGCACCGTCCCCAGGACCATGTCGCCGGGCTTGGCCCGCCGCCGCTTCAGCTCGTCCCAGGTCTGCCAGCGCGCGCCGCCGTAGGTGTTGGCCCGCGTGGGGTCGAGGGCGCGCTTTCGCCGACCAATGAGGATGAACACGGCGAACAGCGCCAGGACCCCGAGGACGCCGCCCAGCTCCAGGGGGATCGCCGCGCGCACGGGCGCCCCGGCCCGGCTGTGCAGGTTCGTGTAGCGCCAGGCCGCGCCGTGGCGCATCCAGAAGGCCCAGGTGCTCGTGCGGATCGTGGGGGCGAGCCCGTGGAGGCCGTGGTGCGCCCATGCCTGCGTTGCGCGCAGGGCGGTCAGCCCATTGGCCGCCGGCCAAGCCAGGGCGTCATAGGCCGTCTGATACCACAGCGTCACCGCCGCGATGCCGTGACGATAGAGGGCCGTGGCCGTGGCGACGCTCCACCGTGCGCCCGCGAACGGCCCGAGCCAGAGGGCCAGCACGGCGAGTAGGCCGGCGAGTAGGCCGACCCAGCCGCGCAGCAGCCAGCACACGCGCGCGCACAGACGACGCGCGATGCGGAGTAGAGCAACGACCCCCGATCGGGCGTGGGAGGACAGGTGGTGGGCGAGATAGCCGGCGCGCGCCCAGAGGCGGGCGGTTAGGGACGGTGGGCTAGCGGGCGTGCGCGGTGTGCTCATGGTCGGTGTCTCCTGGCTTCTATAGATCGAGGGCTAGCGCCAGGTCCCGGTCGAGGGCGGCGACGGGGGCGGGATCGAGGGTCAGCTCTAGGCCCGCGAGGTCCGCGCCGTTGTACGCGATCGCGGCCTGGCGGGCCGTCGCCTCGTCGGGGTAGACGGTCCCCGTGCGGTCGTCGGGACCGTCGCCGACGCGCACCGGCTCCCAGCCGTTGGTATCGCGCTCGATGGGTCCGGCGTCGTAGCGCCCGAGCACGAAACCGCCCCCCGCGTGCTCGACCTCAAGCCAGGGGTCGCCCCGGGCGACGAGCCCCTCGATCTGCGCGTCATAGAGCGCGGGGTCGGTCGCGCGCGCCGCGTCAGTCGCCCACGCTGCATCGTAAAAGTCGGCCGGGGTGATGATCTCGATGGCCCCTTGCGCGGGATGCGCCTCCTCATAGGCGGCGATGACCACCGGATCGGTGATCTCGTAGAGTTGGCCGTCGCCCACGGCGGGGCCGGCCTGCTCCCAGGCGTACATCGTCGGCCCCTCCTCGATGGGTGTCAGCCGGTCGGGGTCGAGCGGGGCCGGCACCCGGTCCATCCACACCTCATAGGGCGGGTCGATGCCCTGGGCCAGCGCCCCCTCGATGGTGGCGATCTCGGCCGGGTCGGTGATCGGCAGCCAGCGATAGTCGTCCAGGCCATAGCCATCCGGCTCCCGCGTGTAGTACGTCACCGCCGGCTCCCCGGTCTCCGTTGCCGTCGGCTCGAACACCGTCCGGTCGGGGCCGCCGTCGGCGAGCATCCCATCGAAGGGGGTGAGCAGCGTATCGTCGCGGCTATAGGTCGTCATCGTGCACTCCTTCGTCGTGTCGTCGGATGTGTCGTCGAGCGTGTCGCCGCCCGGCAGGTGTCGAGCAGTTCGGCCGCGGTCAGGCCCTCCCGCGCGCCCCAGGCGAGCAGGCGTTGCACTGGCTCCCAGGTCAGCGGGGCGACCAGGGTCCGCAGCGCGACGGGCGGTGCGGCGTCCGCACGCGCCGTGATCGGGTCAGGAAACGTTGCCTCCCGCACGGAGAGCACGCGGCCCTGGCTATCGACGGTGTAGGCGAACGCGCCCTCTCTCCCGTGGTCCATCATCCTCTCCCTCCCCCGGCACGGTCAGGCCGCCGTCCCGTTGCCATTGAGCGCCCGGATCTCGGCCGCGCGCACGTCCCCGCGCTCCCGCAAGAGGGTGTACTGTGGGGTCCGCAGCTCCACGCCCACGACCTTGCCCATGTGGGGCCACTGCGTCCGCTCGGCCGCGCCGGCGAGCAGCACATGGACGTGCGGCTCGGCGGTGTTGCGGTGGACGGCACCCACCCACACGAGCCGCTGGCCCAACGCGTGACCCAGGTCCATCAGCAGCAGCCGCGTCCAGGTCTGTAGGTCAATCAGGCGCACCACCCCTGCACCGCGCCCCGGCGAGAGGACGAGCCGATGGAAGACGACGCGCGGGCCGATCGCGGCCGTCAGGATAGCCCGTGCCGCCGCCACAGCGGCGACCGTGCCGTGAGCGTCGAACAGGGTCCGCTCCTCCTCCCTTTTCTCCCCTGTGCGGAAACTGGATTTGAGGTGCTGTACCTGACTCTTGATCTTGGCGTCCGCCCACGGCCCGGCCGGCACGTAGCGCCCCTCCACGAACGTCCGCGTCGGCGTCATGGTCAGGCCACCTCCGCGGCCACCTGCGCATTGACCACACGCATGTTCAGCCGTGCAACCTCGCCCGACGCGCGCGCGGCCGTGGCGCGCTCCTCAGCCGCCGCCTCGATCCGCTCGGCCACCTCCGGCCCGTAGTCGTCGCCGATGTGGGCGAAGCCTTCCAGCCGCGCCACCGTCGCCTCGTGGTGGATCGCCGCCAGTTCGGCGCGCAATGGCCCCACGACGACGGCGCGCAGCAGCTCCTCCACGGTGCGGCCGACGGCCGCCGCGATGGCCGGGACCGCCGGCGCGCTCGCGCTCTGCGCCGCGACGGCGCTTGCGCCGCGCTGGATCAGGTCGTCCGCCGCCGCCGACACGGAGACGCCCGCGCGCTTGGCGTGCTCCGCGACCGCCTGCACCGTCTCGTCGGCGAGGTAGTACCCCGTCCGCTTCTTCTCGTTCTTCTCGTCCGCCATGTGCCCGCTCCTCCTTGTGTCCTCTCGTCCGCGTCGCGCGCCCCGCTGGCCGCGCGCTACGCCGCCTCGTCGCGGCGCAACAAGCCCGCGCCGGTGGTGATGACCGTGGCCGCCGCGCCCGTGGCCCAGCCCGCGCCGCCTGCCCCCAGCAGGAGCAGTAGACCGCCCGTGGCCGTGCCCCAGGCGACGCCGAATGACACCGCGCCACACCAGGGCGCCCGATCGCGTGGCCGCTCGGGGAGTAGCGCGGCGAGCATCCGGCGGGCCTCCTCCCCGCGCGGGGTGAGGCGAACGTGTTGGCGGGGCGCGTGCGGGTTGACGGCGGGATCGGGCCGCATCCCGGTCTCGACCACTAACCCATCGGCCAGCAGGTCATCGAGGGTGCGGTAGAGCGTCCCCGACCCAACGCGCCCCGCGCCGCCCTGGGCCGCGCGCAGGTCCGTGAGGAGGCCGTAGCCGTGCCGCTCCGTCCCGTCGGCGAGGGCGCACAGCACGGCGTACGCGCGCTCCTGGGCGGTGGTGCGACAGGGCACGGGCAACAGCCCCGGCGTGCGCAGCGCCTCCGTCCCCTGGGGGGTGATGCGGTAGTGTTCGCGCGGCTCATTGCCCAGCGCCGGGTCGGGCCGTGGGGCGGTCTCCACGATCAGGCCACGTGTCAGCAGGGCGCGGATCGTGAGGTACAGTCCGGTCGGGCCAAAGGGGGCCGCGCCGGGGATGGCCCTCACGGCGTGCAGGAGGGCACGCCCGTGGCGCTCCTCTCCGTCGGCGAGCACGCGCAGCACGTCGTCTTGCCGGTAGGCCGGGCCAGGATCGAGCGGAGGAAGCGGGGTTCCCGGCCGGTCGAGCAGAGCGCGGCCACGCGGGGTGAGACGGTAATAGCGCCGGCGTGCGTCCTCTAACACGGGGTCGGGCCGCCGGTCGGTCTGCACGATCAGGCCGTCCTCTAACAGGTGTTTGATGGCGCGGTAGAGCGTGCCGGGCGCCAGGATGACCCTGCCGCCGGTGCGTTCCTCGACGGCCTCCATAATGGCGTAGCCGTGGCGCTCCTCCCCGTCGGCGAGGGCGCGTAAGATGTCGTGGTGGCGATCCGTCATGGTCATGTTCCTTCCCTTCCTTGCATGTGGGAGTCCGGCCGGAACCCTCTATCCCGGCCGGCGCTCCTCTCTCGTTACCGCTGCGGCGTTTGTAGGGGCCGCTCGAACACGTAGAGCAGCCGCCCGGATGTCCCGAGCGACATCTTGGCGATAACGGGCGGGCCGATTAATCGCCACCCGTCATAGCCGTACTGATTGAGGTGTGTCGGGGTGCAGTCGAACTCCTGGCGGTACTCCCACTTCTGCGCGGCTTCTACGACCATCGAGATGCGCGGGCGCTGTGCGTCATTCTGGTTAACGGTCATTGGTCTTCCCCTTTTCTTTCTCCGACATGGCAGGTTCCAGGCGCCAGGCGAGGGCGCGGAAGAGGTGGCCCCACCACGTCAATCCCCGGCGCGCACTCTCCCGCTTGGCGTAGGACAGCAAGAGCCGCCCCAGCAGCCGCCCTTGCGGCGCGAGCGCGCCCGAGAGGGCCAGGATCACGACGGCGCCGACGAGCAGCAGGGCGGCGCGGGCCAGGCCCAGGAGGGGATGCCCGACGGCGTGGACCGCCAGGATCGTCCCGACGAGCACGAGGAGCGCGGCCAGCCGCAGCACGAGCCCCAGCGCCGGGGACATTTCCACGGAGCGCAACTCGTCCGTCGAGCGGCGCACCGTCTTGGGCACAGTCAGGATGAACAGGCGCCGCCCCGTCGCGCGGGCTACCCGTTGTAGGCGCTGTTTCATTCGATCACCCCCCACTCCGCGTTGATGGGCGGCGCGATGGACGCGATCTCGGTGACGCTGGCGTTAGGCATCTCTGTCACTGATGGACCGGCTGCTGCTCCAAGCCCCCCCACGGTGCGTTCAGCCCCCGCCGCCACAGCCGCACCACCGGCTCCAGCGGTGGCGACCGACGTCGCCATCCTGACGGCGGTCCCGAGCATGGGCACGTTGCCGATCCCCAGGGCGCGCGAGGCCCCACCGCCCAGTAACGCGTCGCCCAGGCGCGGCGCCCCGTAGAGCACGAGCGCGCCGGCCAGGGCCGTGGCCAGCGATTGCAGGCCGCCGGTGTGGGCGAACACCGCGAGCATCGCCCGTACGGCCACCAGCGCGACGGCATAGCTCACCCCCCACAGGGTCAGGCTGAACCACAGCCGCGCCCAGGCCACGGCCACCCCGCGCGTGAGCGGCGTCACCATGCAGATGGCGCAGACAGGCGTCGCCAGATAGACCGCCGCGCCGTACATAGTGCCGATGGTGCGCGTGATGGCGATGAGCACCAACAAGACGAAGAAGAGGATGACGAAGCCGACCACGACGCCCAGGAACGCGGGGTTGACGGCGATGACTGAGAGCAGGTCGCCGCTGATGAGGCGCGTCACGAGCAGGCCGATGGTGGCCCTGCCCTGGTTGTTGGGGTCGGCCAGGATCTGCCCCGAGGCGTCGTTGACCGCTACGATGTAGAGGTGCATCAACCACGGGAGCGCGGTGGTGAGGGCCAGGCCCAGCCCGCCCTCGACCATCTGCGTGGCCGCCTCCCCGCCCGGCCCCAAGCCCAGGCGCCGCGCGTACCACGTCGTCGCCCCGGCCACGAACAGCACGAGGAACAGGTCGCGCGCGAGCTGCTGCATCGTGCCGAAGACCGGCTGTAGCTCGCCGATGCGCGTGTAGTCCTGCTGCGTGGTGAGGTCGATGGCGACTTGCCGGCCGATGGCGTCGGCCCCGGCGGTGGCTCCGTGGGCGAGCCAGGAGCCGAGGACGCCGATGGGGTCGAGGCACAGCGGGGAGACGAAGGGGAGGGGGACCGACAGCCCGCCGCAGGCGGGTGGCGGTGGGTCCACCGTGAATGAGGCGGACGTGGCGAGCGTCGGGCCGGTCCCCCAGGCGTAGAGGCGGTGCGTGCCGACGCCTGGTGTGGGGTCGGTGCCCAAGATGACATCGGCGCTGGTGTCCCCGTTGTCGTCGGCGACGCTCCCGTGGCTGAAAATCCGGGTTCCCCCGACGCCATCCCAGGAGAAATTAACGGTCTGGTTGGGCGCGAAGCCGCTCACGTCCAGCGTGACCACCGTGCCGGTCACGACTGTGGCGTGCGCGGGCGTCAGGGTGATCTTGGGGTGGAGGATCTGCGCGATGGTGAAGAACGCGGAGGCCGAGGTGCGGTCGGGGCCGACGGCGCGCACCTCGTGCGGCCCCAACGCGGCGCCGCCGCCCGTGGCGGGGACCGTGGTGTCGATATGCACGTAGGCGTCGCCGCTCGTGCCCCGCGCCAGGTAGGCCCCATCCCAGTACAGCGTCACCACGCCATCGGGGAAGTCGGCCCCGACGACGGCCAGGGCCGTCGCAGGCATCCCCTGGCTCGCCGAGAGTTGGAGTGCGGGGTGGTGTGTCGTCGTCGGCGCGGGGACCGCTGTATAGGTTGGGGGGGGCGTGTAGGTTGGGTAGGGCGTCACGGTCGGCGCGGGTGTGGCCGTCGGCGCGCTGGACGCCTGGACACGCGCCGCCGTCGTGCCCAAGCTCAGGACGAGCAGCGCGAGCGCGGCCATGGCCGCGCCGGGGCGGGCTAGTCGGCGCATGGGACCTCCTCCTGGCGTGACACAGGCCCGCGTGGGGCGGGACGGGGTATATCTACAGCGCCCAGACCGCGCAGCAGGGCCGTGGCGTCCATGGCCGCGATGAGAGCCACGAGGCGGCGCTTCTCGGCGAGGACCGCCTGCCGGCCGCGCTCCGTCAGGCGATAGAACCGACGGCGCGTGTCGTCGCGCTCCGCGGCGGGGCGCGCGTCGACCTCCGTGATCAGGCCGTCCGTGCGCAGGCGGTCGAGCACGCGATAGAGCGTGCCCGGCGCGAGGGCCACGTCGCGGACGCCGCGCGCGACGACCTGATGCATGATGGCGTAGCCATGGCGCGGCCCGTCGCCGAGAGCGACCAGGACGTGGAGCGCCGTCGGGGTCAGCGGCGGCGCCGTCGGCGGGCCGTCCGCCCCTGTCTCGTTTAACGCGCGGCGGTCCATGCCGTCTCTCCTGTCTCTGTTCCAACGGTCTCCCGTGTCGCGGTTGCTGTGTCGGCGGTGGCGGGGAGCGTGTCGTCGCGCGCGCGTACCAGGCGGGCCGCGTCGACCTCCTCGGGCGTGGCGCCCTCGGCGAGCAGGCATACCGCCTGGTACACCTCCTCGCCGGTCGGGTTGTCGGGGTCATGGGCCACGGCCCGAACCATGCGCGCGCGGTACTCCTTGTCGTCGGGGTCGGAGGCGAACAACCACGCCTCCTCGGGCGATGAGGGTACGTTGACCACGCCGCGCGCGGGGCGGCTGGCCGTCTTGGTGGTGCGGATCATGAACATCTGCGCGTACTCCAGGCGCTTCTTGTCGGGGGCCTCCTTGCCGGCCAAGTCGCCGATCTGGCCGGCCTCCCCGTCGGTCAGGCGCAGCTTGCCCGCGACCCACTTGCGCGGATCGACGCCACTCTCGTCGTTGGTGTCGTGCATGTTGAAAATGAAGTGCAAACTAGTCTGATCGAAGTAGGCTGCCGCCGCCTTGTTGGCGGTGAGGTCGGACAACTTCTGGCTGACGAACAGGGGGACCATGCCGGAGTGCCGCCCGGTGCGCCCGATGCCGCTGACCCAATCCTGCCCGGCCTCGTGGCGCAGGATGTTCCAGCCCTCATCAATCGCCAGGAGGTGTTGCACCGTGCCACGCCCCGCGCGCCGGCCCCACTCCTGGGCCAGGCGGTCGCGGCGGTCGGCGATGTCGGTCATGGCGAACAGCACGAAGGCGTAGATGGGCGTGTCCGGCCGCAACTCCTTGGGGTCGATGTGGAAGGCCAGCAGGCGCGTGTCAAAGCCGAACGACGTGGGGCGATCCACCAGTGCGGCGTGCTCGCCGTCGCGCACGTAGGGCACGAGTTCGGCGGCCAGGCCCCGGTACAGGCGGCGGTCCTCGGCGTCGTCCTGGCGCGTGGCCTGCGTCTCCAGCCACGCCACTAGGTCGCGCTCGCGGGGCGGGTCGCCCGGCCGCCGTGCGGCGTCGCGTTCGCTGGTGTCGCGATGGCCGGCGTAGACGGCGCGCACGCCGGCGCCGATCACCCCGCGCACCAGGCCCGTGATCGCCTTGCCGCTCTCGGCAAGCAGCACCTCGTGCGCCCGTACGACGAAGCGCACGCGCGCGGCGCGCTCCTCCTCGGTGGCGCGGGGGCCGTCCCAGATGTTGATGGCGGCGGTGCCCGGCCCGCCCAGGCGGATCGTCTGGCCGCCGGCGATGGCGCACAGAGTCGCGTAGCCGCCCACGGTATCGACGGCGGTGGCCCAGGCGTCCCACAGCAGGAACCACAGCATCAGCTTCTGCGCGAAGAACGACTTGCCCTGGCCCGAGCCGCCGAACACGTCGATCAGGCGGTTCTTGAAGGCGCGGTCGGCGATGTCGAGGAGGACGAGCGCGCCATCGTCGGCGGCGCGGCCGAGCAGCACGCCGGCGGCCGTGCCCGGCGAGCGCACGATGGCCGGCGAGGCGTTGCCCACGGTCTCGGCGTACATCCGGTACGTCGTGTAGCCGGGCGCGTCGTTGCGGCCCAGCGGGCGCGTCGCCCGGAGCAACGGCCTCTGCACGCCACGGGCACGTGCGGCCTGCGTGTCCATCGCCCCCGCGCTCGTGAGCAGGCCCCACAACGCGTCGGCGCGCACGGCCAGGCTGTCCTTGTCGGGCGAGAACACGGTCACGTAGATGCCCGCGCGCACCACGGCCAGGCCGCCGGTGCGCATCCGCTGTGCCTCGGTCCGCGCCTCGGTCCGCGCGTCGCCGTGGTCCACGTCGGCCTGGCGGCCCTGCGCGCCCGCGCCCACCACCAAGTCGCCCAGGGAGCGCCCGCGCTTCTTGGACCGCGTGCGCTCCTTGTCCTTATCCAGGCCGGCCACAAAGAAGGAGAGGCGCAGCGGGGCGGGGAAGGCGAGCAGCGGGGCGGGCCAGCCGGGCTGCGTGACGATGGCGGGCACCCGGATATAGAACGTGTAGGCCCAGGAGCGCGCGCCTTGCCCCGGCGTGTACGCGCCGTCGATGGTCTCGCGCGCGTCGGGATCGGCGAAGGGATCGGGGAACTCCGCGTACAGCGCGCGCACGGCGTCGCCGTCGAGGCGGCGGGCGGCGACGCCCAAGCGGTGCAGGGTGCGCTCGACCTCGCCCACGACGCGGGCCAGGGTCGTGCCCTGCGGTGCGTGAGCGGGGCCGGAGATCGCCAGCAGAAAGCGGTGCGTCGGCACGTACTCGCCGGCTAGGTAGTCCTCCCACCAGGCGCGCAGGCGGCCGGTGAGGTCGCGCAGCGCGGCCGTGGGCGGGCGCGCGTCGGTGAAGGCGCGGGCGACGGCGGCCTCGGCGGAGGTCGGCGTGGAGAGCACGCTGACCTGCAACGCGTAGCCCACGGGGGGCGTGAACGCGTCGGCCGCGCCGTTGGTAAACTTGTCGAGCAGCTCGCCGGGCAGGCTGAATAGCTGCAGACCGTCCAATTCGAGCCAGACGCACGCGCCCTTCCCCTTCTCCGTGCGCGTGCCGTCGTCCGCGATCGTGACGCGCTCCGGGCGCGCGGGGCGCGCCTCCGTCCGCGTGCCCGCGCGGGGCGCGCTCCCCCCTCGGAACAGCGCCCAGCGCGCGCCACGTTCCGTGCGCGCCTGTGCCGCCCTACCCAT
>JAABVA010006488.1_pt1 | contig 10349 bp, 9 predicted proteins | sample 5560331 | NCBI WGS metagenome assembly JAABVA01 (sample SAMN12812661, study PRJNA571458) | rock metagenome | isolation source: Antarctica rocks | place: Antarctica: Victoria Land, Mt New Zealand sud | collected 2016-01-07 | reverse complement strand
GGCAAGGGAGTCCGCCGTGGGTGTTGAGCGGATGCTGCGGACTTACTTTTCTCGGAGCAACGGTTCAACTAGTCGGAGTGTCGGACCCGAGGTGAAGAGGCGCACTCTATGACTTGCTGGCCATGCCCCATGCGGGCTCGTTGCCATGCGCGGACTCCTTCCGATCGACTTCAGACGTAAGCCGAGCCGTATCGGAGGACGGGTTGGAAGTTCCGCCATCTTCTGGAGCGTCACGAGCTGGGCGAGAGCATCTTCGGGCAGTCCAAGGCTATGGTCACAGCGGGTTCCAGATCGGGACCGGCACCAGCGTCGATGCGACGCGTCCTGCACGCGCCCGGGTCCACCAAGGTAGAACCGTCCGGCGCGATCCGGAGGTGCATTAGGTGCGCACGGGCAACCAGTAGTCCTTGGGCAAAAGGCCCATGTCCGGGCGATGGTGCGGCCAAGCTGACCCACTTGGTAGCCGGGCACCGCGCCAATGTGGCCGACAACCCGCTGCTGCACGGCAACGAGTTCGTCGTCTGGAGGGCAGGTCTGCCAGGGCGAACCGATATCGTTCGCGCGGGCGCTCCAGGCCAAGGACTGCGTGGATCGTCACTGGCGCACGACGAGAGGGACTTAATCGGCAACGATAGGCTACTAGAGATAGCCCACTATGACGAAGAGGAGTAGGTCGCCAAGTCTGAGGGAGCGAACGGCAGAGAGCCACGTGGCAGGAACAAGTCGTACTACCGCTTTGCACACCGTTGAACCCGTCGTAGTTACTGTGGAGAGAAACCTAATTATCGACAGACGTGCTCCATCTGGGATCAGGGAAAACCATCGATGGGTATACGGGGGCGCAGATCCTTCGCCGTCGCCCCAACTTCAAGTTCTTTGGTCGGCGGACTCACGGCCAACCCACTCGAACGATGGTTCCACCTAGAAGACGAAGCCAATCTCATGCCTACTACAGGCATGGAAGCGGAGAGGGCAGGAAGACCGCATCCAGACGGTAGATCCCGACGTGAAACTCTCGGAGGGATCGAACCTCTCTGCTCCAGGAACCATCGATCCAACGACGGTGGCGGTAGCAGCTTGGATCAAAACCGTTGCTGCTCGTCCTTGATCCCCTTCAGGAGCCGTTAGCGTACATAACCTCCCGGCGTCTTCACTCTCGACACCGGCAACCAGATCGGCCTCTTTCTCAACTCCGGCTTTGTGCAGGAACACAATCTGGGGACCACGCTCGACGCCCACTATCGTGGTTATAACGGCAAGGGCTTTGGCGGGCCGTCGCCGGAGGCATGGTTCGCGCGCCTGCATACCCTGCAGATCGGCGACCTCGAGATTGCCAAACCGGTAGTCCGTCTCCAGACAGCGCCCGACGGCTTCCAGGCGAATGCAGGGAACATCGGGCAAAGCATCCTTAATCGCTTCACGCTGACCGTAGATTGCATGCGCGGCTTCATGTACCTCGAGACGACTGCCAACACGAACAAGCCCGAGGTCTTCAACCGAGCTGGTTTGATCCTCGACCCCATTGAGGGTGTAGATCACGTGATGACTGTGTTTGCCGGCAGTCCGGGCGAGGCGTCCGGGCTGAAGCCTGGAGACAGCATTACGGGCATCAACGGCAAACGCCCATCAGATGACCCGAATGACCCTATCTTCAACCAGCCGGTCGGGACCATTCTGCACCTTACCGTTAGCCGCCACGGTGAGGTGCACGCCTACGACGTCCCACTTAGGGAAGTGCTTTGATTCTGGTTTGCTCTTTTGCCGGGATGCGGGAGCGAATGTTCTGCATGGACCACCCGCGGTTGAAAGGGCTACCGATGGCATGGCACAGATGTTTCGCTGCGGCTGGTGACGTCTTACTGTTCCATGGGGCTGTTGTGGCGGACGTCAAAGCCTCGGACCCAGAAGATGACGTCTTCGGCGATGTTGGTGGCGTGATCGCCGACGCGCTCGAGGTTGCGGGCGATGATAAGGGCATTGAGGGACTGCGGGGTGAGCTCGGGGCTCTCCTTGATGAGGTTTGAGAGCGAATAAAAGGCAGTGTCGTTCATCTCGTCGACCTGATCGTCGAGGGTGAGGACGGTGCGGGCGAGGTCGGCGTCGGCCTCGATAAAGGCCTGGAGGGCTTTGCGGACCATGGCGGAGGCAAGCGAGGCAAGTTTGGGTATGTCGACGGGGAGGTCGATGTTAGCGAAGGCTCCCATCTCGCGGACGCGGACGGCGATGTTAACGGCCTGGTCGCCGACGCGCTCGAGGTCGGCGTTGATGCGAATGACGGAGAGGATGAAGCGGAGGTCGATGGCCATGGGCTGTTCCATGGCGAGGAGGTCGAGGGCCATCTGATCGATCTCGCGCTCGAGCCGGTTGATGGCGGGTTCGGAGCGGAAGACGAGCTCGCAGAGGTTGAGATCGCGGGTGATGTAGGCTTCGATGGAGCGCTGGATGGCTTGCTCGGCCATGCCGGCCATGACCAGGAGGCGTTCCTTGAGATCGTCGAGACTTTGGTGGAATTTGATGCGCATTCTCATCCAAACCTTCCGGTGATGTAGTCTTCGGTCCGCTTGTCCTTGGGATTGGTGAAGATCTTATGGGTCGAGTCGAACTCGACCATTTTGCCCGAGAGGAAGAAGCCGGTGTTTTCGGCGACGCGGGCGGCCTGCTGCATGTTGTGGGTGACGATAACGATGGTGTACTGGGACTTCAGGTGAAAGATGAGGTCTTCGATTTTGGAGGTGGAGACGGGATCGAGGGCGCTGGCGGGCTCATCCATGAGCATGACTTCGGGGTCGACGGCGAGGGCGCGGGCGATGCAGAGGCGCTGCTGCTGGCCGCCGGAGAGGGAGGCTCCGGACTTTTTGCGGAGATCGTCTTTGACCTCTTCCCAGAGGGCGGCCTGCTTGAGCGAACGCTCGACGGTCTCGTCCATGACGCGGCGATTGCGGAAGCCGTTGAGCTTGAGGCCGCTGGCGACGTTGTCGTAGATGGACATGGTGGGAAAGGGGTTGGGGCGCTGGAAGACCATGCCGACGCGGCGGCGGATCTCGACGGCCGAGGAGTTCTTGTAGATGTCGAGGTCGCCCATCATGACGGTTCCGGTGGCGCGGGCATCGGGGGTGGTCTCGTGCATGCGGTTGAGGCAGCGGACGAAGGTGGATTTGCCGCAGCCGGAGGGGCCGATGAGGGCGGTGGCGTGATTGGCCGGGATCGTCAGGTTGATGTCCTGAAGGGTATGGGTTTGGCCGTACCAGGCGTTGAGGTTTTCGACGTTGATTCCGACGCCCACTAGAGCACTTCCCTTGGTGATTCAGTTCCGTCTGCGAGTTCGTGAGGGCTGTTTTTGTGGTGGGGAGAGACGAGCGCCGGAGTGTGGGGCAGGCCGTCGAGCTTCAAGAAGAGGCGCACTAGCTGTTTCCTTTCAACACGCCGCGGCCGGCGAAGATGCGGACGAGGGTGACCGAGACCATGATGAGGACGATGAGGACGAGAGCGCCGGCCCAGGCGAGACGATGCCACTCATCATAGGGCGAGATGGCGTAGACGAAGATCTGGAGGGGCAGCGCGGCAATGGGCTGGTTGAGGTGGAAGGACCAGAACTGGTTTCCGAGGGCGGTGAAGAGCAGAGGCGCGGTCTCGCCGGCGACGCGGGCGAAGGCGAGCATGCAGCCGGTGATGATGCCGGGGGAGGCGGTGCGGAGGGAGATGGAGATGGCGGTGCGCCACTTGGAGACGCCGAGACCAAGGGCAGCCTCGCGAACGGAGTTGGGGACGATAAGGAGCATCTCCTCGGTGGTGCGGGTGATGGTGGGGACCATCATGATGGCGAGGGCGATGCCGCCAGCGAGGGCGGAGAAGTGCTTCTGGTGGAGGACGACGAGGGCGTAGATGGAGATGCCCATGACGATCGAGGGGACGCCGTTGAGAACGTCGGCGGTGAAACGGACAGCGGAGGCGATGGCAGAGCCGCGGCCGAATTCGGCGAGGTAGAGGCCGGCGGCGATACCGATGGGGATGCCCATGAGGCTGGCGAGGGTGAGGATGATGCCGGAACCGACGATGGAGTTGGCCATGCCGCCGCCAGCCTCGCCCACGGGCGCGGGGATGTGGGTGAAGAAGGCGAGGTTGAGCGAGCTTGCCCCTTTGAAGAGGAGGTAGCCGAGGATGGCGACGAGCGGTGTGATGACGAGGACAGTCGCCACGATAGCAAGGCCGGTGACGAAGATGTTGGTGGCCGCGCGCCGCCGGCGATTGCTGATCGAGAGGCGAAGCGGGGAGCGGGACGGCTGATCGGGCGCGGGTGCCGGGGCGAGTGTCTGCGTGGCGACGGGGACGGGTGGTGTGCTCATGGTTCAGGCGGTCCTTGCCGGCGCACCGCGAGTTACGGCCCAGACCATAAGCCGGGCGATGGCATTGACGACAATGGTGACGAGGAAGAGGGCGAGGCCGATCTCGATGAGGGCAGAGAGGTAGAGGTCGCCGGTAGCTTCTGAGAACTCACCGGCGATGACGCTGGCGAGGGTGTTGGCCGGGGAGAAGAGCGAACCGCCGATGTTGGGATGGTTGCCGATGACCATGGTGACGGCCATGGTCTCGCCGAGGGCGCGACCGAGGCCGAGCATGACGGCGCCGACGATGCCGATGCGCGAGTTGCGGAGGACGCTGACGCGGATCATCTCCCAGCGCGTGGCGCCGAGGGCGAGGGCGGCTTCGCGCTGGGAGTTGGGGACGGCGAGCATGATGTCGCGGGTGAGCGACGAGATGATGGGCAGGATCATGATCGCGAGGATGATGGAGGCCGTGAGGAGGCCGACGCCGAAGTTCGCGCCCTCGAAAAGGTGGGTCCAGCCGAAGAATTTTACGAGGAAGGGGCCCAGCTGCTCCCGCATGATGGGGACGAGGACAAAGACGGCCCAAAGACCGTAGACAACGGAGGGGATAGCGGCGAGGAGTTCGGTGAGGAAGGAGATGGGTGCGCGCAGTGGACGCGGACAGAGCTCCGTGATGAAGACGGCAACGCCGAGGGCAAGCGGAACAGCCATGAGGAGAGCAAGGAAGGAGGTGGCGAGGGTGCCGTAGATGAAGGGCAGAGCGCCGAAGTCTCCGCTGACCGGATCCCAGTTGGAGCCGACGAAGAAGTGCCAGCCGAACTGCGCGAGGGTGAGCCGGGAGCGGAGGACGAGGATGATGAGGATAAAGGCAACGATGGCAAAGATGGAGCAGGCACAAGCCAGAAGGAGCCCGGCGAAGCTTCGATCGGCGAGGTTTCCGCTCCGGCGCGCATTAAGGAAGAGGCGGACGTCCGAGGGTTCGCGGGGAGTTCCGGTGAGGGCTGGAGAGGGCTCGGCCGAGGGTGGCGCGGGAATCGGTAGCGGCATAGCAGACCTGAGTTCGGAGTCAATCGTGGGACGGCTGGGGGACACAGCAGCTCTCTTTCCGATGCGGCCTTGGGGAGCTTTTTGGATTAGTGTCGAGGTGCTTAGGGCGTAGAGGTGGAGGGCACGGCACCCTTGCTGAGGAGCCCTGCCCTCCCGGAACCTTACCGGACCTGGGCAATAGCGCGATGGACCGCGTCCTGCACTGGCTTTGGCAGAGGTGCGTAGCTCAGCTCGGGGGCCTCGGACTCGCCGTGCTCGAGCATCCAGTTTAGGAAGCCCTGGAGCGCCTTGGCCTTGTTCGGGTCGGCCGAGTGCACCGGAATGAGCAGCCAGGTGAAGCTCGAGATGGGGTAGGAGGTTGCGCCGGCGGCGTTGACGATCGATACACGGAAGTCGGCCGGCATGGTCTTCGCCGAGGCGGCAGCGGCATCGGTGACGCCCTGGGTAGTTGCGCGGACGAACTTGCCGGAGGAGTTCTTGACGGAGCCGAAGGACATCTTGTTCTGGAGCGCGTAGATGAGCTCCACGTAGCCGAAGGCAAAGGGCGACTGGCGCACCATGCCGGCGACGCCCTCGTTGCCCTTCTGTCCGATACCGGTGGGCCATTTTACCGAGGTGCTCTTGCCGACATGGGATTGGAAGTCGGGGCTGACCTTGGAGAGGAAGTCGGTGAAGATATAGGTGGTTCCGGAGCCGTCGGAGCGGTAGACGGGCAGGATCGCCTTATCGGGGAGGTTTGCGCCCGGATTGTCCCTGGCGATGCGGCCGTCATTCCACTTGGAAATCTTGCCGAGGTAAATATCGGCGATAACGTCGGCGGAGAAGTTAAGATCCTTGTTATTCCCCGGGATATTGTAGACGGGAACGACCGCACCGAGGACGGTGGGGATGTGCATGGTCTTGACCTTGGCGCCGCTGATCTGCTCGTCGCTCATGGGGCCGTCGGTGGCGCCGAAGTCCACGGTGCCTTCGGAGACCTGGCGGATGCCGCCGCCGGAGCCGATGGGCTGGTAGTTGATGTGGACGTTGGGATCGACCCGGCTGTACTCGCTGAACCACTTGGAGTAGATAGGGTTGGGGAAGGTGGCGCCCGCACCGTTGATATTTTGCGCGATGGCGGCGACGGACGACAGGCCGAGAACTCCGGCCACTAGACAAGACAGTTTCACTGAGAAACTCCTAGACGGGATAGTGCTGCAGTTAGATTTCCGGGGACGGAAGAACACAGGATAAGTCTCATGGGCACGTGTTACGGGAAGGTTACACGGCAGAGAATGGGTTGCTAAATCAGTGTTGGGAGGGCGTGGGCAGGCGATCGAGCTCTGCCGATGCTGAGATCTCCCCGGCTGTGTTCGGGGGAGTTCCGGTTCGGGCGGGCTCTCGCGCGAGCAGGGGTGGAGCGAGCGGAAGGGTGAAGAGGAAGGTGCTGCCCGCGTTGAGCTCGCTTTCTGCGCGCATGGTGCCGCCCTGCGACTGGACCATGTGGCGGGCGATGGCAAGGCCGAGGCCGGTGCCCCCCGACTCGAGCGAGCGGGCCTTGTCGACGCGGTAGAAGCGTTCAAAGAGCCGGGGAAGATGCTCGGAGGCGATGCCGCTGCCGAAGTCCCGGACGGAGAACTCGACCGAGGGTACGTCACCGGGGATGAGGCTTGCACTGACGACGACGCGAGCGATGCCGGAGGTGCGGTCGCGACCGTACTTGATGGCGTTTTCGATGAGGTTTGAGAGCACCTGGACGACGGCGTCGGCGTCCGCCATCACCTCGGTCGAGCAGACGTCGGCGATCTCGAGAAAGGCGTTGGCGTCCTGGAGGAGGCCGGCCATGGCCTGGACGGCGTCGCGGACGAGGATATCGGCGGCGATGGGAGCGGGGTGCAGCTCCTGCTCGGAGGACTCGACGCGGGCCATGGTGAGGAGGTCTTCGGTGAGCCGGTTCATGCGGGTAGCGTTCCTAAGAATGGTGGCGAGGAAGCTGCGCGCCTGCGGTGTGAGCGAGGTCTCGTGGTCGAGCAGGGTTTCTACGTATCCGGTGATGGAAGTGAGCGGCGTCCGGAGCTCATGGGAGACGTTGGCGACGAAGTCCCGCTGGGTGCGCTCGACCTGTTCGATGCGGGTGACGTCGTGCATGAGGGCGACGACGCCGCCCGAGGGCATGGGGGAGGCGTTGACCTCGAAGATGCGGCCGGGGACGAGGGATGTGGTGCGCCGCTGGCAGAAGGACCTGTGCTCGATGGCCGAGCGGACGCACTCGAGCACGTCGGGGTCGCGGATGGTCTGGACGAGCGCGTGGCCGACGCGGACGGTGCTGGTGGCGGAGGTTGCCGGGTTCCAGGACGGGATGAGGCGCTGCATGCGCCGGTTGGACCACTGGATGCGGCCGGCCGGGTCGACGGCGACTACGGCGTCCTGGAGGCTGTCGATCATGGCCTCGAGCTCATGGCGGCTCGCGGTGGTCTCGCCGAGCGCGCGCTGGACCTCGCGGGAGGCGCGGGAGAGCGAGCGGGCGAGGTTATCGAAGTCGCTGTAGCCCTGATCGATGCTGCTGTCGGAGAGCTTGGCAGCGAGGCGGCTGATGGGGGCGTCGGTAGGTGTGGATCGGCCGGAGATGGTCGACGCTGAGATTTGCAGGGGAACGATGCTGGATCGCACGGAACGAGCGAGGAGGTACGCGCTGAGCGAGGCCCAGGCGAGGACGAGGAGGGTTGGCAGGATCCAGCCATGGGGCACGAGCCACGTGCGCATGCCGATGATGAAGGCCATGGCGAGAGCGAGACGGAGGAAGAAGGCGAAGAAGATGCTGCGGGTCATCGGGGTGGTTAGCGGTCAGCGTTGAGCTGTTAGCTGATTCGCCTAGGTTACTTCGTATTCCGTGCGGGCGGCGACGGGGATCCTGGGAATCTCGAAGCGGTAGCCGGCGCCGCGCATGGTCTTCAGGTAGCGCGGGGATTCCGGGTCGGACTCGATCTTTTCGCGGATGCGACGGACGTAGACGTCGACCGAGCGAGGTGTGACGAAGCGGGCGTCTCCCCAGACGGCGTCGAGCAGATGATCGCGGCTGAAGACGCGTCCCGGGTGGCGGGCGAGGTAGTCGAGCAGGCGGAACTCGGTGGCAGTGGTGGTGACGAGCTCGCCCGAGACGCGGAGCTGCATGGCGCTGGCGTCGATCTCAATCTGCTCGAAGCGGACGGTGGAGGGGGTGCTCGGTCGCTCGAAGCGGCGGAGGACGGCTTTGACGCGGGCGAGGAGCTCGCGTGTGGCGAAGGGCTTGGTGATGTAGTCGTCGGCGCCGAGCTCGAGACCGTGCACGCGGTCGTTTTCGGCGGCGCGCGCGGTGAGAAAGATGATGGGGACAATGGAAAGTGAGGGGTTCTGGCGCAGGCGCCGGCAGAGATCGAGACCATCCCCTCCGGGAACCATGATGTCGAGGAGGAAGAGGGCGGGGGGCTGGCGCTCGGCGTCGGCGACAATGCTGCCCTGGGTCAGATAGGGGCGGACGGTGTATCCGGCGCTTTCGAGGTGGTATTGCACGAGCCTGGAGATATCGGCATCGTCCTCCAGTACAAAGATGGTCTGACTCAACGTGGCGTCCTCGAGATAGCGGCGATAGAGATGGGTCGCCTGCCTGACAAAGTAAGATTTTCGGTTAGTGCGAGGCTAACGATAGTTTGCGAACGTACGATGAATCGCAGCCGTTCTATACGAACGAGGGGAAGCACGGGAACGGCGTGGCTTTGGTTCAGCAAGGGAATCGTGTCGAAGCACAAAGGCAGATCGACCGGACGAGCGACATGCGAGCGAAGACGCACGGGACGGCGGCGCGAGTGTTTCTGCCGGCTGGTTTTCCGCCGGCAAAGATTACTTCGATCTAAGCGGCTTTGACCAGGTCGAGCTGCTCGAGAGCGATGCTGGCGGCACGCTGGCAGTCGTCGCGTGAGACATCAAGGTGGGTAACAAAGCGGACTGCGTCTGGGCCGATGGCGCTCGAGAGCACACCTTTCTGCTTGAGAGCGGAGACAAAGGCGGGGGCCGCGCCTTTGTCGTTGAGGGAGAAGATGACGATGTTGGTTTGGACGGCGTCAAGGTCGATGGTGACGGCGGGGCTTTGCGCGATGGCCTCGGCGAGGAGCCGGGCGTTGCTGTGGTCTTCATGGAGGCGAGCCGGCATCTCTCCGAGCGCGATAAGACCGGCAGCGGCGAGGATGCCGGCCTGCCGCATGCCGCCGCCGAGAGCCTTTCGGTGGACGCGCGCTTGCTGGATATGGTGGGCGGAGCCGACGAGCATGGAGCCGACGGGAGCGCCGAGGCCTTTCGAGAGGCAGAACATGACGGTGTCGAAGCCGCGGGTGAGCTCGGCGACAGGGAGGTTAAGGGCTGTGGCGGCGTTGAAGACGCGGGCTCCGTCGAGGTGGGTGGCGAGATCGGCCTGCTTGGCGCCGGACCAGATCTGCTCAAGCACGGGAAGCGGTGTGACGGTGCCTCCGGCCATATTGTGGGTGTTTTCGAGGCAGATGAGGGCGGTGGGTGCGCGGTAGTAGATCTCAGGAGCGATCGCGGGTTTGAGGTGCTCCCAGGTGAGGATGCCACGGGGTGCGGGGACGGCGCGGGGGAGGCAGCCGGAGAAGGCGGAGACCATGGCCATCTCCCAGTCGAGGATGTGGGAGCGGGCCTCCAAGAGGACCTCCTGCCCATGCTCCGTGTGGAGGCGGATGGCGATCTGGTTGCCCATGGTTCCGGTAGGGACGAAGATGGCGGACTCGCGCTCGAAGATCTCTGCAGCCATGCGCTCGAGACGGTTGACGGTGGGGTCTTCGGAGTAGACGTCGTCGCCGACCTCGGCCGAGGCCATGGCCTGGCGCATGGCGGGAGTGGGTTTGGTGACGGTGTCGCTGCGGAGATCGATGGGCACGGTGGGGCGGTTCCTGTGGTGGTGGTTGACCTATGCGGCGGCTGGGAGGAGGAGGCGGCTGAAGACCTCGT
>JAABVA010006487.1_pt1 | contig 10349 bp, 8 predicted proteins | sample 5560331 | NCBI WGS metagenome assembly JAABVA01 (sample SAMN12812661, study PRJNA571458) | rock metagenome | isolation source: Antarctica rocks | place: Antarctica: Victoria Land, Mt New Zealand sud | collected 2016-01-07 | reverse complement strand
CGCTTCCGTTGGAGCCCAGTGGGCTGGTGACCAGCGCCGCGACGACCTGACCGGGCACAAGGTCGGTGTTGCTGGTCGGGCGGGCTGGCCGGTTGCCGGTCGGGTAGACCTGGACGTAGGCCGGCGCCGTGGCGTTCACCGCTGTCAGGGTCATCACCACCGAGCTCACCCCGGCTGCCGGGACCCCGCCGTGACCGGCGACGACCAGGGTGCGCTCCCTGGCGGCGGTGACCGGGCCGCCGCCGGCGGTGCGGGTGTCCAGGATCCGGGCCGGGGTCGAGGGGTGGTAGACGTCGCCGGTGTGGTCGGTGGCGTCGCCGTACCAGCCCACCACGTCCAGGGCGACGTCGGCCTTCCCGACGTCGACCATCAGGCCGATCTTGCCGCCGGCGCCGACCGCGACGGTCACCGCGTTGGCCTGGGTGCGGCCCGGTCGCCAGTTCACGTTGCTGGTGGCCACGGCCGGCTTGGCGCCCAGCGGGTAGACCTGCAGGTGGCCCTTGAGCGCCGGGGAGGGCACGGTGGCGTTGAGCACCACCGCGGACACCCCCGTGGCCGGGACGCCACCTACGCCGGTGACGGCGACCTGCCGGTCAGCGCCGGCCACGACCGGCCGGGCCGCGGTGCGGGTGTCCAGGATCCGGGCCGGGGTCAGTGGGTGGAAGCGCCCGGGGGCGGCTGGTGGGACGAACAGCAGCGGGCCGGTGATCTGGCGGGCGATGACACCGGCGGAGGTCTGCTTGTTGTCGACGACCTTAGTGCTGGTCACGCAGGCGGCGGTGCAGCCGTCGGAGTAGGCGATGACGGCGTGGCCGGTCTTGTCCACCGTGATGTCGTTGAAGTCCAGCAGGTTGCGCCCGGCGCTGCACGTGGTGCCGTTGGTGCAGATCTGGCCGCGCTGCACCGGGTCGGTGGGGGTGATGTCCTGGGTGTGCCAGCTCACCCCGCCGTCCACGGTGGTGGAGGTGTACAGGTCGAAGGTGCCGCCGGTGTAGGTGGTGCCATCGGCGGACTTGCCGTAGGGGGCGAGGTTGCGGTCCCCGGGGGTGGTCGAGCCGACAAAGGCAACCGTTGCCCGGCCGGCGTCCCCGGCGATGACCTCCGGGTACACCGACTTGGCGATGTGCAGGCTGTCGCCGATGTTGATCGGGGCCTTCCAGGTGTTGCCCTTGTCGCCCGAGACCGAGACCTGGGGCTTGCCGGCGGAGCTGACCGAGGCGAAGTACACCGTGCCGGCCCGGTCCGCGGCCACCGACGGGTCGCTGCCGTCACTCTTGGTCGTGCCGGTGACCGGCTTGAGCGTCCAGGACTGCGCGGCGGTGGTCGACACCGCCAGCCCCTGGACGGCGCCGCAGCGCTTGTTCGGCAGGTAGACGTTGCCCTCCGGGCCGACCCGGACATGGCCGTGCAGGCCGCCGCAGCCATCGGCGGTGGTGTACGGAGGGGCGCCGGTCACGAAGCTGGTGCCGCCGTTGTCGCTGCGGGAGCAGAACGCGGCCACGATGGCCTGCGAGCAGTAGTAGAACGCGTGCTTGTAGGCGCCGGTCGGGCCCACCCCGGCCGGCAACGCCTTGGGGTACACCCCGCCGCCCAGGGTCTGGTGGTCCGGGCCGCTGAGCTCACCGCCGCCCTGGCTCGGCTGGCACACGGCCTGCGGTCCGCTCGGGCTAGTCGTTGTGGTGTCGAAGAACTGGGTGATGCTGTTCGCGACCAGCGGGTTGGCCAGCAGCTGGCTGACCCCGGTCCGCCCGGTCTGGGAGTCGGTGAACATGATCGGGTCCAGCGTCTTCTGCGCCGTTGCGGCGCAGCTGACGTCGGTCAGCGTCGGGCTGGCGCCGTAGGACGGGAACTGGGCCTTGACGGTCTTCAGGTTGGCCTGGAAGTACACGCTGCCGGTGCCCCAGTCCACCCCGATCGAAGGCTCCCCGGACTTGGCCGTCCCCGGGATCGCGGCCAGCGGGTAGTTCCCGTACGCCGACGGGCCGGCCGTCGTGGAGCTCCCGCCAACCGACGGCGTGAGTACCCCGGAGTGCGCCGGTGCGCTCGCCAGGGCAGGCACCAACCCGACCGCGGTCACCGCAGCGGTCGACAACACCAACAGAGGACGACGCAGACGCATGAGCACTCATCTCGCAGCAGCAAACCGGGCGGCACGGACATCACCGCAGGCCACAGACACGCAGCCCGAGGGGATGACCCGAAGATAGGGCCTTTGTCACGGTTACGCAGTCAAACGACCCAACGGGCTGCGGGATGTCACCGCCCGCACCGCGAAGGCCGCAACCCAGTCTCAGGACGAGGAGCGAGAGCTGGCGGCACCTAGTGCAGTGACGCTGCACTAGTAGCGACCGGGCGATGCCCAGGTGGGAGATCAGCACACGGCCCCGCCCCGCCCTCGGCACTCGGCCGTCGACCGCGGTTCATCGCCGGACCCGCCGTCGGCTACGCCGTCGCTGTGGGGACGAGCCGGCCCTCATGGCTGATGTCGTAGAGCATCCCCCGGTGACCAGGAAGTCGGCTAACTACCTCGGCGAGGGCCGCTGCAGCCCGGCGCTGTGTGGTTCCGGACCGGTCAGTCCGTGAACGGCCCGGTGGCGGCCGCGGTCAGTGCTGGTACTGCTGGGTGTTGAGGTTGAACGTGCCGGTGTGGTGGCTGGTGCGGAAGTGCACGAGTGCGCCGGTGACGCTGGTCAGGGTGGCTGCGCCGTCGCGTTGGGGGGTGGGAAAGGTGCCGGCTCGGTAGGCGGGGTTGCCACCCACGGGATCATCAGCATGGACGAGGATCTCGCCCTGCTGGGGGTCGGCGGGCAGCGCTCCGGCGTACACCCCGAGGTAGGTCTGGCCGCGCAGGTCCAGGTAGAGGTTGCTGACAGTGAGCTCGCTGGCCCGGAAGGGCAGCGGGATCCCGCCGTACAGCGACTCGGTGCCGATCTGACCGCGATGGGACGGGGGCGCCAAGACCGCAGGACCGGCGGGGGCGGGGGCTGTGGGGTGGGGCCGGGGGACGGGATGGGCGGCCTGGGCGGCGTTGGCCTGGGCCTGTTCGGTGTGCAGGTCGGCGGCGAGGGTCTGCTTGCGCTGGTCGCTCTGCTGGTCGCTGGTGGGGCTGGAGGACAGGGCAACACCGGTGCCGACGGTCAGGGCAGCGCTGGTGGCGACGGTGAGCAGGACCAGCAGTCGGCGGGTGGGGAGGTTCATGAGCTCTCTTCGAGGTCGGGACGTGCGGTGGCCGTCCAGGACGGCAGGGCGGGGGCGCTCAACCGATGTTGCTCAGCCACTGGATCGAGCTCTGGCCGGTGTCGGGGTAGAGCGTGTTGAGGTCGGTCAGCATCTGGGTGTATCCCTGGCTCGGGCTGTAGCCGCCGTGCGGGTACTGCGTGAGCACCCCGAACATGGTCATCTTGTGGCCCTTGTTCACCACTGACCAGTGGTCCAGAGCGGCCCACTGAGCGGCTTGGCCGGCGTAGTAGATCTCACCGAACGGCACGTCGGGAGCAAAGCCGTAGGCCACCTGGTACTGCTGGGCTGCCGTCCATGCACTGCAGCACGGGCCCCGTCCAGCGAGCCGTAGTCGGCCAAGGGCCGGGGGGAGCTTGCGGCGTATCCAGCCAGCAGGTTGGCGGTGTTGGTGAACGCCGGGTCGTAGCCCGGTTCGGCGTCATCAGCGGCGTCCCCGTGCATCACAGTGGTGTAGTAGCTGGGCTTGGCCCGCAGGTAGGACTCCAGCGCTGTCGTCGTGCGGCCCCAGGCCTGGCCCCAACCGGTGAAGCTGGTCGGCTGCAGGCCGCAGCCGCAGACGATGCCGCCGCACGGCTGGCCCGTGCCGCAGCTGTTGCTCGAGCCCAGCATCAGGTGCATCACGGTGTAGCTGGGCGAGTAGTCGTAGTAGGCGTCGGCGTAGCGCTCGGCTGCGGTCAGGATGGCGGCATCGGAGTCGAAGTGCCCCGCGAAGTCCAGGGTCCCGCTGGTCACACCGCTCATCGCCGGGCGGCCGAAGTCCAAGATGGTGGCGCCCCTCCGGCCGGCCTGACCGTCGACCTTGCCCTGGGCGTACGCCGTGGCCGCATCGGTGGTGCTCATGTACCGCGAGGAACTCGGCGGCGGCGGGGTGCTTGCTGCGCGGGCCGGTTGCGCGCCGCCGACCAGGGTCAACAGCGACACCCCGAGCAGGAGCGTTGTGCTCACGCGGCGACGCGGCGAGGGCATCGTCGACAGGAACGGGAACAGCATGCAACAACCTCCAAGAAGTGGCGCGGACGAGCCCAGCCAGTCGACGACGTCGGACCGAAGTGCACGCTGGATCACCGGTGCCGCATCAGACTCCGGGGGTTTCGGCAGGTGGCCGTGAAAACTTAAGGCCCTGCGGCCCAGTTCGTGGTGCTCGTTGCACGTTGTTAGTGGCCCAGGTGCCACGTCCCTGGAAGCCCGACGAGCCGGTGCGCTGGTGGCGGTGGAGGCGTGTTGCCCTTGAGCACTGCCACCTAAGTTACTCTGCGTGAGTGACCGGGCACCGACTGTGCGGCCACCCAGGGCGTCTGCGCCGTTGCCCGTGAAATGGCGGTCAGCGTGCAGGTAAGCGTCCAGCACGCCCTTGATGTGGTTGGTGGAGGTCTCCGGTGCGGATTCGGCTGCTTGTCAGCGTTGCTGTGTTGACCGTGCTGGGGGTGCTGGCCGGGGTGTCACCGCAGGCTGGTGCAACTGCGCGGCCGGGTGGGGGCGGCCCGACCTCGCCGGTGGCGGGGTTGTCGGGGCACCGGCATGCCCGGGTCTGCGGCGCGGCGGCGCCTCATCGGGCCGCGTGCCACGCGATCATCGACTTGGAGGTGACTGGAGCGCTGTCCAGCAGCACCGCCACGCCGAGCGGGTATGGACCTGGTGATCTGCAGTCGGCCTACAAGTTGCCCTCCGGTACGGCCGGTGGCGGCCGGACGGTCGCCATCGTGGACGCCTACGACCTGCCGTCCGCGCAGAGGGACCTGAACACCTACCGGGCGCAGTACGGGCTGCGGGCCTGCGCCAGTGGCTGCTTCAGCAAGGTGAACCAGAACGGGGGGTCCACGCCTCCGGCCGCGGACGCTGGCTGGGGACAGGAGATCATGCTGGACCTGGACATGGTGTCGGCGGCCTGCCCGAACTGCAAGGTCTTGCTGGTGGAGGCTAACTCCGCCTCCCTGACCGATCTGGGGACGGCGGTCAACACCGCCGTCGGGCTGGGTGCCGTCGCGGTGTCCAACAGCTACGGCGCCCCGGAATCGGCGGATCAAACCAGCTACGACACCAGCTACTACCGTCATCCGGGGGTCGCGGTCACGGCCAGCTCTGGTGACAGCGGCTACGGGGTGCAGTACCCCGCGGCGTCGCAGTACGTCACCGCTGTCGGTGGCACCTCGTTGACCCCGATGTCCTCCACCCGTGGGTACACCGAGAGTGGCTGGACCGGTGCGGGCAGCGGCTGCTCGGCCTACGAACCCAAGCCTGCCTGGCAGCACGACGCCGGCTGCGGCGATCGCACCGTCGCTGACGTGTCGGCGGTGGCGGACCCGGGCACTGGGGTCGCGGTGTATGACAGCACCGCCTACACCAGTCCAAGCGGCAGCACGCAAAGCGGCTGGCTGGTCTTTGGTGGCACCAGCGTCTCCTCGCCGCTGGTCGCCGCCACCTACGCCATGGCCGGTACCGCGCCGGCAGGCACGGCGATGGCGTCGCTGCCCTACGCCAACCCCCACACCCTGTACGACACAGCGTCGGGGAGTAACGGCACCTGCGGCAGTTACCTGTGCACGGCCGGCCCGGGCTATGACGGGCCCACCGGCCTTGGCACGCCGCATGGCACGGCCGGGTTCAGCCCGGCCACCCCCGGGGCGTTCGCGTCGTTGGCGCCGACCCGTCTGTTGGACACCCGGATCGGGGTGGGTGCACCGCAGGCCGCGGTGCAGCCTGGCGCGACGTTGCGCCTGCAGGTCGCTGGTCGGGGCGGGGTTCCGGCAAGTGGCGCCGGCGCGGTGGTGCTGAACGTGACCGTCACCCAACCCGGCCAGGGCGGTTATCTCACCGTCTACGCCGGTGGCGCAGCTCGTCCGACCGCCTCCAACCTGGACTTCGTGGCCGGGCAGACCGTCCCGAACCTGGTCGTGGCACCGGTCGGCGGGGACGGCACCGTGGCGTTGTTCAACGGCTCGGGCAGCACCGTGCAGCTCATCGCCGACGCCGCCGGCTACTACCTGGCGGGGGCTGCCAGCACCCCCGGGGCGTTCGCGTCGTTGGCGCCGACCCGTCTGTTGGACACCCGGATCGGGGTGGGTGCACCGCAGGCCGCGGTGCAGCCTGGCGCGACGTTGCGCCTGCAGGTCGCTGGTCGGGGCGGGGTTCCGGCAAGTGGCGCCGGCGCGGTGGTGCTGAACGTGACCGTCACCCAACCCGGCCAGGGCGGTTATCTCACCGTCTACGCCGGTGGCGCAGCTCGTCCGACCGCCTCCAACCTGGACTTCGTGGCCGGGCAGACCGTCCCGAACCTGGTCGTGGCACCGGTCGGCGGGGACGGCACCGTGGCGTTGTTCAACGGCTCGGGCAGCACCGTGCAGCTCATCGCCGACATCGCCGGCTACCACTTGGCCGGCAGCGCCGCCACCGGCTGACCTCACGGCCGCTGGACAACCCCGCGTTCATCGCCTGCGAAGAAGGATGGGGCGTCCCCGGCGATGTTCACCGGCTTGTCGTTGAACCAGTCAATGTCAGCCGCACCACCCTGGGCGACTGGCAGCACTGCAGCTCGCTCGCCGACGACCTCCATCAACACCGGCGTGCCAGGGCCTGTGGAGGCATGGACGATGAGGAGTAGTCATGCTGATGGCGCTCACATGAATCTCCCACTTCTGCTCACTGAGAGTCCCACCTTGGGCACCCGCTGCGTGGCGTCGCCAGCACGTCGAAACTCCTCTGAGGGCGGCGGTCTCTGACCACCACCAGCACCTTGAAGGAGTCCCGTTTCGATGCTCACACAGGAGGACAGTTGACTTGACCCGCGCCCGGGACAGCAACGCGCCCGCGTCCAGCTCCCCGTCCACCACCTTGGGCACCGCATACCCGACCGCCCCGAACAACGCCACGATCAGCATGGCGCCAAACCCCCGGAAGACCAGAGCGAACGCCCAGTGTCGCGGGCTGCAGCTGTGCAGCTGCCCGCGAGGAGTTGCACCGCTACTTCCGGCGGTCACGCGCGCACCGCGTGACATCCACGTCCACGTCTGCCACGGCGGAGCCGCCTGGGAGCGGGAGCACCTGCTCTTCCGTGACTACCTGTGGGAGCAGGCCGAGACGCGGGATGCCTACAGCCGCGCGAACGTGCCGCCGTCGCGCGGTGGGCCGACGACGGCTGCGCCTACACCGACGCCAAGACCGACCCTGAGCCCCCGCTAGGGCGTGCGCCGCGCCGGGTCGCGGCCCGGCAACCTCGCACGGGCAGTGCACGACTCGGTCCTCATTGCCGAATGAAGTTCACGTGACTAAGCGTGGGTAAGCTGTGACTGTGAGGTTTGCACTGGCCAGTCGTGATGCGACAAGGTGCCCTGATGGGTGAACTGATCCTGACGGTCGGGGTCGTCATCCTGTGCCTGAACGGGCTCACCCTCGCCGCGGTAGTTGCTGTGTTCGCCCTCGATGGCAGAGCTACGCGCCACCAGGCCAGCAAGGTCGATCCGGTTCAGAACAGACTGTCTGGTCATGACTGGCGTCTTTGGGAGGAGCAGCTACGCCCAGCCGGTAGGCGCTGACGCGATCCCGTCGCCCGCACCGCAACGGGGTACTCCAGCCGCGGCACCCCCAAGGACACCGTGGTGTCCGGGTGAAGTGGGTCCGTCGCTTCCGCCCCTGATGCGGCCCGGCTCGTCGTCCCGACCATCGGTGGCCGGTCCACCCAGCAGCTGACCGTCACCAACAACGGTGCTCAGATGCTGCCGATCGTGGTTGCCGTCGATGCGTTCCAGCAGGCGTTGGACGGGACCATCTCCTTCACCACCGACGGGCCTTACTCCGCCACCCGCTGGGTTCGGGTCACCCCCCCGAGGTTCACCGTCGCGGCCGGCCGGTCCCAGGCAGTCACCGTCGACGTCGTGGTCCCGGCCAACCCGAGCCGGGTGAGCATCAGGTCGGGATCGTGTTCCTCACCGCCCAGCACCAGACCAGGGGGAACCTGGCCGTCAACCGGGGGGTCGGCGCCCAGCTCCTGATCAACACCCCCGGCCCGGTCACCAACCAGATCACCCTCGGGCGCCTGCGCGCCCCGTGGTTCACCGACGGCGGTCCAGTCGCGCTGCGCCTTGGTGTCGGCAATGACGGCAGCGCGCACCGCGACTACCTGCCGCCCCGGCTGCTGCACGCCACCGTCGGCGGACAACGCGTGGACTTCCCGTCGTTCACCGTGCTCCGCGGCTCCGCCCGCGAGCTCACCACCAGCTGGGACAGCCCGCCGTGGGTGTGCATCTGCCGGGCCCGGGTCGCCACCGACGACGGCAACGGCCGTCAGATCGTCGCGACTGCCCGCATCATCGTGTTCCCAGCCCGGGCCGCCGCCGGGCTGCTCCTGCTCGTGGTCGGCATCAGCCTGCTCGGCCGCGGCCTGCGCCGCCGCAACACCCACAGCAGGAAAGCAGCGCTGGATCGGGCCCGCCAAGACGCCTACGACCAAGCCCGACGGGACCTCAACAGCGCTCAACCTTCGTCTTGACCGTAACCGGACCGCCGGAACGAACCCACCCCTCTCCGGGAGCACCACCTGGATCAGGGCAGCTCGGCGATGACCTCAGCGAGGTACCGGGACAGGCGCTCTGCCGCCTCACTGTCGTCTGTGGCGACGGCCACCGGCTCGAGGTAATCCCGGATCACCAAAAGCATAAGGCCTCTGCCGGGCCTTCTCCGGATCAAGATCGCCCGCCTCAGCGGGTATCTCTACGGCAGTAGCCAGTTGCACGACGGCTTTGAGCGCGTCATGGTTGCTGGCAACACCACGCCCCGCCAAAGGCTGCTACTCGTCCTGACGGGGCCGACTGCGGACCAGCTGTTCCATAAGCCCGTACAACGGGACGGCAGTCACGCTCGCGTCCTCATGGTCAATCACGGCCAGCATCATAAAGCAGCAAACCGTCGAGTCAGCGCGTTCTGCCCCCGACGATCGTGACACGAACGCGGCCGCCATACGACGACTCAGTTCAGTGACCACCAGGCCGGAAGATGCCAAGCCCACTGCCCCGCTCAGCGTCTGCGCAGCAGCGCCTGCGGCGTCGGGGATCTCCGTCGAGGGGGGTCGGGACGTTCACCCGGGTTGCCGCTCAAGCCCGCTGCTGGCCGCGCCGACATGACAGGAGTAAACGCCCCCGGCACCCTGCCCGGGCGACCTGCCCCCTGGAGACCCCTGCCATGCGCACTCGAAACGTCACGGCCGCCGCGCTCCTGGCACTGGCGATGGCCGGAGCCGGCGCCGCGCCGGCCCTCGCCCAGCCCCCCACACAGCACCCGCACGGCAGGTCGGTGGCCGCCCACACCGCCCACATGCACGCCAAGGCAGCCAAGGCAGCCAAGGCAGCCAAGCTGAGCTTCGCGCTCGGCGGCACCCTAACCGCCGTGGACGCTGCCGCCGGTACCGTCAGCTTCACCGTCCAGGGCGGCTACGACAAAACCCCGCGCGGCACCGTCGTGGCCGTCAAGGTCACGGACACCACCAAGATCTCCCGGGACGACGCACCGGCGACGCTTTCCGACCTGCTGCCCGGCGACCACGTCTCGGTCAAGGGCGCCAGCGTCAACGGGGTGCGCACCGCGTCCCGCGTCTCGACCGACGCCCCGGAGGCTCCGGACGCCCCCGAGTCACCCGACGCTCCCGCCACCGCCTGAGCACCTGAACGCCCGGTCGGCACCCCAGCGTCGTCGTCCCACCAGATCCGACAGCGACCAGCCAACCGACCCGGACAAGACCACGCACGTCCCCCAAGAGCGGAAAGGATAAGCTCGACACGAAGAACCGTTCGGGAACCGCTGCTCATCACTGACTCCTGGCTCGTCCGTGCGCCCACGCACTCAGCACCGCCAAGCTTACGAGTGCGGCTGCCGCACCCTGAGCCCAACTTGCCCGCTGACGGCGAACTCGTCCAGGTCGCCCAATATGTCACCCAGCACCTCGTACACGGGCCTTCAGTTGCTCGACCAAAGCGTCGCCGTGGCCTGCATGACGGGCTAGCTACTTCGACCTGAAAAAGTTGTAGCAACTTTCCTTATGACGGAGCGGTTTCGGTCGGCGTGGCATCGATCCTGGGCACTGGAATGACGAGATCATGGTTCTTCGGCGGGTAGAGGCAAGT
>JAABVA010006486.1_pt1 | contig 10350 bp, 11 predicted proteins | sample 5560331 | NCBI WGS metagenome assembly JAABVA01 (sample SAMN12812661, study PRJNA571458) | rock metagenome | isolation source: Antarctica rocks | place: Antarctica: Victoria Land, Mt New Zealand sud | collected 2016-01-07 | reverse complement strand
GTCCACGCGCCGCATCGGTCCGGCGCAGTGCGGGCAGGGGAGGCGCTCCGTGCCCTCGCGTGCCGCTCGTCCCGCCAACACCCGTTCCACCACCTGCCCCAAGACCGCCCGCCCCACCGCTTGCAGCCGCCGTTCCAGGCCCGCCAAATCAGCCGTGCTCATCTCCGCCGCCGCCGCGCGCAACGCCGCCTCGAACAGCACCGCCACCTCGTGTATGCTGTCCTCGGACAGGTCTGTTCTATCCATCGATACCCTCCACCGGCACGCTCTGGGCGTCTTCCGCGCCCGTGCCCCCTTGGAGGGTATCGCTTTTCCTCTCCTCATCACTTTTGTGGGGTACACCCCACCACAGGGGCAGGGCTCGTGAATTATCGCAGTTGAGGGGAGGGGAGGGGCTCCGCCCGATGGTACGATGCGGGTGCTAGCCACACAACGTGCCGTCGAAGGAGGCCCTCCTCATGCAGCCTACCGCCGTGCTCACCCTGCTCGACGCGCACACCGCCGCCGCGCGCGCGGGCGCGTCGCCCGAGGCCGCCTTGGCCACCCTGCCCGCCGTCTTCGCCGCCGTGCCCGACCCGCGCTCGCGCCACGGGCAACGCTACGACCTGCCCTTCCTGCTGACCTGCCTGGTCGCCGCGCTGCTCTGCGGCTGCGACGCGCTCGACGCCGTCGGCCAGTGGACGCGCGACTGGCGCGCGCTCTTGCGCCGCCACTTCGGGCCGCGGCGGCACCTCACGCCGACCGGGTCCCTCTACCGGCGCCTGCTCCCGCGCCTGTCGGCGGCGCACCTGGAGGCGGCGCTGGCGGCGTGGGCGCGCCAGACCCGCCCCCTGCGCGACCGCGAGCCCGTTGCCTCCGACGGCAAGGTGGTGCGCGGGGCCGTGGCCATCACGCACGGCGTCCCGGCCAGCCTGGCCCCGCACCTGCTCTCGGTCTCGACGCATTAGACGGGCGAGACGCTGCTGCAGGTGCGCGTGGGCGACAAGACCAACGAGATCTCCGTCGCCCAGGAAGTCTTGCCGCACCTGCCCCTGCGCGGCCGCGTCGTCACCGCCGACGCCCTGCACACGCAGGCGGCGACCGTCCGGGCCGTGCTCGCCGGGGGCGCCGACTACCTGCTCGTGGTCAAGGACAACCGGCCCCGCCTGCACGCCGAGCTGGCGGCCTACTTCGCCGACCCGCGCGCCACCGCCCGCTCCGCCGCCACCGTCGATCGCCACCACGGCCGCGTCGAGACGCGCACGCTGCACGTCACCGCGCGCCTCTCGGCCTACCTGACCCAGTACTTCCCCTTCCCGGGGATCGCCCAGGTCGCCCGCCTCGTGCGCACCGTGCGCGAGAAAGGGCACACCGGCGTCGAGACGGTCTACCTCATCACCAGCCTGACGCCCCGTCGCGCCGATCCCGCCCGCCTGCTGGTCCTGATCCGCGGCCATTGGAGCGTCGAGGTCCGCCACCGCATCCGCGACGTCACCTTCGGCGAAGACGCCTCCCGCCTGCGCTCCGGCCAGGCCCCCCAAGTCATGGCCGCCCTGCGCAACCTCGCCCTCACGCTGATCCGTCGCGCCGGCCAGACGGCGATCGCCGCCTACCGCCGACACCTCTCCACCCATCCGAGCAAAGCCCTCCGCCTCCTACACCCCAAGACGCACCCTCGCCGATAATTCACGAGCCCTGTCCGCAACCCCTTGACGGTCGCCCCGCGAAACGCTATCTTGATATCTACGGAGTACCTGCTGTCGCATCGGCTCTCACTCCGTGCTTTTAGGGGATGGTATCCCGCCCCCTGTGTCAGGCCCCGTCTACCCCTTTTCCTGACCGTCTCGTATGAAGATAGGGTATCAGGCGGCCGGCTCCTTCGGCGTAATGGTCACGTCGAAGCCCAGGGCGTTGAGTTGGTCGAGCGCCCGCCGCTGGGCCCGCGCCCGGCGACGCTCGTCCAGGTGGGCGGGGGCGAACTCCTGGTAGGGCTCGTGGCGGCTCAGCAGCAGATGGACCAGGCGGAGGATGGTATGACCGACGGCCACGGCGGCTTTCTTCTTGCCGCAGCGGATCGCGAGGTGGCGATACCGCGTCGCCAGGGCGGTCCGCCCCAGCTTCTTGGTCCGCGCGGCGGCGTGCGCCGCCTCGGTCAAGGCGCGGCGCACGGTCCGGTTCCCCCGCCGCGTGGTGCCCCGCTTCTGCTTGCCCGCGCTCTCGTGGTTGCCCGGGCACATCCCGGCCCACGACGCGAGGTGGGCGGCGCTGGGGAAGCGGCCCCTGTCCAGCCCCACCTCCGTGGCGAGCGCCTCGGCGACGGCGCGCCCGACGCCGGGGATGGTCTCCAGGAGCAGCAACACCCCCTCGAACGGGCGCAGGCGCTCCGCAATCTGGGCGCTCAGGTCGGCGATGGCCTCGCTCAGGACGTCGATGTGCCCCAGGTGCAGCGCGAGGAGGCGGCGCTGGTGCTCGCGCGGCCGCCCGCTCAGCGCCTGCCCCAACGCCGCGCGCTCCCGGCGCGGCCGCCCCTTGGCCAGCTCGGCCAGCGCGACGGGGTCGCTGACCCCCTCCAGCAGGGCGGCCAGCATCGCCCGGCCCGACACCCCCATGATGTCCTTGGCCACCCCCGCCAGCGTGATGTTAGCGTCCTCCAGCACGCCCTGCACCCGGTTGACCGCCGCCGCCCGCTCGTCGATCAGGTTCGCGCGCGCGCGCGTCAGGTCCCGCAGCTCGCGCTGCGCCCGGTCGGGGATGAAGCTGGGGCGCAGCAGGCCATACTGCAGCAGATCGGCGATCCACTCCGCGTCGCGCACGTCGGTCTTGCGGCCCGGCACCGCCTTCATGTGCGCCGCGTTGACCACGAGCAGGGCGCACGCGCCGTCCAGGACGTTGTAGACCGGCTTCCAGTACACCCCCGTGCTCTCCATCGCCGCGTGCGTGCAGCCGGCCGCGCGCAGCCAGTCCGCCAGCCCCTGCCACGCCGCCGTCGTCGTCTCGACGGTGCGCACCTCCTTCGTCCCGTCCAGGCGCAGCAGGCAGGCCACCACCGTCCCCTTGGTGGCTGGGCGAGGCCGCAGCAGCACGTATACACCCGCTCCATCGCGCCCCCCCTTCGCTCTGGCTGCCCACGGGCGCGGTGGCGGCGCGCTCCACAGATTCTCGTATACGTGCTCGCGGCGCAACTGCTGGTACCCTACGCCGCCGTCGTCACACTGCTGTACGGGCTCGCAGCACCACACAGAACACGACCTCGGTGCGCCCACCCCCACGATAGCGCACGGCGGGCCACCCTGCCCCATTTTCATCGCCGCTGGTCGCGGCGCGCCGCAGGGGGCATTGCGGTGAAAATGCGCCATTTTCACCGCGCGGTGGGTGGCTTGGCAGGGCCGTGGGGGACTATAGTAATTTGGCAACAATACTGGGAGATAGCAGTATGCCAATCAACGATTTGTCAACGGCAGCCCAAGCCCAGCCGTCCTCACTGTGGCGTAATCGCGACTACATGCTTCTTTGGGGCGGCCAAGTAGTATCATCCCTTGGTGCCGGCGTTTCCGAGATTGCCTTACCCCTATTCGCGCTTGCGCTAACCAATTCCCCAGCTCAGGTTGGTTTCATCACTGCCGTTGGCGCGCTGCCATACCTCTTTTTCAGTCTGCCAGCGGGCGCACTAATTGATCGCTGGGATCGCAAGCGAGTGATGATGATTTGTGACACCGGGCGCGCGTTCGCTGCCCTTAGTATCCCGCTTACCTCTTGGCTCGGACACCTCACGGTGGCACAGCTTTACATCACGTCGATAGTAAGTGGTACGCTATTCGTGTTCTTCAATATTGCTGAAATTGCGTGCCTGCCGCGGGTGGTCCCCGAAGAGCAACTATCGGCAGCGACGGCCCAGAACCAAGCTATTGATGGTATCACGGTGTTAATCGGGCCATCCCTAGGGGCCATACTCTACCAAAGTGCGAATCGATTGCTACCGTTTATTGTCGACGGTATATCGTACATAGTCTCAGTAATCTCGTTATTTTTTATTAGAACCACATTCCAAGGTGAACGAATCGACGCTCCGCGCAAACTACACACTGAGATCGTGGAGGGGCTAACTTGGTTATGGCATGAGCCGCTCTTGCGCTTTACAGCCTTCCTTACAGGTGGTATTAATCTCGTGTTGTCTGGTAGCACCATCATCCTAATCGTTCGAGCCAAGGAACTCCGCGCGCCAGCAGTGATAATCGGTGCCATCTTCTCGATTGCTGCAGTCGGAGGCATTGTCGGTTCACTAGTTGGTGAACGCATCCAGAAGCGACTCGGCTTTGGGCAGGTTATCATCGGAGTGAGTTGGCTTCAGGCTCTCCTGTGGCCGCTTTATGCTATCACGCCAAACATAACTATTCTAAGCATTATCACTGCTGGTGTGTTCCTGCTGATTCCGGTCTACAATGTAACGCAGATCAGCTACCTACTGAGTATGATTCCCGACGAGTTGCAGGGGCGGGTAAACAGCGTGTTTCGCCTGATCGCCTATGGTGGACTACCACTGGGGCAAGCATGTGCGGGCGTGCTAATTCAGACGATAACGGTACGGCCAACGATCATTGTATTTTCTACCTGTCTCGTTGTGATGGCTATGCTTGCCACGTTCAATGCTCATGTTCGTGCGACTTGCGCCCGATAGCCGTGTGCTAGCCGTTTAGCCCATCCGATTGTCCTTACGCTGCTTAATTATAGGTTATGATGGAGCCCGCCCAGGATTGGCCAGGCCTGGAGCGGATGGCGCTCATCGAGGGCCGTCCTATGGGCCGGCATACCCTGCAGCACCTGTTGTCCGATCCCTTGGTGCTGTGGGATGTGTCTGTCAAGCGAAACGTGGCTCATGCCTGCTTCTGATACCGATAGGTGTGCCCTTTAATGGGTGAAGGCGTTGTTCACAAAGAACGATGCATGAGCAATGGCACGAGGGGTGAGCGGCGTGAGTCAGGGAGCGCCACTCTCTAGCAGTCTGTCGGAGAGAACGAAGGTATGGTATGCGTGACCGGGATACTGCGGTCGAGATGGGGTGCCCTGTCCGCAGGCGTGTGGGCGTGTGTGACCAAAGCGCGACCAGAGGCAGGAAACGGCCACGGGTGAGCGCCACGTGGGGTGGGGGATGCACGTCACCGCTCCTCTTTTTTACTAGACCAGGGACAAGGTATGGAAGCGCTTGAGATTGAAGGCCAGGCATACCAGGAGCCATTCGTCGGCGGCAGCCTCTTCCCCCCGCAGCGAGAACTGCCGGAAGCCAAGCACCTCTGTGATGATGCCTAGAACAGGCTCGACCGTAAACGTGCGTGCGCCGTAGATGGCTTTGCCCACCGCCGTTTTGAGTTTGTAGGCCATCTTGACCTGAGCGTTAGCGTCCTCGGGCGGCGGGGCGGGCTCCGGCACGAAGCGCTCGTGCCAGCTCTGGTGATGGGGCGCGCGGCCCGTGGCGATGTAGGGCTCGATGTCCCGGCGGGCACAAGCATCCAGCGTCGCCGGCCCCCAGTAGCCGTGGTCCAGCGCCGCCGCGTCCGGCGTGCCCACCTCCGGCGGGATGGCGGCGAGCGTGGGCTCCGCTTCGTGCGTGTCGTTGGGGTGGTTGGAGAGCGAGGTCCCCACGATGAGCAGACTCTGCTGATCCACCGCGACCTGGGCGTTGTAATCCTGGTCGAAGCCCTGGTCGGTCGGGTTCTTCATGATGCGCGAGTCCGGGTCGGTAAAGTTGTACTGGTCTGTGGCCCGCGGACCCGGCGACGGGGGCGTGGGCGCGCGCCCGCGTGGCCGTCGCCCCGTCGCCTGCTCCGCGGGAGCCCGCTGGGCCATCGTTTCCTCATGCGCGGCCCGCTCCAGGGCGTCGCGCTCACGGGCGCGCGCCTCGATGACTGCTTTGGCCTCGGCCAGCCGCGTCAGGTAGTCCTCCCGCCGTGCGATCTCGTCGCGCACCACCAGCCCGTCGGGCCGCTCACGCTCGTCCATCCGCTCCGCCAGCGCGAACAACTCCTCCACCTCGGCACGCAGCCGCGCCTGGATCTCCCGCAGCCGCTTGTAGCTGACCGCTTTACTCTTAGAGGCATCGGCGTGGATCTTGGTCCCATCCAGGCTGATCGTGCCCAACGTGAGCACGCCTGTCTCCTGCGCCAGCTCCAAAACCTGCACGAACAGGTCTTTGAGGTCCGGCAAGAAGGTGGCGCGGAAGGTAGCGATGGTGTCATGGTCGGGGTGCCGGTTGCCCGCGATGAAGCGGAACGGCACCGACTCATAGGTCGCCCGCTCGATCTTACGCGAGCTGAACACGCCGGTCGCGTACCCATAGAGGAGCAGGGCCAGGAGCACCTCGGGCGCGTAGGGCTCCCCCCCGCGCCGCCCGTAGCGGGCGTAGAGCGCCGAGAGGTCGAGCACGGCCACGCTCTCCACCACGAAGCGCGCCAGGTGGTCGGGCGGCAGGCAATCGCCCAGGCGGACGGTCAGGTCGAGCGCCGCCTCATAGTCCACGGTTTTGAAGATTCTACTCATGCCCACCACTGTACCACGTAAACACGGGGATGGAGAGGCCGCTTCTCTCCGACAAACTGCTAGGGTAGGATATCCATTGGGTCGAGCCGACCGAGCCACTGGGCTCCCCTGCAGTCTAGTACTAGTTTCCGGTGCGAAATGGAACCGGGGACATGAGCGGCGGCAGCAGAGCCCGGCCGGTTGGTGGTCGGGGGCTGCCACGCGGGCTACCACCGGCTCAGGCAGCCCGCTGGTGCTCCCGCCGCTCACGGGCGACGACCCCTTGGCCGATATGGCGCAGGTTGCTGGCGAGCACGGCCCAGCCGACGCCCCGCTCCAGGCCATCGACAACACCGGCCGCCCGCGCCACGCGCTCATTGCCCGGGCTGTGCAGGCCACGGTCCCCCGTCACCAATCGTGGCGGGTGGCCGAACACGGCCCGATGGTGCCGCAGCGCCGGCCCCAGCTCGTCGTGTTCGGTCGCGCCATCCTCCAGCACATGGAATCGGCTGACGATGCCCCCCTCCACCTCGTCGAACACGACGGTGCGCCCGAACTCCACCGCGGCCCCGCCCTTGAAGCGCGGGATCACCCGCGTGTGCGGCTTGAAGAGGCTCAGGATCTTGGCCGCGGCGGGCACCATCTGGCCCTCAAGCACCCGCGTCCGGACTTGGCGGATCACCTGACGGACGCGCGGCAGGAATTGGTCGAACTGCTCCCGTAGGCGGCCGACCCGGCGCGGCACGGCCTCGCCCGCCTCCACGAGCGCCTGGCGCACCCGCTTGGCCTGCCGCACCGTCTGCTGCGCCGTGGTCACGAGCTTCTCATAGACCACCCGGCGCTGCTCGGCGGCCTCCTCCCCTTTCCGCCGGACCGTGCGGTGGATGCGCTGGAGCGCCTGGCGCGTCGTGCGCAGCCGCGTGCGGAAGGCATCGCGCACCCCGGCTAACCGGTCGCCCACGACCGGCTTGCTGCGGCGGAGCAGCCGGCTGAGCACCCGCACGCCATCCACCAAGAGGCTACTGTCGGTCGGGTGGTGGATCGGCGTTTGCACCACCGTGCCGTCCAGACGCAGCTTGCGCCCCTGCGTCACCCGCGCTTGCTGTGCCAACTGCACCACCCGGTCGTTCAGCGCGTGCAGGGTCTCCGGCCGGATGAGCCGTGCCCAGCGGCTCAGCGTCGTGTCGTCGGGCGCCCGCTCAAAGTAGACGCGGCAGAACCAGCGCAGCACAGGCTATCGGCCACCCGCTCTTCCGTTTCCTCGTAGCTCCAGGTGTACAGCCGCTTGATCACCAGCATCCGCAGGAGCACTCCGACGGGCGTGGAGTGCCGCCCGCGCCGCCCGGTCTGGGGATAGCGCCGCACCAAGTCAGCCCGCACCCGCGCGAAGAGCACATCATCGTCGAGCAGTCGGTCGATCTGCACCAGCACGGGATCGGTGTGCCGCGTCATCTCGGGCACCCGCGCCAGTACGTCTTCGTGATTCGTGATCATAGTGTATTAACCTTTGGTGCTAGTTGAAAACGCCATTTTTTCTTGCGCCTTTGCTACTGATTGCTAATAAAAGTTGCGCGGATGATTAACGAGTGGCTGATGCGGACTATCGAACAGGCCGTGACAGCCTCGGATCACCCATGCGCCCGCCATCTAGTGCAAAAAGGAGGGACGCTAGTTCGTTCTGTTGCATTAAGGCGTTGATCGAGGCTTCCCAACTAGCACCAAAGGTTATTAGGCAAGAGATTGTTGCACACGAGCTGGAGCGCGTGTGCCTCACGTCTATCTGCGGGGCACACGCACGCCGCGTTCAGCAGTCCCTGTGGCTAGCAAGTCGACGGGAGGGTAGCTGTGCAACCTGTTGCTGCCCAATACAGATTCGTGATCATAGCGGCCGATGAGCATGGCCATCTCCTGCTGGGCCTCGTTCATCTCTCCCCCTCTCTGCCGGTCGCTCCGCCGCATCCGCTGTGCCACCCGCCTGACCCCTGGCACCCCTCCATTTCGCACCGGAAACTAGTACTAGCACTACATGGCCAATCGCGCCCACTTGGCCGACAACGCCAGCGCCTTCGCCCGCCGCGCGACGGCGTAGCCTTGTTGACCGGGCTTGTGGTCTGCGGCCGCTGCGGCTACCAGATGCACGTGGTCTACAAGCCGCGGCGGCGCTACGCCTGCGTCGCCCTGGCCGCAGCGTACGGGAGCGCCACCTGCCTGCACATCGACGGGTCACGGCTCGACGCGGCGGTGGTGGAGGTCTTCTTCGCAGCCCTAGAGTTGGCGGAGTTGGACCTGCTGGAGGAGGCGCTGGCGGCGCAGCGCGCCGACCGTGCACACCTCGCCCAGCATTACGCCGATCAGGTCAGCCGCGCGACGTATGACGCCCGCCTGGCGGAAAGGCAGTACGGGCGGTCGACCCCGACAACAGGCTCGTCGCGGCCGAGCTGGAGCGGCGCTGGGAGGTGGCGCTGCGGGCGGTGGTCGAGGCGCGCGAGGCCGCCGAACGCTTCGCCGCGCAACCGCCGGAGCCGGCGCTCGACCCGGCCCTCGCCGCGCAGGTGCGCGACCTCGGGCGGCGTCTGCCGGAGTTGTGGGCGAGCGGGCGGCAGACGCCGGTGCAGCAGAAGGAGATGCTGCGCAGCCTGATCCGGCGCGTGATCGTGACGCGCCCCGTCCCCGACACGCTCGACGCCAAGGTCGTTTGGGTCAGCAGGGCGGCGACCTCGCTCACCCTGCACCCGCCCATCAACACAAAGAGGAGGTCGGCGGTTATGAGGAATTCGTCGCGTGGGTGCTCGCCTTGGGTGAGGTCGGGTATCAGGACCCCGAGATCGCCCGGCTCCTGACGGAGGAGGGTTACCGCTCGGCGCGGCGGCCACGCGTGTCGGCGGACCTGGTGGCGTACATCCGGCGCGCTCGCGGACAGGTTTCACTGACCGAGCAATTCAAGACCCAGGCCAAGATCAAGGGGCAGTGGACCGTGTGCGGCCTCGCCTAGGAGCTAGCGGTGCATCGCAACTGGCTGTACGCCCGCATCCGCGCGGACAATATCCCGGTGACGCGCCACCCGGTGGTCGGCCACTAAAGTTTGATCGAGCAGACATATCACAATATCCAGGGCTAAACAAGCAGTTAACTTTTTGCTTGACCAAAATCGAAAAATGCAAAAACAGCGAATCTCATCCAAGAGTTTAAAGGCTGACAAATATTTGCTACTCAAGAATAGTCTTGTCTACTCTCTCAATTTCCGGCAGTTACAGTTCGCCTTCCTCGTGATCATCAATATGTTCGTCCCCGTTATAAGGGCGTTGCTGACTATCCCGCGCCCATTTGAGCAGATCTATATACTCAGCTAATTCGGCTATCGTTGGCTTGGCGAACACGTCATGCACCTGCAGTTCTACTTGCATTGACTCATGCAGCCTCGAAATGACTCGCATGGCTAGTAGGGAGTGACCCCCTAATGCAAAAAAATTAGCGTAAATGTCAACACAATCTAGACCTAATAAGGATGACCATAATTGGGATAGCTTTTCTTCCGTTGGGGTCGGAGGGCGTGTCAGCATACTATTTGCGACAGCCTGTGTCCTACTTGGCATTGGTAATGCTTGCCAATCAACCTTCCCATTTTCCGTAAGCGGCAAGGAGTCTAGTTGGACAAAGGCTGTCGGCACCATATAGTCGGGCAAACCCCTTTGGATAAATAAGCGCACTTTGGCAACATCAAGTTTCGAGTTCAGTTGTGGGACGACGTAGGCGACCAGGCGCTTGTCACCGGGTTGATCCTCGCGCACCATCACGACCGCCTCTTGGACCGCCGGGTGCTGGCGGAGCGCCGCCTCGACCTCGCCGGGCTCGATGCGAAAG
>JAABVA010006485.1_pt1 | contig 10352 bp, 10 predicted proteins | sample 5560331 | NCBI WGS metagenome assembly JAABVA01 (sample SAMN12812661, study PRJNA571458) | rock metagenome | isolation source: Antarctica rocks | place: Antarctica: Victoria Land, Mt New Zealand sud | collected 2016-01-07 | reverse complement strand
CGGGGTTGAGGTGCATGAGCGGACTCCGTGGGTAGGCCATCAGACCGCGCGGGCGGTGTCCCCTCATACTCTGCCCCTCACCCCCAATCATCAAATGTGTGCATGAGCCACCGCCCGCGATGGCGAAGAGCGCCAGGATGTACGGGGATGTCCAGCCTTTGTCCGCGTCGTTGCCCTGGATGAGCGCCAGCACGAGGCAGAACAGGCTGACCGTCAGGGCGGCGAGGCCGAAAAAGTCGATGGAACCGGCCGCCCGCTCGTCGCGCGACTCGCGGATGGCCCAGGCCGAGAGCGCGATGCCCACGACGCCGATCGGCACGTTGAGATAGAAGATCGACTCCCAGCTGACTTTCTGTACCAGCACGCCGCCGATGACGGGGCCGATGGCCGTGGCAAGGCCGGTGATACCGCCCCAGATGCCGATGGCCGCGCCGCGCTGGCGCCCCTGGAATGTCGTCGAGATGATCGCCAGCGAGAGCGGGAGCATCACCGCGCCGCCGAGGCCCTGGACGGCGCGCGCGGCCAGCAGGACGGCGGTGTGCGATAGCGTACCGATGGTGATCGTGCCGGAGAGCGCGCAGATCAGCGAGCCCAGCGTGAAGACGCCGAGGCCCGTCATGAAGACGCGTTTGCGCCCGAAGATGTCGCCGAGACGCCCCGCCGTCACCAGGAAGACGGCCAGGGCAATCGTGTAGGCGCTGATGACCCACTGCAGATCGGCAAAGGTGGCGTGCAGGTCGCGCTGGATGGTCGGGAGCGCCACATTGACGATGGTGACGTCGAGCAGGGCCATGAATAGGCCGAAGCAGGTCGCGGCCAGGGCAAACCACTTCCGGGTGTCAGGCTCCGTTCGTCCACCTCTGGTGGGCGAGCTGGCAGGGGTGGTGAGTGTGGTTGGTGTCGTCATGGGGATGTCCTCCTAATGTGTGAGTCATCAATCCACCGTGCTTAGTTGGCGACGGCGACGGCCTTTCGAGTCAGGTTGGGTTGGCCCAGGACGTCAATGAGTGCGGTGGCCAGGTCTGCGTAGGTCAACGTGGGACCCTTCTTGAGTGGCCCGTCGGGGTTGAGCCGGTAGGCATTCCGCGCAGGCTTGTCGAGGAGCCGCGGGGGGCGCAGGACGGTCCACTGGGCTGCGCTGTCGCGCAAGATGGTCTCCATGCGTCGCATGTCGTCGTAGGTGGCTCCGAACAGTCGTTGGAGGATCGGGAAGAGAACGACGCGTCGCAGCAGCGTGTGCGGCGCCCAGGGGCCGGCCGGTTCTGCTGACACCACGACGATGCGTCCCGTTCCAGCGGCCTGCATAGCGGTGAGGATGTGGCGGATGCCGTCGGAGTACACGCGAGTTGGCGCACGCGACGCACCAATGCCCAGCGCGGAGATGACGGCGTCGACACCGTCGCAGGCCGGTCCGAGGCTGGTGGCGTCCAGCACGTCGCCCTTCACGACAGTGAGGCGCGCGTGCTGGAGTGTGACGGCTTGAGGGCGGCGTGCCAGCGCGACGACGCTGTGTCCGTGGCTGAGCGCCTGGGTCATGACCTCGCGCCCCGTTTTGCCGGTGGCGCCTACGACGAGAATCTTCATGTCGGCCTTCCTGTTCCCTATCAGCGGACCGGCCCGTGCCACGTTGACACGAGGCGGGCGTATGCCGTAAAATGAGTGAGTACTCATGAATAAATTATAAATGAGTACTCACTCAGTGTCAAGGGGAGGGGCGGAAGCATGACGGCGCGGGACGAGCGGACGGCGGGGACACGCGCGCGCCTGGTCGAGGCGGCCGCTGGTGTGATGCGCGCGAAGGGGCTCGCGCGGACCACGACCAAGGAGATCGCACGGGCGGCCGGGTACGCCGAGGGGACCCTGTACAACCACTTCGCGAGCAAGGAGGACCTCTTCCTCGCCGTGCTGGGCGAGCAGCTGCCGGGCTTCGTCGCCCTCGTCATGACGCTGCCCGAGCGGGCGGGCCGGGGGACGGTGCGCGGGAACCTCACGGAGGTAGCGACGGCAGCGCTAGCGTTCTACATGCAGTCCGTGCCGATGGCAGCCGCCGTCTTCGCGGAGCCGGACCTGCTGGCCCGCCACATTGTGGGGGTGCGCGCGGCGCAGGCCGGCCCGCACCAGCCGAACGAGGCCGTGGCGGCGTATCTGCGCGCCGAGCAACGCCTCGGGCGGCTGCGCGCCGACGCCAACCCGCAGGCCTCGGCAGACCTGCTCCTCGGGGCGTGCTTCCAGCAGGTGTTCCTCCGGCACTTCCTGGGGGCGGATGCGCCTACAAGGGCGGAGGAGTCGTTCGCTCGAGACATCGTGCATACTCTCCTGTTGGGGCTGTCGCCCGATCCCGAGGAGGAGCGAGGGGATTCAACTCTCCCGGAATGATCGCGGGCCCCTTCTGTAGGGCGCGGTCGGTATAGGCCGAGGGGTGGTCGGTGTACCTACCGCCCCCGGGTCATCGAGGGCGTCGATATATCATGTCGCGTATACAGTGCCTTCGCACACAGAGCGGCGCGGCGTGCCGGGGAAAAGGATGCGACGGCCGCAGGCCCGAGGGCGGCACGGCCATGCACCCATCTATGACGGAAACGTGCGTTTGGGGATAGAGTGAGGGAGTTATGACGCAAATCGTCCAAGGTCACGCCATCGCGACGTTAATCAACGTCTTCACGGTCGCGCCGGAGCATCAACAGCGGCTCGTCGATCTACTCAATGCGGCCACCGTGCAGACGATGCGCACGCAACCGGGGTTCATCTCCGCCAACATCCACAAGAGCATCGATGGGACACGCGTCGTCAACTACGCCCAGTGGCGCCGGCGCGAGGACTTCGAGGCCATGCTCCGCGATCCTGACGCGGCGGCCCACATGCGGGAAGCGGCCCAGATCGCTATCGCTTTCGATCCCCATATCTATGAGGTGTCATTCATCGACGAGATAGCGTAGCCGCTCGCCCGCTGACACGTTTCCTCTCGTCATACAACGGGGGTGCAAAACCGTGGCTGCTTAGAGGGGGTATACTGGATGGAAAAAGACGGCAAGTAACCGCGACTGATGGAGTGATGAACGGAGGACAGGAGACGTATGGCCGCACTACGCGCCCATCCACCGAGCCCCGTGGCGCCGTGGGCCGAGGTTGTGCCCAACATGCCACCCATGACGGTGGACGAGCTACACGCGATCCCGGACGACGGATGGGCCTATGAACTGCTTAACGGGGTCTTGGTCCGTATGCCACTAAGCAGCGGTGGAGCATCGAATGTCGGTATGCGTCTCGCCGCACGACTAGGCGTGTACGTCGAGGACAACGACCTGGGCATCATGACGGGTGAACAGGGCGGCTACCGCCTAGACCCCGCTCACCCACTCGATACAGAGGTCGCGCCCGATGTCTCCTTTGTGCGCACTGGCCGTGCGCCGGCGCCCACGTCGCCCGAGTTCTACGGTCGGGCGTGGCTGCTGGCCCCTGATCTCGCCGTCGAAGTGGCCTCAGAGAACCAGTACGCGCCCGGTATGGGCGCCAAAGCACAACTCTACCTACGCTTCGGGACACATCTGGTGTGGGTCATCTGGCCGCGCTACAAGCGCGTGGACGTGTGGCGCCCGGGGGACGACACGCCGACCCCGCTTGGTGTTGAAGACACGCTGGACGGCGAGGATGTAGTCCCAGGGTTTACCTACCCGATTGCACGCCTCTTTCCCTAGTGGCCATACGGCCGGCAACGATTCAGTCACTCACGAAGGGCGACGAGCCGCAGGCCCTTGGCGCGGATGCCCGCGATGATGGCCGGCAGCGCCGCGACGGTGGCCGCGCGATTGCCCCCGCCGTCGTGCATGATCACGATGCTGCCCGGCCGTACCGCGCCCAGTACGCGCGCGACGATCTGCCTGCTGCTTACGCCGGCGGCCCAGTCGGTGGGGTCGACCGACCACAGCGTCACGCGCAACCCGAGCCGGTGCGCCGCGGCCTCGACGTAGGGGGAGAAGCTGCCGCCGGGAGGACGGAACAGGCGCGGCGGCGGCGCGAGTCCACGCAGCGCATTGCGCCCCTGCGCGATCTCCGTGTCGATCTGCGCGGCGGTCAGCGCGGCGAACGGCGGGTAGTTGGGGTGGTCGAAGGAGTGGTCGCCCACGGTCATGCCCGCGCGCGCTTCGGCCCGCACCAGATCGGGGTATTGCAGGGCATGGTAGCCGACGACGAAGAACGTGGCGGGCGTGTGGTAGCGCCGTAGCACGTCCAGCACCCGCGGCGTGTATAAGGGCGACGGGCCATCATCGAACGTCAGCGCGACGCCGGGAAGGGCGGCGGGATGGAGCGCCGTCGCGCCCGTCCCGACCGCGTTGGCCGGCGTCGCTGACGCGCCCGCCCCATCACCGACGTAGAAACGTGGCGGAGGCGCGCTGTTGATTAATGCGGCAGAGGCAGGGGCCGCACGCCGCGTACGCACCTGAGGTGTGGGCAGATCGTGGGTGACACGAACCGAGCGTCGTGGACTGACCGTAGCTACGTGTGCGGATCGCGTCGGCGTAGGCGCGGATCGCGTTGGTGGGGGCGCAGATCGCATTGGTGGGGGCGTGGGTGGTGACGCCACGGGCGGCGCGACGTTGATAGGTTGGACATGGTGGGAGGCGCTGGCTGCGGTGGCGTGCGCGGCGGCATGGTCGTGGCTGGGGCTGAACCCGATGACGGCCCCCGCCAGCAGCGTCAGCAATAATAGACCGGCCGCCGCGCCCCGGTGTGACATCAAAGCCTTGCTTCCCATGCGTCCGGCTATCCCCCGCTTTGCGCCCCCGCCTGCCCAATGCGGCAGCCTACCCACGCAGCATAGTGATAGCACGCGTACTCTACACAGGTCACTGCGTTATACACAGGCGGCGGCCAATCGCCTAACGATGCCGCCTTGACCTTACAGCCCATCCAGCCAGTGTGTTACGGTAAAGTAAACAATCTTGTTAGCTGTCTAGCGACGCGCTGCCTGAGCGAGGACCATGAACGACACGACGTTACGACCGACTTATGCCCCGAAAGTACCGATTGGCTGGATTGTCCAGCTGTATCGGACCGACGCCGGGGGTATCCACGATGACGAGTGGGTCGACAAGGTTGGGTGGCGGCTGCACGCCCGCTGCCAGGATGTCCTCATGGTCAGCGCCTCGCGGGTCGCCTGCCCTGTGTGCCACGCCGAATTCCCTGTCCCCTGGGTCGGGCAGCCGGAGGGCTGTGTGGCGACCTGCCCAGAATGTGGGTGGCGTATCACCGCTGGCGCATTCCACGCCAGCTTCCGTCATCAGGATCTGCTAGGGCATGCGCCCACGGCGTTCACGGAGTTCGTCACGCGCTTTCCCGCCGCGCGTAGCTATGCCGAGCGGATGCGGCTGATTGATCGCGTCGTGCATGCGATCCATGTAACGGGCGGCGTCACGGCGCGCAATCTGCTCGAAGGTAATCCCCGTCGCGTGTTGGCTCTGCTCGATGAGCTTGCCAGCGGAGGTAGTTGAAATTGTTGCTCCAGGTAGCTACGGGGCGAAAATATCGGCAACCGGATACGTGAAGCCGGGCAGGACGATACCGCCGTCCAGGCTATCATCGACACGAAGTGTTCGCGCGGGTTGGTCAGCGTTTCCCGGCTCCCAGACGTCAACCTGCTGCCGGCGCGGCCACACGACCCATACGAGCAGCGTCCCCGCGTCGAGGTAATAGTGCGCTTTCTTACGCATTCCTGGTTTATATTGGTTGGGCGAAGCTACTTCGACGGCTAGATCGGGGGCGCCGCGCGCGATTTTGTCATAGTCTGGTGAGTCTAGCGGCGGCAGGCGGTCGGCACGGATGAAGCCTACATCAGGCATTAACTCCGTCTTCGGGCCGAGTTTGTAGCCGCCCTGTTCGCCGGTAATGACTCCCAGGCGCCGTGGGCGTACGAAAGTGACAAGAGCGGCCGCTATGATTTGCGCGATGCTCGTCGCCCGGATTCCGCTAGGAGGCATACGCACCAATCTCCCTTCGACCAACTCATACTGCCAGCCGTCATCCGGCAAAGCCAATAGATCATCAATCGTCATGGCCGCCATGTCTGGAACGACCTCAGCCCATGGGGCTAGAGAGTCCGAGGAGAGTACCTGTACTTGACTCATGGCCCTGATGCCTCCAAAATTGTCAGACCCGCGACTGTAGTTATAGAACCCTCCCAGAAAACCCACGGCTTCAGTCGTGGGATGGGCCCCCGTAGGGGAGGGGGCTTGTCGCAACGACGGGCCGCGACAAGCGGCGCGTCAACGGTCGCCCGCCTATAGTATAATTGTAGCGGTGATCGCCTCTTCGGGGGGCCACCATGACGCCCAACGGCGTTTCTACCGCAGGGCACGCGGGAAGTCACGCTTGGGGAGATTGTGTCAGACATCAGCGCCTGCCTCCGCTGAGGCGGGTCACGATACAACGGTCGCCGAACCAAGAATCCCACGGCGTCAGCCGTGTGGAGTGTCACATAGCCATTGTAAACCGACTGTAGTCGGTTTACAATGGCTATGTGGGTGCCGCGCGGGATGCGCTCAATTTACGCCTGGGAGAATCCTTAACAAGCGCTTCTGCGAACGGGCACCCTTCCCTGTCCTTGTTTCTCATTGCGTTGGACCGAGCCATCTTGGAGATATTCTGGCGGCGATTGCGTCGATACGCCGATGTACACCCCTTGATCGAGCGCTTGTTCGCGGACAGCGTTCCATAGAGAAACGACCACATCGATATTGTCCTGCGGGTTGAGCTTCTTGCCCATGAAAAGATTGTCCGTAATGATGCCGGGCAACCGAATCTGGGGCCGAGCGAAGCCGAAGGGTGATTCCTCATAGGGGGCACAAGGGAAGAAGCTATACATTCCATGGCGTTGCTGTTCGAAGGTCGCTCCTGAATACAGTCGGAACGTCACGGTTGAACGGTCGAAACGCTGGTTGTTGCTTGGTAAACGAGACAGTGTCGCATCCACAAACGTGTTAGATACGTGGTCGCGCAACTTTTCCAAGTCGTTGAGATTGAAATCATCATAGTGATCGACTACGAATACAGTGTCAAGCACGAATTTGCTCTTGTTTAGGCACGAACCGAAGAGCAGCACTGAGCCTACCTGCAAACGTTGCAACTGGCTGGGACCACCCTTGCGCGTATGCTGGCGACAACAACTGTACAGGGGCCGATCGCCGAACACAAAGGGGTCGGTATTTTGTTGTCCTTCATCGGTGACAGGCATTACGTAGTACGGGTTATAGATGAAATGCGGATGCTCCGGTACAGGATTCACAATGTGATCGACAACCTGCGACTCGGGCTCCCACTCCCCCCAGAAGCCAATCTCACCCTCGGACAGCTTGCCGTCATGTAGGTAGCGGCCATCGTTTTTGAGGAACTTGCGCTTATGGGCTCCTGTATTCCAGGCTATGGTGTCGCCTTTCGTTTCGTGCTCGCCGCCTGGATGCATGAATTGGACGAAGCACAATCTATCCTCCATGTAGCCTCCTTCCTACGGCAGCGCCGATGCGCGCCTTGTCTGGATTTGATACCGTACCGAACGGCGTATTGGCTGCTTCGCCAAACACAAGGATCGCTGTCTTCGTCGCTGTAAGTTGGACACGCTGTATCTCTACAACATACGGCTTCTTGCGCGCTCTCCCATCTTTCGTCTGCAACGTTTTGAAGAAAGGCGTCCATGGTTCCACGACATCAAACATAATTTTAGAGAGATGCTGCCGGGCAACAGACAGAATAACAACATCGGGTGCAAGAGATTCCATAAGCTTATGCCACAACGTAACCCCGCTATCCTTTAGTTTTTCGCGTGCATCGTTCGACAGCCTACTCCAGGTGGGAGTAGTTGCAAGCGGAGAACAAAGGTCTGTATGCAGTGCCGCGTTCGTTGGCTTGCCGTAGTAGCTACATTCAAGGCCCTGCAAAATTGGCTCGAAACAGCGAAACCAATTGTATGGCTTGTTGCGGAAATAGTTGTTCAAAGCGTCAATGTACGCGCTGTAGTTTTGGCCATTCAAAATAGCTGGATAAACATTTCTTGCATCCTCGAACCGCATAAATGGGTCGGGGTCGGGTTTGTCAAAGCCGGGGAACTCGCTTTTAGATGGATTAAGCCCGACAGTGATAACCTTCAGACCCGATTGCATGTATTGATTGCTGTCGCCGAAGAAAAGGATTGGGATAGACGGTCTAACGACGAAGTCGTGTTGCTGAAACGAGTGATATTCGTTCCACGCATTGGCAATGAGTACGTTCATCTCAGTAATAACCTCTAACCCACTAGCGCAAACAACTCTTCGCGCAGCTTGACGGTGGTCAACCGACCGCAGTCGGCGCAGTTTGCCATGCGACCGCAGTCGCAGGCTTCCAGACTAATAACCTTTGGTGCTAGTTGGGGAGTCTCTCCAACGCCTTTGATGCGATGGAGGTAGCCCCAATGCCTCTGTATTGCGTCAAATGGTGCGCACACGGGTGAATCAGGGTCGTCAGGACCTGTTCGATAGCCGCATCGGCCTCCCATCAGGCATCTGTGCAACAAATACTAGATCAAAGCATCGAGGACGCGAGAAAAGCGGCGGTTTCAACTAGCACCAAAGGTTAATACCCCACCGCGCAGCCGTCGGCGCGCGGCTCACTGCCGGCGACATAGGCGCCGTTGGGCAGCCGCCAGATGATCTGGCCGCGCCCGAAGCCGGTTACGGCGCCCTGCACGGCGACGCGGTGGCCGCGCGCGTCGAGCCCCGAGATGATGTGCTGCGACGCGGCCATCTCGACCTCGATAGTCTTGCCCTGTAGCCACTGCCAGCGCGGCGCGTCCAGGCTCGTCTGTGGGTTCATGCCGTAGTCGACCGTGTTGACGACCATTTGCAGGTGGCCCTGCGGCTGCATGTAGCCGCCCATCACGCCGAAGGGGCCGACCGCCTGGCCGCCGCGCGTCAGAAACGCCGGGATGATGGTGTGGTAAGGACGCTTGCCCGGCGCGACCTGGTTGGGGTGTCCCGGCTCCAGCACGAAGCCGGCGCCGCGGTTCTGCAAGGCGATGCCCGTGCCGGGGACGACGACGCCGCTGCCGAAGCCCATGTAGTTGGACTGGATGAACGACACCATCAGGCCGTCGCCGTCGGCTGCGCACAGGTAGACCGTTCCGCCGCGCGGCGGCGTACCGGGCGCGGGCTCCAGCGCGCGGTCCCCGATCAGCGCGCGCCGCTCCGCCGCGTACGCTTTGTCGAGCAAACCTTTGGTGGGGACAGCGGCCTTGGCAGGATCGCCGACGTAGCGGAAGGTGTCGGAGAAGGCCAGCTTCATGGCCTCGATCTGCAGGTGGTAGCTCTGCACCGACTCACGCGGGTGGGCGGCGAGGTCGAAGCCTTCCAGGATGTTGAGCGCCGCGAGCGCAGCGACGCCCTGTCCGTTCGGCGGGATCTCCCACACCTCGTAGCCACGGTAGCCCGTCTGTATCGGATCAACCCAGGTGCTGGTGTGCGTGGCGAGGTCGTCGCGCGTCAGGTAGCCGCCCGTCGCGGCGGCGAAGTCGGCGATGCGGCGCGCCAACTCGCCCTGGTAGAAGTCATCGGCGCCGCTCTCGGCGATAGCGCTTAGCGTGGCGGCGTGGTCGGGCAGGCGCGCGATGTCGCCGGGACGCGGGGCGCGCCTGCCGGGGGCGAAGGTGTCGAACCAGGGGGCGAATTCGGGGGCTTCCTGCCGGCGGGCGTAGACCTCGAGCGCGCGCGTCCAGCCCTGCGCCGTGACCGGCCCCACCGGGTAACCCTCCGCCGCGTAGGCGATGGCGGGCTCGAAGATCGTGGCGAAGGGGAGCTTGCCGAAGCGGGCGTGTAGGGCGCGCCACGTCGCGGGCGCGCCGGGAACGGTGACCGGGAGCCAACCGGCTGCGGGGACAGCGTCGAGGCCCTGCTGGGCGAAGAGCTCCGGCGTGTGCGTGGCCGGAGCGCGTCCCGAGCCGTTGAGCCCGTGCAGCTTCGAGCCGTCCCACACCAAGGCGAAGGCGTCACCGCCGATACCGTTGGAGGTTGGCTCGACCACCGTCAGCGCGATCGCCGTGGCGAGCGCGGCGTCGACGGCGTTGCCGCCGCGTTGCAGCATCGATAATCCGGCCTGCGCGGCCAGCGGTTCGCTCGTCGCCACGACGCCGCGCGCGGCGAGCACCGGCATGCGGCGCGATGGGTAGGGGTAGTGCTCGGTGTACAGGTTGGCGGCTGCGTCGGTCATGGTTGTTCCTCCGGGCCCGCGGCCCCACGTAGACGGTCGGCCACAGTCGTGAGCCTATGTGAGGCTGCGGGGCAAACAAGCGCCGACCGTGGTCTGTTGAAGATACTATAGGGGTAGGTTGC
>JAABVA010006484.1_pt1 | contig 10352 bp, 12 predicted proteins | sample 5560331 | NCBI WGS metagenome assembly JAABVA01 (sample SAMN12812661, study PRJNA571458) | rock metagenome | isolation source: Antarctica rocks | place: Antarctica: Victoria Land, Mt New Zealand sud | collected 2016-01-07 | reverse complement strand
GACCGGCCGGGGGAGGTGGAGCGGCTCGCCGTGCTCGACATCGCCCCGACCCGCGCGACCTGGGCCCGGTTCGACGCCGAGCTCGGCGCGAAGTACTGGCACTGGCTCTTCCACCTGCAGCCCGACCTCCCCGAGCGCCTCGCCGGTGCCGACATCGCGGGCTACCTCGGCTACTTCTTCGAGAAGTGGACCTTCGCCCGGGAGGGCCTCGAGCCCGCCGCGGTCGCCGAGTACGTCCGCGCGTTCTCCCAGCCCGGGGCGCTGCGGTGCGGTTTCGACGATTACCGCGCCGACACCGTCGACGCCGCCCACGACGCCGCGGACGCCGACGCCGGCCGCCGGCTCGGGGTGCCGCTGCTCGCGCTGTGGGGTGCCGAGGGCGCCATGGCGTCGTTGCCGATCCTGGACCTCTGGCGCGAGTACTCCACCGACGCCGAGCTCGTCGCCGGCCGGGCTCTCGGGGGCTGCGGGCACTTCGTGCCCGAGGAGGCCCCGGACGCACTGGTCTCCGAGCTCCGCGCGTTCCTCGGCGCCGCCCCCTCCGGCGGCGCATCATGACTGGATGACCTCAGCGCTGACGGTGGAGGCGGACCCGGCCGAGCGCGGGTTCGACAAGGGGCGGCTGGCCCGCATCGACGAGCACTTCGCCCGCTACGTCGACGACGGCCGGCTCGCGGGCTGGCACGCCGTGGTCACCCGCCACGGCGCGGTCGTGCACTCCTCCACCGCGGGGATGCGCGACGCGGAGGCCGGCGCGCCGGTCACCGAGGACACCCGGTGGCGCATCTACTCGATGTCGAAGCCCATCACCTCGGTGGCGGCGATGATCCTGTGGGAGCGCGGCGAGATCGAGCTCGACGACCCGATCAGCCGCTGGCTGCCCGCGTTCGCCGAGGCCCGCGTCTACGTCAAGGGTTCCTCGACGTCGCCGCTGACGATCCCCACGCCGGAGCCGATCCGTGTCAAGCACCTGCTCACCCACACCGCGGGGCTGACCTACGGGTTCCACCACGCCCACCCCGTCGACGAGGCCTACCGGGCGGCGGGTTTCGAGTGGGGCGTGCCCGCGGGCCTCGACCTCGCCGGGTGCGTCGACGCGTGGGCGCTGCTCCCGCTGGTTCACACGCCCGGCACCGAGTGGAACTACAGCCACGCGACGGACGTCCTCGGGCGCCTCGTGGAGGTCGTCTCCGGACAGTCCCTCGACGTCTTCCTCGACGAGCAGGTGCTCTCCCCGCTCGGGATGACACAGACCGGCTTCCAGGTCGACGAGCCCGACCTCCTCGCCGCCCTCTACACCCGACACCCCGGCACCGGGGCCCGGGTGCGGGCCGAGCCGGGTCGCAGCGCCCTCCTCGACCCGCCGCAGTGGCTGTCCGGGGGCGGCGGTCTCGTCTCGACCGCTCGCGACTACCACCGCTTCACGCAGATGGTCCTGCGCGGCGGTGAGCTCGACGGGGTCCGCGTGCTCGGCTCGCGCACGGTGGCCTACATGGGCCGAAACCACCTGCCCGGGGGTGCCGACCTCGAGCAGGTGGGGCGCCCGCTCTTCGCGGAGATGCCCTTCCACGGCGTCGGGTTCGGGCTCGGGTTCTCCGTCGTCCAGGACCCGGTGGCCTACGCCACGACCGTCACCCCGGGCGAGCTCGCATGGGGTGGGGCCGCGAGCACGGCCTTCTGGGTCGACCGGAGCGAGGGCATCACGGCGATGTTCTTCACCCAGCTGCTGCCCTCGAGCGCGTACCCCATCCGCACCCGTCTGCGCGGGCTCGTCTACCAGGCGCTGGTGGACTGACGCCACGCCGCTGGGGACGGGCGCCGCTCACCCACCGTGCGCACCGGAGCCCGTCCCCGTCATCCTGAGAGGGGGATGCGTCGCGGTGCCTCCCTGGGTAGCGTTCGCGCCTGCGATCGCGGTCCGGGAGGAGCGACGGAGCGTGATCGGGCCGACCACCGGAGGGTGCCCCGGTGGCCGGAACAGGGCTCGCAGGACAGTCGGGGAGCGGACATGAGCGCGGTGCCAGGACCACGAGGACCGTCCGGGGTGCCGCCCGCGACCGAGCGGCCGTCCGGATTACCGGGATCCCCCACGGGGGACGCCGCGGTCCCGGCCCAACGCACCGCGGCCGACGTCTACCGCGTGTCGGAGGAACAGGTGCACCGCGCGCGTGTGGCCGTGGCGCGCAATGCCGTGGACCCCGACGACTGTCGCGAGCTGCTCGACATGCTCGGTCTCATGGGGGAGGCAGGGGATCCTCCGCCGGTCCGCCGCTGACGGCGCGCCCCCGTGAGGACGACCCGCCTGACCTCGTCTAGACTTCGATCCGCTCCCAACGGCGGTCCCGGTGCGTGGGTTCAAGGGTCCTCAGCCAGAGGGTCTCGCCCCCATCGTTCAGTGGCCTAGGACTCCGCCCTTTCAAGGCGGCAACGCGGGTTCGAATCCCGTTGGGGGTACGGCACGAGCGAGCAAGGCCCAGTGGCGCAGTTGGTTAGCGCGTCGCCCTGTCAAGGCGAAGGTCGCGGGTTCAAGTCCCGTCTGGGTCGCTCCGTCGGATCGGGTGCTCCCCGGTCCGACGACGGCCAGGTAGCTCAGTCGGTACGAGCGATCGCCTGAAAAGCGATAGGTCGGCGGTTCGACCCCGCCCCTGGCCACCCCTGCCCACCAGCGGAACGCCAGACTTTAGCAGTCAGAGACGCAGCAGGTGCCGAGATCGTCCCTATCTCGTATCTCGCCGACACTGCGGTGGAGTCCGCGAAGACGTCGTGCCGACCCACCAATGGATCATGCATTTCGAGTACGGCGCGCCCGGCGAGGACCGGGTCAAGGTTGGCCGAACGGCCGTGGTGGTCCTCGATGGGGGCCTCCGGGACCGACACCCGGGTCAGCGTCGGTCAGTACGTCGACCACCTGGCGGACGCTCTGATCGACGTGCTCGACGCCGAGCCGGACCTGCCCTTGCCGCACGCCCTCGCCGACGCGTTGCGATCAGCCGTCGGTACCCTCCGACTGATGCCCGCGAGTCGTCCTCCTCGACTGTCAGCATTGCCCGCCGGCGCGCCTCGAAAGTCGACCTTCTCGTCCTGGGTGACAGCCCGATCTACGTCGGACCGGGCGGCGACCTCGTGACGGACGACCGTCTGGCCCAGCTCCACCTCCCCGCCCGCGCGAAGCTCTATCAGTGGCTCCGCGGCGGCGCGGGTTACGACGACGTCGACCAGGACCTCTTTCGGGCTCTCGGCGCCGAGAAGGTGCCGTACCTCAATGAGGCTGGCGGCTACTGGATCGCCGAGGCCAGGCCGGAAGCGGCGCACCACGCCGCCGCTCGCACCGTGCCCGCGACGAGACCGTGGCTGGTCATGCTCGCCGACGGCGCCGATTCACCGATGCGACATCTCGGTGTCCCGGCGGAGAGGGTCGTTGGTGAGAGCTCGGAGGAGCTGGACGTTCCTTCGGAAGCTGCATGCCTGGGATGACGACCACACCGCGTCATTCGGTCTCAGTGGCCGGAGTTGTCTTCGACGACGCCGGCCGCGTCCTCCTCATCCGCCGGCGCGACAACGATCAGTGGCAGGCGCCCGGCGGCGTTCTCGAACTCGACGAGACGTTCGAGGAAGGCGTGGCCCGTGAGGTGCTCGAGGAGACAGGCGCCAGGGTCGAAGCCCAACGCCTCACCGGCGTCTACAGGAACCTTACCAAGGGCGTCGTGGCGCTCGTTTATCGTTGTCGCGTTGTAGGCGGAGCTCTTTCACCGACAGCTGAAAGCAGTGAGGTCGCCTGGGTCGGAGTCGAGGAAGCAGCAAGTCGCATGTCGCCGGCCTTCGCAATTCGTATCTTAGACGCGAGAGGTGGGGCCATGAGCGAACCCGCCAGCCGCTCCCACGATGGCTACTGGATTCTCTGATACTGGTAGCTGATGAGAGTTGAGAGGACCGGAGGCGCGAGCCCCGGACTCCATATCGTAGGCATCTTCCTCTGGTCAGCAGACCACCGGTGGGCCAGAGAAACGCTCCTGGGCCCGGCGAGCGGTGCCCGGAGCCCGGAGCTGCTGCTGCTGGTGCTGGTGCTGGTGCTGGTGCTGGTGCTGGTGCTGGTGCTGGTGCTGGTGGCACCAGCCCTCCGGGCTAGGCACTCCCGGCTATCCGACCTGGCCGGGCTGGTAGTCGCCGGCGGGCTGCTGGACGATGACGTTCATATGCGGTTGAAGGTGTTGATGAGGGCGATCGAGGACACCAGGGCGGTGAGCTGCTCCTCGTCGTAGTGCTTGGCGGCATTCGCCCAGGCCTCGTCCGTGACACCACCGGCCGCATCCGCGATGCGAGTGCCCTGCTCCGTCAGCTCCAGCGCAGCGCGCTCGGCCTCGGTGAAGACCGTGGCCTCCCGCCACGCCGCGATCAGGTTGAGGCGCACCGAGGTCTCACCGGCGGCGACGGCGTCCTTGGTGTGCATGTCGGTGCAGAAGCCGCACCCGTTGATCTGACTCGCGCGGATCTTCACCAGCTCCTGCGTCGCGGCCGGCAGCGACGAGTCCGAGACCACCTGGCCCGCCGAGATGATGTGCTTCAGGAACTTGCCTACGGTCGGGTTACCGAAGACGTTCAAACGGGCATCCATCGTGAATTCCTCTGCCGTTGTCGGTGGTTACGCACCTTTGACGGGACGGCTCGGCACGATGTGACAGGAACGAATGTGACGTGCGTCTAGCCTGCCCGCGCTGCGGTAGTCCCCCGGGTAGGTCAGCGTGACCATGGCCGGCAGCCGGCCGGGCAGCCGGCCGGCCGGCGAACAGGGCGTGTAGTTTAGTTCGCAGAGCCGGCGCACCATGCCGTTTCGGGACTTTCGCGACCACCCCGTGGGCTGCCGCGGCGTCCGGGTCTGCGGGGGATGCTGCGCGCGATGGGCGCCGTGGGGCAGCCCTGGCGGTCAGAGCTGCACGGGCGCGACGGCGACGGACAACGGGATCAGGTCAGCAAGAGCCGGCGGCGGTGCCGCGTGCGTCCGGCGGCCAGGCGCTCCGCCCTGGACCCGGGCACCAGCCTCGGAAGAGCCGGCCGCGGCGACGAGCTGGACGTCAGGGGTGCAGGGGCGCGGGACGGTTGCTTCTCCCTCGCCGGCGCCCTCGGGGTCTGACTGGTCGGGTGACGTTCCCCTGCTCAGGCCACTGTTCTCGACAAGATGAGTAGCGCTCCGGGCACCAAAGGGAAGGTCGGCGGTTCGACCCCGCCCCTGGTCACTCGGACACCGCCGACCTTGGCCGCCGGCCCGGCCACCGAGCGAGGTGACTGATCCAGGCTGGGGGTCTCACCGGTATCGGTGCCGGTTATTGGATGCGGTCGAGGCCGGTGGTGGCGCCGTTGCGGCCGATCTGGATGCGTACCGCGCCGAGGGTGAGGGGCCCGGTGGCGAGCTGGTACGGCGGGAGCGTGGTGATGTCCTCGCCGCGCAGCTGGGCGGCGAAGTGGACGGGGTCGAAGCCGCCGCCGGTGAAACCCAGCGGCCCGGTCATGCCGAGCTCGGTCACGTAGCCGGTACCGCCGGGCAGGACGTGCCCGCGCAGCGTCGGGTCGTGGGTGTGGGTGCCGAGCAGGGCGCTGATGTGTCCGTCGAGGGCGGTGGCGAAGGCGGCCTTCTCCCAGGGGGACTCGCCGTGCAGGTCGATGAGGACGGCGCCGGGCAGGGTCTCGCTGGCCGCGAGGGCGGTCCAGGACGGCCAGAGCGGCTCTGGCTGGGGTGCGTTCATACCGGGCAGCACTGCGCTCGGCGAGAGCAGGTTGATCACGGTGAGGGTCTGTTCGCCCCGGAGCAGGGTGAGCAGGCCCCGGCCGCGGCTCTCGTCGAGGTTGGCTGGTCGGACGACCTGGGGGTAGGCGAGGACCGTGTCCACGTCGGGGCCGTCCCAGGAGTGGTTCCCGCCGGTGATGGCGTCGACCCCGGCCGCGAGCAGGATGTCGATGACCTCCACGGTCATCCCGAATCCGTCCATCGGCGACGGTCCGGTGACCGCGCAGTTCTCGGCGTTGACCACGACCCAGTCGAGGTGGTGGTCCTCCCGCAGCCGTGGCAGCCGGGAGGCGAGCCACGCCGCGGCGCCCGCGCCGACCACATCGCCGACGGCCAGCACGTTCATGGGAGCGGTGAGCGTGGCCGTCATGCGGGGGCACCCGTCGTGGTCACGGCGCGGGCCGGGGTCGGGCGGCGCAGCGCCTCCGTGGCGCGGCGGGCACCGTCGACGAGGGAGGCGAGCTTGGCCCAGGCGATCCGCGGGTGCACTGGGGTGAACGAGGCGAAGGTGGCGAACCCGCAGTCGGTTCCGGCGATGACCCGCTCGATCCCGACGATCTCGGCGTAGCGGACCAGGCGCTCAGCGACCAGGTCGGGGTGTTCGATGTAGTTGCTGCAGGTGTCGATCACCCCGGGCACGAGGACCTTGTCGGCGGGCAGCGGGTGGTCTTCGAACACGCGCCACTCGTGGGCGTGGCGGGGGTTGGCCGCCTCGAGCAGCACCCCGCGCGGGCGGGCCCCCATCACGATGTCGACGATGTCGGCCAGGTCGACGTCGCGGTGGTGCGGGGACTCGTAGTTGCCCCAGCACAGGTGCATCCGCATCCGGTCCGGGTCGATGGTCGCAGTCGCGGCGTCGAGTGCCTCGACGTGTCCGGCGATGGCGCGGCGGAATGCGGCGACCGAAGCGTCGGGGTACTGGGCGTGGCGACCCATCGCCAGGTCCGGGCAGTCGATCTGGAGCAGGAACCCGGCCTCGACGATGGCCTCGTACTCGGTGCGCATCGCGTCGGCCAGCGCCGCGAGGTAGGCCTCGTGGGAGCCGTAGTGCTGGTTGGCGAGGAAGATCGCGATGACGCCGGGGGACGCGGCCGGGACGACCACCTCCACTGGGCCCGCCGGCCCGGCGTCGTCCACCGCGGCGCGGAGGTCGGCGAGCTCGGCGGCGAGGTCGACGGCGCCGGTGTAGCGCACCGGGCCGGTGCACGAGGGGGTCGCGGTCACCAGCCCGGTCAGGGCCTGCCCGGTGATCTCGGGATAGTCCTCGAGGTCAGCCAGCGACAGGATGCCGGCCTCGCCGTCGAACCCGGACAAGCGCTCCTTGACGTAGGTCGCGTACCCGATCTTGCCCTGCTCGCCGTCGCTGCCCACGTCGATCCCGACGTCGCCCTGACGGCGCAGCACGCCGGCGGTGGCCTCCCGGATCATGCCGGGCAGGGCCGCGAGCGTGCGGTCCTCTGCGGTACCGGTCTCGCGGGCCACCATCAACGCCGCCAGCTCGGGTGGTCGCGGCAGGCTCCCGGTGTGCGTGGTCAGGATGCCGGCGCTGCTGCTGGTCTTCACGAATCAGCACGCTAAGCCCGCGCCGGAAACACGTTCCGACGCTGAGATGAACAACGGATGGAGTCATCTTCCGCAATCCTGGAGATCCCTGGAGATTCGGTCAGCTCATCTAGGGTCGTGCATGTGAGTGCCTCCATCGTCGATCCCACTCCCGTCTCGGGCGGTGGGACGACCCTGCCCGTGACGGCCCGGCTGCGGGCGTTGCTGCCCAGCCTCTCGCGCACGGGCCGGCGGATCGGGGAGGCCGTCATGGCCAACCCCGGTGGCGTCGTCGAGCTCACCGTCAGCGACCTGGCCGCCGACACCGAGACCTCGGTGGGCAGTGTGGTGCGCTTCTGCCAGGACCTCGGGATGCGCGGCTTCGGTGACCTCAAGCTCCGCCTCGCCGCCGAAACCGCCGCCCAGCGCCCCACCCAGGCCCCGGACCGCGCCGACACCCCCGCCGGCGTCCTCGCCGCAGTCCTGCACTCCAGCGCCGACGCGCTCGCCGCGGCCGCCGACGTCATCGACACCGATGCCTTCACCCGCGCCGCCGACACCATCGGCCGCTCCGAGCACCTGCTCGTGATCGGAGTCGGCACCTCCGCCCCGCTCGCCCAGGACGCCGCCTACCGGCTCCGCAGCATAGGAGTGCTCGCCGACGCCCCCGCCGATGTGCACGTCCAGCACGTCAGCGCCCGCCTGCTCCGACCCGGGGCCGCATGCCTCGCGATCAGTCACACCGGACAGACCCGCGAAACCCTCGCCGCAGTGAGCGCCGCCCGCGACGCCGGCGCCACCACCGTCGCCGTCACCAGCTTCGACCGCTCACCGCTCACCGAACTCTGCGACCACGCACTCGTCGCCGGCTCCCCCGAAACCCAGCACCAGATCGAGGCCCGTGCCAGCCGCCTCGTGCACAGCGCCCTGCTCGACGCCCTGCACGCCGCCGTCACCCTCAACCACCCCGATCGCACCCACATCGCCAGCGACCAGGCCGCCCACATCATCGCCGAGCACCGCATCTAACTCACCCGCCGTCACGCCCCGCGGTGGTTGTCGCCCGCCTCGGCGTTCTACCGCAGGGCACCGGTGGTCTCATCACCCACACGAGTCGCAACGCCGAGAGGTCACCGAGCGTTGGAGTCGGAGTGAGCGTTCGAACCTCTCCGGCCCGCCCGGACCTCTTCCGGTCCTCGGCCGACGACGAGGTCGCCGGCACGTGGGCCCCCTCGGCCATGCCGACCGTGCCCCGCGGCGACCGGGGCCCTGAGCGTGCCGGCCGGACGCCGAGGCCCGGCTACGCCGTGACGCCCTGGGGCCCGGCACCCGTGGGCCGCGCGATGCCCCGCCGCCGCCCTCTGCTGGTCTGGGTCGTCGCCGTGCTCACCCTCGGCGTCGCGCACATCGTCTGGTATCACCACGTGCACCGCGAGATGGCCGCGTTCGACCGTCGCCGCGACGCGCCGGTGTGGGGCCCCGTCGGAGTCCTCGTCCTGCTCGGGGTCACGCTGGTCGCCCCGCTGCGCTCCTACGCAGCGACGGCGCGCCGCATCGGACGCGCCCAGCGGTCCGCGGGACTGCAGACCACCTGCCGCCCGGTCGCCGGGGTGTTGCTCTGTCTCGCCCTCGGCCTGCACGTCGTGTACTTCCAGGCCGAGCTGAACAAGGTCGTCGACGCCTACGACGCACTGCCGGGCGCACGGGTCGCCCTCCGGGACACGGATCACGGGGACGCCCGGGAGAGCGTCAGCGGGTCTGCAGCGCTGCCCATGTCGTCGCCGCCGAGACACCGCCGTCCGCGTCGAGCGTCTGCCCGGTGATCCAGCGGCTCTCGTTGGACATGAGGAAGGCGACGACCGCGGCGATCTCGTCCGCCTCGGCATCGCGACCCGCGGTGGACCTCACGTGCGCGAGGCGCCGGGGACCCATCGCCCGCTCCACGTCGTCCAGCTGTGGGGTGCGCACCGGGCCGGGGCTCACCGCGTTTATCCGCACCCCCGCCGACCAGGAGATGGTCGACGACGCCGTGGTGTACGCCAGGAGGGCCTCCTTGGACACGTCGTAGGCGGGGCGATCGGGTCGCGACTCGCGGTACCAGCGCATGCCCTCCTCGAACGAGCGCGTCGCGAGCAGGGGCCGGAGCTGGGGCAGGTGGGCCACCCAGTGCCGGCCCTCGGCGGAGGACACGTTCACCACGGAGCCGCCGGATCGGATGCGGGGGAGCAGGCGCTCGGTGAGGTGGCGGGTTCCGAGGAAGTTCACCGCGAGGACCTGCTCGGCCGGGGCGGTGCCGGGGAGGCCCGCGACGTTGGCCAGGGCGTCGATCTGGTCGTCGAGCCGGTCGACGGCGGCGTCGACGGCCCGCGGGTCCCCCAGGTCGCAGCGCAGGTGGGCGACCTCGCGGTCGGGCGGGTCGTGGCGGTCGAGACCCACCACGGTCACGCCGTGCCGCGTGAGGAACCGGGCGAGCGCACGCCCGATCCCCGACGACGCTCCCGTGACGACGAAGACGGTGCCCATGGCGTCCGGGACTCTATCCACCTGAGTGCACAGGTGGCGCGGGTCAGGTGCTCTCGGTGAGCTCGACCAGGGGGATGGTGCGTTCGATCCCGGCTTGATGGTCGGTGAAGAAGGGGTAGGCGGTGATCAGGTCGCTCCAGAGCTGTTCGCGGTCGAGGCCTTCGGTGGGTGTAGCCCGCGCGTGATAGCGCCGCTCACCGATCTCGACCTCCACCTCGGGCTGGGCGAGCAGGTTGAGGTACCACTCGGGGTGGGACGCAGCACCGTTGTTGGAGGCGATCACCAAGAGCCGGGCTCCCTGACGATGGAACATCATCGGCGTGGTGTGCGTGGCGCCGCTGCGACGTCCAGTGGTGGTGAGCAACAGGATCCGGTCCCGGTCCATCCCGCCCACCGGGCCGCCTGACCGGAACTGGGTGATGACTTGCTGGTTCAGCTCTTTGATGTCCATCGAGTCGGTCCCTTTCCTGCTGGTTCACGTGGTTCGGAGGGTTAGTTCGCAGCCGAT
>JAABVA010006482.1_pt1 | contig 10353 bp, 11 predicted proteins | sample 5560331 | NCBI WGS metagenome assembly JAABVA01 (sample SAMN12812661, study PRJNA571458) | rock metagenome | isolation source: Antarctica rocks | place: Antarctica: Victoria Land, Mt New Zealand sud | collected 2016-01-07 | reverse complement strand
CGTGTTGGTTTACGACGACCTCAAGAACAACAGACCAGGCCGGCGGCTGCCGATCACCCACGCGACCGCCGAACTGATCACCGCTCAACAGCAAGTGACTCGGGAACGGTTCCCCGACGGCAACCCCACTGAGCTGGTCCTGCTGCCCTCAGACGAGCAAGGTGCTAACGGCTCGCAGGCGATGACCCGACACCGCATCGGCCGAACCCACCGCGACTGGCTCGATGCGCTGCCGTGCCCGCCCAGGCGCCCTGACGGCACCACCTACGATCTGACGACGATCACCCCCTACTCCTATCGGCACACCTACGCGCAAGCTGCTCGAGCTGCTCCGCCTGCATGGCCTCCAGGAACCGGCCGGTCTGAACAGGTTGTACAGCTGCCTGCACGGCGGCCAGCACGGCGGCCGGCGGTTCGATCAGCGGCACCTGCATTGCCTGCACGGCGGCCAGCACGGCGGCCGGCGGTTCGATCAGTGGCACCTGCATCGCCTGCACAGCGGCCAGGACGGCGGCCGGCGTCCCGATCTGGCGGTGTACCGACTCGCTGATGGCGGCGATCGTGTCGAGGACGTGCTGGGAGGCGAGGGTGCTGGCCAGGTGGGCCAGGTAGTCGCTCGTCGAGGTGTTGGCCATCCGCGCCATGGCGGCGAGTGCGGTGGCTTCGACCTCGTGGGTGACGTCGCCGAGCTCCAGCAGGTGGGCCAGGACAGCATCACCGTCGTAGTGGGGCAGGCCGAAGCGGGGGGCGAACGGGGCCAGCCGGGGTGCGAGGTCGTCGAGGTCGACCTGGTGGGCGCGCACGGCGCCGGCGAGGACGCCGGCGACGTGCTCGCCGTCGTGGTGGGCGCTGATGAGGTCCAGCACGGTGCGGGTGGGGGTGGTGACGGGCAGCCCGTGGTGCACGGTGACGTCGGCGGCGGGGAGGTTGCCGCGGTGCAGGTGCAGCTCGGGGCGGCGGGTCTGCTTGCGGGTGGGCACGGTGAACTCGTGGCGGTCGGCGAGGAGGTCGCCGTGGCCGTGCAGGTGCGCGGCGGAGGCGTGGGAGACCACCGCGGCGGGTGTGGGGTCGGTGAGGCGATCGGCTGCGAGGCGGGTGGGGTCAAGGGTGAGCCAGGCGCACCGGAGGTCGAGCAGGTCCTCGCCGGCCGAGGTGCGCATCGCGTAGACGCCGTGGGTGAGGCGCACGAGGACGCCGGCGATGGTGAGGCGGTTGAGGTGGGTGCGGGAGACACCTTCCTCGTTGGCCTGGCTGGTGGTGACCAGACCCCATTGGGCGGCGGCGAGGTCAGCAAGCGCAATCTCCACACCACGACTCGGCATGCTGCGAATGTTACATCGAGGCGTTGCAAACGCAGCATGAGATCCTCGCATTGGGGGTTGGAACCTTCACCGTCTTGTGTAGCGAATGTTTCAGTAAGTATAGTTACTCTGTGTTCATGACCGGTCGTCCGCTGCTGGACTCCCAGCACGACGCGACGCTGTTCGTGGGGCGGGAGCCCGAGCTCGACCAGCTGGAGCGCGCTATCCACGCTGGGCTGAACACCGTGGTGGTCGGGGAGCGGGGAGTGGGGTCGACCAGCTTGATGTACGCCCTGGTTCGCTGCCTCCGAGACCATGACGCCCCTGTCGCGATCGTGGTGCGCTGCGGTGGTACCCAGTCGGTGGTCGACGTCCTGGCCCGCGTGGTCCTCGCGCTGGCCGGGCCGGCACCCGTCGCGGTGGTGCCGGCGAGCACGGCCACCGGGCTGCTGCAGCAGCTGGCCCAGGCTGTGCACCACGGCGCAACCGCGGGAACAGTGCTCGTCGTCGATGACCTCCCCCCCGGACTTGGAGCGCAGCTGCTCGCCGAGTACCGCGACGAGCTGTGGGCGGTGGGAGCGCCCTGGGTGGTGACCGTGGCCGGCGACGACAGCGCCCAGCTGCTGTCCCCGCCAGGTGGGGCGTTCTTCGAGGTCCGACTGGACCTGTGCGACCTGGACCGCCACCAGGCCGTCGAGCTGCTGGCGCGGCGGCTGCCCGGCACCAACGCCACCGAGGTGGACCGTCTTGTCGAGGCCGCCGGCAGCGGGCACCCCCGACGGGTGCTCGACGTCGCCCGGTCGGTGATCAGCATGGGCAGCGGTGAGGTCGGCCCGGTGTTCACCGCGCACACCGAGGCGCTGCGGGCGCTGGGTCGCCCCGCGCACGTGCTGCACGCCGAGCTCACGACCGTCGGGTGGGGCAGTGCCTCCGATATCGCGCTGCAGGAGCGGATGGGGTGGTCCCGGGTGCGGCTGCAGCAGGTGCTGACCCAGCTCGAGCAGGCGGGGCTCGTTCGGGCCATGTCCAGCCGTCCCGCCGGAGGACAGGGTCGACCCCGCAAGATGTTCAACCCCGTTCCGGCGGCGGACTGGTACGCCCGACAGACCGGACTCTCCGCATGACGACCGAGACCCGGCGACGCGCCACCGCCACCGTGGCGCCCACCGAGCTCGACGTCAGCGGTGGGCTCCGGTTGCCTCTGACCGCGGTCACCGAGACCTTCGCCATCCTCGCCAAACGTGGGGCGGGCAAGACCAACACCGCGGGGGCGCTCACCGAGGAGATGGTCGGCGCTGGCCAGCAGGTCATTGTTCTGGACCCCACTGGGGTGTGGTGGGGGCTGCGCTCAGCAGCCTCCGGGCACGGCGGGGGCCTGCCGGTGGTCATCGTCGGCGGTGACCACGCCGACCTGCCCCTGCAGCAGAGCTCGGGGCGGGCAGTAGCGCGCCTGCTGGTGGCGGAGCGGGCGTCGGCGGTGCTGGACCTGTCCGGGCTGAGCAAGACCGGTGCCCGCGAGCTTGTCGCGGACTTCCTCGAGGAGCTGTATGCCGCCAACCGGGCACCGGTGCATCTGGTGGTGGATGAGGCCGACCTGTTCGCCCCCCAGCGGCAGCCCAAGAACATGGTGCGCCTGGCTGGGGCCATGGAGGACATCGCCCGCCGCGGCCGCGCACACGGCATCGGACTGACCCTAATCTGCCAGCGGGCAGCGAGCCTGTCCTGGGACGTGCTGTCCCAGGCCGAGGTCCTCGTGGCCCTGCGGGTGACCAACCCCCGCGACGTTGGCGCCATCGAGGAGTGGATCAAGCTGCACGCCGACGTCGACGAGGCACGAGACGTCAAGGCGTCGCTGCCGTCACTGCCCATCGGGACGGCGTGGGTGTGGTCCCCGGGATGGCTGGAGACCCTGCAGCGAGTTCCGGTTCGGGCGCGGCGCACCTTCGACTCCTCTGCGACACCAGTGCCCGGCGCGGCCGTCCGGGCACCCCAGCTGTCGACGTCGACGTCGCGGGCCTGCGTGCCCAGCTGCTCGCACAGACCCCGGACGACGAGCACACCCCGGAGCCGACGACCCGAGCGTCCACGGCCGGCGCCTTAGGCGGCGGGGAGCTGGAGCGGCTGCAGGAGCAGGTGCGGGTGCTCACCGGTGAGCGGGACGCCGCCCGGCTCGCACCAGCCCCGGTCCGGGAGATCCCGGTCCTCGACGACCGCGACCGGGCCGAGCTCACCGCGGCGGTAGCAGGGCTGCGGGAGAGCCAGGACCAGCTGCAACGGCTCGTGGCCCGCACCGAGATGCTGCTGCACCCGGCGGTGGCCACCACTGCTGCACGGCCACACGCCCACCGCTCAGCCGCGCCCGCTGGGTCGGTTGCGAGACCGCCGAGCACGTCTCCCGCGGCGGGGAACGGGCTGAAGGCCGGTGCGGTGCGCATGCTGCAGGTGATGGTCGATCACCACCCGACCCGCCTCACCCGAGCGCAGTTGGCGACCCTCGCGGGCATGAAGGTCTCCGGCGGCACCCTCGGCACCTACCTGTCGGCGCTGCGGCGAGGCGGATACCTCGACGAACGAGACCGGCTACTCGAGGTCACCGACAGCGGGCTGCGCGCCGGCGGAGGACACGGCAGCGAGCCGAGCACCGCCGAGCAGGTGCGCGAGCGGTGGCGGGCAGTCCTGAAGGCGGGAGCGCGGCGCATGCTCGACGAGCTCCTCGCGCAGCACCCGGCGGGCATGAGCCGCAACGAGCTCGCGGAGCGGGTCGGGATCGAGGCCACCGGCGGCACCTTCGGCACCTACCTGTCGACGCTGCGACGCAACGGGCTCCTCGACGAACGAGACGGTCAGCTGCACGCCGCGGACGTGCTGTTCCTCGCACCAGGGAGCCAGCGGTGAGTCCGGCGGTGCACGGCGACGGGAGCACCCAGGCCGTCATCAACGGCAGGGCGACCGCCGCCCGGCGGCTGGCCCGCCGCGATGGGTGGCTGCAGGAGCTGCGCGAGCACCGAGAGACCCACCGGCAGTCCCGGTTCCGGTGGTGGGCCAAGGACGTCATGGCGATCGCCACCTGGACCACCTGGGGGCGCGTCGACTTCACCGAGCTCAAGCACCTGAAGTGGCTCGAGGAGTGGCGGGTAGGCCTGTTCCAGTTCGCCTGCGAGTGCCACCCAGAAGTTCATCCGACCGCACTGCCCCTGGCAGAACGGCAAGGTCGAGCGACTCAACCGCACCCTGGCCACCGAGTGGGCCTACCGGCAGGCCTTCACCAGCAACGACGAACGCGCGGCCGCCCTTGCCCCCTGGATCGAGCACTACAACACTCGACGCCGCCACAGCGCACTCGGCGGCAAGCCCCCGATCAGCCGACTGCCACCAACCTGACGGCCGGGTACACCTAGGGGCCGTGTAGCCGGGTGTGACGGCCGAAGCTGGCCCCACCTCCGACCACCCGACGGTGACGCGCCGAGCGGAGATGGTTCGCCCCCCAAGTCGTCGAGCCGACGGCGTTCCGGGTGAACAACAGCGAACAACCCGGGGGACTTCACCCACCGCGCGTGTCGCAGCACCCCGCCGCCGATGCCGAACCTCGGCTCGGGGTCAGTGGGCGGCGCACGCGAGGGCGGGGGCCGTGGTCCACCCGTTGGCCAGGAGTCACAACCGCGCCGGATAGGCCACCGACCCTGGGGTGCTGTCCTCGGCGAGTGCTCCGGTGATGATGGGCCTGTCTCCGCACCGGGTGCACTCCACGTCGACCACCCGTCCCCGGGGGTGGCAGGCGCGGCAGTGGCGACCCTCGGTCACCGCACCCGGGGTGTCCGCCGAGCTCGTCGCGGCGGGCCCCGTGTTCTCGGCCGTGCAGGAATGGGACGAAGGGTTCCTGGCCCCGACCATCGTGCGGTGCTCGTCCAACGACTTCGTGTGGTGCCCCCCGCTGGTGGGCCTACGCCGAGGTCGTCTCCCGCCTCACCGGGCTCTGGATTACCTGGGAACAGGCCCGCGCCGGCAGCCCCGCCGACATCAACACCTGGTGGCTGCAACAGATCGACCCCCACCTCGCCGTCATCACCGCCCACGGCGGACCCGTGAACGGCTGACCCAGCACGACGCACACAAGGCCCCCAGGCCCGGCCTGCTCGTCGAACCACCTCCACCCGAAACTTTCGGAACTACCTCGCTGTGAGCGGCGGAGCGGGCTTTGGGGAGGAGTCAGCCGGGCCATCCGGTTCGGGTGGTGAGCGGCGGCGTGGGGTCCGGGGATGTTGTCGCGCTGCTCACTGGGTTTCTTGTAGTGAGGTGTGGCCCAGGCCTCGGGTGTTCCACTGGGTGACCGGTGTCGGGCATGACCGGAACGTCGCTAGGTGAGAGGACGCGCGATGAGCGCCAGCAGAACCGCCGACACGACCGAGGTGGTGGGTACACGCCCATCTCCCAGGCAGGCGTGGGCCCGGGGAGTGCTCCTGCTCGTCGGCGGCCTCGTGGTCGTTGTTCTCGTCGAGCCGGTCGGTCCGGAGAAGTTGTACGTGATGCCGCTGGTCATTGGTCTGACCTACCTCGCCAGCTCGGTGGCGGGTGGGCGTAGCGGCGGGCTGTGGGTGCCCGGGCTGATTGTCACGGCCTGGGGCGTCGCAACCACGACGGTTCTCAGCGGCACGATCAGCGTTGACTTCACCGCTGCTGCGGTCGTCGCGATTGGTCTTGGTGCGGTTGTGGCGACGCAGCTGCCCCGGGTGGGCATCCCCTGCAACCCGCTCGCGATCGCTGTGGTCGTCGCCGCGGTCGGCGCCCTGGAGCTGCTCGAGGCGCAGGCCGGTGGCGTCTTCGTGGACGGGTGGCCATGGGGGGTGTTCCTGGTCCTCGGCGGGCTCTGGGAGCTGCGGCCCGCCATGACCCGACCGAGGGACTCCTGACCAGGACAGCTACTCCTGGGGCGGTGGCGGGGAAGGGGATGCGCCGCTCGCCGGGTTTCCCGTGGTGACGCCCACCGCGCAGTGGTGGTGCGGGACGACATTGGATTCACGTGGGCCTGAGGCCGGTGAGGGAGAGACGCCGTGATGATGGAAGCTGTGGTGGCGGGCCAGGTGGTGGCGCGCAGCGAGGACACCGTCGTGGTGGAGGGCAACCACTACTTCCCACTGGAGTCGGTGACCGAGGGTGTGTTGCACCGGAGCCGGATGAAGTCCGTGTGCCCGTGGAAGGGTGTGGCCAGCTACTACACCGTCCAGGCCGGTGAGGTTGTGATGGACAACGGGGCCTGGACCTACCGGCACCCGTCACCGCTGGCCCGCCGGATCAAGAACCGGGTCGCGTTCTACCCGTCGGTCGACGTCCACGAGGTGCCGTGAGCCCCGCCGGCCGGGTTCGGCGGTGGGTAGGGCAGACCCGCCCGGTGCACCCGCTGACCCGGGCGGCGCTGCAACGGCGGTGGGCTGAGCTGCCTCCCCACGTGCGCACCCCGTCGCAGGTGCTGGGGCGCCACGCCGTGGGCTGCGAGGGCACCCACGGGGTGTTCCCGCGGTGCAACCTCGCCTGCACCCCGTGCTACCACTCGCGCGAGGCGAACCGGGTGGCGACCGACGGTGGCCACACCGTCCGCGAGGTCCGCGCGCAGATGGCGCTGCTCGAGGAGCAGCGTGGCCCGCACGCGCACGCCCAGCTCATCGGCGGCGAGGTCACCCTGCTCGACCCCGACGACCACGCCGCCACGCTGCAGGTGATGCGCGAGCACGGCCGCGAGCCGATGAGCATGACCCACGGCGACGTCGACGCCGACTGCCTGCAACGGCTGGTCACCGGCCCGGACGGCCGCCGCCGGCTGGACAGGGTGTCCTTCGCCGGGCACTTCGACATGCTGATGTTCGGGCGCCGCGGCATGGAGCGCCCCCCGGACGAGGCCTCCCTGCACCCGTTCCGGAAGCGCTTCGCCGACGACGTCCGGGCGCTCAAGGGCTCCCACGGGGTGCGCAGCTTCCTGGCCCACAACATGACCGTCACCCCCCGCAACGTCGACCAGGTACCCGACGTCATCCGCGCCGCCCACACCTTCGGCTACGGGCTGTTCTCCTTCCAGCCGGCCGCCTTCGTGGGTGACGACCGCCGCTGGCACGACAACTACGGCGCCACGACCGGCGATGCGGTGTGGGCGCAGATCGAGACCGGTGCGGGCACCCGGTTGCCGTTCCGGGTGTTCCAGCACGGTGACGAGCGCTGCAACCGGACCACCTACGGCTTCTACGTCGGCGCCGACTACCACCCGATCCTCGACGACCGCGACCCCGTCGACATGGCCGTGCGCGACGCGTTCCTCGACCACCTCGGAGGGGTGCAGTTCACCGGCGTGCCACCGGTCCGGCTCGTTGCGACCCTGGCCCGGGTGATCGGTCGACACCCGTCGCTGCTGGGCCACTTCGGGCGCTGGCTCGCCCGCCGGGTCCGCCACATCGGGCCGCCGCGCCTGGTGCGGGGCGGGATCCGGCCGGTGACGTTCGTGATGCACTCCTTCATGGACGCCGCCGACGTGGCTCCCGCGTGGGCGGCCACCCAGCGGGGCGAGACGTGCACCGAGCCGCGGCTGCGGGAGACCCAGGAGCGGCTGGCGGCGTGCTCGTACGCCATGGCGCACCCCGACACCGGTGAGCTCGTCCCGGCCTGTGTGCAGCACTCCGTGCTCGACCCCGTCGAGAACGTCGCGCTACGAGCACTCCTGCCCCTCACCCCGGTGCACCGGCCCGGTACCGCATGAGCCCCCCGGTGATCGAGGTGCTGTGGCGCCCGGGCTGCCCGTACTGCACCCGCCTGCGCCGGGAGCTGGCGCGGGCTGGTGTGGTGACGGTGGCGCACGACATCTGGGCCGACCCCGGTGCTGCGGCACGGGTGCGCGAGGTCACCGGGGGCGACGAGACGGTCCCCACCGTCGTGATCGGGGACCGCGCGCTGGTCAACCCGCGCCTCGGTCAGGTCGTCACGGCGGTGCGCGAGCAGTTCCCCGACGAGGCGGCGAGCCTGCTCGGGAGCGCCGGCGAGATGTCGCCGGCCCCGCCGTGGCGAGAAGGTGCGCTCGCCGGGGCTGCGGTCGCGCTGCTCTGGGTCCTGCTCGCGGTGTGGCAGCCGGACACCCAGTGGCACCTCGCACCGTTGCTGGCCGCCGCCGCGCCACCGTGGCTGCTGGCCCGGCGGGGGGAGCCCACCAGCAGCGTGCTGGTGGGGGTGCGCCAGGTCGCGGTGGCGAGCAGCGTGCTCGTGCTCGGCCTGACCGGGGTGCTGTGGGCGCTGGACCTGCTGCGCGGACCGGTGCTCACCGGAGCGGGGCCCGCGGTGGTGGAGTCGCTGGTTCTCGCCGTGCTGGGGCCAGCGGTGGTCGTCGTCCTGGCGACCCGGCGGGCCCGCCGGCGGACCTGAACGGCTAGGCCGGCCGGGTCCCGACCCGCACCTGCACGTGCCCACCCCAGAGGCTGTGGGCCGTGACGTCGGTGCAGTCCCGCTCCAGCGCGGTCCACGGGTGCGCGTGAGGGCCGGAGCCCCCGAGCGCACAGGCCACGCGGGCCAGTGGTGACAGCACGGCGCCCCGCCCGGTGGGGAGTGCGAGGTCCACCACCGCGATCCGTCCGCCTGGGCGCACCGCCGCCCAGTACCTGCGCCCGGGCCCGCTCCCACCGGGGCACGAGAGACAGTGCGTAGGTGGCGATCACCGCGTCGAACCCGGCGGAGCCGTCATCGGCGGGACCGGGTCCGTCCAGCATGTTGGCCTTCACCGCCCGGACCTGCGACCACCCGTGGCGGGTGGCGTGGCGCCGTGTCTGGGCGAGCATCTGGGGGCTGCGGTCGAGCCCGACGACCGTGCCCGTGGGCCCGACACCGTCGACGAACAGCGGGTGGTTGAGCCCCGTGCCGCACCCGAGGTCCAGCACCGAGCAACTAGGGGTGAGCCGCAGGCCCGAGACGGCGACGACCCGCCCCCGCCGGTAGACCGGGCGCTCGCCGGAGATGACGTCGTAGGCGCGGGCCGAGACGGTGTAGCGCTCGGGGCGGACCACGGGCACCTTCCTCGAGTAGTCGGAGCACGGGAACGGGTTGTGCTCAGGGAACACCACGGTGGCCCCGAGGGGTTCCCCGGACGTGGACACAGTCTCCGACGTCGGCGAAGGCGCTCGGCGCCTCGCATTCGGCACCCACGTGGAACCTGAGGTGGAGGTGCTGCTGCGGGTGGCGATCGCGCTGACGGGCAACCGGGCCGACGCCGAGGACCTCGTGCAGGAGACGGTGATCCGGGCGTGGCGGGCGATGGACGGCTTCGACGGACGACATCCCCGCGCGTGGCTGTTCACCATCCTGCGCAACACGCACCGCAACATGCACCGACGGCAACGCCCCGACATCGCCGCAGACCCCGCCGACGCCCCGGGGGCACGCCCGGCCTTCGGTGCACTGGAGCACCCCGACCCCCAGCAGCTCCACTCCGACGCGCTGCTGAGCGACAGCCTCGAGCGCGCCGTGCTCGCCCTGCCCGAGAAGTTCCGCACCGTGCTGCTGGTGGTGGACGTCGACCAGCTCACCTACGCCGAGGCCGCCGCCGCACTGGGTGTTCCCGTTGGCACGGTGATGTCCCGCCTGAGCCGAGCCCGCCACCGGATGCGCGAGCACCTGTCCACCGACCCCGACCTGCTCGACACCGGAGGTACACCGTGATCACCTGGATGCGGACGATGATCGAGTGCCGGCATGCCGCGTCGCGGTTGGAGCGCTACCTCGACGCGGACCCCTCCGCCCCGCTCCGCGCCGACGAGCGGGCGCGCCTGGCAACGCACCTGGCCGTGTGCGACCAGTGCAGCCACGAGGCAGCCCGCCACCAGGTGCTGCGCACCTGTCTGCGGCGCCTCGGCGACCGCCACCGCCCCGACGCCGCCGCCGTCGCGCGGTTGACCGACCTGGCCCGCACCATCGCGACAGACGGGCGCCCCTTGTGACCCTCGTTCCCGCGGCCCCGGGTGGGGTCTGGGACCTGCTCGTGGTCGGTGGGGGCACCGCGGGGATCGTCGCCGCCCGGACCGCGGCGGGC
>JAABVA010006481.1_pt1 | contig 10354 bp, 8 predicted proteins | sample 5560331 | NCBI WGS metagenome assembly JAABVA01 (sample SAMN12812661, study PRJNA571458) | rock metagenome | isolation source: Antarctica rocks | place: Antarctica: Victoria Land, Mt New Zealand sud | collected 2016-01-07 | reverse complement strand
ACCGCCCAGGCAGTAGAGGCTTTGAAAAAGCACTATATAACTCAGAAAAAAGAGGGGCAAAGGCTCGGGGATTTGTGGGAAGACCAGGGGCTCGTCTTCCCTAACCAGTCAGGCAAGCCCCTGCACCCCTGGATACTAACGAAACGCTTCAAGAAGATCCTCAAAGAGGCGAACCTGCCTGAGATACGCTTCCACGACCTCAGACACGCCTGCGCTACCTTGCTGCTCACCAAGGGCATTCATCCGAAGATCGCGCAGGAGATCCTAGGACATTCAACGATATCCATAACCCTGGATACCTACTCGCACCTACTCCCGAATATGCAGGGCATAGCCGTATCGGCTATGGAGGACATGATTACTGGATCTCAACCTTCTACACCATCCGATACTGATCTACTGAAGGAATGAGCCGGTGAGATTGCACCAAGAGACGGGGTTTGTCGGAGCAGGTGGCTATTAAGAGCACTCTCTACTAATACTTTTTTGCCAACGGATACCCTCGGGTCTACCGGACAACACCTCGCACTCCGCTTTCAATATCTTGAGCACCGTCTCTCTTTCACCTTCGTCATCCCACATGTCCCGAAAAAAGGCCTCGTCCTCCGGATTGTCCTCTCCAATTCTCTCCAGGCGCCCCTCCACGAATCCCTCTATGTACTTCGGGTCAAGAGCCAACCCCTTATAAAACTTCTCAGCGTCGTATCCGTGGTCATATCCTATAGCTGCCCTGCCTTCTAACACTGTCTGCCCTATCCCCCGTACCCTGAATAACTACTGGTCCCCTCATAACTACTCTTCAAGTAGCCGAAAACACACTCTCCTATGGTGGTCATTACCTCTTTGCGAAGAACAGCTCTACCAACGAAGACTAGGAACTAGGAGCTTTTCGCGTTGGCATCGGGTTGGCATCAAAACGCGCATCGTTCAGCCTCCAAAGTCATTAATCATTGAAATTTTCCTGCAAATGCGCTCTTTTGTTAGTAGGGGCGGTGGGACTCGAACCCACACTGTACGGATTTTAAGTCCGCTGCCTCTGCCGATTGGGCTACGCCCCCGAACGTTCGGATACGAGTATAGCAATTACCTCGTTTGCTCTGGGGGCGCGATGCACTCCGGGCAGCGGGCAGGATCCGGGTAGGGGCCTTCGAGGCGGGCGAGGGTCCATTGGGCTACACGGTTTGGGATGGCGCCGGAGAGGTGGAGGGCGGTGAAGGCATGTAGGCATTTTATACGTCCGCCGTGACTGCCGACGCCGGCGACCCGGGCGCCGTAGAGCCGCAGGTGTTCGTCGTGGGTCTCGTCTATGGCCCCGGCTCCGACCTCCTGCTGGGCCTGGCGAACGCCGCCTCCGGCCTCGACGCGCGAGATCTCCGCCTGCAGGGTAGGACAGGTTAGCCAGAACGTGGTCGGCATCTCGCGGCGGCGCTCGTTCTCTATTGCGGCCGGGCGTCCGGCGGGACAACGGGCGGCGACGCGGAAGGGGCTTGGCTCGCGGCCGAGCTGTAGCGCAACGGCCTCGTGGTCTTTGTAACTGTCAGCCATCGACTCTTTGTCGAACGGCGGCACTACCACTGTGAGACGAAACCTTTAAACGATGGTGGTATTCTCGTCGAACCGTTGCTGCTCGTATCTCTTCCCTGCCCGCTGAAAGCTGAAGGCTATTGCTCAACTATGTACACCTTCTCACCGGGTTTTATCATGCCGTAGCGCTCGCGGGCGGCTCGCTCGACGCCCTCGGGGGTCTGTAGCTCCTCCGTGAGCCTCTCTTTGGTGGCGTTCTCCTTTTCAAGCGTCGCAAGGTCAGAGTTCAAGGCAGAGATACGGTCCCGGTCTGCGAGAGTCTGTTGTAGCGGGGAGACGTAGGAGGCCAGGAGGAGCCCGACGAAGGCCGCGTAAAGGATCACCTTGACGGGCCTCGTTAGGCTCACGGGCCGGTTACTCTTCCCCGCCTATCGTGTCCAGCTTGAGCATGTTCGTCGAGCCGGGCATGGTACTCATCGAGCCGCCGGTGATAATTACCTCGTCTCCCTCCTTGACGAGCCCGGACCTCCGGGCGGACCGTACCGCCTCGTCGTAGCGCTCCTCGATGTTGCCGCGCTGCTGGCCGCTTATGGCGTTCACGCCCCAGACCATCGCGAGCATGCGCACCGTGGTCTCCTCGGGGCTTACGGCCAGTATCTTGTTCGGCGGCCTGAAACGCGCGACCCTTATACACGAGAGGCCGCTCTGGGTGGCGGTGATGATCGCCTCCAAGTCCAAATCCTCGGCTAGCTCGCAGGCAGCGTGGGTCAGGGCATCGTAACGGTCTCCCCGGCCCCATCCGGTCAACGAGGCGATGTCCCGCCCGTAATCGATAGCCTCCTCGGCAGCCCGGCAGATACGGTCCATCTCCCGTACGCTCTCCAAAGGGTAGCGACCGATCGCCGTCTCGCCCGAGAGCATCACCGCGTCGGTCCTATCGAAGATGGCGTTCGCCACGTCCGAGACCTCGGCGCGGGTCGGCCTGGGATTCCGAATCATTGAGTCGAGCATCTGGGTCGCCACGATGATCGGCTTTCCAAGCCTCCGGCACCGCGCCACCAGACGCTTCTGCTCTATCGGCACCCTCTCGGCGGAGAGCTCGACCGCCAAGTCTCCGCGCGCCACCATAATGCCGTCAGAAGCTTTGAGGACGTTCTCGATATCGTCTATAGCCTCGTGCTTCTCTATCTTAGAGATGACCGGGATGCCCCCGCCGAACTCCTTCATTCGCTCCTTGAGCTCCAGCACCTCGTCCCCCGAACGGACGAACGAGGCCGCCACCCAGTCCGGCATGAGCTCCTCGACTCCGAAGCGCAAATCTTCGAGGTCCTTCAGCGTGAGGCCCTTTATGGAGAGCGAGGAGTCCGGAAAGTTCAGGCCCTTGTGCGAGGAGACCGGACCACCTGTCAGGACCAGGCAGACGACCTCATCGTCTAATACCTCCTCGACCCGAAGCTCCAGTAGACCGTCGTCTATGAGGATACGGTGTCCGGGCTTGACGTCCTGGACGATCTGCTTGTAGGGTGTTGCGAGCCTACTCGCGTCGCCTAGGAAGTCCCCCGGCGTTATCGCCACCCTGTTCCCGGAGATCAACTCCGTCTCCCCGACTACCTCGCCGGTCCTTATCTTCGGCCCCTGGATATCCTGCATCACCGCGACGTTGCGCCCCGCGGACTTGGCCGCGTCGCGCACCAGACGGGCGTTCCTCAGGTGGCCCTCCTGCTCGCCGTGAGAGAAGTTCAGGCGCGTCACGTCCACCCCGAAGCGAACGATGTCCTGGATCGCCTCCTCCGTCGAGGTCGCTGGGCCCAGAGTCGCTACTATCTTCGTCCGGCGCTCCATTTACCTATGCCCTTCCCCTCCGGAGGTTAAATGCAGCCCTGCCAGGGTAGTAGGCCGTGCTCCCTAGGATATCCTCTATCCGGAGGAGTTGATTGTACTTCGCCACGCGCTCGCCGCGAGCAGGTGCTCCCGTCTTTATCTGCCCGGCGTTCACCGCGACGGCGAGGTCGGAGATCGTCGCGTCCTCCGTCTCCCCGCTGCGGTGGCTGATCATGGTGGTATAGCCGGACTTGTGCGCCAGATCCATCGTTTCGAAGGTCTCAGTGAGCGTGCCGATCTGGTTGACCTTTATGAGTATGGAGTTGCCCACCCCCTCGTCTATCCCTCGCGCGAGTATCTTGGGGTTGGTCACGAACAGGTCGTCCCCAACGAGCTGTACCCGTCCCCCAAGCTCCTTCGTGATGAGCGACCATCCCTCCCAGTCGTCCTCCGCGAGTCCGTCCTCGATGGAGAGGATCGGGTATTCCTCCACGAGCCTTATGTAGTAATCTACCATCTCCTCGCGGGAGAGGCTCTTCCCCTCGCCCGAGAGTTCATACTCACCGTTCTCGTAGAACTCCGAGGCCGCCGGGTCAAGAGCGAACCTCACCTGGTCGCCCAAAGAGTACCCGCTCCGCTCGACGGCCTGCGACATCAGGGCGAGCGCCGCCCCGTTATCGTCGAGGTTCGGCGCGAAGCCTCCCTCGTCCCCGATCCCGCCGCCCAACTTCTTCTCCGAGAGGAGCTTCTTCAAGCTCTGGTAGACCTCGGCGACGCAGCGCAAAGAGTCGCCGAAGCTCTCGAATCCGGTCGGTACGACCATAAACTCCTGAAAGTCCACGTTGTTGGCGGCGTGGGCCCCGCCGTTGAGGATGTTCGCGCACGGGACCGGGAGCGTGTAGGCCCCGGGCCCGCCCAGATAGCGGAAGAGCGGGAGTGCTGCCGCCTCGGCCGCCGCCTTCGCCGCCGCGAGGGAGACGCCGAGGATGGCGTTCGCCCCGAGACGGCCCTTGTTCTCAGTGCCGTCGGCCTCGATCATGGCTAGGTCCAACGCCCGCTGGTCGGTCGCGTCCATCCCCAGGACCACCTCGGCGAGCTCCGTGTCGACGTTCTCGACCGCCGTGAGGACACCCTTGCCGCCGTAGCGGTCCCCGTCGCCGTCCCGCAGCTCGGCCGCCTCGTTCTGGCCCGTAGACGCCCCCGAGGGGACCGCGGCCCGGCCCGCGAAGCCGCTCACCGTGGCGAGCTCGACCTCCACCGTCGGGTTCCCGCGAGAGTCAAGAACCTCCCGCCCGCGGACCGCCACGATCTCCGTCATTTCAGTACCAACCCTCCCCAGGTCGCCCCCGACGTCCAAAAGTTGTCTTCAGAGTACCGTTCGTACCCCATAACTCTACGCTTTCAAGCCTTGCGGCGCCACCGGCCCCGGAGCGCCGGGCTACTCTCCCGGCACTGTCCCTTAAGGGGCCCCGCCCTGCTGCGGGACGCCCGACGGGGGCGGCGCCTCGTCCGGGTCGTAGCCGGGCAGGTACTTCACGTTACGGTCTTCGAGCTCGCTCCGGAGCCATTTTTCAAACCCGGCGGCCTGGTTCCTCCGGGTAAGCTCCTGCTCGATCTGGGGGGCGACATCCTCCAACGGCATCGCGCCTTTCTCCTGGATATCCGTAACCTCTATAAGGTGGAACCCGAATTTGGTCTCGATCGGGCCGACGATCTCACCCTCCTCCGCATTGAAAGCCGCCTTGTCGAACTCGGGCACGAACTTTCCCTTGGGCTGGCATTCGAGGTCGCCGCCCTGTTCCTTGCTACCCGGATCCTGCGAGTACTTCTCGGCGAGCTGCGCGAAGGCGCCTCCATCCTCTAGCTCCTGCTTGACCTCCTCGGCCTGAGCCTCCTGGTCCTCGGTGAAGAGAATATGCCGGATGCAGCGCTGCTCGGGCTGGGTGAACTTCGTATCCTTCTCCTGCTCGTAGAGAGCCTCGACCTCCGCCTCGGTCGGCGAGACGTCGCCCAAAACCTCATCCTGGACCTTCTGCAAAAGCAAGCTGGTCCGGATCTCCTCCCTGAACGAGGCCTCGGTGTAGCCGAACTGACCAAGGGCCCCCTGGAAGGTCTCCTCCGGGTCGCCCGCGCCCTGACCCGCCGCCGCGGCCTGCTGGTTGAACTGGTCTTTGATCGAGTCGATCTCCGTCTGGACCTCCTCCCCGGAGACCTCGATGCCGTTCTCCTTAGCGTAGGCAGCCGACACGTTGAAGGCCAGAAGCTGCGGCATCACCTGCGACTTGGCGGCATCGAATTGTGGCGAGCCCGGCTCGATCTTCGGCGCGGATTGCCCCGTCTGGGCCGCCTGTTGGGCGCTCGCCTTCTTGATCGTGTCCACCACCTCGCCCTCGGCCACCTCGCCGCCATCGAAGGTAGCGACCTTCTTCGCCCCCGAATCTACCTCCGATGCCGGCGCCGCCGGCCCGCACCCGGAGAATAGAACTACGGCCAGAACCGCCAAACAACAAACAAAGACCGTCCTCGCGGACAAAAGATTGCTCAAGACGTACAGATTCCTAACTCGTATCGCCGCCACAGAAGGCCCAAAAAGACCCGCGCGATTATAGCACCGAAGCAGCCAATCAGCGTCCCAACGAGCCTATAGTGAACGATATGGTGGATGTGTCCCGTCCCGCCATCTGCGTCCCGAACAGCGACCACGTCACTCTATCAGACGACGAGGCTCCTGATTCCTAAGCTCGGGCGAGCGCCCTCAAGGTCTCCTTGGCGAGATCCACGGTGCCTAAAGAAGAGTCGCGGACGGTGACGCGGCCCTCGCGGCCACCGACCGTGCCTCCGGTGGCCTTGCGGATGAGGGCAGGGGCCGCGGCCGAACCGGTGACGCCGGTGATGCTCAGGGCGCCGGAGCGGTAGTTTACGGCGGTAGCGCCTACGTCGCGGGCGAGGAGTTTTACCCGGGAGAGGCCGAGAAGGTTCAGGGCCGGCTCGGGTAGCTCGCCGAAGCGATCGGTGAACTCCTCGGCGAGGTCGTCGAGCTCCGCGGGCGTGCGGACGCCGGAGGCCCGGCGGTAGAGGTCCACTCGCTCTATCTCGTCACGGACGTAGTCCACGGGGAGGTAGGCGTCCAGGGAGAGCTCTACGATCACCGGGGCTGGCTGCTCCTCCTTTACCGGCTGTCCCTTCGCAAGGGCGACCGCCTCTTCGAGGAGCCTCAGGTACATCTCGAAGCCGACCGCGGCGATCTGCCCGGACTGCTCGGCTCCGAGCAAGTTCCCCGCACCCCGGATCTCCAGGTCGCGCATGGCGATCGCGAACCCGCTCCCGAGCTCCGTGAAGTCCATCAGGGCTTCGAGGCGCTTCTGCGATTCGGGCGTAGCTCCGAGAGGGGCGAAGAGGTACGCATAGGCCTGCTCGGTGGAGCGCCCGATCCTGCCGCGCAACTGGTAGAGCTGGGCGAGACCCATCATGTCGGCCCTGTCGATGATGAGGGTGTTGGCCGTCGAGACGTCGAGCCCGCTCTCGACGATGGTCGTCGTGACGAGCACGTCGGCCTCGCGGTCGAGGAAGCGCCGCATCACGTCCTCCAGGGTCCGCTCTGGCATACGTCCGTGGGCCGCGACGAAGCTCACGCCGGGCACGATGGAGCTGAGACGTTCGGCGACCTCGTCTATGGTGTCGATGCGGTTGTGGACGAAGAAGACCTGCCCGCCGCGCCAGACCTCCCTCTCGATGGCCCGCCGCGCCATCTCCTCCTCATAAGGACCGACGTGCGTCAGGATCGTGCGCCGCCCCGAAGGGGGAGTCTCGATCACGCTGATGTCCCTCAGGCTAGCCAGCCCCATCTGCATCGTGCGCGGTATCGGCGTGGCCGTAAGCGTCAGGAGATCCACGGTAGCCTTGAACTCCTTGAGACGCTCCTTGTGCTTCACGCCGAAGCGCTGTTCCTCGTCCACGATCACGAGCCCCAGGTCATCGGGCCGGACCTCCGCCCCGAGCAGCGCATGGGTCCCTATAAGTATGTCCACCTCTCCGGCGGCGAAGTCCTTCAACGTCTTTCTCCGCTCGGCGGCCGTCGAGAAGCGGCTGAGGCTCTCGACCCTCACCGCGAACCGGCCCAGCCGCTCCTGGAACGTCTTGTAGTGCTGCTGGACAAGGATGGTCGTCGGGGCGAGCAGCATGGTCTGCTTGCCGGCTAGCGCGGCCTTGAACGCGGCGCGCACCGCGACCTCGGTCTTCCCGAAGCCGACATCCCCGCAGACGAGGTGGTCCATAGGTTGCGGGCGTTGCATATCCGCCCTGACGGCGGCTATCACCGCAACCTGGTCCGGGGTCTCCTGATAAGGGAAGCTCTCCTCAAGCTCCCTCTCCCACTCCGAGTCCTCCGGGAACGCGAACCCCTCCGTGGCCGCGCGTGCCGCCTGTATTCGCAGCAACTCCCCGGCGAGCGCCTTTACCCGGCTCCGGACCTTATCGGTAACCACCGCCCACGAGGAGCCGCCGAGCTTATCCAGGCGCGTCCCCTCGCCTCCGACGTACTTGTGCAGAAGCTCCATCTGCTCGTAGGGCACGTAGAGCGTGTCCCCGCCCCGGTAGCTGACCTGCATGTAGTCCCGCGTAGCGCCAAGAACCGTTTTCGAGACGAGACCCTCGAAGCGTCCGATGCCCTGCGTCTGGTGGACGACGAGGTCGCCGCCCTTTAGGTCCGCGAAGGAGCCGACCGAGGGCGACCGGCCCGCGCGGTTCGCCCTCACCCGCTTGCGGCCGAAGAGGGTATCCCGCCTGAAGACCGCAATGCCCCGGTCCGGGTAAGAGAACCCCTCCTCGACCTCGCCGGGAACGACGTAGATGCCGGGCTCCAGAGAGACGTCTACGCGGTTAGCCTCCCTGGCGGTCCGTCCGATCTCGCCGAACGTGTACGCCGTCCGCTTTGCCTCGCCTACGGAGGAGCACGCGACGAAGACCCGCAATCCCTCGTCCACGAGCGCCTCTAGCATCCGGCCCGCCTCCCGGAGCGTATTGGAGTGCGCGACCACCGGCGGCGCGGAGACGGTCTCAACCTCCCCTTCGGCGATGTTGACGAAACGGAGGTCGGGATCAAGAGGGGCATCGTCGTAGAGCTCGAAGACGACGTCCTCCGCGTCCTCCGGCAACCCTTCCTGGGGCTCCTCCTCCCATACCTCGATTCCCTCCGGCAGCAGGTCCCTGGGCGAGACGGGGTTCAGGGCGAGGAGCAGGCGGTCGAGGCCCGGCACGCGCACGCCATGGCGCGCCTCCTCCGGGAGATCCTCGTTGGATCCAGCGGCAAGGGAGGCGAGGTCCCCCTCCCGCGCAGCGTAGACCGTCACGCCGTCGAGCTCGCGCACCACGCGCTGGGTAGCCAGAGAGACGGCGCGGACGCTCTCGATCTCATCTCCCCACCACTCGACGCGCACCGGCGAGCGGCGGGTGCTCGGGAAGACGTCCACGATCCCGCCGCGCACCGCGAACTCCCCATATCTCGATACTCGGTCCACTCGCTCGTATCCCAGAGAGACCAGCCTCGAGAGGCAGCCGTCCAGCTCGATCACAACCCCGCCCCCGAGATGTACGGACTCGTAGAACGGCGTCCTCTCCCCCATCGCCAGTGGCCCCGCAACCACGATGCGCGCCTCAGAGAGGGAGGCTAACGCGCGCTGGCGCTCCCCGACGCGCACCACCGGCGGCCCGAAGACGTCGCCGTAAGCGACGCCGCGCGAGGGCAGATGCACCACGAGCTCGTCGGTGAAGCTCCTGGAGTCCTTCGCGTAGCGCTCGGCGGCCTCCTCGCTCTCGGCCAGGAGCAGCACCCCGTGCCCGGCCTTCGCCGCCAGATAAGCCCGGATTCTCCGGGGGGCCTGCAAGTTCTTCGTCGTCGTCCTGTTTTGCACCGGCAGAGTTTAACGCTTCTTCATCTCCTTTAGCGTGAGACGATCCACTCTCACGGAAGCAGCGTATAAAGAATCGGAAAGGAAACCTGGAGAAGGAGGAGCTTCATGTGAGGAATAAAGACGATCGGGGCGGCGCTGGCCGTCGCGCTCCTGGCTGCGATGTTGGCGGGTAGCGCTTGGGCCCAGGGGTCCGATAGCCAGACGTTGAAGCTACACCGAGCCGTGACTCCGGTGTGAGCGGTACGGCGACGCTAACAGAGGTCGGCGGCCCAAGTGCAAGTTCAGCTTCAGATGCAGGGCCTGCCAGAGGACGGGGTAAGCTACCTGGCCCACATTCACGAAGGCGCCACTTGCGCCGACGATAGGGCGGGCAACGGCGGACCGGTCGACTTACCGCTCGAATCCGTCACCGCCAAGGGCGGGATGGGTTCCAGCACCACGACCGTCGACGCGACGTTCGAAGAGCTCGCGAGCGAGCCTCACTACGTGAACGTACACGCCGAAAAGACCGGCGACGACGTGCCCCTGGCGTCTCTTGCGCCGACATCGTCCTGACCGGGATGCAGCAGCAGACCATGATGGAGAGCACCGAGCCGCTCCCCACGAGCGGTGGCGTCACCCCGTCCGCGCTTTTGCCCGCCGCCGCCCTGATCCTGGGCTCCGGCATCCTGGCGTTCGCCGTCCTCCGGCGCAGGTAGAGGTAACCAGAAGGCGGCATGCTGCCTGAAGACCTTCTGTTGGGGCGGGACAAAGTTTCCGCCCCACTTCTCGTGCCGTTTCCTGGCGGCTCTGAGAGAATTGGCGTGCTTTGAACGCGCACGCGGAAGGAGCCGTCCATGATCTCCCTGGAAGAGTTGAACGAACTTAGCGCAGGGTCCCTGCCCGGTCTGATGGGGTTGGAGATAACGGGAACCGGCGAGGGTCATATCTCTAGCAGGCTCGACCTCCGTGAAGCGCTCCTCGCCCCGAACGGCGGTAGTGGGTCAATGTAGAATGACATCCGCATTGTAACGGTGCAGGAAGAGCTTCAGACAGACCTCGTGCATCTCGTCGGACTTGGAGAAAGACAGCGTCTTTCTGACAAAGCGTGCCAGACGCTG
>JAABVA010006480.1_pt1 | contig 10354 bp, 8 predicted proteins | sample 5560331 | NCBI WGS metagenome assembly JAABVA01 (sample SAMN12812661, study PRJNA571458) | rock metagenome | isolation source: Antarctica rocks | place: Antarctica: Victoria Land, Mt New Zealand sud | collected 2016-01-07 | reverse complement strand
GCTTTAACATTTTTAAGAACTGCAATTTATATACTTTATTATATCTATATAATTACTGCAAAAACTTAACATTCAGCACTTAAGCACTCTGTTCAACTTGACTTACTCAGATCTAGACAAATCTGTTAGCTGTATGATAAAATTAAGAATTCTTTTATAAATTTGTTAAAATCAAAGAACAGATTCATTAAAAATAAAGATTTATCTTTTTTTGCTGCAGACTCTTTATATACATTGAAACTTTGTTTAATAATGATAAATTATCAATATAAACATCATTTTGCTCTGATCTTCAGAAGTTTTGTTTACAGTTTACATTATATACATAGTAATAACTGCACATCAAATGCATCTTGCAGATCTGTAATCAAGACTGATTTTTACAGATTTACTCTCAATTGTCTTTGCTTAATAAATTTGAAATATCACATGCTTGATGTATTCACAGCACTATTAAGATAGAGACTTCCTTTATGAATGTATCAAGCTTTAATAATCTTAAAGAAAAGTTATTAATAATTTAAAATTAAAAGACTTTTTATTGCCTAGCAATTGCTCATTAATATTGAAGACAAGACACATTATTTAATAAGTTTGAAGACTTATTCTTTATATTCACTCAATGTAGACTAGGGTGGCTGTCAGGTTTTTTCAAAGCTGATTTTTCACTTATTTTGCATGCCTTGTTAGCCATGAGCAACCATAGTGACAGAAACTTCAAGAATTTAAACAAAACTTTAGTTGTGTGCATTGAGCTTGAAAGTGATCTGTTTTTTGTGATTTTAGGCTCATTTTGTAGAGAATTGTGAGGGCTTTTCAATGATGTAAAAATTATCAAAATTACATGAGAAACAATGAAAATTACCTAATATTATGAGTTGGGTCAGGTTTCAAAGTTAAGCTCAGTGAGTCAGGTTAAGTTCTAAAATCTGAGCCTGACTCAACTCAATGGCCACTCTAGTGTAGACTTTGTGTAAGCTGACTATGTAACAGACTTCAATATCTTAAAAGAAAGCTCAATCTTCATTACTGTAAGTTCTGTCTTTTCTTTAAGTTCATTCACAACATTGTTTCTATCAGACTTACACATAATGTTCAATTAAATTGAATTCTGAATGAATTGTGAAAGCTTAATAGTCATATTGCTGAAATTTCTGTAGATATGAAGATCTTTGTATGAAAAAATCAAGAATGCTGTGATAGATTGATTGATATTTCTGAACAGATGACAATGATATGCAAGAAAATTAAAGAGTGAAACTTTAAATCTGCTGATATGTGTGAAGCAAACTTATCTAAACATACTCAATAATTTTAAAGATTGCAATGCTGTTCTAATTATCTCATTCATTTACATCTTTTTTACTGCATCAATCATCAAACAATGTTCTTAAGACAGAAGAAAGTTGTCAAGCAAAAGTTCTTAAATTAAGTAAATGCTTCAGAACAATTAAACAGTAAAATATTGCACAATATTATTAACAAAAATAAATAACTTCTTATTTAACAATATGCTCTGCTGACATGAACAGATCATTATGCTGTTATAAAAGAATAAATAATTAAAAAATAAAGATTTATCAGAAGTCAGCTTTCAGATTTGAAAGCTGAGTGTTTTTAAGTATTGATTGATATATAAATTTAACAATAAGTCTTCTTTGTTAAGTTAAACATCACTGCATAGCTTAATCAATAATGTCAAATAATCTTATCTGCATTCTCACAAGATTATTGAACAAGTTGTATTTTCATAAACATTGAATAGAGACTTCAATAATATTAAGTATTCTCAGTTAACTTTAATCATCAATTATATTTAAATCTTATCACTTAAGATTTAATCAGCAACTTCTTATCTGCATTAATACATCTTTAAGTCTGTCTCTGACTGCAATATGAGTCTTATACAAGCAATGAAGCAGATAATGAATAATATTTGAAAGAATTGATCTGAAAATATTGTTTGTGAAACTTAAATATTTCAGAGTTCTTCAAAAAAAATGTACATTCTTATTATGCAACATGTCACAATCAAATTTATCAAAGACAACATAGTCAGCTCATTGCTGATCTGTTATGCACAAAATATTTTATGATTGTTTTAAGATTAAACAGATCAATAACATTTATTAATGATCATTAATGAAGTTGAAGTGTCTATCTGCTATTATAGTTAATTATATTAAATTAATTTTCTTAAGCAATGAATTTTTGTCAAGTAAGTCTTCAGTGAGTAAAAGATATATTTTTATTAAGTATACAATGCATACTTTGTCTCTTCAAATTTAATGTGAACTAATCATCAAACAGATGATCATACAGACTTATAAAGGCTGCAAGAATAACAAAGATCAGTTTTGAATCTGATATGTTATGATGAATGAAAGAATTAAACAGTCTTAATATATAAGATTTATTAAGATCTGTAAAGCTGTTCAAAAAAAAATGAAAATACATTAATGATGAAGATACAAAAAAGATAAGAACTGAGTACATCTCTGCTGAATTTGATGTGAACTTTTTCTATAAGAAAAGAAAAAAGAAATACATTCTTAAGTGTTCAGTAAACATTGCTTGAAAATATTGCAGTCTTCAGAGTCAATTATGAATATGAGATGATGAAGATGTATTTAAGAATATTGAAGTAAATTAAGATCAAGAGAGCTTGCTTAAAATTATTAAGTAGCTAAATAGAGCTTTAAATTTTTTATGTCTTGACTGTGTCTCTCAAAAATCTTTATGTATGTTAATAAGACTGAATCTTTCATTTATTTAAATGCTTTATTGTGATCACACAATAAGACATTTAGTGTGAATTTTTGTTATTTTAAGTTACAAAAGACTCTGAGTTCAATTCTGAGTCTGAGCTTTTTGTATAATAGAGAAAATATATATATAAAGATCTCTGTTGAGCAACTGATTCAAGTAAATCAAACTGTATGTGTTAAGAGAGAATAAGTAAGTAGTTATGACTGCTGTATGAAGTTTTTCAATATTATTAAGAAGTGTGATAATATCTTTTAAAATATTAAATAAATGTATATGATTAATCTCTTTACACTTAGAGTCAATTATAGTTATAATGAACAGATTTATTTCAAGATTACAGCACATGTTTTAAAGAAGAATGACAAGCTTTGTTATATCTATATGTATTGAGCAGTCTTGAAGAACTATAATGAAAATGAGATGTAAAATCTTTAATTTTATTAAGAAAAATCTCTCTGCATCTACAGCACAAAGATCATCAGAATCTGAGCTGAAAGCTTTTTTTACTTAAAATTATCATAAATCTTATCTGTTTAAAAGCTAACTTTCAATCTAAATTTTAATAGTCTTAATTGAGATCTTAATAATCTCATATAACAATAAGATTGCTGCAGTTCTGTAATGCACATCTTTGATTTTTTTGAACAATTTATATTTGCTTAAGAAGAACATACATAGATGATAGATACACACACTTACATATACAGCATTTATGATCTATAAAATTTTCACATAAATTGTATATAATCATAATCAGAGTAGACATGTCATTCTTTTGTGAAATTTTTGAGCTTTCATCAGTCATAGATTGCACAGTGTCTTCAAATTTGACATGTTTCTGCTGTTAAACTTAGTGATTTTGCAATGTTTGTAATTTTTGATGTTTCTGTATGCATGAAAGTGCTAGCCAAATTGAAGTTGATGTGAACAGAAGAAGAACTGTTAAAATGTGCAAAAGAAGTCTTTATTCTGATTGTGAAAGTTCTGATGCAGTAATATATAAATTACATGTTCATCTTCTTTTCAGTGCTCATTGCTACTTCAGTATTGAGACTACAGAATAAAAAAATGAACTCTTACACTGTATTGTATGAAGAAAAGTTCTATCTTTCTTATATTGTGACATGTTCAACAGCAATTCAAACTGAATCAGAATTAATTTATTAATTAATATCTTTAATCATTTATAATCTTTTACTCTATGCCTGAGGCCACACCTCTATCTAGTGCAGCTTCAGAAACTCAAGAAATATTTAATGTAATAATGTCTTTCTTTACAGCAATGTTCAAGAATTCTCTGAAGATGAAGACATCATCTATTTATAAGAATAGTTGAAAAGCAGATGCTGTAAAGATGTAGATTCTCAAAATAAAAGCTTACTTTCAATTTTATAAAATGTTGACAAACTGACTTCTAAATGATGAAACAAAGATCATTGTTATAGTCAGTTATTTAAAAGATACTGTTAAAGTATGATGACTTTAAAAAGAAAAATGACTTTGAGCTGAAGAAGATCTATTAAACATTAAATCTTAAAATATAAACAATTTCTTTTTAGCATTTTTACTGATCTTTGAAAATGTTAATAAAATGAAACATCAACATTGCTGTTATGAGACACTGAAACAAACAAAATTGATTCAACAATATGAAGTAAAGTTTACAAAGATTGTACAACTTCTTCAGTCTATATCAGTTAAATATAAACAGAAATAACAATTTACTTAAAGTCTAAAGCAAAAGATTTAATCTAAATTCTGAAAGTATTCAGAAACTGAAGCAACTACTTTAATGAGCTAGTTTAACAAGTTAATTGAATTGAACAAAGTCTTTAAGAAATACATAATGAGAATTATTTTAACATCTTTAATGACTTAAATTTAAATCATAATAACTCATTAAACAATTCTTAAGATCAATCTCAAAGCTATGAGAAATTAATTATATTTAAATTAAATAAGTTAAATATGAAAGCTTATTGAATCTGATGTAAGAAGAATAAAGTGTGCTTTCATTGTAAAAAGTTCTTGTATATAGCTAAAGATTGCTGAGACAACAAGAACACTGATAAGAATAAAGATAAGAACAAGAATAAGAATAAGAAAAAAAGTAAAGACAAGAAGAAGCTAAAGATTGTTGAAGTTGATTTGAACAATTTGAAAAACTAAAGTTGTTCATAGATATAGAAGTGTTTGTAAATAAGTTAATAGAAGCTTCTATTCAACTTAATAATAATTTGAGTGAAGCATTCACACTGAATGATCTGAAATTCTTATTATTAAGTATAATCTCTAATTAAATTAATGCTCTCAATTTAAATTCATATATTCTTGCAGATCACATTCAAGACAGACTGAATAAGCTAAACATAAAAGTATTAATTGATTTAGATATAAATTAAATATATATCTTCTTGACAGTTATCAATTAAATATTAATTGATAGTTAATATGAAATCAAATTGCTTAAGATATTCTTGCTGAACAGATAGATCATTTAATTAATCATAAAGCTAATTTTTCATCTCAAGATAAATAGCTTTCAACAACAATTAAAAGCATAAATTGTGAATCTTTAAGAATATGATCTTATTCTAAGATTAATTTAACTAAAAGTCACTAATTCTCAGATTGATTGAGCTATAGACTGTATGATGATTCAGAATTGACAATGAAAATATTATTATCTGTTTCTGAAAAAGTGACAATGAGCTGTAAATGAATCAACATTAAATGTGATCAGAGAGCATACAGCTATGAAGACATTTTAAAAGTGCAGAACTGTCAGACACTTACTAGTGATTTAATAGAACTTAAAGAAGTCAGAAGTTGAACTGTTAATTATTATGAATGAATGACAACAAGCTGTAAATGAGTCAACATTAAATGTGATTGAAGAATGCACAGCTATGAAGACACTTTGAAATTGCAGAACTGTCAAACACTTATTAGTAATTTAACAGAACTCAAAGAAGTCAGAAGCTGAACTGTTAATTATTATGAATAAATGATTATAAGCTGTTATTGAAGAGTTTCAATCTGTATTTAGATTAATTCTATCAGACAAACTATCATTTAAATAGATATTTAAACATAGCATTAACATCAGCAACATCAAGTCTGTTAACATAAATGCTTATTCTCTGTCACAGCTACAGCTAAATGAACAGACTAAACAGATAACAGAGTTACTGAATAAAGATCTGATTTGTGAGTTCATAAATTTATAAGACTTCTCAGTTCTGTTTATTAAAAAGAAGAAAAGTACATGATGAATGTGCATTGATTACAGAGTGTTAAACAACATTACTGTTAAGAATGAAATAAATAAGAAACTTTATTTAGTTATCTATGATGACTGAAAGTTACAAGATGCAGAGCTCAATTATTCTGTTTATAAAAAGAAGTTATTGATCATTAAGTATGCACTTTGAACTTAACAGTACTATATTGAAAATGATCATACTATAACTATCATTATGAATTATGAAGATCTACAATATTTAAAGAATACACTGCATCTGTTTAAACAGCTAGCTCAATGAATCAATAAATTTCAACAATATAATTTTAACATTCAATATTGATCTGAAGCTCAGGCTGTTGTATTAGATTTAATTAGTTATTAATCTGATTTCATAAAGAAAAACTCAGCAAATAAAGCATTCTTAAATGTTCTGCAAGAACTAGACAATGTGAAATGAGAGAAAGCAATGATATTGTATTTGAAAGATGATATAGAATCTGAAAAGTCACTGCTTTGCAAGCATGTGTGTAAAAATGATGTGATGAATCAATTTTAACTGCATTATGATTTGAAATGAAACAATCTGTATTTAATTTAAAAGTAAAATAACAGCAAAGTGTCATTTCTACAGTTTTAGTACTGTGCAGACTTTTTAAAACATATATACATTAAATTTGAGCTCATAGTACAATTAAACAGAGCTTATTATACCTATTGTATAAGATAAATTTATAATTATTAAACAACTTGAACAATTTCTGATTGCTGAGAGAAACTGACTTTGAAGATTAGTTAAAATGAGTCAGATAGATATAGATGATTCAAGCAATCATTAATGAAATTCTTTTATGAAAGACTATTGAATCAAAAACAATTTGTAATGAAACAGTGTGATTAAGTACTATAAAGAAAGAAGACTGAGTGCTTATATGAAATGAAAAGTCTCAGAAGTTTAAAGTTAAATGATTTGAGTCTTATAAGATATTGAAAACTCATTTATTAGAAACTTATGCATTAAGAATGCTTACAGAGTGTGTTTTACAAAATTTAATTCATAATAATTAATTTGTGAAAGCATATATCTTTAATGTCAATGAATTTTGAGTTAGTTCAGAGCTGCAGAGCAGTCTAAAATGAACTAAATTATCTATATAGTAATTGAGCTCTGAAGTTGACAAGATTCTTAAACAGAAAGAGTCATCATTGTCTTTTTATGAAGAACTTTTGATCATATCTCAGATTAAATGAGATTGTAGACAAAAGAAAGAGCTATATAAGCTTTTAATAGAAAAGAAAGAAGATCTTTCTCAAAAGATGATTTGTAAGATATAAAAATGTTATGAATAAGTAAATTCATTTATATTTTCATTACAAAACATTTTAAAAGCACATTAAAGCATTGCTTCTTCTGAACTGATCTTGACTGAAGTAAATGATGTAATAAATGCATCATAAAAGATTATTGAAAGTCAGAGAGACACTGATGACTTGACTTTAACATTCATGATAGAAGAGAGATGTAATTAAGAGAGAGTGAAAGTCTTAACATTATATGATATTAAAAAAAACTGAATGATTAAAAATGACTCAGTAAAGACTTATAACAATGACATAATGAGTTAAAGTTAAAGCAAACAAGTAATAAAGCTAAAAAGAAAGATCAAAAAGTCTTAACTTTAATAATGATTAACAGTGATTTGATAATGATCTGTGAAAGAAATATGAGTTTATATAATCTACATAAAAGACTTAAGAAAAAGACTCTTGTAAATTAGAAGATAATAGTATCAGAAGTAAAGCAATTTCATTAACTATCTATTTATTGAAAAAAAAAAAAGAAAAAAAAAGTTATGAGCTGAGCACAGACTGTATTCAAAGCAAAATTACTGTTCACTGTAATGACATAATGATAAGTGAAAACACAACTGACACAGATAAGATGATGATGCAAGCAGAGCAACAAACACACTGATGTTAAGTCTTTTAATTTAATAATAAAGAATTTCAGCAGTCATCTTTAACTTATTTACAGTGCTTAAAACATTCTCTGCTGATAAGTAATTGTAGTTAACAGAAAGCATAACATCATCAATGATGACAGCAGAGACAGCAGACAGAACAGTAGCTTGTTAATAATGAGATGTTGCTGAATTAATAGACAAAGAAAATGAAGATTCAGTATAATCTAGAACAGTTAGCAAAGCTTTTATATAAATATAAGATAACACTAATGCAGAATACAACAATTGTTTTAATTGTCTTAATGATAATTTATATACAATCTTAACAACAATGACTAATTACAATACTCAATTTATACACATAACATGAACAGCTTTAACCTCTGTACATAATGCTTACACTTTTTCAGAATGACTTTATCACAAATGTAAGTTACAGTGATAACAGCATACAAGAAATGATCTTTGAATTAATTTTTTATAAGCAAGATATAAGAAGTAATTTGCTAAATAATTAACAGCATACTGAGAGCAGCATTAAGATGATCTGAAAGCAGAATATTGATTGCAGTATTAATAAGAGTATTGTTAATAATAATGACAGTGACAACACTACTGAGATTGATGACAGAGAAAAGAGAAGCAACATTAAGAATAAAAAGCTTAATCAGCATTATAATCTGTTAGCTTTTAAACTGAAATAGAAATAACAACATATTGTAGAAGAAAGTTTTTGCATCTTTTTCATAATAAAACTGTTCAGTAATCTTGTAAAAGTAATTAAAAGCAAACTTGTAATGATTTAAATTGTTGTTATCTATACTTAATGATGAAGCAATGACAACAAAATCACACAGAATACAGACTTAAAAGATAGATCTATGAATCATTAATAATGCATTATGAATTAATTACAAAAAGCTTACATGATAGTAGAGTGAATAAAAATTGATAAGTACAACAAGAAAAGTGAATAGAAGTTGAAGTGTAATTGAAAATTAAAGAAAGAAGAAGAGAATTTCTTTTAAGAAGTTGTGATTAATGATATAGATAGATAGTGTAAACAGTGAATAATTTATCTTATTATTATAACAACAACAATCTGCATTTTTAGCTGCTTTTGAACAACAATAGTGATGTGAAGCAAGATAAAACAATGTGAATGTAAACTGCAGACAGAAATTTTACAGAATGTCAAGCAAATCTCTGTATTTACATCAGTGAACTGTTGTGACTGTACAGTAAAGAAGAATGTGATATTATTGCTTACTCATCTCTTATTAAGTGTCTCTATTTATGTCTTAGTCATCATTTCCTATATATACTCTACATAGTGTAAATGAATAGGAACAACTTTCTACGGACCGATTCACACATCCGTGAACGATCCGCCATACATCATGACGCCCACGCTACCGGCCCAGACCATACTAGCGTCCCCGCCCGCCTCTCGGACCCTGGAGAACCCCCCCGCACCTAGGTAGGTAAGGTAGGTAAGTTACGAAGGGTACAAATCTTCCCTCCAGTCTCCCATCACTCATCCATTCCCATTTCCACCTCCACCTCCACCTCCACCACCCCACAGTCAAGCCCAACCACCATCACAACACCACCCCAATCCCACCCCAAACAACAACCCAACAACCAACCCCAAACCCCCCAAAATGCCTCCCCCATCCGCATCCGCATCCGCACCCTCCTCATTCCGGTCCCTAATCGGCGCCGACCCCTCAACCGCAACCCCCACAGACAGTACCCTCCTAATAATCGACGCGCAAAACGAATACGCCACGGGGGCACTACGGACCGTCGACGTAGGCTCGACCTCAGCCGCGATCGCGACGCTGCTGGGCCGGTACCGCGAGCGCGGCGGCGACGTGGTGCACGTGCTGCATCGCACGCCGAAGGGGGCGCCGGTGTTTGACGCGGGCGGGGAGAGGGGGGAGGGGGATGAGATGGAGGGGGTTAGGGCTCGGGGGGGGGAGAAGGTTCGTTTTTTTGGTTTTTTGGGGGAGGGTTAAGTGGGAAGGGGAAAGGGAAGAAGGGGGGGGAGGGGAAGAGAGAGGATGGGGGCTGACGGGGGAAGGAATAGGTGGTCGAGAAACATTACCCGTCTTCGTTCGCGGGCACGGATCTGCATGCGTATTTGCAGGAGAAGGGGGCGAAGAAGTTGGTTTTGACGGGGTATATGGTGCGTTCTTTTTCTCTCTTTCTCTTTCTCTTTCTCTCTCTCTCTCTCTCTCTTCCCCCCCTCCTATCCCGCTCGTCCCGCTCGGTCGGCGCAACTCCTCGCCCCCCTCTTCTCTCTTACAAGGGCCCCTGGCCCCTGCTCGCCGCCCCGCCTTCATCCTCGCCCGCCCGCCCGCCTTCGCGCTCG
>JAABVA010006477.1_pt1 | contig 10358 bp, 9 predicted proteins | sample 5560331 | NCBI WGS metagenome assembly JAABVA01 (sample SAMN12812661, study PRJNA571458) | rock metagenome | isolation source: Antarctica rocks | place: Antarctica: Victoria Land, Mt New Zealand sud | collected 2016-01-07 | reverse complement strand
GTAGCGCCGCGCGTCGATCGGGCCTGTTCGTGGCGACGTCCCAATACCCGTTCAGCGCGCACCACAGGTCGAAGGCGTCTCGTCCATGCCGCCTGTCCGGCCCGAAGTCATGCCAGTGCCCGTCGTCGTAGACGTGCACGCTCGCCGTCTTCTCCTGGCGCCACGGGGCCACGAACGTGTGGTCGCGCCCGACGTCGACCATATCCTCGATGGAGTGCTCCGCATTGAAACGGGCGAAGATGTCATCGCCACCGTGCCCACTGCCGCGGCCCCCGCGTATCGTTAGCCCCGGCCTGGGCCGCCACTGTGTCCGCGCTGGTTGCGGCTTCGGTCGATCAGCACGCGGGACGAACGTTGCGGCAAGGATGGCCGGGTCCGAGAGGGCCGCGCCAATGAGCGCCCACGCCGCGGGCGTCGTGCCGTCGAGCCAGGCGCCGGGGCCGTCCGCCATCCCCGCCGCGACGCGCACCGGCCGGCGCGACCCATCAGGCAGGACATAGGAGCCACCGGGGAGCCGCACGCGCGCGCCTCCCTTCTCTGTCAGGTCAGGGAACCGCTCTTCGACCGCGCGCAGCTCGGGCGCGAGGCGCTCGGCGGCCGCGATGGCCCAGGCCGGGTCGCACGCCGCCGCGAACAGCAGCCACAGGTGGCCACGTGTCGGGTTCGTCGGGTTCCGCACAAGCACCGGGCGCAGGCCGGCCCGGTCGAGGCGGCCGGCCGACCGCTCCAACCGGTCGAACCGCCCATCCTCATCCCAGACGAGCGCGCGCGTGCGCGGGCCATCGGCGGTGTCGTCCAGCAGGCCCGCGCCGAACGTCTGCTCACCGCACAGGTGCGCGTCGATGTCCGCCGCGGCGAGAGGCCGGCCGATCGAGAGGTACTTGGGCTTCCCTCCCCGCATGCGCACCCCGTCGGGATGGTGTGTCGTCGCCGGCGCCAGCGCCGCGATAGCCGCCTGGCGCGTGAGGGAAGAATCTTCCTTCACGGGTTCCTCGTCAAGGGTGAGGGCCGGATCGTCCGTGGAATACATACCTTCACCGGAGAGGTAGCTATCGGAAGATTCTTCCCTCACGCAAAATGAACCTGGCGTGAGGGAAGAATCTTCCCTCACGCGCTCCTCGTCCGTTTCTGATACGTCGCGCACGATGGATAGGGCGGGCCGTGGTTGTGCGTCCGCGACGTCATCCATGTGGGTGATATGGCCCTTGCTGCAATGGATCGTGCAGTCCGTCGTCTTGCATACCGGGCAGCGCGCCTCGATCAATCGCCGCCTGTCCCTGGCCTTGTCCGCATCGACCTTTAGGGCGCTCGTGTGGGGGTCACGCCGTTCCACGAGTTTGTCGGGTGCGCCGACGCTGGCGAGGAATGCCTGTCCTTCGACCGGTGCGTAATGGTAGTGCTTGACAGGCTTACCGTTCTCGGGGTTGACGCCCGTAGCCAGCGATCGCTTGACCCAGCCATCCATCTCCATATCGGCCAGATGCTTGCCGATCTGCTTGGCGCTGACGCCCAGCCTGTCGGCGACCTTCGCGTGGCTGATGATCGTGTCCGGGTAGGGACGCGTCGCCGGCGACGTCCCGAGCGGGCAGCCCATGAGTTCGTAGACCACTTCGAGCGTGTCTTTGCGCAGCGGGGTGACGTGGGGGTTGTCGCGCAGCCCCCTGTGGGCGTCACGCTCCGCCTTCAAGTCCGCGATCACCCGGCGTTGTGTGTCCACGAGGTCGCGGAGGTGGGTGTTCTCGGTGCGCACGCGGGCGAGCTCGGCCGGGTCCGGCCCAACGCCGTCGGTGCCCTGCGGTAGGCTATACTCGTACATGAGGCTGTGTCCTTGCAAGGGCCGGTATCCACGATCGGAGCGGCAAACTAAGCTCGTGGGTGCCGGCTTTTGTTATGTCCGCGCATCTCCCGCGCGATAGGCCCTCTAGCCACTGGCCCTACGACCGCTCTTTGTTTCCTGTCGCGGCCGGCGGGGACCCGGACCAATCGATAGGCTTGCGGATGTGTCCCTCTTGCGCCGCACGCTCGCGCAGCTTCTCCAGTAGCAAAATGCGAATAGCGACGGCCGGCTGGACACCCATTTCCTGGGCGATCTGTTCCAACTTTTCCCCGGCCTCGGGGGGCATCGTGACGGCTGCACGCCAGGTCATCCTCTTTTCTCCCTTCGGTCTAGCCATCTACCCTCCTCACAATTATACGTTATAATGGGTTCTAGTGAGTTATTTTTAACTCGCTATGGACTGTCCTACGCGCTTTTGCTACCCATAGCATAAGCGAACGCCGGCGCGCGAGGAATCAAAGCCGTTTCCGGTCGCGCCCGGCGCGCGGCGAGTAGGGAAAGTGGAGAGGGAGGCGACGCACACGAGGAGACCGGAGGCACGATGACGGGCCGCGACTGATGACACAGTCCGGCCCGGTGGAAACAATGGACGCCGCTATCACTAACAGGCCGTGCCGCTGCTTCGCTTTGCACTGTAACACGCGGGGTGACGTGGGGCAGCGTCGGCGGTTCAGCACGAGAGACAGGAAGGACCGTAGACCATGCAATCACTGCTCGACCTCATTAACTCCTTTGGGACGCAAATCGTGCTCGCCGCTGTCGGCCTGGGCATCGTCGGCGTCTTCATGGGCGTCTTTGCCGGCGTCCTGGGCTACCGCCACGGCGCGGACGTAACCCGGACCGCCCTCGTCGGGATGGGCTTGCTCATCTTCATCCGCGTGATCGCGGCCACGCTCGCCGCCCACGCCGGCGTCACGATCCCCGGTGGACCCGGCGCCGGTCCCACGGCGCACCCGTAACGTCCCGCCGCGGCGCGGATGGCGGTGGGCCTGGCCGGTGTGGCCGGCGTCCACCGCCTTTTCTATCTGAGGAGAGGCGCCCAGTATGCACCCCAATTCGATGACGAACCGCCGCTCGCCCCGCGTGCCCAATGAGCCCTGGCGGGGCGGGCCCGGCAACCTGACCATCGCGCAAACGGTCGCGCTCGTGTGCGCCACCCTCGCCGCCGGCGGCGTCTACTGGCTCGCGGGCTTTGTCCTCCACGGGGGCCTGCTCGCCGTGTTCGGCCACATCCTCCTGACGAGCATCGCCGGCGGCGGCCTGGCGCTCCTGTTCTACTCGATGGCCGACCCCAACCGGGAGCCGACCATCCGCCAGCACCTCCTGTTCAGCTTTCGCCGCCACCGCTACATCAGCAAGGAGCCAACCCATGGCTATGACCCCATCCCCTTCCCCGAGGCCCGCACGCCGCGGCGCACCATGGCGCGGCGCGCTCCGTGGCTTACCCGCCTGGCGCTCCCACGCGGAGCGCGCCGTCGCCGCCCCTAAGCCCCCGCGCGCCGCTCGTGTTGTCGGGCCGCTGCCCCTGCCGTCCGGGCCTGGCCGCTTCACCGTCGAGCCGGACGGCACGCTCGTCTTCGCAGACGGTTCCTGCGCCGCCTATGTGAAGATCGCCGCCTTTCTGAACCTGTGGAGCCTCGGCCCGCATGACCAAGCGCGGGTCTGCCGCGAGTTCGGCGTGCTCGTGCACGGCCTGGCCCACGCGCAGGGGATGCAAGCCCTCATCGAGAGTACCCCTACCGAAGCCGACGCGGTGATCGCCGCCGTGGGCGCGCAGATCACGACCGACGATCAGGAGCTGCGCGCGGTCGCGGACGGCACCCTCGGGTGGCTCGACGGCGAGGTGCGCCGCGCCCACGTCCCCGCCCTATCGGGCTACATTCTCGTGTCCCCCGCCCTCGCCGTGAAGGGGGGGCTCGCCGGCGTCGTGGAGGAGTTCCGCGACCAGGTGGGGCTGCGCCGCACCGGCCCCGCGGCGGTGGACCGGCATGACCTCGACGCGGCGGTGGGCGACGCCCTGGCCCAGGTCCGCGCGATGGACCTCGCCGGCACACGCCTGCGCCGCGCCGACGTGCTGGCCCTGCTCTGGCGCTGCATCAATCCCGGTGCGGCGCAACCCGCTGACCTGGCCGCCGCTTGTGGCCCGGACGCCCTTGACGGCGACCTGGCGGCCGCGCTCATGCCGCGCCACTGGGAGGAGCGCCGCCGCGAGATCGCGCATACGACCGCCGACGGCGTGACCACGTACACGCGCTCACTCTACCTGCTCGCGGCCAAGGACGTGACCAGCCCCGGCTACCTGGGTGACCTGATCGCCCTTGATTGCGCGGCGCGCCTCTCCTGGCACCTCCGGGGCCTGGACAACCTCCGCGAGCACACGCGGGTCCTCCGTAAGCGCAAGGCGTCGGCCGCGTCCGTGCGTCGCGCCTATGAGAAGCACAGGCTGCCCTCGCTCGACGACGAAGATGCGCTGGAGGAGGCGGGCACGCTCGCGCAAGGGCTGCACAGCGCCGACGAGGGCCTGGCCCTGTCCACCGTGGTGCTAACCCTCCAGGCCCCCACGGTCGATGACCTGGACACGGCCACGCGCCGCGCGCTCTCGCTGATCGGCACCCGCCTGGGCATCCACCCCGGCAAGGGCCGGGGCTACCAGAAGCCCTTGTGGCAGGCGTCGCTGCCGCTCGGGCAGAACATGGCGCGCCGGCGCGCAAAACGATGGCACACGGCCGTCATCGGTAATAGTCTTCCCTTCGTCTCGCACAACCCCGGCACGGCGACGGGGATGCCGCTGGGCTTTACCACGCGGGGCCACGAGCTGGTGCTGCTCGATCTGCTCGACCCCAGCCTGCCCAACGCCGTGGGCATCGTGGCCGGGCACCCCGGCATGGGCAAGACGATCACGCTCAATCGCCTTGGCCTGTGGAGCCTGTACGCCGGCCGTCGCGTGTGCTTCATCGACCCGGCCGGGCACTTCGGCCCACTGGTCGAACTGGCCGGCGGTGAGCTCGTCGCCCCCGGCAAGCAGCGCGCGCCCAAGACAGTGAACCTGTGGGACCTGCCCGCCGGCGCGGACCTCTCCGAGAAGGTCGAGCACCTCGTGGCCGCGCACGAGATTATGCTGACCAAGCGCGGCGAGGATCTGAGCCCGCTGCACCGCGCGCTGCTGGACACCGCCGCGCAGCGGGTCTACGCCGATCGCGGTCTGGTCGAGGGGATCGCCGCCGACGACCTGCGCCCGCTTGTCGGGACGGACGCGCCGCTGGAAGGCGAGCTGGTGGCCTATCTGTGGCGCATGGCCGACGAGGAGGGGCGCACGCTGGGCGAGCAGGAGATGCTGCGCCAAATGCACGCCTCCTTGCAGCAGTACGTCGGGCGTGGCCGCTATGCCCGCCTGGTGGATCGTTTCACGACCGCCAACATCGAGGCCCGCGCCCTCAGCTTTGACCTGGGTGAGCTGCCCGATCACGTCTACGACCTGCTCATGTTCACCGTCACCACGGCCATGGCGGGGCGCGCCAAGAGCATGTACGACGCCACGCGCGGGACCTCGCTGGAGGTGCTGATCGCCGACGAACTGTGGGGCATGACGGAGCGGGCTTCGGCCGGCCACGCCATCAAGGACACGGCCCTCCGCTCGCGCCACCGCGGCATGGCCTTCCTCGGCGCCACGCAGCAGGTCAGCGTGCTGGCCGACAACCCCGTGGCCAAGGCCCTGCTCGACGCGGCCAGCCTCAAGTGCATCTACCGCCTGCACGACGTGCGCGGCGGTGGGGACCGCTCCACCGTGGACTACATCTGCGACGTGCTGCACGCGCCGGCCGAGACCGCCGAGCGCCTGCGCGGCCTGCGCATGGGGCAGATGATGATGTTCCGCGAGAGCAAGGACGGCAACGTGCGCCACGGCGAAGTGGACGTGATGCTGCCGCCACTGGAGAAGTGGATGATGACGACCGAGCCATGGAAAGATGTGCCGCGGCGCAACGAGGCGGTCGCGCGGCTCGGCAGTGTCGCGGCGGCGATTACAGAGCTAGCCGGGGGGGAGGGCTAACATGCGCTTCACGCTCGACGACCTGCTCGCCACTCTCTTCTTCTGCGTCGTGGTCCCGCTGATTGCCATGGCGCTGGTCCTCGCGCTCCTACCCGTCTATATCACCGTCGCCGCGTGGGTAGCCCACGTCTGCGGCGTCGCGTAAGGAGGTCTTCCCATGCGCTCGCTGCGCTCCCTTCGTTTCCTGGTCCTGGCGCTCGGCGTCGTGCTGGCTACCCTGCTGCTAGGGCCGTCCTCTGGCACGCTCGCCGCCTCCTCGGCTGCGGCTCCGACCCACACGGCGACGCCGGTCCCGACGAGCACACCCTACCCGACCTACACGGCGGTTGCGACCTACACGGCCGCGCCCACGCAGACCCACTACCCGTCGCCGACGGTCCCGCCGTCCCCCTCGCCGTCCCCCTCGCCCATCCCGCAGGGGACGGACTCCCATAACCCGACCCACTACTGTACCGGCCTCCTCAACTGGTGCCCCGACCTGAGCGGGCTCTTCAACGCCGTCGGCGGCGTCATCAACGGCCTGATTGTCGCCGTATTCTCGCCGTTAGAGCACGTCTTCAGCGACGCCTACGCGTCCTTGGTCGCCCCCTTCCAGCGCGACCTGACCTACACCCCCAACATCCCGCACGAGGCGTCCTGGGCCGGCCTGCGCACCTTCCAGACCAATCTCCAGGAGCTGGCGGCGACGCTGTTCTTCGGCTTCCTGCTCATCGGCATGTTCGCGCGCTACCTCGAACAGATGGGGCGCGGCGACTTCGCCCAGCTGACGAGTCCGCTGCGTCGGGGCGTCATCGTGACGGGTCTCATCGCCGGCTATCCCCAATTCATGGATGTCGCCTTCGGGCTCCTCAACGGGGCGGCCGGCATCATCAACGGCATCGCCCTCGATAAGCACGAGAGCGCCTGGCAGGCCGTGCGTGGGGCCATCTATAGCCTGCATACCCTGTTCTCCGTGCAGGGTCTGGTCGATGTCGCGCTCATGCTGGCCGCCTACGTCGTGACGCTCTTGGCCGTCATCATCCGGGAGTTCGGCGTCGGCGTGCTCGGCGGCCTCTACATCGTCGGCCCGCTCTGCCTGGCCTGCTACGTGTCGCCTTACGTTGAGGGTATTGCGACGTGGTGGGCCAAGACATTTATCACCCTCGCGCTCTGGCCCATCGGCTACGCCGTGGCGCTCAAGCTCATCCAGATCATGTTTGCCGGCGGTGGGCCGATGAGCGAGTTGGGCGGAGTCTCGGCGGCGCTCGGCGCGTTTGGCCTCGTCCTCGTGCTCTACAAGATGCCCGCGATCCTGGGCGGCGTCATGGGTGGCGCCGGCGCGATCATGGGCAACGTGGCCTCCTCGGCAACGGACGCCGGTATCGGGGCAACGGTGGCGGCCGCGCGCGCGGCCGTGTTCAAGAATGTGCCGTTCCTAAAGCAGTAAGCCCTGTCGCGTCTAACGCACAGAGAAGAGAGAGAGGAGGCTTGGTATGTTTCGACGGCCACCGCGCAGGGCGCGCATCCAGTGGCGCGTCTGGATGCCCTGGTATGAGTTCTCGCGCCTCGTGGGCGAGCTGCAGGACCACGACGACGCGACGCAGGGCGCCCTGACCGCCGCGGCGCTCGTCGTCGCGGGTACGCTGGGTAGCGCTTTCGTGCTACCCGCGTGCGGCCTGCCCATCATCATCGCCGGCGGCCTGCTCACCGTGGGCCTGCTCACCGCCGCCGCCGCCGATGGGCCGCGCCTCGCGGAGGGACTGCGCGCCGAGGGGCTTCCGGCGCCGCGCACGATCCTGCGCATCGGGGCGCGCCTCGTGGTCGACGACGCGCGGCTGCTCTGGACCGGCCGTCGGGCGCTTGACGGCGCTCCCACGCCTCTGCTACTAGAAGGCGAGATCGTGGATAGCGACCGGGACGACAACGCACGGAGTAGAGGAGGACCAGACTATGACGCACACACACGGGCAGGGTAACAGCGCGGCCGCGCCGGCGATCGAGCGGTGGGAGTACTGCATGCAGACGGTGATGTACGAGGATTTCCCCACCTTCATGGAACACACTGTCAACGAGATGGGACGGCAGGGGTGGGAGATGATCACGGCCGCGCCTATCTCGCGTCCCAACAAGATGATTGGCTCGTACGTCGGCGGCTACACCACACGCTTCGAGGTGCTGTTCAAGCGCCGGTTACAGTAGGCGATAGGAGGGTGCTCATGTCCCGCAACGCACACGCATCGACCCATCTTGTTTTTCAAGTCAGTGAACGCCTCCACGGGCGCTATACGCGCCTCAGCCGGCGCGGTCGCATCCTTCCCATCGGTAGCGCCGTCGTCGTGCTGACATGGCTCCTGGGCCTGCCACAAAGCCTGTGGCGGCACATTTACGTCTGGCTTGCCTATCCGCCGGCCACGCTCATCGACGCGATCACCGCCCCGCTGGGCGCGGCGGGTGGGCATGCACAGACGATTGGCTGGGGCGCGTGGACCGCCAACATCGACGCGCGCTACGCGTGGCTGCACACGGCCGCCCATGGGGGCATGGGGGGCATGATCGCCATGGAGATCGCGCTCCCCTTCATCCTGTGTGGGGTGCTGGCGTGGCGCGTGGGCTGGTTCGTCTACACGCGGCCCAAGCGGCTCAGGCCCTCGCAGGCGCACGGCTCGGCGCGCTGGATGACGCGGCAGGAGCAAACGGCCCCGGCGCTACGCTATACGGGCGCCCCGCTCCTGCTCGGAACGGGGGCCGGCGGCGTCAGCGTCGCCCTCGACCGCTCATTGCAGGTGCTCAATATCCTGCTGGTGGGACCGCCCAACACGGGCAAGAGCGCCGCCTTCTACATCGCCAACCTGCGCCGCGAAGACGGTGGCCGCTCCGTGGTCGTGACCGACCTCAAGAACGAATTGCTCAAGAAGAGCTACACGGCCCTCTCCGCGCGTCACGACGTGTGGGTGCTCAACTTTCTCTCGCCGGCCACGAGCATGGGCTACAATCCCCTGGCGTACTGCACGGACCCCCTGGCGACGGCCCTCTTCTGCGATGCCTGGATCAGCAACACAGGCGCGTCGGAGGATGACCCCTTCTGGAGCAACGCGGCGCGCGAGATGATGCTGGCCGGCATCACCCACTTGCAGGCGACGTTGCCGGGCGAGGTCACACTGACGCACCTCGACCACTTCCTGACCGGCCAGCCGCCCCAGCAGGTTATCGCCGCGCTCGAAGAGAGTCCGGCGCCGCTGGCGAAGAAGAAGGCCATGAGCTTCATGGCCGCCCTCAAAGCAAATGACAAGCTGCTCGGCTCCGTCTTCGCCGAGATCACGCCGCGCTTCATGATCCTGGCCGACCCGCGCGTGCAGGCCGTCACGTCGCGCAATGAGGTCGATTTCCGGCGCATGGTCGATACCGACGCGCGCCCGGTGGCCCTCTTTATCGGGCTCGACCGGACCTTGCAGCGCCAGTTAAAGCCGCTCATCGCCGCCTTCTTCCTGGACATGTTCCGCACGTTCAGCCAGATCGCCGACGAGAGCGCCGCCGACGCCCTGGCGCGCGACGTGTTCATTTTCGCCGACGAGTTCGGAAATCTTGGAGCCATTCCTGAGATGGCGACGTGGATCTCCACGATGCGCAGCGCCGGCGTCGGCATGATGTTGGCCGTCCAGTCCACCAAGCAGATCGAGGCCGTCTACGGCGAGGAGACCTTCGAGACCATCACTGCCTCGTGCTACACCAAGATCGGCCTTTCGCACATGTCGTGGACCGACGCCAAGTGGTTCAGCGACCAGGCCGGCCAGAAGACCGAGGTCACGCAGAGCAGTAACGTGCAGCGCGACCGTTTCCGTGTCACCACCGATCGGGGCGGCGCGTCGCAGAGCGAGACCAAGGCCAACCTCGTCAACCCCGACGAGATACAGCGTATCGGGGAGACCGAGCTGGTGGCCCTCATCGGCGAGCGTCCGCCCGTGCGCCTGACCCAGCGCCGCTACTTCGACGACGCCGAGGTGAAGGACCGCGGCGGGATCGTCCCCTCGATGGGACCGGCGCGGCTCGACGGACCGCTCACCCCTCCTGCCATCGCGCCGCCCACGGCGCCGCCGACCGTCGAGAGTTACGAGGACGAACCGGAGCACGCGCACGGGGGCGCAACTGCCGCCGTCGCTGTCCTGCCCCCCGCGATGACGGCGCCCGGCGCAGGAGAGGACACGCCCCCGGATGCACGGCCATCCGACAGCGCCCCGGCGATGGAACACTAGAACACCGCATAGCGCGCTGACAGCGCCGTGGGACGATGGCAGGCCCGACAAGCCCGTATCGTCCCACGGCGCTTCTTTCTGCGCCCGCGCGCCTTCTCAGCCCGCCGCGCCCCTCTTAGGCCCACTACAACGATTCGTGCGGTGCGCCATTTAACCGAGCTACGTGTTGCTCTCAGAGCCGCACTTGGCGATAGTGTGAGGGTGCGACGGCATGCGTCGACACGCGGCACGTGTCGGGGTGTGA
>JAABVA010006476.1_pt1 | contig 10359 bp, 16 predicted proteins | sample 5560331 | NCBI WGS metagenome assembly JAABVA01 (sample SAMN12812661, study PRJNA571458) | rock metagenome | isolation source: Antarctica rocks | place: Antarctica: Victoria Land, Mt New Zealand sud | collected 2016-01-07 | reverse complement strand
GGAGAGGGTGAGGGTGGGGGAGTTGTTGGGCATGGGTGGCGTGTGGTGTGTGGGGGTGGTGGAGTGGAAAGTGGGAAGTGGGGTGGATGGGACGGGTTGGGGGACGGGTGGGATGATGGGGGGGCGGAACGGGTTCCGGGTTGGTACTTCATGGCATGGTATCAGATAATTGAGATCTTTGAGAGATATCTCATTTAAACTGTAGATGACTTCTGAAGTTTCATGCAGGAGTCTACACTCTATATAAGGAAAAACTGCAGTTTGGCTAGTCATAAAATCTTAGGAGTAACCTACCTTCCAGAATTGCACCCTGTCGAATTTCCTATGCGGCAGCTATCGAACCAGCGCGGCTACGCGCGTTATCCTCACCAGACCTGAGCGCAATCGTCTTCTGCTTCGCCCACTGCTCGGCGCTCAGATTGAGCATCACCTCCCCTTGCTCTGCAGCTGGTATTACATCACTACCTCCCAACGCGTTCATGAGGGTTTTGAGCTCCGGCTTCGCGAAAAATCCCAATGGGAACCGCACTTCCTTGGCCTGATCCCCTGGCGCATAAGTGGCGCGGTTGATGTTGCGCCGCAGCAGGCTCTTAGTTAATTGCACCATCGAGTCGCCCATGTTGATTATCACCCAGCCGGGCTCGGGTTTCACGCCCCGCCAGGCCTTCTTCTCGGCGGCGTCTGCTTCCGACCCGGGGGTAAGGATTTGGAGTCCGCCGATTACGTTGAAGTGAACATTGATGCTGCCGATGTCTGTGTAGTGGATGAGGGCGGTTCCACAGTTATTGAAAGCTTGGGGTTTAATTTAGGAGGCGCACTTGGCTTCATTTTGAGATTTGGGGGCTGTGGATGGATGAGAGGGTGCTGGGGGGGAGGTGAAGTTGAGTGCTGAGAGGAGTGTGAATGAGGCCAACGATTAAGCGGACAGAGTTGATGTGTGATTTGATGGCTGATCTGTTGTTTAATACTGATGATGGGGCGTCGACAGGAGTGAGTGTCCTAAGATGTCGTCTTCGCTAATGTTTTAGAGCTCGTAGCAGTCGGGCGTTCCCTTACTGCCTACTCTGCCCGCGACTTCTCCCTTATATCTTTTTATTCTCGCTAGTTGGTGACTTTGCATTTTCGGGGCGAGTCTACCTGAACAACGGGGCAGGTTGTAAGGTACCCATTGATTGGCGCTCCAAGCTTATAAGAGTACTATGTCTTCTTTCCCGGTTCGAGGTCGAACAGATCTGCGCTGAGATTACGTAGCCCATGGACGTCTTCCAGCAGGTGTTGGCCGCGGTCGTTGTCTTGAAGGTACGAATTCGGTACTTCGACACGATTGATACAAACAGGTACGACAGACAATCTTGACAATTCAATAATTGCTCGAATGCATTTTTGTACAAGCTGTCTTGAACATGAAATGTATGCATAAAGCCATGCAGTCAGATAGATAATAAGATACAGGGAGAAAGTATGTGCTGTATGGAGTAAGGTTTTCAAATATTGAGGTCGAGTCAAAAGAAGTTAGGTAATTTATTTCAGGTAGTAAATTATGCAAGATTGTGTTTCTAGCACTTCTTCATTCGATACTTCTCTATGCATTTATTGCCATCGGTACTTCTTCCTTCTAATTTTCTCTCACCACCCATTTTGCAACTCAGTGGGTGTCGCTTTTCCGCCTCAAATTTCGGCAACTCGACGACTTCGACCATATAGCCGCCATGTTTCCATCTCGAGTTCTTTAGCTCGGGATTCTTGCACTTGGCCTGCTTTTGATTGCGATCGCCGTTCTTCGATGTCATCATCAGATAGCGTTCACTTCCTCGTAAGAATTATCCTGGAGAGCGAGCTGAACGGTGGAATGCCTGTTGAGCTAAGAGAGGAGTAGAAATCGGCCTCGTTCCATTTCTTCACCCATCCCTCAACTCATTCAGAATCATCATCAACGGCCCCACACCATCCCAAACCTTCTGCAACTCACTCATCGTCATCTTCCTCAACACATAAGCCGAAACATCGTGCGGTTCTCTACTCTCACACCTTCCGATCCCCACGCCGATTCTCGCAAAACCCATACCTCCCAGACTACTTACGCAGCTCTTGATTCCGTTGTGACCCTTTGGACTGCCTCCTTGCCTCAATTTGATTTTTCCCAAAGGGCTTTCTAGCTCATCATGGACGATTACTAGTCTTGCCGCGTTGCGGTCTTCATTTGAGGGCAGAGTGCGGAGCCATGATTTCCAAGCAGAGGCGACATTTTTGCCGCTGACGTTCATGAGACTGGGTGATTGCCATAAGACATATTGATCGCCAGAGGAGAAGAGACCGTTGGCAAGAGGTCGATTTTTTGAAAACGGGGGATAAGCAAGGGTTTCGCGGAGCGAGTTGAGGAGGGTGTGGCCGGCGGAGTGGAGAGTATTGGTGTAAGCTGGCGATGGGTTGCCGATGGAGGCGATGAAGAGAGGGCGGCGGAGCATGGAACGGAGGATTCCCGGTACTTGTAATTATATTGCAAAGGCCGTAAGACGTGGTTGTACAAGAAGAAGCTACTAATACAAGGACTAAAGTACTGTTACACAAAGAACGGTGGTGCAGGAGGAAGGGTCTTGTGTATGAAAGTGGATTTGAGTTGACGTGCATGAGGAATTTTGTTAAAAAGAGAGATTCGCTCCGTCTCCAGATTGGTAAGCATCACTAGCGTGTGGATACCGTTTACTACCACCCCTCCCCTTTCCGCGGCCGTGCTCTCTCCTTCGACCTCCGAATTGATATCCATCGCAGTGGGTAAAAGAATGCGTGATGAAACGCTGTATAACTGTTCCGGCGCTATTGGAAATCGAAAAGAATGTGATATTAATGCTCCTAGTCAATACGATAATTCAATATTGAGAGAATAAGATCAGTGGCAAACCCTCAGGTGGATTGGGGTGGACCGAGTCAAACACAACGGCAATCAGACATCACGTGTGCTTTAGGATCATACCAAACTTCATCATGTCAGCTTCCCGTGCCTTCTCCCTTGAGAGGCGCCTTTTCAACCCAGACCTCTACTCCCGGCTCGTCAGTCTGTGGTTCGAAGGCTTACACATCAAGGCCAGCGCCCCTCAAGAAGAGCAAATGTCCCGCTGGTTCGGGCTCGGCGCCAGCGAGACCGCTCGTACTACCTTTGATGAGCAGTGTCAATCCAGTTTCCAAAGCGCTCTGTTCTCGATTAGCCCTGATAAGCTACCATTACCAGCTTTCACGAACGTGGACACAGATCGTAAATACTATGCTGATATTGCATCTCCGTTCGTCGGCCAGTTCAGCAGAGAAGACTGTGGGCCAGAAAACCATCAAGCGGCCCTGGGGTTGATATTACTCCTGGACCAGATCCCGCGCAACATCTTTCGAGATAAGCAGGCGATTGTTTATGGCCACTACGACCGCATTTCTCGTGCCGTCTTCCAGGAAATTTATGCCCGAGGCTTGGATAAACATGAGCAGTACATCCACTCGCCGCCATGGCGGGTGTGGTTCTATATGCCGTTGATGCATTCTGAGTCGATTGAAGATCATCAGATGCTTGGTCGAGAATTCGAAGATCTCAAATCCACGGCTGAAGAAATGAAAGATAAAGCGGCCATGGAATATATGGCTCTGACTTTGGGTTTTGAAAAGAAGCACCATGACCTATTGCTCGAATTCGGAAGGTATCCTTACAGGAACAAGGTACTTGGGCGGCAGACTACTGCTAAAGAGCTCGACTGGCTAAATTTTGGTGGAGACACTTTTGGCGCATAGTATCTAAGTCTCCATTTCCCAAAAAAAAACCCCAAAAAAAACCCCCAAAAAAAGCGGACTGATGCGTGAACACTATTTTCTTCTTAGCACCGACAACCTCTTCAGTTGCGTAAAGCTCTTCCCGCTCCAGGTCCAAGGCTGCTCCTTTTACCAGGTACAGCTAATCCATATGCGCTCGTTATTACAGAGCAATAGCCAAGATGTTACAACGTGGCTTAGTGGCTCCCGCGGAGGTGATTAACAAAATGTTACAGAAGGTGGAGGACATCGAGGAGAATGCAGGGTTGTGGGGGGTTGAAGTACGACGAAGCAGAGCTATAGGGAGAAGTAGATATGGGGGTTAAATCCGGGGAAACGACGCAGATTTGATGGAGGTGAGCAGATAGAGGAATCTTAGTTCGAGGTTCTAGAATCTGAGGTCTTTCCTTATCTATTAAAATTCGCAGTCAAGGATCATTCGCGCCTAAGGAGAGAGTATCCTTCTAAGATTGCTCTGGAAATTCGGTCTCATGAAGTCGAAAGCAGCCAAACTCATCTACTAGAATTCGCTAGAACACCAAATCGAAATAATACTGCTTAGTCACTCAGTCGAAACCCACCCCCCACAATCCCTCCCCACCACATCTGACCACCACCCCAACAATGGGTAAAGCCAAAAAACAAAAGCCGCAAAAGACCCGCTTCAAACCCTTCACGAAAGAAGCCAAGCCCAAAGCCTCCAAAAAAGCCCCGCAGACCCAAGCCCCAACCATCCCCTTCGAACCCGGCCACCGCATCCTCCTCGTCGGCGAAGGCAAAGCCCCCCACACCAGACCAGAGCATCCAACCCATGACTGATAAACCTCTAGGCGACTTCTCCTTCGCCAAATCCCTCCTGAACCACCACGGCTGCTCTTCCCTCCTTGCAACCTGCTACGACAGCCCAACGGCGCTGCTGGATAAATACCCGCAAGCAGCTTCTCACATCGAGGCAATCGAGGCGGAAGAAGACACAAAGGTGCTGTACGGAATTGATGCGACGAAGTTGGATAAGGGAGGGAAAGAAGTTAGGAGGGGTGGCTTTGATCGGGTGGTGTTTAATTTCCCGCATGTGGGGGGGTTGACCAAAGATGTGAATAGGCAGGTGAGGTATAACCAGGGTATGAAAGATTCTCTTCGCAACGTATTAAGTTGGTGAGGCATGTGTTGACGGGCATACGTAGAGCTGCTGGTAGGGTTCTTCAAGTCTGCAATGCCATTACTGGCACCCTCTGGCTCCGTCATAGTCACCGTGTTCGAAGGCGAGCCGTATGAGCTGTGGAATATTCGGGATCTGGCGCGGCATGCGGGACTGAAGGTTGGGAGGAGCTTCAGATTTCAGGCGGATGCATATCCAGGATATAAACACGCGAGAACACTGGGCAACATTAATGGGGGCGGTGGCTGGAAGGGGGAAGACCGACCTGCAAGAACGTACATTTTTGAGGTTAAGGATGAGGATGATGTTCGCCCTCAGAAGAGCAAGAGAAAGCGAGAAGAGAGTGATGATGACGATGATGAAGATGAAGATGATTGATCCTAAAAAACCAGCACGTGGCAGCACTTGAACGCTAAATATATGCTGATCGAAACGCCATCGCTAAGAGCTCAGATATGCAAACACCCTAATTTCGCGGGACAATCATGAGATATACACTTTACGGATGTCTGAAGACGAATAGATCTGAGAGGTCGTCGGATCCTTGACCAGTCCAGGATCTAGACCAACCTTTGCACTCATCTCGAGTAATCGGTCCCGACCATAAACCCTGCCGTTCGGCAAAACAACTGGATCATTCTCGACATGGCTCTTTGTGTGGTGTGCATAGGGCAAATTTCGAGCAAGGTCGTTCAACTCGGTGGAGCAGATTGGACAGACGGAGGTTGTCGAAGACTGCGCATTGGCGGTGCTGCTAGTATACTTCGAGTGACAGGACGGCGTTTTCAGCGCCGATAGTCCGGCAGAGAGGGCGATGTGGAGGAGTGGCCTTGCGGGGAGGGCGAAGAGCTCATGATGGGTTCTGACGAAGAGTGTTGCAAGATAATCCCACCGAGATTGAGAGTACATGGTCTACAAACATAAGCCAAAGCGTCTGGTTGGTCCAGCACAGCGGATCATACCTTGTAAGGTTCCACCTGTGTATCGGGTGTAAAGGCAAGCAAGCCCGCGGCTCGATGTATCTCTAAAGAATTGTGTGCGTGCTTCGCTATGTATTTCTGCGCGTGTGATCTTGCTTCCGAAAGTCTCCCGTTCCGGCGTAATTCGATGAATTGTTGTAATCGAAGTTCGAACTCAAGGTTGCTCTACCACAATGTAAATCAGCCGGAGAGTCACGACTTGACAGCTTGAGTATTACCCACATGCATCTTCTTCATCATCGGTTTGTGCTCCGAGTACCACTTCAGGCATTCGTACGTGTCCCGATTCCTCAAACTCTCCTCAATCTTGTGACATTGAACGAAGATATCCAAATCTACCAACTCCTCGATACCCTTTTCCCTTGCAAGCGCCCGCGCACTCTCTCCGTACCCGCTCCTTAGTAAGTAGTCCACCAAGAGTCTGTTGAGCCTTATCTTTGACCACTCATCATACTTGACGTCTGCTAAGCTCGGGATCTCGTATAGATCTTGAAGGTGCTGGATTCGCTTTCTCGAATTCTGGTGAAGAACCTTCTCCTCCTCATGCAGGTCCTCCATCTTCCTCTTGAGGCTTTGCATTCGTTCGATCATCTTGTCGAGTACCTTGGCGCTTGTTTTAGTATCTCCGCCCGCAAGTGAGGCATTTGCGGTGGCTTTGAGGGCCGAAAGAATGTCTTTTTGCTCAACCTCGACATCCTTCTGTACAGTTTTGAAGTTCTTGCGTAGCAATTCGTGGGGTAGGCGTAGCAGAGGTTGATCCTGAATATGGGGGTAAGTATGATTATAGCGACCCGACGTAAGAGTATAGGTAATCGTACCAGGAGTAGGTGGCTCTCTGCGTTGAGTTTCGTCGTAGTAAGCTCCGCCATTTGTGGATGCAAGAAAAGGTCTTGAGAGGACTTCGGAGCTCAAATACAGGTTAATTATGGGACCATACCTTCAGATGAAGTTGGGATATGATGGTATTCGTAAAGCCACCGGTCCGCGCAAATGTCTTTGGTGGAGCTGTGTACTGTAGTCTGAGCTCATGCGGCTCATTTTCCGCGGGGCACAAGAACCTAACCACATTTGTCATTCCAAGCCCTTGAGGCTCGCTTATTAGCAACGCAGTTGCTTCTACCGACTGATTTTGACGCCACATCACTAGCCTGCGTCAACCTTATTTTAATTCTTTGTAAAACGGTTGGCTCTTTTATCGAAGTTACGAAAGCTAAACCTATTGCAGTTAGACATTTAAAAAGCTAAACCCATTACAGTTAGAGATCAATTTTTCTTCTTTTCTATTCGATAATACGGCTTCGTATGTACACTGCTTTTCATGCTTCATCGTTTGCTTCACTTCGTTCTTCATCGCTAACAGCGTGCTTTCACCTTCTGCTATCATGCTTTCTATATCTTCTAACAGCTATATAAACAAGAAACGTCAGAGCAATGCTCGAAAGGCTGCTGCTGCCGCCGCACGTCACAGACAGCCTGCGCTACAGGTTCATCGAAACCCTTCCGCTCAATCTTCTTCTTCTGCTCGTTTCTCTTCTTCGAGAATGATGTTGCAAGAACGCGATTTCAATACGAACGTGACTTCAAAGCGAAGAAGAAGACGTTCTAGCAGAGAATTGACACAGTCGATGTCATCTGCTAAGCAAAGAAAAATCGCTCAGCAGATGAAGCTTGCGAGACAGAATCATTAAGATCGCTCTGATATACACAAGTTGCAGAATCGATGAAAGAAAATCAGACAGCGACATCAACGATATTGTGAAAGAGCAACGCGTTTAAATCGCAGTTCATCGAGTTCTCTGCTCATCACTTCAAAAAAGCTTCGCTCAGCTTTGATTCAGTCATTGATTTCACATCGTTATGATCTGTGTATTGATTGTGATGTGTCAAGAGCTTTGAATGACTTTTCTTTCAGAGATTTGATCAATTCACTCATCTTGTGTGTTTATTGCATTGATGAATCGAATCTTTCTGAAAATGAGATGCATTGATGCTCGAATGATAATCACAATGTTCTTTGCTCAATTTTTCAACGTGTCAATGAGCTTGAATCAAGTCATTGTGTCATCTGTAAACTCGTATCTTCTGACTCAACATTATTTACTCATGTCACATTGAATCAAAATTTTGATGCTTCGATCATGTTTGAGAATGATTGAAATCTCATTCAAGAGTTTTACAGCGCTCTTGAGAACTTTGAACAAAATACTTGCAATATCTGCAACAAGATTGACTTTGACATGAAGTTGATCAACTGAGAGAAACGACGCTCTTGTCATTGATGCACAAAGAACAGAAGCATCAATTTCAATGATTTCACATTGTGATTCATCGAGAACAACATGAACTCACTGTGTCTGTTCATCAATCTTTCTGAGTTGTCTCTAGTCAAGAAAATGTTGATAGTCAGAGCTTACGTCATCATGAAATTTCATCATGTAAAGAGACATCAGTATAAATATATCGATCATGTAATTAACTTTGTGCAAAACACTTTCAAGATTATCAGTCAATTGCTTTCTCTTTCTTCTGAGCTGCAAGTTCTTTTCTTGAAGCTCATCATCTTGATTACTGAGAACAGTAATGCAAATCATCAATTTAAACATATCTTTCATGTACATCATTGTAATGTAGAAGTTTGACTGATCTTTTTGAGAAAACATCATTTGAATTACATAAATATTGTCATTGATGTTGAATGACTTTCTCAATTATCTTAGAAGAATTTCATTCTGAATCACTTGTCTTGCATTTTTCAAAATGATGAAAAGACTGTGACAGAGCAAAAGTTGAATCAAGATGCTCAGATTTTGACAAAAGAATTGATCATCATTGATATTGCTTTCATTTTTAACTTAATCACTGAACTTTTTGAGTTCATTTAACTTCAAAATGAACTGAAGCAGCTTGAGTCTGCTGCAGCTGCTTTGCATGCTCAACAAACTTCATTTTTCATGATCACTTTGAGTTCTTGATCTCTTAACAAGTGCAATCTCTCTTTACACATTGCTCATATGATCTTTTCTACTCTTTTTTCTATTGAAGTTGTCTTCTTCAACAACACTTGTCTTCACGTCGTAACTTCTTTAGTCGATTATCACAATCATTTAATGAGATATAAAGATGATCGCTTTGCACATCATTCTCAGTTTCACTATTGAGCATTTAACAATCAGCTGTGAAAGCAAATTTGTCAAACAAGTCAATGATACACAAGTTGCAATGTGAAGAAAATGAATGACATCAATGTACTTCAAGAAATGATTGAGAATTCAGAATCTCATGTGATCGATATAATTATTCACAAGACAGTGACTGTGCAAAACATTCAATCATACTGAAACAGAGTCAGAATGAAATTGAAGACTATGATTTATGATTTTATTTGCTTTTCGCTATTCTTTACTCTTAATGCTGCTGATTTACAGTGACGTGATCTTTATGCATACATGCTTGATCGAAAGATTTACATGACAGCGAGCGAGAATGAATGAGTTAAGATAGCTTGAAGACTGCTCCAGAAGAATTCTCACATCATCATTGAATGTTTAAATCGTAGAGTGACGCTGTTTCTGAAGCTTGTTATTAAGAAGAAGTTCAAGATTCGGAATTTCTGATATTGCTTTAAGTGACAGTCTCATGAAAGCAAATACATACATGAATTTTTGTGAATCAACAACGCTTTGAGTGTTGTCACGATTTTAGTCTTGTCAGACTCAGTCTTCTAGTCTTACCAGATCTATTCTCGCTTCGTCATCTTGACTAGTCTCTATTGAGCCTAGCGTCGGCTGAGAAACACACATATGTAGTCAGCTTCTTTCTCGTAGCTATTTTTCTTTCTTAGCATTTATCTTCTAGTTAAATGATATCTTTATCTGACTCGCTCTAGACAGATCTTTAACATTAGATAAATGCTCATCATCTACTATTCTGCTATCGACGAATAGATGATACGAGACAATCTATTCAGTAAGGAAAATTTGCAAGAAATTCTTCAAATTTGCATCATCATTTTAGATTGCAAGAGATTCTTTGATTCTACACTCATTTTCATCATTCTATTCGCAAGAGATTCTTTGAATAAAGCACTCAATTATTATCTGAAATTCACAAGAAATTCTTTGAATTTTCACTCATCAAAAAACATCAATTCAAAACATCAATTTCTCATCTATTCTTATCTCAACAACTTCTATCTTCTCTCATCATGACACGCGACATCAAGTCAGTTGAGCTTCGAACAACTCGTTTGCTTAGAAGCACTGTCAATAGAAGAGTTTCACTTCTACTCATCAATGCTTCAGTCGAAGCTGAGAAAGCTGTCATCTCATGAAACATAAACATCGAAGAACAACTGTTTCATTGAGTCAGCAATCAACTTGACGAAGTCATCAATATGCTGAACGAGCTTTGAAGTCAGCGAGACTTGACTCT
>JAABVA010006474.1_pt1 | contig 10362 bp, 13 predicted proteins | sample 5560331 | NCBI WGS metagenome assembly JAABVA01 (sample SAMN12812661, study PRJNA571458) | rock metagenome | isolation source: Antarctica rocks | place: Antarctica: Victoria Land, Mt New Zealand sud | collected 2016-01-07 | reverse complement strand
GCTCGCTTTATGGCCGATGTCCTCTTTGTCACTAAGAAGCGACTACCTCTCCGACTCAACGGGGAGGAGGCAGACTTTGACAAGAACGCTGACAAGTACTACGTCCACGATTCATTGAGCACACGCAATGATTGGGAACGACGAACCTCCGAAGACGTGGAGGTGAGAGGGACAAATTCTGACTTCAATTCGCATGAGGAACTAGCTGCAAAAGTTGCTACTCCTAAGCCTGCTGATTCAGAGCCGGAGTCGATGATCGAATCTGTCGCTATGCTTGCTGATTCAGAGCATGAGCAGGTGATCGAATCTGTCGCTATTGATGAGGGCGATAAGTGGGGTTCTGGAAGGCCTATCAGATCTTCAAAAAAGGCGAAGAAGAGAGGAAAGCAAACCAACGTGGCAATAGAAGCAGTTTCAAGATACTGAATTGTGAAATGGAAGTACCATGTTGATTCGGGTTGATATCTATTATGCGTTTGGAAGCTGGTCAAGCTCAGGTCCCTCTAATTATAGCTTTTGACATTCCTTCTCTCATTCCGTGTACGTAAAATGCCAGCTTTGGATATATCCATATATGTAGCGATCTTATCACGGCGTTCGAGTTGCAGACAGGCTTGCCAAACGGCATTTCCAGGCTAGGTTTCATCATTGACATGATATACTCTTCTGTCTCTTCCCTTATTACATCTTCACCATCTCATTGTCCCGTGCTCACCCAACGAGTCCACTGGTTTCAATTCTTTCGCAGATTGACATGATTTAGCTCCTGTTTGGGTGAGGTGAACGGAGGGGAGGCAGCCAACGAGTTGTATTGTCTGAGCCCTTTCAAGTTGCCCTCTTGTATTGTGTCGTAGTCTGGGGTTGTCGTAACCCACTAGATCATGAATAGGTTTGGTATTCGCCGCAGTGCTCGCAGAATTTCTAGACAACGATTCCAGAGGAGTATCGGCGGACAGGCAGGCGGCCAGCCAGCCGGACAGCCCGTGCAGCTGCACCAATCCTGGGAACTGCACTGTGTTAGCGACGCTGAGGGAGGGACAAAGGATAGAGACAAGGCTAGCAAAGAGCGATGGTCCAGAAGGCCAACGGCGCGTCACCCGGACGCGAGAGAGAGTCCCGAGCATGAGCGGAAGTGAGGAAGCAGCTGGAGCCAGTCCAGCGACAGCTGCAGCCTTCGGCGTTCTCCAGTGGTGGGTCAAGGTCCAAGTGCGGGCACAGGGTGCAGGGACAGCACAGAGGAGTGGACAATTGATTGAGTGAGCGAGTGAGGCCGACCGGTGAGTAAGAGGGGGGGGCGATGGATGGGAGTAAATGGTGAAAGGAAGTTGGAGGAGGACAGAGAGACGGACGATATTTATGCGATGGAAAAACGGCGAGGGCCCACGACACCGCGCCTTGCCTGATCGAGGGATGTTAAACCCGATCTGTGAAGGGTGAAAATATCTGGTCGAGTCCGAGTCCGATAAACTCAGCAGTATAATGGAGCACGATCAAGACCGGACTCTCTTTGACAGGGTCGGTGGCGTTGGAGTTGCGCCGGGGAAGTGATAGTCGTAGCTGCCAACATCTTTGCAGGTTGTGGGTTGATTTCAAGAGAGGCCAATAGTAGGCAAGACAACAAGGCAACAAGGGTCCACCAGGCGAAAGAAGGGAGATGAGGGAAGTGAAGGACAGAGATAGAGATGGACAAACAGTACCATGGTCCCGCAAATGTATTAGCATTGATCGTGCCGCCGAGAAGCCGGGCTTAAGGCATCCACTTCAGGGGCCCTGCGCACTGCGCCTCTGCACTAACCCGCGAGAGCTCACCTCTGCTCAGGCACCGCTCACCCCAGCTCACCTCAAAGCAGCCGCCACTCACCTGCGAGGCTGAAGGCGAAAGGGGCAGAGATGTTTCGTGATCATGTCTGAGGAGGTAATCTGCGGGTCAGACAACCGAGGATGCTCAGGAAAAAGGTTTTCATTGTTTCAACCCCACATTGCACTCCCTGTAACTTCTCAGTTAGGATTTTAGGTGATGAAGTGGCGTGGCTGGGCGTAGGGTGAGCTTGAATGGGTGTATACTTATTTTCTACCTTAAAATAGGGACTGATCTACCTAAGGTAAAGGTTAACTTCAATCCTTTGACTAGTTATTCGTTGCTAACAGTAGATCACACTCATGTACATCCAAACCTTCAGCCACCTCTTTGCTTTCTACCTCCCTTCTCACCTGCCTGAATCAGTAGACGTAGATCCTTCATATGATGTTCTTGGAAATGCCGCCCATACTCAGCAGGCGTACACCCACAACAGGACATCCCTGGTGCCTGGTGACCTTGAAGAGACGTCTCAACGGTCTGACATACTCTTTGAAGCTCATTGACTCCCTTCTTTGTCATAGATTTGAATGCAGTCACCAGAACAGGGAAGATGGTGATCCAATCCTCAAGCACTTCCCGACGCCTGACCTCATTCCACCCATTCAAAGAAGCCTCCAGCTGATCTCCATAGATAGCAAGCACACTGCTGATGTCGTTCTCCAAGTGTGCACAAACTTCATATCTGAAGCAACGAGCAGCCACACAAGGACATTCTGAAGCAACCCAGTTGATGCCTACAAGGATGCCAGCCTCCAGCGTAATTGTCATGTGAATGGTGCCTGTATACATAACAAGCCCGACCGAAGAGCCAACAATAGTGATTATCCCGCCTTGCAGGAGATGGCCAACTCAATTGAACTTCATTTGATGGTCTGAATGGTCTAGCATAATCTTCATATTATACGTTGTCGCAGGCCACATAAGAATCACCTTCTTGCTCTTTCCCACACACTGTATAAGACCATCCCTGCTCTGATCAAGGTGAAGGTCCACAACTGTGTACCTAGGCGTGAGATTTGCGGCAAAGGTGGGATACCCATAAGGTGTTCGTTTCTGAAGTAGACCCTTGGGAACACACATCTTCAAGTTGTTGGACAGCTCGAGTGTTGCGTTCATAAGATAGGTAGGATTTCGAGGGTTGGGATGTTGCAACTGCCAGATGGCAGCAGCAGGACTTCCAGTTTGTTCTCCGTTCTCAAAGGCTTCGGCATTGCCTAGTCCAGGTATCAGCATGGATGCATTAGAAGAGAAGGGACAACACTGACAATATGTGGTAGGCTCCAGAAATGCCATAAACACTTCTTCCTCGCTGGGCTCTCGTGAGGACCAACAATCAAGCGATGGAAAGACTTCAGGAAGGGATGTTCCTGAACCTTCCCACAGATCATGACATTCTGAGGAGATATTGAACAGAGTATTCCACGAACACTTGTGCACAGCCTCTTTCAGCGATGGATCGTTTGCGGCGACATCGTGGTTATCAAATGCTTGAAGTATGTCTTCAAGATCGAAGGTGTGCGAAGCGTCTGAGCTTTATTGGACTCGTTGTCAGTTTAGGTACCACCGGCAATGGCTTGCTGGAGATACCTTACTTCAGAATGCTTTTCTTGCACCGCTTCAGATGTCTAGCCTTGTGGGGCTTGGTCAAGTCCCTGCCGCATATATCGCAATGAAAGATTCCAAGTGACATTGTCGTAAGAAGCGAGGGAAAGTGTGGGGCGTGGGGCGTGGGGGGTGAGGGGTGAGGGTGAGGGTGAGGTGAGGGGTGAGGGTCAGGAGTGAGGGGTGAGGTGAGAGGTGAAGGAAGACCAAAATACTGACTGATAAGGCGGGGTACAATCTCAATGCAGGACAACGCCGCGGTCGACAATGCTGGCCTCGCGAAGCTATAGCTTGAATAGCATGGCATTAAACTTACAGAATTGCCCCCTTTACATCTCGTAGTTTCACCTCGAGAGAATAGCACCGAAGTCCTTCCCCGATATTGAACAAGTCGGTGGGCGACGACGGAAACAATCAGACTCAAACATGACTGGCTCTAGCGATCAGAAACAAGGGAGAGCAAGAGTGCACCATACCAAAATATGAATTACATCATACTACCCCATCAAAGTCGACAATGTGCGTAGGGATGGCGTTCTTTCCGCTGAGGGGTTACTGTTACCAGGGATCATAGAATCACTGGGAAAGGAAAATGAGGCCTCAGTGGCAAAGGTGGCATGGATTAGCAGGAAGGACAACGGCAAAGCGTATGGATCCATGATTGTGTATCTGCACAGCGGCAGTCATGCCAACAGACTACTGCAAGAAGGTTACTTTCATGTCAATGGTGAATCGGGGTTTACCAACATCTTTGAGAGGCGTCCTAGGCCTGACCAATGCTACAATTGCCACGGTATGAACCATAAGGCCTACAATTGCAAGAAGGCGGCCATCTGTGCACGATGCGTCACCGAAGGACACAATCATCACAACTGCAACCGGTGGCGTTACATTGGAGCACTAGATAGGCAGCAAGCACAGCAGATGTGGAGGGCAACGAGGTGGTGTATGAGGCCAGAGTTGAGGTTTTGGTCCCCATCCGCCAACTTATAGCAGCGTGGGCAGTCCTATTACTTCGTATAGTAATATACGGAGGGTAAGACTTGTTGCAACCTGCTTGCCACTCCACTCCTCTCCTCTCCTCTCATCTCCTATCTCCTTGGACTAGAAACATTCACATTAACATCCAGCAAATGTTGAAACCAATGTTACGGTCGATGATCAGAGAACAAGACTCAAAGCTGGCTTCTGAACTGATACCGTTACCTGAGACGCAGAGTTTCGTGGGTGGGAATTTGTGTAACGGCTGGACTACCAATCTTATCTTACCTACTGCTGGTGCTGGCTGGTGTCACTGGATGGATCATGTACAGCAGAGCAAAGAGAGCTACTCATAGCTAGAACTAGAACTGCTCACGACTCACAGCTCTCCCCACACATCATATCCACAGACCCAGCATCATTGTTTGTTGCTGTCATCTCTTCTGAGTGACACCCAAGGGAACCTGCACACAGCTTTGGTGGCAATGAGTCATGAAAAGCGAGCCATCCTGAAGTCTCAACATCCATCTTTCTCCTCAATTAAGATATTTTTTTGAACCCGCTCTTGCGTAGCTCTTTCTCCTTCAGTTCTACCACTCTCTGCTGCTTCTTTGGACTTACGTTCTGCCTCTTTCGTTCTGTTTGTGCAGCCGTTCTCTTGCGACCTTCTCTTGTTCTTGGGCTCTTTGTTTAGCCTCTTCAGACCGTTCTTCAGCTAGTCTTTCTTGTAATCCCTTTAGTCTCGCATGCTCTGCTCTCTCTCTAATAACATGCACTTTCTCTGCCATCCTGCGTGTCTGCTCTTGCGCTGCTGCTTTATTCTCGCTTTCTCTTCCTCTGTTGCTTTATTGTCGCTTTCTGCTTTGGCTCTTGCGGCATGCTGTTCCTCTTCCTTCCTGCGTGCTCTCTTTACCTCAACCATTCTTCTCTGTCTGGCCGCCTCTTCGGCTCATTTAAGCTCTTCATTTATGCGCTGAGCCTCTTGCCACATGTGATGGTCGGTTCATTGTTTGTAGACGTAGGTAAATCTTCTTGTATCTGGTACATTCTAATAATTGCCAAGAGCTTTGTAGGTGCAAAGATGCCAGGCCCAGAAGATACATAAGGTAGAAGATCCATCAGCTAAAAGCTCTCTAAACCTCCACAGATATCATTGGGCTTTACTGTCGGTCCCAAAGTCTAGCCCGATCAAGGCAGAAACCCTAACCCATCACATAGCCGATCCAATTGCCAAAAGACAGGTCTTTTGAAGATGTCAAGTTCTGAGAAACCTATTGAAGGCGAGTATAACTCCGCACCTTTTGGAAAGCGTAGGACCACTACTCTCCAAGTTGGAGATCGGCGGTTTATCACTACAGCAGAGACAATGACACAAGAAAGCGCCTTTTTTGCCGCACTATTCTCAGAGCGCTGGCATAATGCGGAAGCAGATGGCTCTTATTTTATCGACGCGGATCCCGATCTCTTTGAGCATATTCTACGCTATCTTCGACGTGGTGTGCTTCCTATCTTTTATGATGATGCGAAGGGCCACGATCACGCTCTATATCTCGCACTTTTGGAAGAGGCGAAATATTTTCAGATTCCACGGCTAGAGCATTGGCTCAAGGGCAAAAGGTTTTTTCAAGCGATAAAGATCCGGTACTCCGCGGACGAGCTGGAAGGGACATCTTGGTCGGAAATTCGAAGCATGGATGAATATGTGGAATATCATCCCTGCTGGCAGACAAGGAAGGTGTACATTTGCCCACGTGGAATCTTTGTTCATAGGGGTAACCCGAGTGCATGTGGGAGGCAGTGTATGAACGCGCAAGGTGATGCAAAGAACGTATATGAGGATGAGCACATCTTGAAGACGTTGGTGATTCGAAAGCAGACTATTGTCGATCAGGCGGTTTGTGCAGAAGGATTGGACTAAGACATGATGATATTCTACACATTATGTCTCTTCAATAGCAGAGCTGGTCAAGCATTGTGTTACGGGCAAGGCTTCCCCATATTGTGACGTCATGCTTACTAAGCACCCTCACCGTACATATAACTGTTGAAGATATGCATTCCCTATTTGGACTAGCCCTACCCCTGATCCCTTCTAGTACTAGCGTACACGTGGCCTCGGTTCATAGTTTTCACGAGTCCGGCCTAGATAGATCTTACATAGACAATTCAACTACTTCCTACGAATCCAACATAAGGTGCCTCCCTGACCAAATTCAGGGGCAAAACATTTACATCATCACCCGGGGTCTTTCAGCGGTCCAGGGACTGATGCAACCCAAGCAACAGTCAGGGCAAACAGACATAAAAGCCATATATCAACCTGCGGAAAAGCTTCTGCAACGAGGGAACCGAATACAGGTTATTTGGCTGCCAACAAAAGTAATGTCACAACAACAGACACTAGCAGCGAAGAACGCGGCGCGGGACCCTACGAGACAGGAAGCTCCCTTGAAGCCATCCCCCTATTAAGCACGATCTACCACCACAAGGAGGGCCATAGAAGCCATGAAAAAGTCGCACACCCTACCAAGGAAAGTAGGACACTTCACCACGAAGCTGGACAGGGCACTACTAGGTAAACACACCAAGAAGCTTTATGGTAGCCTAAAGAAGACAGAAGCAAAGATACTCATTTAGTTACGCACGGCCATGGGCAGAATCAACGAATCCCTGCACAGAATAGGCGCCGCCGAATCACCGGACTGTGCCTGTGGTGTAGAGAAAGAAGAGGTGAAGCACTTTCTGTTTCGCTGCACCAGATGGACTACGGAAAGAGCGCCCCTACGGCGATATCTTACGGCAAGAGAAAGCGCCCTCTCCCTATGTCTAGGGGGTAAAGCATCATCAGATTCGGAAGACTGGTCACCAGACATGACAGCTGTCAGAGCCACCATCAAATTCGCCCTGGATACTGGCAGGCTTGACCACCAACTAGGCCTAATGATTGGGTCTATCACTCCTCACTAATCACCTCCCGTCCCAATAACATGCACCTCGTAGGCCCATGGCGCCTGCTTCGGCTGCTGACCATAGGACGCCGAACATTTGTAGAATCACCTCCAAAATGCGCCTACAACCCTACCTACGACTACCCGAGCACATCAGGAGTAAATGAGCATAGAAGATAGCAAGGAAAAGACGTTTCAGTAAGGGCTCTCTGTGGGGCATGGGCATAGCGATAGATATGACAAGTTGATAGCGCTAGAGCCCTTTAGGCGTAGTGCCTCCGGGCGGAATAAATTATCTATCTATCTATCTATTGGTCACAGCTAAAGTCCCACGAACGTTCCCGAAATCGCACGGCTAGACCACTTCGCGGCAAACTGGATGCTTACTCAATGTTGCAACCAAGCCCCTGTAACTCCTATTCATATGTGTGTTTTCTCGCTCTAGAGCAATCGCTTCTGCTTAATGATGGCTGGCATACCGCGCACCATCTCAATCCTCTCCGGCACTGGCGAGACCATCCCTTGAGCTTCCTCAAAGCCAAGGAACAGTATCGAAATGGACGAGCGCTAGTTCTCCGCAACATCGATGACCTGGAGATCACCTATCGGCTCATGAAAAAGGACTACGACCATCTCGCCCGGTGTCTCATTCCTATTGGTGACCAGATCGACATGAGCCTCAACGAGGTGGCGGACTTGCTAAGAACTAAGACTCTCAAGTTCACCGAAGCAGATATACAGAAGAAGTACCCCAAGTCTCTAAAACCCACTGACCGATTTGTTTATCTTGCCTTTCTCTCACTCGCAGTATACACCTTCAAGACTACCATCACTAGTGATTCTTTCCAAGGTGGTAACGATGTACTTCCACAAGCTGCTCTACCAGCACTTTGCTGTCAAGCCACCGATCAATCAACGCCTCACAAGCAGGCAGCAATAGCGACCAGACATTGTCACCCACTGCGAGTTTTGCCTGTAGCTCTGTGTGTAATGCAGATCCAGACTGCTCACCGCTCGACACGTCCAATCCCTTCGGCCACGAGGGTCTAATTGAGAGTTAGAGCGACTATGATGAGTTCATACATATGTACTAGCTGCGCCAAAGAGAACATACATTCCCAGCCATAATCTGCTGCTTAAGAGGATGCTCTGCTCCATCTGTGTGCGTTTCAGTTTGGAACTGAACTTCCTTAGCAGATGTGCTTTGGTCTATTCTTCTCTACTATCACCGCCCAGCCGTGCCATGTGCAGGGTACCATCTTTTAGCAGATCTTGAAGGAAGTATCCATTGTGTAATTCGTCATACAAACTGTCAATATTGGCTTTGGTGCTGCTTTTGACCTGTGACGCCAGAATGACCTTGGCAAGTGATAGCCCGAGGTAACGTTAGATCTTACCAGTGCCTGAAAAGAAACACATCAGTAACATCCATCCCAGAAAAGTAATACATCAGTACATCCTTCCCGGGAAAGAGAAAACCCAGACCCTTTTCTGACTTTCGGGGCTGCGGCTCTCACCAAATATGTAGATCCTGTCTGTTGTCCTGAATACCTCAAGACAAAGTTTGTTTTTCCACCATCATACAGACTCTAATTTCGATGGCTACCACATTCACGCGGCCTCTCTTGCTTCATCCTTGAATTGAAATTTGATGAGGTGACTGGAGGATTCACATCCTCATGTCGTTCTTTGTTTTTGATTTACCGTCTGCTAAGGATCATGGTGATATCTCCCAGTTTTATGTAAGGGAGCGCTTTAACAACAGTGGCAGCCCAATCATCCTTATGAACATCTATCTCTAACCCCTAACTCCAACTTTCATTAAAACTTCTCTGGGAGTTCTACAAAACCAAAATACCTCCGGTTCAGACAACCCAGGATGGACATAAGGCGGAGTAGAATATCTTGTCCTCAATATTGTTGGCTTTATCAACATTTACTTCCGATAGCAGCGTAACCTATTGCTGTCACATACTCGCCGAATTCCCCAAGCGAATGTTGTGACGGTATTTGGCCACCTAATGGTTGAAACTGCCAGCATTTCTTGCCCTATTTTTCCAACTGGTCCTCCTCCTTAATTGACAGTCGAAAGAAGGTACGGGTAATGTCCATGAATGAGAATACAGTAGGTAAGGTATCATACCTCCCCTCAGGGTCCCTAAAATAGCGTCCTCTCGGGCCACATAGACAGTCTCGTTGCGGTCCACCTCCGCTCTCGTCGCTGCCATCATGTACCACGCCCCACAGCTATTGATTGACTGCTTCGCGTTACCCCCACCGGTCTCACAGTAGGGGCCGACCATGCCTCGCAGACGTTGCTCAACCTGCACACCTAGCCAGCGCATGCAGTTGAGCGTTTCCCGTCCACTAACCAAAGTACTGCTTAAATTTCCCACTCCACTGCCCTCCGTGTTCCCCCTTCAACTAACCTGTGTACCCCCTTCGTTGTCACCTGTTGACAGATGCCCCAGTTGATAGTAGCTGCCGGTGCCTCACAAGGTGAGTGTGGCGGAGCCTCATGTAAAACCGTCCAGCCTATACCAGCCTTCAACCGGCCCTTACAGGCATCGTTGCGGTACCCTCCAAGCTCTTCACCTGCCTCAGCTATCTCCCTTCCTTAACAAGTGTCTCCTGTTCGACTTAACAAGGGTATTCAAATCGCTTAACGAATCGTGGTGGTGGTCTGGCTCAATCAGGCAGCCAGTGAAAACTCTGCATCTACCCCAGAGGTGCCCTTAACGTTGCATAGACTTCGCATCCATCGCGTGTAGGCGTCGACTTCGGCCCGTTTAGCACACGGTACGCAATGATGGGGTGTTTTTCATACCCACTTTGGTCGCAGTCCTCTGTTCTGTTGAGGCCACACTGCAAGGCACGTCAGCAACGCCTGCGCGACGCCACCGTGGCACCTTGCACTGCGACAACCACAGCTCGACCGGTGACTCTATTAGCTCTGAAAGGCAAGCCTTT
>JAABVA010006472.1_pt1 | contig 10363 bp, 15 predicted proteins | sample 5560331 | NCBI WGS metagenome assembly JAABVA01 (sample SAMN12812661, study PRJNA571458) | rock metagenome | isolation source: Antarctica rocks | place: Antarctica: Victoria Land, Mt New Zealand sud | collected 2016-01-07 | reverse complement strand
CGCCAAGTTTGCTGCCATGGCATCGAAGCTGGGCCAACATCAACATCTGTAAAACCTGCAGATCGTGCAATGTTCTTTGAAAGCTGCTGCTGATTTTTCTGGCTAAGATGCCTACAAACATATACTCGACTCCCAGCTACACGCATGCATGATGCCACCAACAGAGGTTCCCTGATCAAGTTTGTGATTGTTATCACCTGATGCAAAGCATAACACATCCTCCACTGTTCCAGTTCAAGCATAGCAACCCTGAGAGTAGGAAATACACAGTCCTGTGGCACTGCAAAACCAGACACTGCTTCAGTGCGAGTCTCCTGCATGGCCAAGTCTGACCTTGCGAGATGCTTCACATATTCGCTCCCAGGCTGTGATGAACTGAGCGTCCCCTCCTTGCAACTGCGTAACTGCTTTCCTGGCCCGCTCCTTGAACTCTGGGTCCTCATCAAACCGCTTCTTTGATTGCTTGTACATTTTCTGCATATCAGTGTTCAACGTGACATGCTGCCACAACATGCTTGTAGCTGCTGCGAGCTAGATTGCTTGTGGGTTAGATTCACTCCTGTACTAGACGTGATTGCAACTGTTAATTGCTGATAACTGCTGTAATTCTGGGCTGGCTGTGATGCCAAAAGCTGAGCAGTTGAAACACACTTTGCTGACACTTGTACTTCAAACAAGCACGCTCGCTCAATAGCTTGCAACACAAGAACAAAACATTGCAGAGTAGTTTGCTAGCAGCAGATTCATATACTACATCTGAGATTGACTACCTCAGGTGCCCACCCTAGCAACAGGCCTTGACAAAACAGAGCCTTCAGGGGCGCAAAGTCACATGCAATTGTGTTGTGCAAGTTGGAGCTGGGGAAAGGAGCAGACTTGCAGCTCGGGGAGGGCCAGGTCTGCAATGGTGGGGTCTGCAAGCCCCTCTGGCCGGGCCTCAGCCAGGAACTGGATCAGCATGCCAAACTGGGTGCCCCAGTCACCCTGCAACAACCAGCCGCAAAAGTGTGTCAAGCGATTTGTGCTATGTGTGACTCCCTGGTTGAGGTACCACCTGATAACGTTCGATGCATGCCTACGTTCCTTGCTGCATATGCTGTTGACGATTCTGAACAAGCAGCAGAGCAACATGACTGATGTGTGGCAGCAGCAATGGAGTGTCCTGAATGGCGTGAGGCCAACGTGGCAGGCATGGGTGATACTATTGCAAGTGCACTCTGCATGTTGCCGCATTCATACAGACCAAAGCAAGAGAGACATGGACTTACCACATGGTTCAATCGAAGGACATCTGCCCCACAGAACTCCAGAGTACGTGAGAGGGTGTCACCAATGATTGTGGATCGCAGGTGGCCCACATGCATCTCCTTAGCAACATTCGGTGAGGAGAAGTCAATCACAACCCTTTTGCGGTTGAGTCGTGGCGCCCAGGTTTGGATGCCATTTCTGAGCATGTTCTGTATGCGGGCACCCATCCACTGACTGGAGATCTTGACATTGATAAAGCCAGGCCCTGCCAGTGTTGGTGTGTCTGCTAAGTACTCTGTGCTGGGAAGAGCTGCTACAATGGTCTCTGCTACTGCCCTAGGGTTCTTGGGAGCATCAGGCTGTGACACACAAATAGCAGTCAGTGTGCCGAACATGTTCATGATAGAAACATTTGGCAGCCCTCTTGGCGGGGCTCTGTTGCTGCAGTCACGTGTCCAAGAAGACATGCACTCTGAGCGCAACTGTCTCTCTGTGCACATGTGCATGTGATATTGATGGAGTCAAACAGATGTGCGCAAAGCTTGCATGAGAATCTGACAATGCACGAAGTCCTGGCTGCATGTACCTTGCCCTTGAGCTGGCCAAACAAGGCCATAGCATTGTTGCACTGATAGTCACCAAACTTTGCTTCATTTGTCTGTGCCACAATGGGCTCGATATTTGCCGAGGGGTATGCAATTTCAAGAGCTTGCTTGAAGGCATCAGTCAGCTCTGCTCGTAGACTGGGTGTGGACTGAGCAAGCTCAGCTCCATCGGCTTGAAGTCTAGCTGGCAAAAGGACTGAGTCCTTGACAGGGGCAGCAGCCTTCATGGTTGTAGGCGCCACAGCTGCCTTTTGAGGAGGCTGCTTGCCCTTTGGCTTAGCCATGGCGCCTGGGCGGGAGCCTGCGTGAGGGTGGCATCTCGTTGCATGTTATTGTAGCTGAAGTCCGAGGAGCCAGCGGTTTGCATGCAAAGCCTAACATGCACCTGAATTTTGGGAGGGGGCTTTGGTGTCTTTTGCATTGCTGGTACTGTTCGATTGCAAGCTTAGCAAGGTATCTATCTGCTGTATAGCTTCTTGAATGTACTGTGACATAGCCGCGACGCAGAGGGCGTAATTGTTGCGTAGCAGTGGTGCTGCTGAAAGAGGATTGGAAGTACCGAGCTTGAGCGGTGGTGATCTGATCACTCACCAATGCGTCTACGAGCCTGCCAGTGCTGCTGCAGAGCGCCTCGTGGTGCAGCGTAATATCGGCAACAGACTGCACGGCAGCGCACCCGGTTAAGCAAGCAGTGCTTCCGATCAACGCTGCAGCTGCAATAGCTTACCCGTGCGGCTCCCGAGGAGGCTTACAAACATGGCATCGACATGTGTTCCAGCTGATTTTTATCTACGAGGCCAGCGGAATCTGCGAAACGCCCCTTCAGTACAGCCGCAAGCAAACTTCGAAGAATTCTAGCAGCATGTCATAAATCTGGTTTGGATTTTAGTCATAGCAGCAAGCGAGACACCCCTGTCAACTTCGCGTGAACCAGGCTCTACAGATAGTGCGTTGATCAGTCCCGTAGTTGCGGCCGTCTGTGGTATCTGAGCCGATTGTCAAGCATCACAGCTGCACTTGTCGCTACGAGCGTCGCTGGAGGTGTTGACAGGCACAGTGATCGAATCCTTCCTTGCTTAGGGCCCGTGTCCTGGCCAGCCTGCTGCGACGCTGACGGACTGCCCTTGTGAAGCGCTCACTTACCATGGCGAACCCTTCGGCGCACCTGGAAGGCCTGGGGGAGACGCTCATACCGGCTATCAACAGGCTTCAGGACATCTTCAGTCAGGTAGCCAGTTGCACCTTGCGCTGTCGAGCCCTCCATCACTCAGTCAGGCAGCGTTGATACATTCGCAAGCCTTCTCGAACCTCGAAGCAACATCAGTCTACGACAAGCCAGCAACTCCACCCTGTTGGCCACACAAAGTGAAAGTGACACATGTGAGCTATGTGCTATGCAGGTGACTTTGGACTTTAGACTTGAACTACCACAAGTGGCTGTCATTGGCAGTCAAAGCAGTGGAAAGTCCAGTGTCTTGGAGGCTTTGGTGAGCTGCATGCAATTTGCTGGCAGCCGCAGTGCTCACTCCTTTCGCATTTGCTTTCAATCCTGAAAGTTCTTTCAGGTTGGCCGGGACTTTTTGCCAAGAGGACCTGAAATATGTACAAGGCGGCCCCTTGTTCTGCAACTTGTAAAATCAAGTACTGCTGGAAGTGATTGGGGAGAGTTTCTACATTTGCCAGGTAATGCTGCTGTGACTATGCGACTGTGTATTGACAATGTCTAAACTTGGCAGACTGGGCATAGCATTGTGGTTTTGCTGCAGGGAAAAGATTTTTTGACTTTGATCAGATGCGCCAGGAGATACTGCAGGAAACAGAGCGCATAACTGGCGCAAACAAAGGCATTTCTGACAAGGCTATCAGGCTGAAGATTTGCAGTCCGCATGTCTTGTAAGCTGCTGCTCATATTCCCAGCACACCACAGCCAGCTGCCAACTTCATAAGCTGCTGTTCATTGAATGAGTTTTATTTTGCCCCAATGACATATCATAGGTCCCACCAGCAACCCAAGCCGCATGTTGTGTGGATTGCTCGCATGGGCTAAGCACATGCGCATCTTTTCACCATCTGCCCAGCTGGTGTGCCAGACCAAGTCATCCTGTTCAATGTGCTCTCAGGACTATGACACTGGTGGATCTGCCTGGCATTGCCAAAGTGCCTGTTGGTGATCAACCATCTGACATTGAGGCCCGCATCAGGAACATGGTTCTGGAGTACATTAGGCATCCCACATGTGTCATTCTGGCTGTGTCTGCTGCCAACCATGACCTTGTCAACTCAGACGCCATTGAGCTGGCACGTAGTGTTGACCCTGAAGGTCTCAGGACCATAGGTGGGTTTTGTCACCCATGCAGGCTCATGGCAGGACGATGGCTGTGAAAATGTCTAAGCTGTGTGTCTGCCATACACACCCCTGCCTCCTTTGACTTGTTGTGAAGGAACAGACACAGTCGCCTGATCCTTAGAGCTAGCCTTGCAATCTGAAGAGCGGAGTGCCGCACTGCTTGCATGCTTGAGGACTACTGTCAGGTCCCAGAGCATGTTTTATGACTAGACACACCAAATCTAGACACATTGAAGCGTTTCATTGTGCCTTTTTAGGTGTGCTGACGAAGCTGGACATCATGGACAGAGGCACCAATGCTTTGAGAGTCCTGAAAAATGAAGTAGTCCCCTTGCGATTGGGTTACATAGGTAAGCCACGCTTGGTCACTTAAGGCACCGCCACTACATGCCTTGCACATGGTTCATGCGTACATTGCTTGGCTGCTTCCTTGCCACTTTGCAGTTTGTATGAGCTTGCATCCCAAGTTTCAGGTTGCCTGATTTGTGTCCTTCTTGGTCAGCTGCATCATGATGGGATGATATCCCTGCAGGCGTTGTCAATCGGAGCCAGGAGGACATCATTAGCCACCGCAACATAGGCGAGGCTAGAGCTGCAGAGCTCGAGTTCTTTGATGCGCATCCTGAGTACAGCAGCGTGACTGCACACTGTGGCTTGCATAACCTGGCCAAAGCATTGAATCACATTCTGGTGGAGCACATCAGGGCGCTGCTTCCCAGCCTGAAGACTAGCATTGAGGAAATGCTGGACAAACGTTTCCATGAGCTGAAGATGTATGGTGACCCTCTCAACGGACAGTCTGCTGGCACCAGGTATGCCTTTGCTTATGAAACATTCTGCCTGCTGCTTTTCTCAGGTCTGCTTGGCACATTGTGTTCAAGATTTTTACGAAAATCTCGGCCAGTCTGCAGCATCAGAACACAAGTTCTCGTCACACGCAGGATGACACTATGAGTGCCTACAACTGCCTGTGGTTCCTGTCAGCGTGTTGCTACTTCTGCATGTCGTAGGTGGGTGGTTGGCCAATTACCCATTCAGGGTCCTGCTGCACCCATGCAAATCAGTGTACTCTGGTTGAGGGTTTCACAACCACATGCATGTCATGCTCACAATTGCCTTTTTCGCGCAGCGGAGCTCTGTTGTTGCGGCTGCTGGATGCATATGCAGTGCGATACGGTGAGATGCTGGATGGACGCAGTGAGCAGCTGCCGACATCTGAGCTTGCCGGGGGCGCTCGCATCCGCCACATTTTCCAGGACATCTTTGTCGAGGGAGTGGGTGAACTCAACCCATCAAGGTATGCTTCCAGCATGCGCCCTCAGCCAGTATGCCTTTGCAGCACAGCAACAGTGTCAGGGTTTTGGCATGTAGTGACTGTGTGCCCATGCTAGCCCAATGCAGCATGCAAGCTTTGACCTGGTTTCTGGACGTATCAGATGATTCATGGGCTGTCCCTGGCTCTACATGTCTGCCCAGCTCGCACAACTCTGTGGCATGCACTGCCATGTACATATAAATCCCTAAAGTAAAAAACCTGAAATGTGCTACTGATGTTCACATGTACCCTGTAAATGGTGATGCTTTAGGCAGGCAAAGGCCATGCGCCAGCTGATGCATACTTGCTGTCCCATGCAGTGAGCTGACAGACGAGGATGTCAGAACCGCTATCAAGAACAGCGGTGGCGTGAAGGGCAGCTTGCTCATACCCGAAGCTCCTTTTGAGCTGTTGGTGCGGAGGGCCATCAGCCGTCTCCTGCCGTCAGCCTTGCAGTGCCAGCAGTTTGTGCATGCTGAGCTGCTGCGCATTGCCAGCCAATGCGCACCAGCTGATGTCACCAGATTCCCAAACTTGCAGGTGAGCATGCCGCACATCATGTTGGTAGATCGGGGATTGCAGTGAGCTTGCGCCTGCTGCTGCTGTGCCATGCATTGTCGAATGGCTGTGCTGCTGATGTGGTTAGTGGTTGAAGCTGCCACTCAGACTGTAAAGGTCTAAGTACCATGCTACTAGCATGGTAAGCACATTGTCGCCGGGCATTGTGAGCAGGTCTTGCACAAGTGGCTTACCCTTCACCCTTGCAACACTGTTCATCTGGCTACATTGTGGACAGTGAGAACGACCAAAGACAGCAGAGATCCTGTCAGCAAGATGTTGGTGCTGTAGGTCCGACTGAGAGCAGCTGTCGAGGACTTCATCAGTGAGGGCGCTGCTCCTGCTGAGCGCATGATCCGGGATCTTGTGGACTGTGAGCATGCATACATCAACACCGACCACCCTCAGTTCATTGGCGGCAACAGGGCATTGTCTCAGGTATAGCTGCATCTTGCTCCATTGCTCAAGCACTGATCACCGGTAAGCAAACATGTTGTCTGTTTGCCCTGCAGCAGCTGCTGTTGCTTGTCATATACATGTCGCCAGGTAATGTATCATTGAAGCTTTACCAAATGTATCGCAAAATGTTCAACCATCCACAGGTCATCCCAGCGGTTGTGGTGGCCATGCGAATGCTCTTTGTGTCAATACAAAATGTCTGTTGAGGCCATAGCCTTTGCGTCTGCATTGTAACACAACCTGTTGCATTTGCCACGCCTGGTCAGCTGGAGTGCCTTCCCGCTTCAAGCTGCAAATGAAACATTCAGAGTGACATTACCTGCTGTGCAGGTGCTGGCTCAGCTGCACGGCATACCTGCGGAAGAAGATGGGGAGGAGGAGCAGCAAGAGGATGTGCCGTCTGGCTCACGCTCTCTGGAACACAGGCGGCCAAGGTCTGCCGGCAACCTGGCTGAACAAGCAAGCAACAGCAGCGCTGCATCGCATAAGACAGGCAGACCACCACTGGCCGAGACCACAGTCAACAACAAGCTCGGCCTCAAGGTATGGTGCAGTCAGAAACCTGGGGCTGTAGCAAAGAGCAGTATCATCATCTGTGGCTTCTCACACACAAGCCTGCTGCATGTTGCACAATGGTAGCCTTGCCACACCTACTGCTTTGAAGGTCATTTATGCTCCTATCAAAGCATGATACATGTAGGTATTGCATAGTCTTGTACACTCACGACCTGGCAAAACATGCATGCAATAGTCTTTCAGCTCACGAAGGTTTGCTCAGTGCTGCATGTTGCATCGATTGCATGTCTGTTAGTCTTGAAGGATGTGCCCAGCATTGCATGCCTGCCCATTGCATCTTTCAATGGGCATTGTTGCCTGGCAATGCATGTGGGGCGCCCCCTGATGTTGCCTGGGGCGCCCCTGCAGAAGCTGAGGCATTCAGTGCGGTCACATCCCTTGAAGGGAGTCGAGCCTGAGCTGTTCTCCCCTGAAGAGCTCCTGGGCGGAGCCCGCCGTGCAACCCCATCAACCTCCAGGCCAGCCTATGGCTCTCAGACACCCCCCCAAAGCCACCAGCCACTCCACCGCAGCGATAGCGAGTCTTCAGATAGGCAACAGAGCGGCAGCTGGTTCCAGCTGCCTTGGAAAGTCAGCCAGCAGGATGAGACACCACAAAGCAGGCGCATCTCTCGAGATGACAGAGGCTTGCCCCTCAATCAACCTCCCCTGGTAAGTCTTGTGAGCAAGAATGTCTCTTTGACATAGCGTGTTGCTACTCAGTTTTGGTAATGTCCTCTGTTATGTCCAGAAGGCAGTGCATGCGTTGTGGGTATGCTGCAAGCCCCTGCTGGTGGTGGTGGTGGTGCAGGAGGACGTCTCCTGCTGCCAGTCCCTCAGCATACACCCATGTTGTCTGGACATCACAATCCATATCTTGTGTAATGCAGATACTGCGTGTGCCCGGTGGAGTGAGTGAACAGGAAGAGGTTCAAGTGCAGGTTACAAGGCTGCTAGTGGAGTCATACTTTGATGTAGTACGGAAGAACTTGCAAGACGCTGTGCCCAAGGCTGTTATGCACTTTCTTGTGAACAGTGTCCAGCGAGGCCTGCAACAGCACCTCATCCGCACTCTGTACAGGTCAGTATGTATATATGCTCCCATCACTCTGTCTTCTTCAAGGCAAAGAATCATCCAGCCATGTTGGTGAAACACTACGTTCATGCAGGTTGGCTTTTGCTGAAGGGTCAACCGTGAATTCGGTTTGTACATGTTGAGACTTCATGTGGTTCAGTGTGACATTGGATGCATGCAAGAATGCAGAATCTCCACTGTCATGTCCCCACTGCAAACACTGGCATGTTGGCAGTGAGACAATAGAGGGCGTGCTCAGTCTGTGCTGTCATATTTGCAGAGAAGAGCAGTTTGCAGACATCATGTCAGAGCGGGAGGACATAGCCACTAAGCGTACTCAGTGCCAGAATGCTGTGAAGGCCCTCCGAGAAGCCCTGACAGCTCTAGAAGCCCTGCCCACCAGCCTCATGCAGCGCCTACAAGCCCAAAGCGGTGAAAGCACCAGTACATCTAGCAGAGCTGCCACAAGCACACCTGCTTCCACTAGTGCAAGGATGCCATCCAATGACTATGATGCTGCACTGATGTCAGCATCTCCACCGTATGCTAGAGGCAGGCGGGGCCCATACAACCCAAGAGCCATGTCCCAAGCAGCTAAGATGGCTTCAGATGCCATGTCTTCAGTCTCTATCAGGGAGGAAGTAGACATGCGGCGAGCAGAGTCATTAGCAAACCCATTTTGCTATGAGTCTTGAGTCAAGGCGGGGCAGAAGATGGTGCCAATGGCACTGTGCCATGTACATTTATAAAGATGTCTGCTCTGAACGTCATACCTCTGACTGTCCAGAGTTCTTATTTGGCTCCCAAAAGTGTAGCTGCATCGTCCTTTTAGAAAGTCCACATGAAATGCGGTGTTTTCACGCTCAGTTACTCTCGCCAGTTACTACCTTCTACCATAGTGGTCTTAGATGCAACCGTGTTGTCATTCAGGTGTTGCTGACTTCATCAGGTTTGAACCAAATGTCCACTTGTCTTGTGCAATTACCTATATGATGAACAGGAGATCATGCAACAAGTGTTACTACTGTGCTTGATGCAACATGGCCAGACCTGCCCTAACGTCCACAAGCCTCGGGCTACAAGAGGTTCTGAGTGACAATCCTGATCATCAATCGATATCCTGGCAAGTAGCCTGGTCTCAGTGTTGTTTCAAGTCTGGGTCTTGCAGTGCCTTAAAGGATGTTCCAAATTGTGGTAATAACTGCTGCTTGGCTCTGCCTGTATATCAAGATCAGTTGATTGTTCACTTGTAAATCTTCCTGACAGGCAGCCGAAGTGGTCAACTCATCGTGCTGACCATTTCAGCAGCCTGTCAGGAAGATTCGAGGCAAGATTTGCCATGAAGCTAAGGCTGCTGCTGCTGCTCCTGCTGTGCACAGTAACTGCTGCGCATGGTTGGCGTTACACCTGCACTCCTCAATAGAGTCCTCGTAGAGATGCTTTCAGGTTCTGATTGCGGTTATCGTTGTATTTGATCAAGACGTTATTCACTGTCGGCAACAGCAGAAAATCCGCGACAAGAGGCCCTGCCGTCTGTGCGCCGGATCAGTGACGATTACTATCGCAAAAACGCAGCCTTATGCATTGACGCTGCAACCAGCTCTTCTGCGCTGACGGCACGGCCGCCAATAGAACCAACCATGGGAGCTGGACGTAATGACGACAGTGGCCTGCAAAGCATGACAGCAAGTGTTGGATCAAACCTTGAGGGACACAAGGCCGCTCAAATACTGAACAAGCTTGCTACAAGAGAATCTGAAAGGCGTGCACAGCTTGAGCAACAGGCTGAATCAAGCAGGTAACCGGACGACATTCTTCTGCACAGCATGCCTTGCGCTGTCCAGGACTAGGCTTTTGTCTGTACATACGTAGGTACGCATACTTGGATGCCTAATACAGTCAATGTGAATGCAGTGCTTCTGCAGCTCCCAGTGAGTCCTGCAAAGCCTTTCTGCTGCGGTTTGATACATGGCAGCAGGCAACACAAGCAGGTCTAGAAAAATTTAGCAGGTCAGACACACCATTTCCTGGCCAAAACGGTTGCAATCGACTGACCATGCCTTGGGTTGATCAGCACACTTCTCTTTGCTTGCTGCAGCTCATCAAACCAGGAGTGTGACTTGAAGGACCAGCTTGACAAGCTGTCGGTATCAGTCTCTGACCAGGAGCAGGTAGGCAAACAAACATCGCCTATGCTATAG
>JAABVA010006470.1_pt1 | contig 10367 bp, 11 predicted proteins | sample 5560331 | NCBI WGS metagenome assembly JAABVA01 (sample SAMN12812661, study PRJNA571458) | rock metagenome | isolation source: Antarctica rocks | place: Antarctica: Victoria Land, Mt New Zealand sud | collected 2016-01-07 | reverse complement strand
TCGGTCGCTCTCAACGTTCTGCGCGCCAACGGCGTCCAGAACATCAGCCTGGCGCTCTATGCCAACGCCGTCAGCTTCAATCAGCTACTGGCCCTCGGCACGGCATAATTAGAACTGAATGGCCCTGTCGCTGCTCAAGACTAAACACTTGCGTTGCGTCCCCCGTCATCGTGATCAGCATGGTGGCGTTGCATTCACAATGCGCTCCTGTGACAAGCCGGCGGCGTCGCCGAACTCCGCTGCAACGATCTTGCGCAGCTCGGACTTGGCGACCTTGTCGAGGGTCGCGCGCGGCAGGCTTTCCACGACGCGAACCTCGTGCGGCTGCTTGAACGATGCCAATTCAGACACGCAGGCTGCAGTGACGCGCATGGCCAGTTTTGGATCGGCCGGTCGTGCTGCGATCACGAACGCGACCGGAACCTCGTCGAGCATGGAATGACGGCGGCCGACGACGGCGACTTCGGATACGCCGGCGACTTCCCTGATCACCCGCTCGATCTCGGAAGCGGCGACGTTCTCGCCGCCAACCTTCAGCATGTCCTTGTCGCGGTCGGCAAAGTAGAGGAATCCGTTCTCGCCCAAGCGAACACGATCGCCGGTGATGAACAGGCCGTCCGGCGTGAAGGCCGCAGCGGTAGCCTCTGGGTCGCCGTCATACCCGCCGAACAAGGACACGCCGCGGCGGCCGCGCACGTAAAGGCTGCCGGTCTCGCCAGGCAGAACCGGGCGCATGCCGACGTCGAGCACCAGGATCCCGTAGGCGGGCGACGGACGGCCTATCGACATGGACTCATCAGGCAGATGCGGCGAGCCGACTGTGCCGTGGGTCACCGTTTCCGTCATTCCCCACCAGCCGATGCTCTTGACGCCGAAGAGCCGGTCCGAGGGCGGCTGGCAAACCGGGCCGCCGAAGCAGCGGAAGGCGTGTGCCTCGGGAACGGGGTGCTCGGCCAGGGCCCACGCGCAGAACGGCACCATGGAGGCCCAGGTGCACCTATGGCGCAGCGACACGGGCCAGAACCGGGACGCGGAAAACCGCGGTTGCAGCACCACGCTGGCGCCAGCCCACAGCGAGGCAGCGACCGAGTAGATCTGGGCATTGGTGTGGAAGAGCGGCAGGAAGACGAGATGCACGTCCTTTGAGCCGAGGCCCTCGTGCATGGCGGAAACCTGCCCGCCCCAGAGAAAATTCGCGTGCGACCAGAGCACGGCCTTTGGCCGGGCCGTGGTGCCCGAAGTGTACTGGATGCCGAAGGGCGCCGCCGGATCATGCGGCCGGCCGGGCAGGAGTTCGGGATCGCCATCGACTGCCGCGAAGGCTTCGAAACCAGCAGCGGCGTCGGTGGCCACGCCGCCGTCGGTCTCGCTGACGGCGATCCACGCAAGGTCCGGCGCGGCCGCCGACACCAGCGCGGCGAAGCAGGGTTGCGTGACCGCTCCCACCACGCCGCTGTGGCGCACGTAGTAGGCGAGTTCGTCCTGGGTGGAGCGGGAGTTCGTGGTGGCCGAGATCACCCCCGCATAGGCGCAGCCCAGCCAGGCGACCATGAACTCCGGACAGTTGTCGAAATGGATCAGCAGCCGCTGGCACGGCCGGACGCCGCGCGCATGAAGTCCACCAGCAAAACGGCGGATCGCGTTCCGGAATTCGGCGTAGGACCAGGTGCGCTCCGGTGCATCGAACGGCTGCCAGATCAGGAAGGGGTGGGAGCCGCGGAGCGCCGCTTGCGCGTCGATCAGCGTACGGAAATCACGGCCTTCGAAGCCGCTCAGCGGCTCGGGTCCCTGGTCGGACGACGGCCCGCTCATCCGTGCACTAGCGCCATCGGCAACGCAATCCGGAAGGCGTCGAGCAGCGCGTGCGGTAAGCCTGTGCCAAAGACGTAACGATCAGGACGCACCAGAACGGCCTCGGCGCCGCGCATCGCGAGCCAAGCCTCGAGTTTCGCGCGGAACGGAGCCAGAAGAGGGTCGTCGAGCGGCACGAACGTGACCGCTGCCGGTGCGTCGGCCCGCGCGGACCCATCCACCGCGCCGATCAGCCACACGCCTTGCCCGAGCACGTCGTCCAGCCGCAACGCGGCTTTATCCGTACCGGCCCAGGGCTGTGGGAACAGCTCGCCCGCACCCGGGCTGCCCGCCAAGATACAGCCCTCCCCGAGCACGGCGGGGCGAAGTGGTGGGATCATCGACCCGCCCTGGGCGCGGGCGGCCAGCATGGCTGCGTCGCGGTGGGCGGCTGCCGTCGGGTCCAACGTACAGACGACACGGCCCATTTCGATGGCGAAGTCGATGTAGGCGCGAACGTGCGGCGACCGCTCCGGCTGGTACGTGCCCAGCAGGTCGTCCGCTACACCCCGCTTCAGCACAGCCTCAAGTTTCCAGGCAAGATTGGCAGCATCCCGCAAACCCGAGCACATGCCCTGGCCGGCGAAAGGGGGCATCTGGTGCGCCGCGTCGCCGACGAGGAGCACGCGGCCCTCGCGCCAGGACCGCGCGACCAGGGCGTGGAAGCGATAGACCGCCTTGCGGTCGAGTTTCACGTCATCGCCTAGGTTCCATGGGGCGAGCAGGGTCCGGATAAAGCCGTCGTCCAGCACTTGCTCAGGCGTTTCGCCCGGCAGCATCATGAACTCCCAGCGATGGCGGCCGGCGCTCATCAGCACGCAGGTGGTAGGACGCCCCGGATCGCAGATCTGCAGGTTGATTGTCGGAACCGCTTCAGCGTCGGGCACCAGGGCGTCGATGACCAGCCAGGGTTCGTCGAAGCCGTAATCGTCGAGTTCGACTCCAAGACTTTCGCGCACGCGGCTGGAGGCTCCGTCGCAGCCGACCAGGTATTGCGCCCGGATCGTTGACGGTCCGGCCAAGCTCGACAGCCCGACAGTGACCCCGCCGGCATCCTGCGCCAGCGTTTCCACCGCAGCGCCCAGCCGCAGTTCGGCAAGTTCGCTCCGCGCGAGCTTTGCCCGCAACGCGCGCTCGATGCCCGGCTGATGGATCATATACCCCGTCGCCCAGCCAGAGGGCGATCCAGCAACATCGGGATCGAAGCGCAGCAGCACCGACCCGTCCGCCGCGCGGAACTCGTACGGCGGCGCCGGACGTATCGAATCGGCAATCCCGTCCAGCACCCGCAATTGCTGGAACAGCCGCATGATTTCGTGGTCGAAGTGCGCCGCGCGGGGCAGCGGATAGACGTCCATGCTGCACTCGACGGCGATCACCTTGACGCCCATCCCAACGAGAAGCAGTGCCAAGGCGACGCCCGTCGGGCCGAGCCCGGAGATCAGGACGTCGCAATCGTAAGCCTCGTGCCTCCCGCTCACGCTTCCGACTCACAGACGTTCTCGATGGCGCCGAGGCCGTCGATTTCGACGCGAACCCGATCGCCGGGCGCCAGGAAGCGCATTGGCTTCATGGCCGCGCCGACGCCGCCGGGCGTGCCGGTGAATAGCAGGTCGCCCGGCTCCAGCGTCATCACCTGCGACAGGTGCTCGACCTGGCTCCAGACGTCGAAAACGAGCTGGGATGTGTTTGACGACTGTCGCAACTCGCCGTTGACCAGGCCTTGAATGCTGAGGGCGTGAGGGTCGGCCACCTCGTCGGCCGTCGTGATCCAGGGGCCGAACGGGGCGTGGCTGTCGAACGACTTTCCCAATACCCATTGCGAGGTGCGGTGCTGCCATGCACGCTCGGTGACGTCGTTGCCAATGCACCAGCCGAACACCGCGCCCGGCGCGGCCTCGCGCGAGACATGGCGTCCGCCAGTGCCGATCACGGCAACCATCTCCGCTTCGTAATCGGAATGTGGCGAGACCAGCGGCAGCTGGATCGGGTCAAACGGCCCGTTCACGGCGGTGACGGCCTTGCTGAACCAGATTTGGTGTGGCGGCATCTCAGCGCCGCTCTCGGCGATGTGGTCGGCGTAGTTGAGGCCGATGGCCATGATCTTGCCGGGGCGCAGGACGGGCGCCATGAACCGCATGGACTCCAGCGGAATGGCCTGCTTGGCCTCGATCGCGAGCCGGCGCAACTCTCGCTCCAGCGTCGGCCATCGCGCGATCAGGTCGATCATATCCACGGCCAGGCGTAGCGCGACGCGCGAGAGCGGGAGGACGTGGTCTCCAGCCACGATCCCAAGTTCGGGGCCCCCGCCTGCCCCGAACGTTGCGAGCTTCATGCCCGCGCTTCCGCTGCGGCCACGTGCCGCTCGGCAGTCGCGATCATGAATGCGCCGTCGGCGCCGCAGGACCCCACTGGGTTCCCATGAGTTCTTGGACCGTGGCGACATGAGGCGCATCTTCGGCGGTGAACAGGTCGCCGTCAGTCCAATGCTCCAATTGTCGGCCCCAAGGATCCAGCCAGTAGTCGAAGACCTGACTGCCGAGCGTATGGCGGCCCACGCCCCATGCGGAACGATACTGCTTGCGCTGAAGGTGGTTGTGGCCGGCCATCAGGTCATCGAGGTCCCGCACCTCGTAGGCGGCATGATGGAAGCCGGGAGCGCCTCCAGGCATCTGCACGAGAAAGACGCTGTGATGGTCGGTCGGCTCCGAGCCACGGTCGCAGCGCAAGAAGGCGCCGAGCGCGGAGCCGTTGGGGAGCTGGATCTCGTCCGAGGTGATCAGGCCGAAGCGGTCCTTCCACCAACGCTCGGATGCGCGAAAATCACTGACTGACAGCACCACATGGCCCAGTCGCACGACTTGCGAAGGCGAAGCAGGTACTCGCTTGACCGCACGGACGCGCCTGCGCATCTCCGCGTCGTTCCACCCGACGCGCGAAGCCTGCGCTGGAGCAGGAATTTGTGCCTGCTCTGCGATGACGGTGACCGCCATATTGTCCGGATCGGTCAATTGGACGGCATAGCCGCCACCGGGGGTCTGGGCTTCGACGACGGGAACATCGGTGCTCTGGGCCAGCCGTTCGAGGTCGGCCAGCGACGCCGCCTCCAGGGTGACGCCAAGGAAGGCGGGTGGCCCCAAGCGGGTGCAATGGACGAAGGGCTTCGCACCGGCAGCCCTCATGTAGAGAACATCTTCGCCGCTTTCAGGCGCGATCGACATGCCGAAATCTTCCAGGAAGCTTCGCATGAGCGCGAGATCTGGCGCTGCGAAACTGACATCGGCGACGTCGCGAACCTTGATCCCGTCCATTTCCGTTCATTCCGAGCACCGCCTTGAGGGAAAGCCACACGTGGGCGACTCCGCTTGACGGTTGCTGCCATCGCGAGGTGATCCCCTCGCCTCCCTATTTGTACTTTTCGGTCATTTAAGGCAAGTGATTTCTGCAACGGGGCCGATGCGTGATAGGCATGACAAACAGACCAGCGTGATCGTCCGGCCGGCCTATGTGCGCGCATGGACTGTCATCCTAAAGTCTTGATGGAGCCAATGCCGAGGGCGAGAGATGACGAACGTGGTCAGGCAAGCGGGCAAGGCGGTCGTGCCTTCGCGTGTGCCAGCAGACGTCGGAGGTTCGGGACCGGCGACGGTGATGCTTCGTCGGCGCACCAAGACGCGTGAAGCGCTGCTGTCGGCAGGGCGCGGATTGATGGCTGCGCGGCCACGGGACGGGTTCACCGTTGACGATATCGTCCAATCTGCCGGTGTCGCCAAAGGATCGTTCTACAATCACTTCCCGGACAAGGAAGCGCTGGCCGACGAAGTTTACCGGACGATCCGGGCCAAGGAAGAAAGCGAGATCGACGCTGCCAACGAAGCGGTTCAGGAGCCAGCCGTCAGGATCGCGCGTGCCATGACCGTCTATGCACGGTTTGCCCTGACCTCGCCGGATGAGGCACGGATCATAACCTTGGGACAGGTGGACTCTCTGTCCATCGAGTCGTCAGCGAATGCCGGCCTAGTTCGGGACATCGCCGAAGGGCTCCGGACCGGTATGCTGGTCGTGCCATCAATCGAAGCCGCAGCATTGCTGGTGATCGGGCAAACGGCTGTGCTGATGTCGCGCTTGCAGACTGTGAACGGACGTGATGCCGCCGCCTGGCTTGCCCAGCAATGCGTTGCTTTGACGCTGCTCGGGCTTGGGCTTGAACATAGAACGGCACATTTCGTCTCCGCGCAAGCAATCGAAGACATCTTGCGCAGTGAGGACCCAAGCCGCTCAATTGAGAACACACCCGGCTGACCGGCGACCGCATTCCAAGCGGCACCAATCTAATTCTTGGTTTCATCGTTGGACAAAGTTCACCCTACAATGATGCTCTGGACGTTTCTTGTTACCTGCTACTTAGGTTTCTTTGCTCCTCAGCTCGGCTTTGGCCGTTTTCGAACTGGCGTTGGGGCTGAGTCGCTTGTGATTGGGCCTGGGACTTTCGGCTGACGCAGCATCAGCAGATCTCTTCTGAACCTTGGTTTGCTCACCACAACATCTGTGCACCGCGCCGCTAAGCAAAAAACGCTCTGCAGTATGCGGTGCACCGCATACTGCAGAGTTCGAACGTGAACTGATCGTCGAGCGCACCAAGGCGGGCCTGGCGTCGGCACGCGCGCGGGGTCGAAACGGCGGCCGCCCGTTCAAGATGACCACTGCCAAGCTCCGTCTTGCGCAGGCGGCCATGGGCCAGCCCGGCACCAAGATCAGCGAACTCTGCAGCGAACTCGGTGTCAGCCGACAGACGCTCTATCGTCACATGGACCCGGCAGGTCAGCTCAGATCCGACGGTGAAAAGCTGCTCGGGCCGAGACGGAAAGGCACCCTGTCCGCGACCAAGCCGCCGCAGCCGTTAGCTTGATCCTCACTCCGCGGCAGGGGTCGCTCCCGGCCGCGGGGGCCGGACTGGCGGGAAGCGGAACGGCAGCTTTGAAGCGAGTTAGGCTGGAAACCTGTTGTTCGCTGCGCCTGAACCGTTTGGCCGGTTTCGATCTCAAACGCAGTACTTCGCTCGCTGTGGGTCAGAGCCGTCCAGCGCGAAAGTCGGCGAATGCCTGCCGAGTCTCTGCTTGTGTGTTCATGACGAATGGTCCCCCGAATGCGATCGGCTCACGCAAGGGGTGACCTGCAAAGATTAGAAGCCGGACGGCCGTACTCTCGGACTTGAGCGTGAGTTCTGATGATCCGGGCTCGTCCGATCGTGTCAGCCAAGCGAGTTGGTTGACCTGAACGAGCGTACCCGCGTCTCCAATCTTTGGGGCGCCCACTAGATTCTGATAGCGCGGTTCGGTCATCTTGGCGGCCGCGGGCAGATTCACCCATAGCTGCAAAGTATGAGCAATCGTCCCTTCCGGAGCGTTTTCTTCATGCTGGACACCCCTGCCGGCGGTCATCTACTGGGCATCGCCCGCGTGGATGACGCCACCGTGCCCAGCACTGTCACTATGCTCGACGGAGCCCTCGATGACGAATGTCACGGTCTCGATGCCGCGATGAGGATGAAGGGGAAAGGCTCCCCGTGGCATCCAGTCCTCGGCCATGATCACGAAGGGATCGGTGAAGGAGAGGTTCCGACCGTCGATCAATCGGCGCACCCGATGCCCAGCGACGTGTCCGGGAGCGGCCTTGGGATCGTCGATCCGGGCCACTTCGCGGACGAACATCGGTTCGTGGGTTGTCATCCTCACAATCCTATCTGAGGGGATGTTCGATGAGGTTGTGGAGCACCAGAGGACCGGGGATGTGCAGAAGCCGGCCGCCTTCGTCGATCCGCCCAACAAGGATCGGTGAGAAGCCGAGTTGCTCCGCCAGCGCCTTGATCGTCGCGCCGGCCTTGTCATCGTTGCTGGCTACGAACACGACACGCCGTCCGCCATCCTGCGACGGATCGCGCGCCAGGACGCCAGCAGGTAGTTGGTTGAAGGCCTTGACGACCGACGCGCCAGGCACCGCCTTGGCGACTATGTCCGATGAGAGCCGCCCAGCCATAACTTTCGGCGACACCCCATAGGCGTTGGTCGCGTCGATGACGATCTTGCCGGTCCAGTCGGATCGGATTCGAGCGAACTCTTCCACGGCGACGAACGGGATCGCCAGAAACACGACGTCGGCGGCGAGTGCGTCCTCCAGTGTTCTGGCCGTAACCGTGTCGCCCAGTTCCTCGACGAGCGGCTCGATCGTTTCCGGGCCTCGCGTATTGGCGATGGAGACTGCGATCCCGGCGCGGGTGAACAGGCGAGCGAGGCTGGATCCGACGTTGCCGGTTCCGATGATGGCGTAGTTCATGATGATGAATCCTGATGCGCGATGTTCGGCGCGCGTTGATTTTTGGATCGTGTGATGATGGGGTTCAGGCTGCGGCCGCTAACGCGACCGTGTTGCCGAATTGCTCAACCGCCGTCTCGCCATAGGTCCCTGCGCGAACTCGGCCGGCAAGGATGATTTCGACGTCCTTGATCCCAATCCAGGCCAGCACTTGGCGAAGATAGCCGCTGGCCTGGTTGTAGCCCTCGATTGGGGAGCCAGCGCTGAAGTCGCCGCCGCTGGCCAAGATGATGGTGGCTTTCTTGTCTGTCAGCAGGCCCACGTTATTGGGCGACACGGTTACACCGACGCGGACGACGTGATCGATATAGGCCTTCAGCACCGCCGGGATTGAGAAATTGTACATCGGCGTGCCGATGACGATGTGATCAGCGGATTGCAACTCGGCGACGAGATCATTGGAAACCTTGATCGCGGCGGCGCTTTCCGGCGAATGCTGCTCCGGCGGTGTGAAGGCGCCACCGATCCAGGGAAGATCGACGAACGGCAGGTGGGTTTTGATCAGATCGCGATCAATGACCTGGCCGCCGGGGTGCGCCGCCTGCCATTTCTCAACGAATAGCGAAGTGAGCTTGCGGGAGGTCGAGTATTGGTAGCGAGGGCTTGCGCCAATGGCGAGAAGGGTCGGCATGGGGGAATATCCTAAGGTGTGATGATGGAACGGAGGTTCCGACAGCGGCGGCACGGGGCTTCGGCGCAAGTCGGAAATACTGGCTGGCGCCGTCCAACACGGTCGTGAAACGGGAGCGGTGCGGCATAGGATTTTCTCTGGGTTTTGGGCCGAGTGACCCGTCGCTGCGTGTCGACTCCACCAGGTAGTGGATCGTCTTGGTTGGAAAAACTGATGAAGTTTAGTCTATGTTGATCTACTAATCAGAACATGGATGCCTTGACACTCGATCAGATTCAGATCTTCCTCGCCGTCGTTGACGAGGGCAGCTTCTCGAAGGCGGCGAAAAAGCTGAACCGCGCACAGTCGGCGGTGACCTATGGGGTCCAGAAACTCGAAGCGCAGATTGACCTGCCGCTGTTCGATCGCACCGCCTATCGGCCGACCTTGACCGAGGCGGGTCGGACTCTCCTGCTGCGGGCGCGGCGCATCGCTGAAGAGGCGAACGCCTTTCGCGACTCCGCGCGGAGTCTGGCCAGTGGGCTGGAGGCCGAACTGACCATCGTGCTGGACTCGATGTTTCCGATGCCGCCGGTCGTCGATGCGCTGAGGGCGTTTACGGAGAGGTTCCCGACCGTTCCTCCGCGTGTCTACGTCCAACCCCTTGGCGCGGCCGTGGAACTGGTGCTCGAGGGGACCTGCATGATCGGCTTGCTCCCCCTCATCTTCAGCGATATCGCCGTTTTTAAGCGCTTCCCTCTGCTGACCATTGACCTGATCCCGGTTGTGGCGCCCGACCATCCGCTGGCCGCGATCGAAGGGCCGATCGAGACTCACGTCCTGCACCAGCATGTTCAGCTGGTGCTGACCGACCGCTCGGCCCTAACCGCCGGACGCGACTACGGCGTCCTGTCTGGAAGGACCTGGCGCCTTGCGGACCTCGGCGCCAAGCAGTCGATGCTGCTGGCCGGGCTTGGCTGGGGCAACATGCCCGCGCACCTCGTCGAGGAGGACATCGCGCGCGGGCGGCTTGAGGTCATTCAGCCGGTCGAGTTCGATCCCCGCATCGCTCAACTGGTGATGGGCGGCGCCTATCTCGCCGATCGCCGGTTAGGCCCAGCTGGACAGTGGATGATCCGGCGTCTGTCAGAAGCCATTGGTTCCTTGAACGATGCGCCACGCACACCGACGTCTCCGCCTGCGACACGTCAAACCCGACGAACTGCTCCTGCTCCATGATCGCCTCCGCTGCCCCGGTAGCCTTATGCCACCGCGCCAGACAGGCTAAGCAACGGGGGTTGCTCCCCTATCCTCACACCGGAGCTGCACGACATGATCGGGCGCGATTAAGGGAACATACGACAGACGGGGAGAACGTGCCCCGTTACCTGGATGGCTCTTATTGGTTTCCGGGGTGGTGACGAGACCGTCACGCAACCAGGCCGGCGATGAGCGCACCGAGCAGGGCTTTGCCGCGTCGGCGCGCGTTGTGCACGAACTGGAAGAAGCCGAGGTAAAGCGGCAACTTGTCCTG
>JAABVA010006469.1_pt1 | contig 10369 bp, 3 predicted proteins | sample 5560331 | NCBI WGS metagenome assembly JAABVA01 (sample SAMN12812661, study PRJNA571458) | rock metagenome | isolation source: Antarctica rocks | place: Antarctica: Victoria Land, Mt New Zealand sud | collected 2016-01-07 | reverse complement strand
GACCGCACCACCGGGGTGTACGGGGCACAAGGGTCCGGCAAGACCCTGGACCTGCTCGCCCCGGCGCTGCTCGCGCACCCCGGCGCAGCCTTGGTGACCCTGACTAAGCTCGACGATCTGCTCCTCACCCTCACCGACCGGAAACAATCCTGCCGCTCTGCCGATGCCGATGCCGATGCCGGTGCCGATGATGACGGTAGCGGCGGGGCCGGGGGAGTGAGCGGTGCAGGTGAGCGTCCGGTGGCGGTTCTTGACCCGTTCGGGCTGGCCCCGGGCATGCCGGAGTTGGTGTGGGACCCGATCGCCGGCTGCGTGGACCCGATGATCGCCGAACGGCGCGCGAAGGCGTTCGCGGCCGGCACCGTCACCGGTGCGGTCGCCGGCGGCCGCGCCGACAATTCGGCCCGGTTCTACGCGGCCGAGACCGCCAAGGTCCTGCAGGGCTTCTTCCACGCCGCCGCCCTGACCGGCCGGACCCTGGAGCATGTCCTGGAATGGGTCGCCAACCCGGTCGCGGCCGAGCAGCCCGCCGAGATCTTGCGGCAGCACCCGCACGCCGCCCGGTTCTGGGACGGCCTGCTTAGCGGCGCGTTGCACGGCTCGGCGGACACCGTCGGGAACACCGTCACCACGGTGCAGCAGAGCTTGGCGTTGTTCTTCCAACCCGCGATCCGGGCCCGCTGCATCCCCAGCCCGGGCCGGCCCGCCACCGACCTGCGGCAGGTGCTCGCCCGGCACGGCACCGTCTATCTGCTCGGCCGGGAGGACCCGTACGCCTCCGCGTCGCCGCTGATGACCGCGGTCGCCGAGCATGTCCTGGACGTCGCCCTGAACCTGGCGAACGGCTCCGAGCATGGGCGGCTCACCCCACCGTTCCTGGCCTGCCTGGACGAGCTGCCGTCCACCACGCCGCTGCCGACGTTGCGGACCCGGATGGCCAATGAACGGGCCCTGGGGCTGTCATTTCTGTATGCGGCGCAGACCTGGCGGCAGATGGTCGTCTGCTACGGCGAGGACGAGGCCCGCGCCCTGTTAGGCCTGACGAACAACATCGTGGTGTTCGGCGGCGGCAAGGACATCCACTTCTACAAGGAAGTCTCCGACCTGCTCGGCACCACCCGGGTGTCCCGGCAAGCCGTCACCGACGGCCCCGGAGGTATCGGGACCTCACGAACGACCGAAGACATGCCGGTCCTGCGCCCGGAACACATCCGGCTCATCCCGGACCGGCAAGCCCTGGTCGTCGCCGAGAACGCGCCACCGATCTTGGCCAAGTTGCGCCGGTGCGTCGACGGCCCAGCCGGCGCCGCCCTGCAGCAACGGCAACGCCAAGCCCGCGAGCACGTGCAACAGGCCCGCTGCACCGAGATCGACCCAGACGTGCGGACTGCCGACGCCGTCCAGTACGCCCGCACCCACAAGCTGCACAGCACCGCCGGCAGCGATCCACAGAGCCGCTTCAGTAGGGACGTGTCTAGTGAACAGTGACGGGACGATCGTCTCGAGATTTCCGGCACCGCCATCGGTCCTCCAGCAGGTTCTGAACACACTGGCGACCCTGCGCGGCGGCGACAAGGCGGCGATCGAGCAGGTCGGTGACGCCACCGCCTTGTGCCGACCCTGGATCGTCTCGACCGTTCCCGCGGAATTCCGCGGCGACCTGTGGGGGTGGTGCGACGAGGTCGCTGGCTGGCTCAACAGCGGCTACGCCTGGCGACCGGTCAACCTGATTCCCGCCTGCTGGCCCCGGCACCCGCACCTGGCGCACGAGCTGCCGGTGCTGGCGTGCCTGCGGGCCGCCGCCGAGGGCGCCACCGGCCCTGAGCTGCTGGAGGACTGGCACCGCCAGTCGCTGCCGAAGTTCTTCGAGCGGCTCGCCGTCCGGCTCGGTGAAAGCACCTGCCGGCCCGGTCAGCATCAGGACTGGCCAGCGGCCAGTCGCTACGCCGCCTACACCAGCGACGAAGCTGTCGCCGACCGCCGCGAGCTGTTCCACCTCGACACCCACCCACCGCGGCAACTGCAGCCGGCGACACGACCAGCGGGCTGACCGCGTCACAGAACCGGGAAGGCCCTCCGGTGTCACGGTCGCGATACCGCGCCGCGATCGACAGGGCATCGGCCCCGCGCTTGGCCGGTAGGTCCCAGCGTCTGTGGTGCCTCGAAGCACGGTGTCGGTGCCCGAATTATCTGCCTGGCTGCCTGGCTGCCTGGCTGCCTGGCTGCCTGGCTGCCTGGCTGCCCGGCTGCAGGTGCCGCTGTTGCTGACCAGGCGGAGTAAGGATTGTCAGCCGACGGTCTGGTAGAACAACCCCGTGACCACAGCCGACGTGACTCCCGTCCGTACCTGGGCCCGCAACAACGGGTTCACGACCGGCGACCGAGGACGCCTGCCAGCAAAGGTCCTCGACGCCTACGCAGCGGCGCACACCGGTCCCGGGACCGGGCCGTCGGTGAACGCGGTTGCACCGCGAGCCTCCGCCCCGGCGAAATCGAGCACCGTCAAGGCCGTTCGTGCCACGGCCCCGTCCAAGCGCACGGCGGCAACGGTCGCTCCCGAGAAGGCCACACCTGCAAAGCCGACGGCCACCAAGAGGCCGGCTGGCGCAACGACCGCTTCCGCGAAGAAGACCACCGCAACAAGCGTTCCTACAACGAAAGCCGAACCAACGACCGCTCCCGACAACAAGGCTCCCGCGAAGAGGGCAACGGTGAAGAAGGCGGCGACGTCGGTGCCTGCGGGCAAGGCGACCGCGGCGGGACCGGCCAGTAAGCCTGTCGCAGCCAAGGTGCCTTCGACTCGACGGGCCAAGACGGCTGCACCTGCGAGCCCGGTGCCGGTGACGTCGACCCCGCCGGAGCCCTCCGGGGCTGGGGTGGAGTCCGCCCCGCTGCCTCGGCTGGTGGCGCTGGAGAAGCAGGTCGCGAACCTGACCTCGCGGCTGGCTGCGGTGGAGAGCGCCCGCGATGCAGTGGGCAGCAACGGTGCCGCGACGGCGGCCAAGTCGACGCGCAAGTTCAGTGGCCGTTACTAGCAACCCGGCTTCCTACCGTTCGGAGCACGTCGGCTGTTCGGCTACCGGGGCCGGCTGTTGACCGTGGCTGGCCGTGTCAGCGGCTGGTCCTCAGCCCCGGTGCATGCGACCCCATCGATACCCGTCGAGGCCACCTGCACAGGCACAGGGGTGATAGCTGCTTCACAGTCTTGGACGAGTCGATACTGCAGCGTCCGCGCGGGCCACCTTTCCGGCAGTGCACGCTGCTGGGCGAGCCGGGGCACGTTCTCTTTCACGTTGTAACCAGCCTGCTGGGCGCGGTCCAGCGCCGCCGCCAGACCGGCCCAGTCTGCGCCGGCGACCAGCCGAGGATCAATGCCGCGGCCGAGGTCGGTCCACCTGTCAGCGGAGCAGGCATCGGCGACGTCGGTGGTGGTTCCGGGGGCAACACTCGATCCGCCCGTTTCCGGCAGGGCCGGTAGGGGTCGCTCGCTGACTAGGACACTGGTCGCACGGCCGCTGGGGTTTTCGGGATCGATCGACGCCCTGACCGAGGGTGCCTGGGTGGTGCTGCGGGCCAGCTGACGCCGCGTGGTGCCTTCAGGGTCCCGGGTACAAGCCTGCCCGGCCTCGAGCACTTCCAGATGCACCTGCCCGGGCAGGGTGTCGAGGAGGGTCTCCAGATAGGTGATGTGTTCGAGCCACTGCTCCGGTGGCAACGCACCGATGACCTCAGCAGCGGAACGGGCCGCGAAGACCAGGCCTTCGGCCGTGTCCAGCCGGTCGGCCCAGTCCGCGAGGCGCGCGTCAATGAGGGTCCGGGCCAGCGTCGGCGATTGCGTCAACGCGACCTGGAGGGCCTGGGGGCCGGCGGTTTGGAGCAGCTCGGCTGGGTCGGTGCCGGCCGCCATCACCAGCTGCCGCGGGTTGCCGCCGCGGGCGGTGAGCTGCCAGTACGCGCGGACCGCCGCCTGCTCCCCGGCCGGGTCGGCATCGGTCGCCACGATCACGCCGGGCTTGCCGTCGCCCAGGTAGGGGCGCAGCAGGTCGGCTTGGCGGTTGGTGAAGGCGGTACCCAACGGCGCCACCCCGACCGCGCTGCCACCGCTGGCCAGGGTGATGGCGATTGCGTCGAGGGGTCCTTCGACCAGTACCGGGACCGCCCCGGCCGCGAGCGCGTCAGTGCCCTCGCTGAGTCCATACAGCACGGCGCCTTTGTCGAACAGCTGGGTCTGCGCGGTGTTCAGGTACTTCGGGCCCGCGTCGGGGCAGTCGGGGTTGCGACGGCCGATGAAGCCGCGGACCTCCAGGCTGTCGCAGATCGGGAAGACCATTTGGTCCCGGAACCGGTCGATCACCGCGCCGGTACGGGCAGTGCTCCCCAACCCGGCTGCCAGGATCTCGGTGTCCGTCGCCCCCCGGCCTCGCAGGTGATCGGTCAGTGCCGTCCAGCTGGCCGGGGCGTAGCCGGGACGGAACTTGCCGTCACCGGCGAGGTCGTCACCGAGCCGGTCGCGCAGGAGCTGGGCCGCCCACGACCCGGCGTAGCCGCTGGTGAAGAACTCCACGGCCTGCTGGTTCAGTTCAAGCAGCCGTTCCCGCGGCACTGCCGCCGGCTCCCATAGCTGGGTCTGACCGACCCATGCCAGAGCTGCCGGCTCGACTGGCGCGGCTGGGCAGGCCAGTTGCTCGGGGTCGGGGCCGGGTGGTGGTTGCAGGCCCGCGAGCCAGTCTTCGTCCGTCGCAGGCAGGTCCTCGGCGGTGGCGGCAAGGCCGGCGTTCTCAAGGTCGATGGGGGCGAGGTTGTCGAGCTCGTGCAGGTCCTCGGGCGGCAGGAACGCGGCCTCGGCGGGGTCCGGTGGTGGTGGGGTCAGGTCGTGATCGGCCGGTTCCGGGTCGCTGAGCATCGCGACCCGCCATAGCAGTGCGGTGGTGAGCTCCTCCGGGCGAAGCGCCGTCTGCGCATTGTGTTCGTCGTGCCCGGCAACGAGCAGCTCGTAGGCGGTGGTCAGGACCTGCTCCGGTGGCCAGCCGACGGTGGTGGCGTTGGTGACGGCGGCGACCAGCGCTGGCCAGGCGGGGTCGGCCAGCATCCGCCGGCCGGCGTCGGCCCCCACCAGGTCGACGAGCGCCGCGGTCCACTCGGGTCGCAGGGTGCTGGGGGAGGGGCTGTTGTCATGGGCGTCCAGGACGGCGGGGGTCAGCTGCCGGGACAGCCGCCACCACAGCGCGGCGGCGGGGTGCTCATCAGGCAGCGGCCCGGCGGCGGCTGCGCGGGTGAGGCCGGCGATGTTGATGCCGGCCCGGTCGGCGGCGGCGAGCCGTTCGGCGAGCTGCGGCCAGTACGGGTCGGTGAGCAGCCGGGGTTCGAGCTCGTTCGCGAGCGGTGCCCACTGGTTCGCGGCGGCCTTCGGGTCGCCCAGGCTGGCGGTGACGGCCCGGTTGAGGGCCCGTTGGGCGCGGACGTCAGCGGTGTATCGCTGGGGTGGGCCGGTGGGCCGCCGGTCGCTGTCGGGGACCTGGTGGGCGGCGCGCCAGATGGCGAGTTGGGCGATCAGCTCAGGGTCGTGGTCCAGCAGCGGAGTTGCCCACGCCGGGGCGCTGGTGGGCGTCCACTGTCGGGCCTGTTTGCCGACCTGCTCAGCGAGGTCGCAGACCAGGGTGGCGCGGGCCTGCAGGTAGCGGCCCCAGATGCCGTCCGCTGCCAGGGCTTCCGGGACGGCGGGCAGCCACGGCAACGGCTGCTCGCTGCTGGGATGTTGGCGGTTGGGGTTCAGTCGCCAGTCCAGCACGGCCGCGGCATCGGCCGCGCTGGACAGCGCCCCGGCAGCTACCGCCTCGCTGAGCAGGGTGAGGGGGTCATGGCCCTCGGCGGCGAGCAGCGCAAGATGTGCCCGCAACGTCGGGTAGGCCGGGCAGTCGGTCAGGCCACCGAGGGCAGCCTTGGCCGTTTGGTCGAGGGCGGCGAGGCGTTCCGGTCCGAGCTGGGTGGCGGCCGCGGTCGTCAGGCTGTCGTAGAACCGATCCGCCGCCGCGGGCAGCCGCGCGGCAGGGTCGGCGAGTTCACGTTGCCGGGTGGTGGCCGAGGCTTGGGCGCCGTCCCGGGCCAGGACCCGGCTGAGCAGGTCGCCGGCGGTGGGTGGCTGCAGCGCGTCGGGGGTGATGACGCTGTGCTCGTTGCCGTCCCCCACGGTGCTCAGGTAGAGGTGGTTCCCGGCTTGGCCGCGGGTCATCGCGACGTACAGCAGCTGCCGGGTCTCAGCGCCGGTGGCGACGATGTGACAGACCTGGGCGGTGACGCCCTGGGCGCCGTGCACGGTGCTGGCGTAGCCGAGCGCCAGATGCCCCGCGACGTAGCCGGCGGGCAGGGTGAGGCGGCGCTGGGTCGCCAGGTGGGTGACGGCCACGGCGCCGCCGGGCAGGACGGTGTTGACGGTCCAGCGGTCGCCGTTCTTGACCCAGTCCGTTGCGCTGATCGCCAACCGGCGTTCGTTGCGACGGCTGATCACCACGTCGCCCGCGCTCGCCGTGGAGCCGTCCGCGAGCTGCACTTGCGCCCCGACCGGTGCGGTGCTGGCGGCGAGCCGGTCGGTCCGGGCCCGGGCGTTCAAGGTTGCGACGAGCTCCCGGGTGGGGGCCAGCATCACACTGTCTCGGCCGGCGCCCTGATCGAACGCCCAGGCGGTGTAGGCGTCCTCGACCACAGTGCCGGGATCGCCGACGTGCACCTGGCCGGTGTCGAGGTAGAAGCCGAGCGCAGCGTCGTCCCCGGCGCGCAGCGCCAGGGACGCGGCGCCTTCAGCGGGGTCGGTGAACCGCACGACCTGCGACAGCGTCACCGCACCCGTAGTTTCGGCGAGGTCGCGCAGCACGCCGCCGGCGCCGATCGCGGCGAGCTGCTGGTCGTCGCCGATCAGCCGGACGCTGCCGCCTCGGCCCACGATGTACTCGACGGCTTGGGCGAGCTCGGTGGTCCCGGACATCCCTGCCTCGTCGACGATCACCAGCGTGGACGGGCCGATCTGGCTCACCCAGGCCGGTACCGCACGGGCGCCGCCGGGGGTCAGCGGGTGGTCCAGGGACCAGGTCAGCTTGGCCAGGGTGTCGGTCGGCACGCCGATCTCCGCGCCGAGGACGGCGGCGGCGGCCGCGGACGGGGCGAGCCCGACGATGTTGCCGCCGTCCTCGGTCCACGCTCGAGCGAGCACCGCCATCGCGGTGGTCTTGCCCGTGCCGGCCGGGGCCAGCGCGAGCTGCAGCCGCAGGCCGGAGGTCGCCAGTTCCCGGACCAGCTGAGCCTGGCCCGGGTTGAGCGCAGTGCCACGGGCGGCAGCCTCGAGCAGCGCGAGCTCGACGCTGCCGGCGGAGGTCACCCTCCCGTCCCCCCGCGCGCCGGTGGCGAGCAGGCTCCGTTCGGCCAGCACGATCTGGGGGGAGGTGTAGAGCTGGGTGCCGGCCGTCGCATAGACCGACGTGCCGTCCCGGTGCCGCAATGCGGCGGGTTCACTGACCGGCTCCTGCACCCCCAGCGGCATCGATAACGCCGGCGACAACGCCGCAGCAACAACCCGATCGACGGCATCGTCGAGGTGCGCGAGGCAGACCCGGGCACTGCGGGCCCGCCGCTCCGCTTCGGCCCGGACATGGCCTTGCTGCCAGGTCGCCCGCTGGCCTTGCACGGTCACCAACACCGCCTCGGCCGTGTCGACGACCCACTCCGCAGTGACGACGATCGACCGGCTGCGGTCAGGGTCGGGCTTGCAGACACCGGCGACCATCGCCGTCAAGGTCTGCTCATCGCCGAGAACCGAGATCGCTTCGGTACGCCACGCCGTGCGCTGCTCAGCCTGACTGCGCGGGGAGTGCTTGGCCGGGCGGGTCTCCAAGGTCGCCTGCTGGGCGAGTTTGACGGCCTCAATTGGCCCAGGTGGGCGGCCGTGATCGGCCTGGAACGTCGCGGACAGCTCCGCCCGGCGCACGTCGATGCTGGCCCGGCGCGCCGACCACACCCGGGTCAGGGCTTCGGGGACCCCGACGATCTCGCGGACCGGCCGCTTCCCGGCCTCGCTGGGGCGGTCGGCGAAGTCCACCGCCAACCCCTCGCTCAGGTGCGCCTCCAAGCGGGTGTTGTACCGCTCGGAGGCGGCGACGGTCAGCTTGTGCAACGGCCGGCCATCCAACGCGAGCCAGCGACCCTGCAGCGTTTGGACCTTGTTGCTGATCGCGACGTGTGTGTGCAGATCAGGATCACCGGCGCGGGAATCGCGGTGCCTGAACGCCGCCGCGATCAGGCCACGGACCTCGACCTGCTGTACCCCGTTCCGGCCCAGTCGGCTGAAGGTGGCGTTGTCCTCCAACCAGCCGAGCGTGTCGGCGACCGCCGCGGCGTGCGCCTGCTCGATCGCATCCGCCACGTGACGGGGCGCGACGGCCCACAACGTCGAGACGCTTTTCACCGGCGAGAACGTCAGGTCGTAACCGGCGACCGCGGTGGTGCGCTGCCGCGACTGCCGCGCCAGCAACCCTGACAGCTCCCGGGCATCCGCCGGTGGCCGTCCGAACTCCGCAGCGAACAGCTCCCGGCCGAGCTCGGTCCGGATCCGGGCCCGCTCCTCCGGCGGGATCGGCCAATCCCGCGGCAAGCCCGCTGTCTCATTCCACGCCTCGAAGCGGATCGCGAGTTCCTTGCGGAACTCGTTCACGCCGGTGAACACCTTGTAGGGCGCACCGAGGCGAGTCGCCGCCAGTGCCTCCGGCGCGGACATCCCGGTCGCGAGGAGCTGTTCTTCGATCTGGTGGGCGTCGGGATGGTGGCCCTGACCGAACAGGGCGAGCATCTGCGCCTCAGTCACCTCAGGCGTGGAAGGAAACTCTGGCAACCCGACCGCGCCGCGACCCATCCACAGCCCCGGAGACTCCCCGCGCTGTGCGTAATAGTCGGCCAAACTCGCGTAGCCGCGCTGCGAGGCGTCCTGCGCCGCCACCTGCCGCGTGAGATACGTGTAGCCATCCCCCGCAGTGAGCTTGTGCAACGACATCACCTAAGCAACGTCGCAAGCCCCTCCGACCGAGGACCCTCCCCGACGCCATCGTCCGCGTGGCCTGGGCACCCGTCGCCGAAGCCGTCAGCTCCGCTCCGGCGCGCGCGAGGGCGAACCCACTGACGATCCCGCCGCGCCGCGGTAAGGCGATCCTGCGAGCCCGACTGTCGGCCCGGCCCGACGATCCGAGTCGGTGGGTCGATCCGGACGGCCAACGCCAACGATCCAGCCTGCGTCCGCGGCCGGGACGACAAGGCTCCCGCACACCAGCGGTATCGGCAGGGGATCCCTTCCGGAACGACGACGTCACCCTCGACGACGACGAGCCGACGACAGACGACGATCGACGAACGTCTCCCTCGATTTCAACGTCACCCTCGACGACGACCGACGAACGTCTCTGCCGCTCGCGTCACTGCCCGTTCACGTCACCCCCGTCAACGTCACCCCCAACGAACGACGAAACCGGTCACGTCACCCCCCGCGTCACCCCCAAAACGAGCCGCAATACACACCTCTTGCATCTTGGTCACGTCCGCGGCACGGCTGATGATCTTGTAACAGAGGTACTGTCCCCTGTTGCCGACGATAGGGGCGAGCCTACGCCGCGGGGTTCCTTGAAGTTTGGCAGACTCGCCTGAAACGCAGAGCGCTCACCGGGGCCGTGGGCGCAGCCCTCAACGCCTTGAACTGCTCCCTGGCTGCGGCCAGCGCTCACGAGCCTCCGCGGCCTGCTGACTCAGCGCCGGAACCAACGCGCGGCTTGCCGGATGTGCGGAGATGGCATATTCCCTCCCACGATGACATCTCCTGCTGCAGGAGGTCGGATGAGGCGCGTTGCGCTGGGTGGGGCTGTGCTCCTGGGGGCGTGGCAGTGACCCTCCCGATCGCCTCGGCGCGGGCCGCGAGGCCAGTGGCCGCCGCCCCCGCCGCCTGGACGCCGCCGCTCTCGCTCGCCGGTGGCGGCGGCGAGCCCAGCATCCGCAACGCTCCGGCCGGCCAGAACGACCCAGCCGCTGCCTACATCTCCGCACCGGCCGGGCTCGGCAGCAACTTCTGGCGCGTTGACGAGGTCACCAACGCCGACGGCAGCCGCTCGCTGAAGGGCAGCCCGCCGGCTCAGCCCGACTTCGGCACCGGTGGCGGTGACTCCGAGATCTCGGTTGGTCAGGTCGACCCGGCCACCGGCTGCTCGACGATCGCCTACTCCGGCCGGCACAACATCGACCTGCTCAACAAGTTCACGGCGGCGCGCTCGCGTGACTGCGGCCGCAGCTTCGACCTGCTCAACCCGTACGCCACCCAGAACACCCTGACCGACCGGCAAAGGCA
>JAABVA010006466.1_pt1 | contig 10375 bp, 17 predicted proteins | sample 5560331 | NCBI WGS metagenome assembly JAABVA01 (sample SAMN12812661, study PRJNA571458) | rock metagenome | isolation source: Antarctica rocks | place: Antarctica: Victoria Land, Mt New Zealand sud | collected 2016-01-07 | reverse complement strand
ACAGCTTACAGGCAGATGAGCATTGTACCCTTTGCCTAACAGGGTGTACATACCTTGGCTGTAACGCTGACGCATCAGTCTATCATCAAGACTGCATTGAGAGGTATCTGAAGACCATACGCTGCGAAAAGTAGGTCATTCATCGACTCTCAGGCTGCCTGGAAGGTTGTTGTTGATGTACTTGCAGATGCAAAGCTTCCACTTGCAGGAACCGGAAGACGGGATACCACTGCCCCCGTGGCTCTGGCAAGTACAGCAGATTCACAGAGTCACCTTGCCCAGGCAGGGTGGGTGCAGTTGCTCTTGCCTTGCACTGTGGTTTGCCTGTGTTACTGTTGGGGCCAAACCTGTTCTTTCACCGCAGGTCACCAAATCTCACCCAATACATATCCGGAATGAGCAGGCCAAGAAGAGGCAAAAGGTAACAAGGTGTTGAAGTGCAAAGGGTTTGCTGCACCATTCTACAGGCTTGACAGTTCCCTTGTGCAGTCCAAGCCACTAGAGCCTGCTCCACCTCCAGTCAGGCCAATCAAGGGCAAAGGCAAGGGCAAGGCTGAGGTCCTGGTCAAGGAGAAGAGAAAGACTGTCGAGACAAAGTCTAAACAGGGCTCCACAGCTGCATCAGCTCAGCCTAAAGACAAGCCAAAGGCAGGAGGATTGCATGTCAAGAACGTGCGGCAAGAGCCAGCTCTTAAGCCATTGTAGGGGTCTTCAGCTGACTTTGCAACTCACTGCTTTGTTCTGCCAAGCAAGCATCAAGTCTGACAAGTCGTATGTTGCAGACCTGCTCCTCAAGATATCAAGGTCAAAGTCGCTGCAAAGGCAGCAGCACCTATGGACAGGGACCAGCTCAAGGATGCAGTCTACAAGGCTAAGCTTGAGATTGGCCTGAAAGCAACGCCTCCGGTCAAGGTGCCGAAAGCTGCAGCAGCACGCGGAATCATTGTCGGCCAGAGCTTGAGGGAAGAAGAATCTACCAAGGATGCTCGGCCAATCAGGAATGCTGCTGCTCAGCCTGCTGTGAGTGCCTGGCAGCGGGCTGCCATTATAAATCCACCTGTTGTGCGTACCTCCTCGCCTGTTCCACTAGCATCAAACACAGATCCCTTCCAAGCTGAGCTCCTTTCTTCACCCAGTCAAGCGTACAGGGACTCACATCGTCAACAGCTGCAGCAAGAGGCCAGGACTCCTGGCAAGCAGAGTGAGACTTCAGCAGCAGCTGACAACAAGGTTGAACCTGTACAAGCAGCTGCCAGCCCCATCACTCCCAATGCAATCAAGGCATTTCAACCTCAGCAGCTCCCATCAAGCCAGGCTGACAGCGATACCCCTCTACACCCATCTGCTGACTCACACAGCTTTTGTGCAGAGGACTGTCAGGAGTCAAGCCTTGATGTGGAGAGCATCTGCTCATACGCTGATGTGTCTGACATCTTGTTTGCTATGGATCACAGCAGCGACTCAGATGCTGACAAGCGCACAGGCCCTCAACATGAGGCATCATACAGCGTTGGGAATGAAACTGACCACAGCAGCACAGAACAGGAGCCACAGTCTTTCTCAGCAGCTAAGACTTTGTCCTCATCAGAAGCCAGTGATCTATTCTCTGGCAGCAGTCAGGGGTCAGGCAGAAACAATGATTTTGAGGCACAGCTAGCGGCTGATCTCCTGAATCAACAGTTCCTGCAAGCTGTTGCCCTGCAAAAGAGTCTGACATATGCTGCTAAGTACCAGCAGCTTGGCTACTCACTGATGCCGAGCATAGCTGCTGTCAATAAGTGGGGCGACGACCTGCAAGCAGCTCTGGCTTGGCTTTTGCAAAGCAACAAGGACGCTTTACAGGTGAGAGTTTTGGTGATGCAACTCCAACTTCAAGTACAACTACTGCAAAGCCAGCTGGGCAACAGCAGAGTAGACAGCCATAGCTTTGCCATCCACAAACACTAACAAAGTGTTGCCTGCTAGATCTGTGTGTAGCACTACCTCATCAACACTGTTTGCAACCGCAACCCTGCTAGCCATCAGCGTCTGCATTGATTCACCAAGTAAAAGTTGGAAGCATTGCCTGCCTAGCAGCATCAGTCATCTGCCCTGTCGTTTTCCATCTTTTGCGCCATTCTTGCAATTATGTTTGTTGTCTTAGGGTGTGATGCATGAGATGCCCACAATGGACGTTTCAGAAGAACTTCACCTAAGCAGCTGCCAGCAGGGCTTCTGTGTGCCCAAGGAGGTGCTCCAACAGATAGTCATAGATGCACAGGGCAGCTTGCCTGTTGCAATCGGTGTACTCCATCGGTGGTCACAGCAACCATATGCACAGGACCATGACTACTGCACAGAGTTCAAGAGCAGATCTGGACCGTGTCTGTTACAACCAAGGATATCTGGTGGTGGTGCATCAACAGGCAACATGTCAGACACTAGTCATGCCAGACACAGTGGTGGCATTGACATATCATCTCAACAGTGGTGTATACAGACCCAGCCTGGTGTGGCTTCTGGAGGAGCAGGTGACACATCCTCAGCTCAGATCATCTGCATGCGATGGCATGGGCGACACTCCAGTGCACAACAACAACCTTTGTGTTTCCAAAGGCGCATGCTCAGCACTGCTATGCAGATCTTGGTGCTGCAGTTTTGATGATGACTGATCACATCTGAATGCTGTTGTAATGTGATGCAGGTCAACACCCAGATTCCTTCAAAGCACCATAGTGAGCTGGACACTTACCAATATCATGTGAGGGTATTTGTACAGCAGCCTGTATAATCTGGAGGCAAGGACTTCTGTGCCAGTGTGATGAGCTGCTACAATTCTCCATAATGCCTGTGGGAATTGCTTTTGCTGTATTGTGTACACTTTGTTTGCCATATATATATTGTGTGAAAGCACTCTGCCTGTACCATTATATCTGTCATGTACTGCAGTATGCTGTAACCTGTGAATGACTGTAGAGTGATTTCGAATCTTGTGCTGTGCAGCTCAATGCATGACATGCAGCGAGCATAAGCTTGCCAAACCTTCCAATGCCAATGTACGAATTGCAACTGACTGAATGAGGCAGGACACAATAACGGCAGCAGCCGGCACACTTTTGACAGATATTACAGGGGCACCTCTATAGCCTGCGTTTCCAACTTGGGTCATACAATCAAATTTAAGCATAAAGCTACAATAATGTCAGCATATACGCACAAGCTGCAACACATGTTGTGCACAATCAAGCTCGGCACTGATAACTTGCAACTGTATGCACAAACGAAGCAGGGCTGTAATTTAGCACTCAGATCTGGCAAGTCAGACAAGGTACCACAACTAGTATAGTTGGGCAAGGGGTTTTTCAGACAAGGAATGTGATCTGACAGGACGGCACAGTATAGAGCAGCACTTTTGCTGTGAGCAGTTATTTTCATCCCGGTGCACCTGTTGGCTTCTGCGTTGATGTCCAAAATGGTAACAGAGGAGCACTTCATACATAGCTCTGTGACAATGTTGCTGTGCAGCATGTATCTGACGGAACAATGCGAGTTGCTGGCAAAGCAACTCTCACAGAAGCTCATTGGCTCCTATGGCTTCTGAGATACAGCCAGCAGTTGAATGAGTACAACAAAAAAAGCAGCCTGAGACAGCTTCTGCAAGAGAAAGACTGTTCACCAACATCATTGCTTTGGCGGTTGCTTGCCATTATTACCAAAATGCGAATCCATGCCTTTTTTCATCTGCAATCACATGACAATCAAGTCATCAGACATTCGTCATATAGCACAAATACACTCAGCAGATCTGCAAAAGTGCTAAAGCATGGTCTGACCTCGTCCCGGAAGATTTTCTGAAACTCAGCTGCCTTTTCACCCAGCTGACCTTGTGTATTGGCACCTGCAATACAGCAGATCAGAGGTGGTGCTGGGACCGGAACAGACAAGCTTTGCAACATAGATGCCAGGAGCAGGACAGAGACTAACCCTTCTTTGACATCGCCTCCACCATATGTGTTGTTTTCACGGCAAAGCGCTGAAAGCTCTTGCTGCAGGGACAAGTCAAGCTCAAACTCAGCAACCCAGGACAAAGCTATAACAGTTTCTTGTACTGAATAAGCAACGGTACCTGTTTGCCAAGGTGTTCACAAGCACTTCGTTGAACACGTAGGAAAACACTCGCTGGAAAAACGCCATGTTGTGAAGTACACTGACACAGGGGGGTAGAAAGATCTCAGCAGATTCGTGTGCCTGGAATTGCAGCAATGATGGTGGGGCGTGTGCCTGCACAGGTACTGCGATCGGTTGTAGGAAGAGAGAGTTGTTAAGTTGAACGCATAGCTTGGTCAGCACTTGCTCCAGCCAACCCTAGATTGGAACCCTTTAGCTAGCTAGCGCAACGAATCATCATGATTTGAAGTGCGCACAGTGGTTCGAGCGCGGCTTTACAAGGGTCACAAGCAGTGCAGGTTGGAGACTTTGGTGCTTGGACTAGATTCTTGTACAGCAGATCTGCGTTGTATCGGTAAAAGCGTCCGCAAGATCACTGTCCGAGCTTAAAGGATGGCAGCAGCTCTAGACTCCTCTTACACCCCAAAGGAAATTAAGGACGTTCCAGTGGACCCAGCTGCTGCAAGTATGTTCAACCTTTCAGTAGCAACAAGTGTAGTTCGCTTCTGGATGAAAACAGTCGCCAGTGCAGCTCCTGTCAACGCACCGGTCCACAATCAGCAACGCAGCTGAAAAGCCAATATGTTGCTGAGTAGCTCCTTTGTAAGCCCTCGCAAATCAGCCGACAGCTTGTAGCTGCTTTTGAATGCTTTTTCTGGTACTGTGCAGAGGAGACTGGATTTCCCGGAGCGGGCGATGACTCCGCGACTACCTCTACTTACACGTCGAAGACAACTAAGTATTCAAGCAAGTCCGGGTGAGGGTGCAGAGGAAATCTGGGACAAACGCTGTCGTTGGCTGTACGACGACAGCAGGGTTGTTCCCTCTAGCTTTGATCTGTTCAGCATGCATATAACCGTTTTTTGGGCCTTGCAGAGGTGCCAAGAAGGGCGGAAGCGATGAAGAGAAGCGCAGCCTGCTGATCAAATCAGCTGCTGCTGCGGCTGCTGTTCTTGCCATTGGACTGGCCATTTACAAGTCAAAGGTGCTGACTCAAAAACATGAAAGTGCTGCTGTTGTTCATGACCATGACAAGTGTGTCGCCTGCGTATTTACACAAGAATTCTGCAGAACAACAAGGAGTATGAACATGGCGAGTTTGAGGACAGCTATGACAGAACCAAGCACAAGACCAAGGAATCTGCTGAAAAGACCAAGCACCAGGCAAGTGACAAGCTTGACGACTTCAAGCACCAGGCTGAGAAGGCTAGGCATGAGGTTGCCAAGGTTGTGCCCCAGCCAGTCAAGGACACAGCTGACAAGATCTCTGACAAAGCACACCAAGCCAAGGTATGAAAAAAAATGTATGATCTTGACATGCCTGGTTGTCTGCAGGCTCACAATGACATGTTTAGACTTGCATACCATTTCCTCCAATGTTTCATAGAATCCAGTTGCCATTGCAATGATGCATGTCCATTTGCCGTGATACAGGAAAAGGTTGGACAAGCCAGCCTGGACCTTGAAAGGAAGGGTCTTAAGGCATCTGAGAAGTCAGATCACAATGTGCATAAAGCGTATGACAACACCGCTGATGCTCTGCACGACCTGAAGGGAGATGCAAAAGGCAAGGCTCACGAAGCCAAGGGCAACGTGAAGGAAGCCAGTCACAAGGCAGAGGCCAAGGCAGACAAGCAAGATGGCAAAGGCTGTGTCATCATGTGATTATTGGATCTGGAGTGGAGCATGAGTGGAACTGAATGTAAACGCAGTTTGTGATGCATGGATTTAAACGCAATTGGCGAATGCGGTCTGCTGGTTGTGCAATTATGACAAAACTATGACAGTTGAAACTGCTCTGCAATCATCACCTTGTTGCTTCAAGTCATGAATAGCAAGCTGGTGTCTATGCCTTTGACTGTAACATATTTGACCTGCGTTACTGTTTTTTATTGGTTGCTACTAGGGTCAGCAAATAGCCAAAGTGCATATGCATGATGTGCTAGGGTCAGCAAATAGCCAAACTGCATATGCATGTTGTGCTTGCTTGAGAATCCTAACACAAGCATGTATCTTTCCCAGAGTGTCCAAACATACAGAGTCACTGAGCTCACAACGCTCATCCCCACTCAGTCAGTCAAAACGCAAAACTCCCTGTGCAGCCTGTAAGGACATTGTGTTTCCTTAGGTGTAGCTATATCTAGAGTCCAAGGACAGACACCAGAGACTGCAGTTGCAGCCTGTGACATTTGTCTGCACGGCAATGCTCGGTAGCTCCAGCAGCAGTTTTCAAATTGCTGTGGTCATGATTTGTGAAAACATTGAGGACAAACACACAGCCAACTGTGGTCTTTCTTTTGCCTGCTCAAATTGTTACACCAATGCTTCACTGCAAACAACAGTAATGCTGAATTTAATGGCACTAGTGTCACTAGTATCTGATGGAACAGTGAGTCTCAAAGGCAACCCTAGTTATGGTGCCTAGCAGAATCTGTGCTTGTTGCACCAGCTCAAACACTGCAAAGTGCAGCGGTAGCTGCATGATGTGAAAAAATAGAAAGATGTACGTGTTGACAATGACGCCAATGTCACCCAGCCAATGTTGCCTGCAGTTTGGGTGTGGTGCAAAAATGCTGCTTTTGTCTTCTCTCAGTTGTGCAGTCATACATGGTCTCAGAGTCTTATTTACCTAAAGCTTGACACCCTCTGGAAGCACTCTGGCCAATATCTCGCCGGAGAGCTTGCCCACCTGCAGATGCAACATTCGGCTCATGCTAGATGAAGTGAATGCAGAGCCCATATACGCCTCCAAGTTGACCAGCCGACACATACCTGTGCATCCAAATCCTTCAGGGCCTCCTCCTTCTCCTTGTCCAAAGTTGCCAGAGCACTCTCCAACTCCTTGTCAATTTTCTGCATGCCAAGCACCGAATCAGCTCAAGCACTCTTGATGGCTGTTTAGACAAAGGCACCAGCAATGACATCACACCCATGCCCAGCAACTGCCAAATCCAGGCACTTTCGCGCTACCAGTATTGACATGACTTTTGACATCATGGCAGCAGGATGACATGTTGTCAGTTGGGGCAGCTCACAGCTTTAATCTCAGCCAGCTTCTTTCCTTGCTCATCTTGGGTCTTTGACTTGGCATCCTTGATTAAAGCCTGAGCCTCCTGACGTGCCTCACGCAGGACTTTCTCAGCTTCCTCCTGCAATTTCTTCAGGTCCCCGCTGTTGTCCTTGACTGAACCCAACTTTGATCTTAGGCTGGCATCGCGGTCGTCAAGAGCTTTGCCGACGGGTGTGAACCATGTTTTCTCCAAAAAGACCATCAACAATAGAAATTGTACTGTCATGATGGGCAATGTCAAGTTGAAGTCAAAGATCTTTCCGGCGTCAGCGTGTGCTGGCAGCACAGCCAAAGCGTTCACCAAAGCAGCCAAAGCGGCTGGCTTGATGCCAACCGGGAGCTGCGGTCGCCTGCATGAAAAGCCGTGTGAGAAGGCAGTGTGATCATACACACGGAAGCTCTGCGTCCCAATCGGACCTAATAGGTTGTGCTTTCTGCTCCTGCACCCTCTGTCCCTTGACAACTAGCCGAGCGACTTGACGGCATGTTTGCGCTGGCCGAGCCAGCCCAAAGACCTGCAAGGTCTGTGTCCTCATGATGATGGCCATCTTTGACGCCGATGGTCGAACGTCTGGGAACGATGGTCGCTCTCAATAAGTTGTTCGAGATAAGGGACTTGCTCGCAGGCGTAACGCTTGAAATAGGGTTTTTTTTTGCTGCAGCCACTCCAGTCTGCAGTCTGTTGGTGCGTGACTTCTGAGTGTGGTAGGTTCCCGCAGATATACAGCGGACAGCGACGGCAGCGCTCGGTCCAGTATATGCGGTGTTGACGAGCTTGCGTTTCGTCAGGTGTCGCTCAGCTGGTAATCGAACTACAGTATCACCATGGGAAAGTACAAGGTACTATCCGATTCGCAGCGACGACGCAGTTACATGAGTGACTCCTTCCGTATGTGCGAATACCTCGTCCACATCGCTTATTGGCATCCGCGACTACCTATGCCTTGCAGGGCAAGAACCAACGTACCATGAAACGGGACTTTAAACAATCGCGGCTTGACAAGTGGAGCGAGAAGTCCAGATCCCAACCTGAACGCTCTGAGTACAACAACGAGGTGTGCGAAATGGGTATTAATATCCGGTATATCAAGTGGACTCGCAAAGAGCAGAGTGTTACCGTAGTCTGTTGCAGCTGAACTGGTGACCCTTGTGCAGTTGTTTGTGGAGTACTACCAGAAACAAGGCGTTGTTCCTGAGGGACAATGGCATGAGTTCATGGAGGTACTCAAGACCCCACTACCTACCACCTTCAGGATCAATGGCACAGGCAAATTTGCTACAGACCTGAGAGACAAGCTGGAGTCTGACTTTCTGTCCAACTTCAACAAGGACCCCATCATGGTGCGTGACTGACGCACGACATTTTCCATAATGCAGCTTGCAGCCTTGCCTGATGTACTCAAAGCCACATGTAGTCCACCACATGCAGGCTGCTGTGTGGAGCTTGCTACATCCATTTATGCATGCAGTAATGTGCAGGTAGCAGGCGAGACACTTCAGCCCCCTAGGCCATTGCCATGGTATTCAAATAAGCTTGCATGGCACATGAGCTTTTCAAGGGGTCAGCTGAGAAAATTACCTATTCTGGCTGAAATACATGAGCTTCTGAAGCGAGAAAACGAGGCCGGCAGTATCACCAGGCAGGAGGCAGTCTCAATGGTGCCACCTTTGTTTCTATCAGTAGAGCCACATCACAGGGTGCGTCAGCAGTGACCTTGTCCTGTACCTGTTGCTGCACCATTGCATCTGCTACATGTGCTCATTGAGGTTGTGACATTCTGCAGATTCTGGACATGTGCGCAGCGCCTGGTTCCAAGACAGCACAGATATTGGAGATGCTGCATGCTGGGACTATGATGCCAACAGGTATGCATGTCACATAACAGGCTTGTCTTGCTGAGATGCTGGTTGCTGGTTGCTGGTTGCTGGTTGCTGGTTGCTGGTTATGATACAAGCATCGACCACCTGGTGCCACCTGAACATGACGGCCCCTACTTTCACCACATTCTCCACCATTGCATGACAGACTAAGTGTGTCCACTGCAGGCATTGCAGTTGCCAATGATGCTGATGCACAGCGATGCAATCTGCTGGCACATCAGACCAAGCGCATGTGCAGCCCTGCTCTCATTGTGACAAACCATGATGCAACCATGTATCCCATAGTCACGGACCACACAGCTAAGGTACGCAATGTTTGCCGCTGGTTGTGATGGCAGCCTGCGTCAAACCAACATTGCCAAAATTGACTCCAGAACCATCTTACTAGCAGACTTCTTGTGACCAACTGCCTTACCATTAGTTTGTGAGCATTCTTGAATCATTACCTTGAGGGCACTGTGCTCCTGCTGTTTGATATCTGCCTGTTTTGCACCTCATACATACAGGAACAGCCTATCTGTTATGCACATGAGCTTGACCATTGACCTCAATCAAGCTCATGTGTTGACAAAGTCTACTTGCTGCTGCAGGAGCCTATTCTGTTTGACCGCATCCTGTGTGACGTACCCTGCAGCGGTGATGGCACCATTCGCAAGGCTCCTGACATCTGGCGGCGCTGGACCCCAGGCAATGGCAATGGCCTGCACCCTCTGCAGCTGCGCATTGCTCTGCATGCTTGTCAGATGTTGAAAGTTGGTGGTCGCCTCGTGTACTCTACCTGCACCTTCAACCCAGTGGAGGATGAGGCTGTAGTTGCTGAGGTGACTGCCCTCAGGCTTCTTGCTGTCGTTATTGTTGTTGCTGTCCTTGGCTGTTTGCCTTTGCATGTGCGCATGCGCATCACAATGAGCTCATGCGTGTAAGGCTTGATGTAGTTTAAGCTGCATAAGACACTGCTGCACACGTTGTTGCCTAGCAGCTTGTGTTCTGCTGCATTCACCTGTAGGTGCTAAGGCTGATCACTGCACAGGGCTGAATGGGGTGTCGAGGGTGTCAGCAGCCTTTTGCACTGCAGCTATTGCAATCAGATGCAACACATTGGCCTGATTTGCAGGTGCTGAGGGTCACAGGAGGAGCCATGCAGCTGCTTCATTTGTCAGATCACCTGCCAGGGCTACCCAGGCTGCCAGGTCTGAAGAAGTGGTATGCACGCGACAAGGTCCAGTACTATAACAACTGGGAGGAGGCTGAGGTGTGCTCAGTCTGCCTGCTTGATGC
>JAABVA010006463.1_pt1 | contig 10376 bp, 9 predicted proteins | sample 5560331 | NCBI WGS metagenome assembly JAABVA01 (sample SAMN12812661, study PRJNA571458) | rock metagenome | isolation source: Antarctica rocks | place: Antarctica: Victoria Land, Mt New Zealand sud | collected 2016-01-07 | reverse complement strand
GCCAAAGCAGGCGGCAAGCAATGAGCACATCGAAGTCTGGAAAGGCAACGCAGATGAACAACCAGGCCAACCCCCACCCAGGCCCCGCCGAGGCTGTCGCCGCACCGCAGCAAGGGACGCCGCAGCAGGCGACGCCACCCGGTCCGTGGCAGCAGAACGGGTACCTGCCTCAGCAGCCCTACCTGCCCGAGCCCGGCCCGCAACCGGTAGCGGTCGAGGACCGCAGGGCAGCGGAGTCCGATCCCGGCCAGGAGCTGACCCGGGACATGCTGTTCCGTCCGACGAAGCGGCCACCGGCCTCCGGATGGCGACGGGTGCTGCATCGGCTGACCGGAGTGAACCCGGGCGAAGCACCCGAAGATGTGCGCCGCCGGGAGTTGGCCGAGCGGGTATGCCAGCCCATCCGCGGCGATTACAAGATCGCGCTGCTGAGCTTGAAGGGCGGGGTCGGCAAGACCACCACCACCGTCGCCCTGGGGTCGACGTTCGCCTCGTTGCGTGGTGATCACGTGGTGGCCATCGACGCCAACCCCGACCTGGGCACCCTGGGTGGGCGCATCCCGTCCCAGACCGCGGCCACTGTCCGAGATTTGCTCGACGACGCCGAGCGGATCCGCCGCTACTCCGACGTGCGCGCGTTCACCAGCCAGGCCCCGTCCCGACTGGAAGTCCTGGCCAGTGAGCGCGACCCGCACAAGGCCGAGTCGTTCTCCGAGGAGGACTACCGCGGTGCGGTGGGCATCCTGGAGAACTTCTACACATTGATCCTCACCGACTGCGGGACCGGGCTGACGCACTCAGCGATGCGCGGTGTCCTGGACACCGCCGACGCCCTGGTGCTGATCTCCTCACCCGCGCTGGACGGCGCCCGAAGCGCCTCCGCCACCCTGGACTGGCTCGATGCGCAGGGCTACGGCCACCTGGTGCAGCGCACCGCCGTCGTCATCTCCATGACCCGTCCCGGGTCCTCCGGGGTCAACATGAGCCAGCTCGTCGAGCACTTCGACGCCCGGGTCCGCGCGGTGCGGGTGCTCCCCTTCGACAGCCACCTCGCCGAAGGCTCCGAGGTAGACCTCGAGCGGATGAGCAGCTCGGCGCGGGACGCCTTCACCGAGCTGGCGGCGTTGGTGGCCGATGACTTCCCGGCCGCAGCCGGGCGCCATCACGGACCGATGCCGGCCCGACCATGAGCGCTGCGGTCTGGTCGGCCCCGTTCACCTCCGGGCACATCGGTGCCGCCCACGTGCCCGGGCTGGCCCCACCACCCCGAGAGCGGCAAGCACTGGTGTGGCGGGACCCGGTGCCCGCAGCCGCGGGCATGGGTACCGCAGACCCGTCCTGGTGGTGGCTGGGCGCCCACGGCGGCGCCGGGGTCTCCACCCTGACAGCCCTCATCGCCGGGTCCGCCGACGTGCAGCGGATGTGGCCCGGTGGACACCCCGGGCAGTGCGTCAACGTCGTACTGGTCGCCCGCACCCACACCGAGGGCCTGGAACGGGCCCGCGACCTCGCCGCCCAGTACAGCGCCCGGTTCGTGCCCCCACCGATCCGACTACTCGGGTTGGTGACCATCGCCGACGCCCCGGGCCGGTTGCCGACGCCCTTGCGGCGGCTACGCAACCTGGTCTCGGGTGCGGTCCCGCAGGCCTGGCACCTGCCGTGGATACCGGAATGGCGCACGACTCGCCTGGCAGAGCTGCCGCAGTGGCAGCCAGCCACCCCGGCCGGCCCGGGCGCGGCAACCGCGAACACCCCCACCGCCCTGCTGCCGCCGGCCTACCTGGCCTGCGCGGAGGAACTCACCGAGCTGGCGTCCGCCGGCCCGGCCACCGGATAGAAGGAGAACACCATGCTCAACGCTGCGCACGACACCTACCTGGCCGCCCTCGGCGGCTTCTACGCCCAGATCGGACCGGGTGGCCCCGTTCCTCCCCCCGGGGCGGACAAGTTCAACACCCTGGCTGCGTGGGTGATGTGGGGTGTGGTCCTGCTGCTGGTCGTCGCGGCCATGGCCGCCGCCGGCAAACTCGCCTACGACCGCCAACAGGGCCACGGCGGTGACGGCTCCTCACAGCTGGCGAAGGTCGCGATCGCCGCGGTGGTCGTGGCCTCGGCGGTGGCAATCGTGAACACCCTGGTCCTGTGAAGGCCCGTCGCGATTCCGTGGATCCCGGCGGTGCGGAGGGCCACCCGGGGCGCCGGCTGGCCACCCTCCTCGGCTCCGCGGCCCTCATCGCCCTACTGGTCATCATCGGTGTTGTCGTCGCCATTAACCACGGCGACGGCAACACCGACCCAGCCACTCCCACCACCGCGGCGACCGCTCCCGGGAATCCAGCACCACCGGCCGGGCAAAGCTCGAGCGCTCTGACCACCGCCCCGACCTCCCGGTGGGAGCTCTACCAAGGGGTGGTGCTGCCCTACAGCGCCGAACACGGCCCAAAGAATGTGCAGGGCCTGGGTGTCGCGAGCGGCTACACCCACGACCCGGCAGGGGCTCTACTGGCGGCCGTCCAGCTCAGCACCCGCACTGCAGTTGCGCCTGATGAGACTTGGCAGTCGATCATCACCACCCAGGTCATGCCGGGCGAAGGCCGCGATGCTGCCGTCGCTGCAGCCCAGGGCACGCACGTTTCTCCGAACTCAGTGCCGTCCTCATCGCTGAATCAGGTCGCTGGTTTTCGGGTCGTCAATTACACCGACACGGTCGCGGTGCTGGGAATCGTCTATCGCACCAAGACCGGGACCTTGCAAGAAGGCCAAACGACGGTCGTCTGGTCCGACGGGGACTGGAAGCTCGTGCTGCAACCCAATGGATCGAGCAGCACGGCGCCGACTGCTCTGCCGAGCCTCTCGGGTTACACCATCTGGTCAGGAGTCTGACGATGCATATTTCGCCGGCGACAGCGCTGCTGCCGATGCAACCTCCGCCTGGTGGCGGAGATACCTGCCCTCGGGGCATCCCGGGCGCTGTTTGTTCAGTGGCGCGTGCACCGCTACTCCCGCTGGACACGGCTAAGGCCGCGGTGTCGAGCGCGGCGAGTGGTGCGGCGTCGTCGGCGTTCGAGGGCATGGTCAACTCCCTGAAGGAGGGGGTGGGCAAGGCCGTTGGGCTGATGATGTCGTTCTGGATGAAGATCCCTATTCCCTCGATCGGCGCCCCGGGTAATGCGGTGGACCGGTTGCACCAGGCGACGCTGTATTTGACGGTGCTCACCGCGGTGGTGTCGATCTTCTTCGTCGCCGGAAGGGCGGCGTTGGCGCATCGGGCGGCGGCGTCGGAGGAAGCTCAGGAGGCCGTCAAGGGCCTGGTCCGGATCGTGGTCGCCTCCTCGGTGGCGATCCCCGCGGTGGTGCTGGCCAGCCAGGCCTGCGACGAGTACTCCACTTGGTTGGTGAATCAGGCCGCGAACGGTGATGTGGGCGCCGCGGTCCTGAAGCTGATGGCTTTCGACCGCATCACCGGGACCGGGTTCACCTTCATCATGGCGTTGATCGCGCTGCTGGCGTCGGTGGTGCAGGCCTTCCTCATCGTCATCCGCGACGCCCTGCTGATCCTGCTGGTCGGCACGTTGCCGCTGGCGGCGGCGGCGTCGATCACTTCTTCGGGGCGGCAGACCTGGCACAAGATGGTCGGCTGGCTGATCGCGTTCTTGCTGTTCAAGCCGGTCGCGGCGATGTGTTACGCCGGGGCTTTGTGGTCGGTGACGAACGCTTCCAACGAGATCGACCAGATCGCCGGCATCTTCCTGGTCATCCTGGCGGTCCTCACGCTGCCGGCGCTGATGCGGCTGATCACCCCGCAGGTCGAGAAGGTCGGCGGTGGCGGTGGCGGCGCCATGCTGGGTGCCGCCGGCGCGGCGGCCACAGGCGCGGTGAGCATGGCCGGCGCTTCCCGCGGCTCCAGCTCCGGTGCACGCAGCGGCGGCGGTGGCGGCGGCGGCGGGAACAAGGCCGCGTTCCTGGGTCCGCAAGGCAGTGCCCGGCCGGCGGCGGCCGCAGCCAAGGGCGGAGGTCCTTCCGGGGCTTCCCCGACCACCGGTGCCGGCGGTGCCCCCGGATCCAAAGGCAGCTCCCCTACCGGGAGTGCCGGTGCCGGTGGGGCAGCAGGTAAGGCCGGGGGTGCGGGTCGCGCCGCGGCGGGTGGTCCTTACGCGGCCGCGGCCGCGGCAGGCGTGCAGGCCGCGTCGGGCGCGCAGAAAGCAGTCAGCAATGCGGCTAACGGTGCCGCGGACGGAGACAACAACCGATGAGCACCAACACCGACAAAGACCGGGCGTACGGCAACTGGCGCAAACCCCGCTCGGCGGGCATGTTCGGCCAGTCCGCGCTGGTCACCTACACCGGGATCGGCGCCCTCGTCGTGGCGCTGCTGACGTTGATGTTCGCCGGCCCGTATGTGGGAGGCATCGTCGCCGCTCTGGCGATCCTCACCCTGGCCCCGTTGGTGGTGCGCCTGGGTGGGCGCACCCTGTATCAGTCGGTGGCCCTGCGCTGGCAGTGGTCGCGACAGAAACGTCGCCACGCCGACCTGTACCGGTCCGGGCCCTTGTCGGCTACTCCCAACGGCACGCATCGCCTGCCGGGGCTGCTGGCCCCGACGACGCTGTATGAGGGTCAGGACGCGTTCGGGCGGACCTTCGGGATGATCCACATGCCCAAGTCCGCCGCTTACACCGTGGTGTTGCGGATCAACCCGCAAGGTGCGGCGCTGGTCGGCCAGCAGCAGGTCGATGCCTGGGTCGCCGGTTGGGGGCACTGGCTCGGTCAGCTCGGCGAGACCGGCGACATCACCGGCTGCGCGGTGGTCATCGACACCGCCCCCGATTCCGGGCAACGGCTGCAGGCCGAGGTGGAGCACCTGGTGCGTGAGGACGCCCCGGACCTGGCGAAGGAAGTCCTGTTCCAGACCGCCCGGGACTACCCGACCGGCTCCGCGCAGATCAACGCCCGCATCGCGATCACCTTCAAGGCCACTACCGCAGATTCGCGCCGCGACCCGGAGGAAATGGCCGTGGAGATCGGCACCCGCCTGCCCGAGCTGTACTCCTCGCTGCGTGAGGCCGGGTTGAACGCGGCCCCGATGGATGGGTGGGCGGTGGCCGAGGAGGTCCGGGTGGCCTACGACCCGGCGGTGCAGCAGGCCATCGACGCCGCCCGCAGCAACGGGCAGGGCGCGCAGGTGATGTGGACCGACGCCGGCCCCGCCGCGCACCGGGAGAAGTGGGGCTCCTACACCCACGACTCCGGGGTATCGGTGACGTATGCGATGGAGGAGGCACCCCGCGCCGAGGTGCAGGAACAGGTGCTGCGCCGGCTGCTGGAGCCGCACCGCGACATCGACCGCAAACGCATCACCCTCATCTACCGGCCGCACTCGGCCGGGGACTCCGCGACCATCGTCGATTCCGACTACAAGGACGCCATCGTCGGCGCCACCCGCAAGGGCGTGGTCGCGGCGAAGGCCGATGTCGAGCTGGAAGCCACCGGGCGCGCCCGCAAGGAAGAGGCCCGCGGGGCCGGGGTCGTGCGGTTCTCGGTCCTGATGACCGCCACCGTGGCCACCGAAGATGACCTGCGCCGCACCGACGCGTTGATGCGCAACCTCACCGCCACCGCCCGGCTGCGGGTGCGCCGCTGCTACGGCTACCAGGCCGCGGCGTTCGCCGCTGGCCTGGGCGTCGGGGTGCTGCTGCCCGAGCACGCCACCATCCCCGGCGCCCTCGCCAACTAAGGAGATCGTGATGGCCCATCCCTTCCGAGCACGTCCCCCCGGCGCGGTCACCGTCGCCGAGCCGCCCGACGACCCGATGCAGGCCGAGGAGGAGCTGCACCGCGAGCTGGCCGCGGCGTCGCTGCTGAAACGCCCCGCACCCCTGACGCCGAAGCAGGCGCGGGCGGCGGCCCGCGGCAAAGCCAAGGCCGATCGGGTGGCGCGGCGCAAGGCGCTCGCCGCGCAGCGGCGGATGCGGGGTCCGGTGATCCCGCCCTCAGGGCTGCGGGGCCCGGCCGGGGGCGCGGCCGGTGTCGTGGACGCACCCCCGGAGTACCGGGCCACCACCGTGCAGGTCTGCGGCCTGTGGCCATGGTCGGTCGGAGCGGGTACCCCGATGATCGGCACCCCCATCGGGCACCACCTGGAGACCGGAGCCACGGTCTGCTTCGACCCGCTGTCGTGGTTTCTGCGGGCGAAGCTGATCTCCAACCCGTCGCTGTTCATGCTCGGGCTGCCCGCCCTGGGCAAGTCCACCTTCATCCGCAAGCTCGTCATCGGCGCCACCGCCACCGGGGTGGTGCCGATGATCCTGGGAGACCTGAAACCGGACTACGTCGACCTGATCCGCCTGCTTGGTGGTCAGGTGGTGTCCGTGGGCCGCGGCCGCGGGTACTTCAACCCGCTGGCCGTGGGTGCACTGGGCTCGATCCTGCCCCGGTTGAAGGGCCTGCCCTCCTACGACCGGGTCGCCGAAGAGGTCCAGGCCCGGCGTTTGTCGATCACCGCCGCCTTGATCGCCCTCGTCCGCAAGGCCGACCTCACCGACACCGAGGAAACCGTGCTCGGTGCCGCGCTGCACATCCTCGACGCGCAGGCCGCAGCCAGCGGCGATGACACACCCCCACTGCTCGCCGACCTGGTGGCGGTCATCCAGGCCGGCAGCGAAGAGCTACGCGATGTGACGCTCACCGACGACGACGCCGAGTACGCCGCCGAGGTGCGGCCGCTGCTGAAGTCGTTGAAAGCCCTCACCCGCGGGTCGATGGGCAAAGTGTTCTCCCAGCAGACCACGGTTCCGCTGGATGTGGATGCCCCCGCGGTGTGCATCGACCTCTCCGGGATCGCCGCCACCGACGAACGCCTCCGCGCGGCGGTGCTGCTGGCTTGCTGGTCGGACGGGTTCGGGGCCATCGAGGCCGCGCACACCCTCGCCGATGAGGGCCTGGCGCCGCAGAAGTTCTTCTTCGCCGTCCTCGACGAGTTGTGGCGGGTGCTCGGATCCGGGGTGGGCATGGTCGACCGCGTCAACGAAATCACCCGCATCAACCGCACCCTGGGGTTGGGCCAGGCGATGATCACCCACTCCCTGGACGACCTCAACGCCATGGTCTCCGAAGCCGACCGCGCCAAGGCCCGCGGCTTCGTCGAGCGCGCCGGCGCGGTGGTCTGCGGTGGCTTACCCGCCCGGGAACTGGAAGCCCTCGCCGAAATCGTCGGCTTCACCGACGTGGAGAAGAACATGATCACCGACTGGTCCGCGCCCGCCACCCTCTCCACCGACGGCAAACCGCTGCCCCCACCGGGGCAGGGCAACTTCATTATCAAGATCGGCTCCCGGACCGGCATCCCGCTGCACGTCGACCTCGTCGAAGCCGAAAACCGCACCGACGTGCACAACACCAACAAACGGTGGAGCGCCGCCGACGTCGACGCGGTAACCGCGTCCGCGGGCATCACCGCCGCCAGCACCCCCGATGACTCCGCGCCCGCAGGACCCGAGGCCACCGCCGGCAGCCGAGCCGATCCCCTACTACCTGGTGGTGAACCACTCGCACCACCCCCGCCGCCCGAGCCGTCGACGTCGAGCGACGCCGACCGCACCCAGCTCATCCCCCCAGATCAAGTGAGGGCGGTCGACCCCGACGAAACCCAAATCGTGCCCCGGCCCTTCACCAACGGAGCGAACACATGAGCGCCCCACAGGACCCCGCACCCGGGGCCAAGTTCATCCTCGCCGGTATCGGCGTCGGTGCGATGCTCCTCGGCGGGTTGTGGGTTTCGGTGGCCGCCGGCGCCAGCGCTGCCGGACAGGCCCCGCCGCCGGGAAACCCGATCCAGCTCGTCCTCGAGCTGGCGTCGGGCAAACGCGCCTGGCCCGGTGGGATGTCGACCGTCGTGGCCATCGCCGCGGCGGTCCTGCTGCTGGCGCTGACTGTCCTCGGCTTCTTCCTCATACTGCGCCGGTCGGGCCGCGGCACCCGGGCCGACAAGCCCGGCCGCAAACTGTCCGGTCCCGGTGCGCTGCGCGGGATCACCGCCCGCGATACCGCCGCCTCTGCGGCCCGGCTGCGCCCCGGCGCCGCCCTGCGCAGCGCAGATGATCACGGGGTGGCCCTGGGCAAGACGGTGTCCGGCGGCAAGTGGGTGCGGATGGACTGGGAATCGGTGGGCGTGTGCATCGCCGGGCCCCGCACCGGCAAGTCCACCTCCCTGGCCATCCCCGCCATCGTCGCAGCCCCCGGCCCGGTAGTGGCCACGTCCAACAAACCCGACCTGCACGACGCCACCCGGCTACTGCGTGCCCAGGACGGGGCCCGGGTGTGGTTGTTCGACCCGCAGCAGGTCGCCGGGGTCAACACCGGGCCGCAGTGGTGGGTGGATCTGCTGGCCCCGGTGCGCTCCCCCGCGACCGCCCGCACCCTGGTCGGGTACTTCGCCGAAGGCGCCCGGTCGGACCCCAATGCCAAGATCGACGCCTACTTCGAAGGCGAAGCCCAGGTGCTGCTGTCCACCTATCTGCTGGCCGCCGCCCTGGCCGGCGGCGACCTGCTGCACGTGGCCAGTTGGCTCACCCACGACGACGACCTCACCGCCGTCTCCCTGCTCCGCCAGCATGACCAGGCCCTGGCCGCGGACAAGCTGCTCACCTACATCCGGCTCAATCCCAAGCAGAAAGACGGCCTCTACGGCTCGGCCCGCGCCTTCGTCGCCGTCCTCGACGAGCCGGCCTACGCCGCCTGGGTGACCCCACCGCGGAGGGTGGAGTTCGTCACCGACCCCAACGGCCACGTGGCTGCGGAGACCACGCCCGGCCGGCGAGAGGTGGTGCCCCAGTTCGACCCGGAACTGTTCATCACCTCACAGCGGGACACCATGTACGCCCTGTCGATGGAAGGCCCCGCCGCCGCCACCGGACTCACCACCGCCCTGGTCGCGCAGATCTTCGACGCCGGCCAACGCCTGGCCAACACCTACCCCACCCGGCGGCTGCCCAACCCGGTGCTGTTCGTCCTCGACGAGGTCGCCAACGTCGTGAAAATCAAGGAACTGCCCGACCTGTACTCCCACTTCGGCTCCCGCGGGCTGCCGGTGCTGTCGATCCTGCAGTCCTGGTCCCAAGGCGAGCAGGTGTGGGGCGAAAAAGGCATGGCCAAAATGTGGTCCGCGTCCAACGTCAAGTTCTACGGCGGCGGCGTCGCCGAGGCCCGCTTCCTCACCGATCTATCCCACCTCATCGGCGAGCACGACGTGCAACGCTGGTCGACCACCCGTAGCCGAGGTAACAACTCCCGCTCGCAGTCCTGGACCAAGGAACCCCTCTTCACCGTCGCCGCGCTCTCAGCCCTGCCCCGCGGCCGCGCGGTGCTGCTGTCCTCAGGTAACGAGGCGACGCTGTTGCGGACCGTGCCCTGGACCGATGGACCACACGCCGCGGCGATCAAGGCCTCCCTCACCCTCTGGGCGCCCGGCGCTACCGCCCGCAATGCAGCGCAGGCACCGCGGTGACCTACGCGGCCACCCCCGACGACGACGGCCCGGACTCCCCCGAGGAGGAGGACCCGCCCGAGGCGGAAGGCGGCGTATCAATACCGGCGCTGGCCTTCCCTGCACCTACGCCGGCGGCTCACCCGCACCCCGCACCGGAGCCTGCGCCTGCCGCACACACAGGGGACGCTGCGGAATCGCCGCCGGCGTGGGTGCTGCCGATGGTGTCCCAGCTGGTCGACGCACTCCGACCGCCAACACTGGTCCGCGAGCCCTCCGAGCCGCCGCCGGCACCAGAACCCCGCTACCCCAACGTGCAGGACTGGGTTACCGACTGGCTGGCGCCGATGACCGTGCGCCGCCACGGCCCGGACTTTCACTGGTGCCCGCAGTGGTGGCAGCACGCCGAAGCCATCAGCCGCCTCACCGGCCTCTGGCAAGCCTGGGAAGCCGCCTACGCCGACTCCGACATCGCCATGCTCACCTGGTACCAGGCCTACCTCGACCACCACCTACCCGTGCTCACCAGCCGCGACGGCCCCTTCCTGCACTGCTCCAACGACCAAGGACACAACCGCTCCGCAGGGGTGGTGTTGCAAACGGTGGCGCCTCCTCCCGGGTTCTGGGGCACCATCGATGCGGAAAACGGCGACTGATGACCGCGCCTGCAAAGCCAGGCAGCCGCCCCTGAGGTGGTGAGTCGAGTCAACCGGGTGGCCTAAACCACCGACGAAATTCCAACCCCGGTCGCTACGACCGCTCCACATCTTGGGGTGTGGGTAGCAACGGCGCAGGATCGTGCGCTAAGCACCCGCGGCTGGTTGTCAGGTGGCGGGGTCGCGTAGGGCGCGGAGCTGTCCGTCGGGGAGGTCGGGGGCGCTGAACTGGTAGCGGC